>Ga0310917_10001254_pt1 | contig 11944 bp, 10 predicted proteins | sample GREbulkMGLF178_FD_203531 | JGI IMG/M metagenome (GOLD analysis project Ga0310917, IMG submission 203531) | Lab enrichment of tropical soil microbial communities from Luquillo Experimental Forest, Puerto Rico - GRE.bulkMG.LF178 | ecosystem: Environmental > Terrestrial > Soil > Tropical forest >... | reverse complement strand
GCACGAGGTTTTTCGGCGTAGGGGGAGCTAAGAAAAAATTTTTACCCGCGTTTTCCCTGTGCGGCAGGGAACGGAGGTCATGGTCCGCGATATGATACCCGCCAAATCGTTCCGTTGCCGTCCTCGCTGACCAGGAGCGCCCCGTCATTTGCGACGGCGACGCCGACTGGACGACCCCAGACTCGGCTGTCGCTGATGACGAAGCCGGTCAGGAAATCCTCGTATTCACCGGTCGGCTGCCCATCCTTGACGAAGATGCGGACCACCGCCGGGTGGACGGTCGTAAGGTCGTAATGAAGTGGCGGGGTATTTTCCACAATTATGCCCGGCTGCAGGATTGGCGCACCCGTTCCCGGATTGGCGCACGGGCGCCCGGCGATACTGGTGTGGGTGATCCTGGCGATCCTCCCGGTCGGCTCTCCGTCGGGTCAGCGACGTTCTGCGAGCCCAGTCGCTTTTGCGCAAGATCGACGATCACCTGAGCGATTATCCCTGACGATGGCGCCGACCGCGCCGATGCCGGCCCATACCGCCAGGGCGATGCCCACCGAAAAGGTTCAGAAAGAGACCCGCACTTTCTGCTTGGCATTTCTACGGCGTGTTATGCTTTGGCAGCGCGAGTTGACCCATCATCGGAGGGCACAACCGAGGCCTGATGAGGGAAACCCTCTTCTACATACTGTCGAGCTTCTGGATCGGCGCGGTACACGCGGCAACGCCCGGGCACGGGAAGACCATTGCGGCAGCCTACATCGTCGGAGCGCGGGGCAGACCGATCGACGCGGTGATCCTCGGTGTCTTCGTCACGCTGTCGCATACGACCGGCATCGTGCTGGTCGGCGTTCTCGCCTCGCTGGGATCGGTCTGGCTCGTACCGCAGAGGGTCGAGGCCTATTTGGCGCTCGCCACCGGTCTTCTCGTCGTCGGGCTCGGGTCGTGGATGCTGTTGACCCAGCGCGACATCCTCGCCCTGGCAATGGGCGCTCCTTCCATCACGCCCCCTGCTTACGGCACTGACCACCCGCATGGCGACGCCGTTGGCCATGCCCATGCCCACGCGCATGACGATGACCCCGACCGCCGGCACGCAGAGAGCTTGGCATGGCACAGTCACGGATGGGGGACCTATCACTCTCATCGGCTGGATTTGGTGACGGAAAGGCGTCCCGAGCTCGGCGTGCTGCTGGCTCTTGCCGTCGTCGGGGGAATTCTTCCCGACCCGAGCGCGTTGGCGATCCTGCTCGCCGCGCTATCCAGCGGAAGGGTCCTGCTGGGGCTTGCGAGCGTCGTCGTGTTCAGTCTCGGCTTCGCCGCGACGCTGCTGATCGTGGGCATCATCGCCGCCCAAGTGGGAGAGAAGATCCTCGGATGGCTGAGCAGCATCTGGGCGATGCGCGCTCAAATAGCGACCACGCTGCTTATTCTCGGCATGGGCGTCGTACTCACGGTCAAGGCAGCCGCTCAGGTCGCGGCGCTGACAGGGTGATGGCGCCGGCGGCCTTCGTCTCGTCCGGCGCGCGTCTTACCGATGGGCGTACCGCGCCGGCAACATGCCGACATACCCGCTGATATCGGCATACCAGACATTGCCGCTGCGGTCGACCGCAAGACTGCAGGGTCGTGCGCCCTCGCGCGGCAGCTTGAACGTCTCGACCCGGCCATCGCCCAATCGGCCCAAACTGCCGCTGCGCAGCATTCCGAACCATACGGTTCCGTCGCCGGCAACGGCGAGACCGGTGAGCATCGGGCTTTCCTCGGCCACGTCGAACTCTTCGAATGCGTCGTCCTTCAGTCTACCGATCCGGTTTTCGCGAAGCTCGATGAACCAGACCGATCCATCCGGCCCGACCGCGACGTCCGACGGGGCGGCGGCAGGGGTCGGCAGATCGAAGGCCTTCATCTCACCATCGGGCGTAATGCGAAGGAGTTGATTGCCCGATCTGAGGGTTGCCCACGCCGTGCCATCCTCCGTCACCGCCACCCCATAAGGATCTCCACGGGGAGACTCGAACACGTGCCGGATGATCTCGCCATCCTTCAACCGGGTGACGCTGTAGCCGGTGGCCTCGGCAAACCAGACCGCGCCATCGACCGACACCGCAAGCCGGCCAAGACGAACAATGGGGGTCCCAAGTGGAACGCTGGAAATCTCACCCGCAGGAGTGATGCGCGAGATCGCCCGCGCGCTGTTGTCGGTGTACCAGGCATTGCCGTTGGGCCCGACACCCAGCCCGATCGGCTCGACATTGTTGCTCGGGAGGGGAAGTTGCTCGAGCCGTCCGTCGCGTATGCGGCCGATGGCCGCGGCGAGATCGATCGTGAACCAGATCGTTCCGTCGGGCGCGGCGGCAATCGCCGTGGGCGTGTCAAGAGGCTGAGGCATCCGGTATTCGACAAACTGCACGCTCGTCCGGGCCAGATAGGCGAAGTAGGCCGCCCCGCCGCCGAGCGCCACCACGGCCGCGGCCCCGAGCCACAGGCGCCAGCCTCGCATCGCGATGCGAATGCGACTCACGAAAGGGAACGGCGATCAGACGCCCCGCCGGAACGCTGCCGCTCCAGCCAGCCTACGAGCAGGACCCCGCCCATAATCAGCAGCACCATGAAGGCGATACCGCCGCCGAGGCCGACCGGATCGAGGCGCGACAGCAGGTTTCTGCCTTCGAGAGCGCTGCGCCAAACTTCGGGATAGGGGAGCAGAGAATAGACGGCGTAAAGCGTCTGTGCCTCACGCTGGTCGCGAACGAGAGGCCCAGCCTCGAGATGGGCGGGCAGATTATTCTCCTTGAGGATCCAGCTCTGTCCCCCGTCGTCGCTGCGGTACATGCCGCGATGCGTCGTCACGACAAGCGTGGTCGCTGTCTCGTCGGCGGCGATCCCGCGCACATTTGTGGCTGCCTCCGGCAGCGATCGTCCGACGGCGCGCCAGCGCACACCCAGATCGTCGCTGATGAAGATCCGATCCGCGCTCGCCGCCCATGTTCGGTTGGGCAAAACGGGGTCCAGCACAACGGTATCGACCGGTTCGCCACCCGAGCCGATTGCGCGTTCCTGCCATTGATTGCCGCCATCCTCGCTCGCCATGAGCTTGCCGCCGATCACCACGAGCAGCAACTCTCTAGGCATTGTCGCCACGGTGAGCGCTGCGATTGGAGTATCGGCGGCCGGCCCGTCTCTCAGCCGGCGATAGCTCTGCCCGCCGTCCGCGCTGATGAACAGCTCCTTCTTACCCAGGAGATAGATGCGATCTGGTGCCGATCCGAGGGCGATTTCGCGCCCGGGCGCCGCACCGTCCGGCGCGAGGGCACGGGTCCACTGGCCGTCGCGAAAGCGAAAAACACCGGTCGGCGCGGCGCAGATCACGCTCGCTCCGTCGGGTGAGAAAGCAATCGCGAAGACCGCTCCCGAGATCAGCCCTTGCGCCTCGGGCGACCAGCTGCGCCCACCGTTGCTCGAGCGATAGAGGCCGATATCCGTGCCCATCAGGAGATGGTTCGGATCGCGCGGGTCGACCGCCACTGTCAGCGCAGCGTTGAGAAACAATCCTACATCGGCGTAGAGCCACGTCCCACCGAGATTGCGGGAGCGAAAGAGGCCTCCATAGGTGCTGGCATCGTGGGCGTGAGCGGTGGGCGCGCAGCTCAGCGTCAGCATTGCGAGCGCCAACGCGCGGATAGCGGCGCCGATCACTCGATGTCAGCCTTCGAGAGAAATGCGAAGAGCCGTCGCCGGTTCTTCGCAACTCAACGCCTCAAACGCCCCGCGTCATGGCTTGTGCGACTTCTCGCCGGGCACCAGCGCGAGTTCCGCCATGCGCCCACCATTGAGCGCGACCCAGGAGTTCTTGGTGAGCGGATATGCGTCGGTATAGGTCAGCGGCTCGTGGGCGGAGACACAATTCTGATAGCCGCCGGTGATCTTGTAGCACTTCTCATATGCCAGGATCTGCTGAACCGTGTCGGTCTGCTGAATGTTGGCGGGCATCCAGTCGCGAATCCCCTCCCATGAGGAATAGGCGTCGGAGCCGAAGACGAGCTTGCCGATGCTGGTCGGTACTTCGAGCAGCTGAGAGCCCGCGGTATGTGCGCGGAAGGCCGGGTGGATCTTTACGCCCGGCAGGATCTCGGCCTCGCCGTTGACGATCACGGCTTTGCCGTTCAGCACCTTACCGAAGATCTCGGCCACGGTGAGCGGCTCATAGCCGCAGGCGGGGGTGCGAAAGCAGCCGCCGGGTGAGTTGTTGACGGCCGCGATCTTCGGGTTGGGATAGTTAAGCGCCCATTCGATCGCGTTCAACTCCTCGCGTTGGATGTAAATCACCCCGTTGGGGAAGTCCGACAATTGCCCTGCGTGGTCCCAGTGACCGTGGCCGATCACGATCTTCGTCACGTTATTGGCGTCGAAGCCGAGAGCCTTGAGCTGATCAGGCAACGGCGCCCAATGCTCGGTTCCCGTCATCTTGTGGTATTCCTGCTGTTTCCAGCCGGAATCGTAAAGGATCAACTCGCTGCCGCATTTGATCACGCCGACATTGACCGGCAGATCCACGGTATTGATGTTGTGTTTCCAGTCGGTGCTGCCGGGAATAAAGGCGCGATCGGGCATGAAAGACCCCATCGGCACTTTCATGAAGCGGCTGCTCTCGACTAGCCACACTGAACAGTTCTGCTCTTGAGCCGCCGCGCTGTTCATCGCCGCAAACCCGGCAAACCCAACAGTCGCCAGCGCCCCGGCGAGCGCGATCCGTCGTACTTGTTTCCTCACCTTGCTTCCCCTTCTTATCTCTGGGCTATTACCCCGAAGTGGCCTCCTTCGCCGCAGCCCCGGTAGGGCCGGCGACGCGTCTCAATTTGGTTTGTACTCGCCCGGCCAGAGGACATCGCCCACCTTGAGCAGGTCCTCCGCTGCGCGCTGGCTCATGCTTTGCGCCTCGATCAGATGCTCGACCTTGCCATCCGCGGCGACTTTGACCATCTCGGCCGATGCGGTCTCGTAAAGCCCCAGCGCCTCGAGATACCAATCGTGCGCCTTCCGCATCGAGGCCGGCACTACCAGGGCCTGCGCCTTGCCGGCTGCGGTCCTGAAGATCTCGCGAAGCGGCAGCACCTGCGCCTCGAGCCGGTGCGCGTCGTGGTGCTCGATCACATAGGCAACCCCCGCGAAACTCAAGTCGACGGCGGAGACCTCGACAACTTCGCTGTGGATCGGCCACAACGCTGCGGCATAGGCCTCTTCCTCCGCGCTGAGTGCATTCTGCTCCGGCCCGGTCGTGCCGCCGGCCACGGGCGACGGGACGACGCGCGGCGTCAGCTCGCGTTGGATGGCAACGCCGACCATCGCGACAAGCGCGAAGAAGACCGTCGATAGCGCGTAGACTCGAGCACGCGGCAGGACCATCGCCGGCTTCCCGAAAACGCCAAACGAACACCGCAATTGGTAACCGTAATCCTCGGCCGACGGCCGGTCAACGAAACATTGCCGGACGATCGGCTAGCCCAACTGTTGCGGCGCTTCGATCTCCCGGTATGCTTTGCTCACAGTCACAGAGCGCATGGAAGTTTCGATGGGCACGTTGTTAGCCCTTTGCTTTGCCTGCTCGATCGGCCTTTACGCGGTCGACGCCGCAGCCCAAAGCAGAGGTGACCATGATACGTTCCACGAGTGGTATCAGGGCCTCAGGAGCCCGGAGGGTGAGGGCTGCTGCAATGAGCGAGATTGTCACCCCGTCGCTTCGCGCTACACACTGGAGGGGCCGGAGGGCGCTTTTGTGCTGGAAATCCTGATTCGCAACCGCTGGGTCAAAGTTCCCAAGGACCGGATCCTCCCGCAATCATCCCCCGACGGCGGCGTGCACGCCTGCTATAGCGACCCCGCACCCTATATGACGGAAATGACGCCCGGCCTGATCATACGTTGCGTCATCGTCGGAGGCTTGACCTAGGCCCAAACGCCGGTTGCGCACGCGGCAGAGTGCCCACTTATCGGGGTTGCCAACTCGGGGCGTCGGTGAAGAGCCCTCCGTCGGCAAATCCGATCTCGTAGATCAGGAACACGCCGAAGACGAAGCTGATCAGTCCGGAGACCACGCGCAGTCGCAAGTTGAACCGGGGCAGACTGGATGAAGTGAAAGCGAAGGGCGCCGACAGGCCTGCGGTAATCACCATCATCCCCCCGATCGTCCCGGCGCCAAACAATAAAAGGTAGGCCATGGCCCAGACCGGGTCATGTACGAGAGTGAGCACCAGCAATGCGACCGCTGCCGATCCCGCAAGGCCGTGGACGATCCCCACCGCCAACGGCCGCAGCCACCGGTAGAGCACGAGCCCGCGGAACCTCGCATCCAGCCAGGCCAACGGCGTCTCGTCTTCGCGGTGGCCATGTTCATCCCCGCCGCCGCTCCGTGCGTGCCGATGAACGTAGTCACCATGAGCGTGGACATGGTCGCGCGAGTGTGGCGATCTTCCCTGCGGCTCCTGGATCAAGCTTGCGGCCTGACGGATCACGCCGCCCATGCCCGTCAGCGTCAGCACTCCGAGTAGAATGAGCATGATGCCGACGCCGAACTCCATGGCGAGGCCAAGGCGGGGCGGTATGACGACGCCGAACAGAATGATCGCGCCGCCCACGACAAGGATCGTCAGCGTGTGCCCGATCCCCCACACCGCACCGATCATCGCCGAACCGCGCAGATTGTGCTGACGGCTCACAATGGTGGCGATCGCGACGACGTGATCCGCATCGGTGGCGTGTCGAATGCCCAGAAGAAATCCCAGAAAGAGCAGAGAGGCAAGGTTGCTGACTGCATCAGACAATTCGTTACCTCGGCAATTCCCGTCGCTAGCCTTTACATACCCGGACGCGACTCAAGGTGTCACCGGGCCTGTCCAGGCTAAATCTTTGAGTTCGACCGGCGCGCCGGGAACGTCGACCCCCCACGGTCTTGCGCTGCGGGGTGACGCTTGATACCCAGTTCGGAGGGCGACTCTCGACCCTTTCGAGACATTCGGCGCCGCTGATGGGGGGCGACAGCCCATGCCCCGACCTTCCCGAAGTCGACCCGGATCGGCCCAATCGGGGACCGTGGCAAGGCGGCTGACAGGCGTCATTCGTCGGGGAATCCGGCACGCCGGAGGCCGAGATCCATCGTCCTTTCGCGGAGTGCCGCATACGCGGGCTTGGTTTCTTGCGGATAGTAGGCATGTAGCGCGGCGAATGAGCTTATCCGAGGGTGCAGTTTAAGTGATTCGGCGAGAGCGGTCTTCGCATCTTCGATATCACCCTTGAGACCGAGCGCCCCAGCCAGCCAAAGATGAATAAACCAGAGCCGGGGGTTCGCTGCGCGCGCCGCGCCGAGATGGCCGATCGCCTCATCGACATGCCCCAAGACCAAATGAGCGGCGCCCAGAGCCCAATAACGGGCGGCGATCGCTGGGTCGTGTGGATTGAGCCGGATTGATTTTTCGATATGCGGTATTCCGGCCTCCGGCTGCCCGAGCCACATCAGCACAAGACCGAGCTGCATCTCCGCAGTATTGTTATTGCGGTCGAGTGTCAGGGCCGCTTGCAACTCGGTGCGTGCTTCGGCCAATCGGCCTTCCATTCGCCGGAGCACACCCAGTCCATAATGCGCCAGTGGGCTGTCCGGATCGCGCACGAAAGCTTCGGAGAGCAACTCTTCGGCGCGCGATTCGTCGCGCTCCACAGAGGTGCTCCACCCATTGACGAGAGTGTGGACCAAGGCCACCGCCAGGCCAATTTGTGCATCGACGGATCGTGGGTCGAGCGCCGTCGCCTGCTCGAAAGTCTGTTGAGCCTCCCGATAATTCGCGCTCGAGGCCGACCGATAAAGCTGCGCCCAACCGCGCATGACGAGATCGCGAGCATCAGGATCGACTTCTCTTTCTTGCTCGATACGGCGGCCGACATCCCGCACCAGTTCAAGGTTAAGGGACCGCGCAAGACGGCCGGTGATCTCGCTTTGGGCTTCAGCCAGGTTCCGCCGGTCCGTCTCGAACCGGTCTGCCCAAACATGCGAGCCGCTTTCGGCATCGATGAGCTGCACGTTGACTTGGACCTGGTCGCCGGACCGGCGTGCGCTGCCTTCGATGACATAACGGACACCGAGTTCGCGGCCGATCTGCTTTACGTCGGTGGGTTTGCCCTTATAGGTGAAGGCAGTATTGCGGGCGATCACAAAGCTGCCGGAAATTGGCGACAGATCCGTCGTCAGATCATCAGTGATACCGTCGGCGAAGTATTCCTGGTCCGGGTCCCTCGACAGGTTCTCAAAGGGCAGTACTACAAACGACAGGCGCGGTGCTGGGTGATTGGCCGCGGTTGTTGCGACCTGCCCGGCCGGCTGCGGGACTGCCGGAGTTGGCGGAGCTCCTTTTGGCCAGACCCACCAGGCCACCAGTAGGACGCACAGCATCGCAAGCGCAGCCGCTGCGATGATGAGGCGCCGCAGGCTTCTGGTGCGGCCCAACCGCGCCGCCGCCGCAACCAGCGGTGTCGATGCAATTGCATCGACGCTCATTGCGAATGCGCGCACCGGCCGCGCGATGTTCTTGACGCTCTGCTCTCCTCTGTCCTCGAAACGGGTAGGCAGCTTGTCCCTGATCTGGTCTCGTACCACTCGCGAGATACAGATCCCGCCGGGCTCGGCCAGCGCCTCCAACCGTGCCGCAACATTGACGCCATCGCCGAAAATGTCGTCCTCCTCGACGATCACGTCGCCGAGATTGACGCCAATACGAAACCTGATGCGTTGGTCGTCGGGCACCCCGGGCTCACGGTCGACCATCCCCCGCTGCACTTCTACCGCACAGCGAACCGCGTCGACCACGCTCGCGAACCCGGCCAAGAAGCCGTCGCCGGTGTTCTTCACAATCCGGCCACGGTGCTCACCTATCTTCGGATCAACCAGTTCGCGCAAATGCGCGTGAAGGCGCTCGTGGGTCCCCTCCTCGTCGGCACCCATCAGCCGCGAGTAGCCTGCGACATCGGCGGCGAGGATAGCGGCGAGACGGCGAGTGGCGAGCATTGCTCACCCGAGGCGATCAGTTCTTTAAAGGAGTTTACCCTAAAATTGCCTAAGGCCCAGTCTTATACGTGAACCGAGCCCCGGGAATCTGCCGGCTTTTGGGTCACGAAGCGGTCGAAGTTCTCAAGGTGCGGTAAGGACCCGGTTGGGGTCGAACCTACCCGTTCCGGGGCGAGGGCGGGAAGGTCTGGAATCGGCGCAACCCCGTTATCCCGATGCGTCTCGGCGAAGGACCGCTCACCACGTGCGCCGTGACAAGGCGGCGCTTTCCAGTGGGTGCAAGGCCCACCCGGCGATTCGCTCCAGCCGGAAGCAACCGGAGCAGGCATGGAGGAGACGAAATGTCTGAAGCCTTCGGATAGCTGGTCACGAATTGGTGACCGCGCGAGTGTGCAGGCCGCAACGCGAGTGAACGCCGAGCAAACCTCGAAAAGGACGATGTGCAGGCCGACACGATAGTGGAATCGGGGAAGGCTGACACGGCTGGGTGAGATGAGCGAGGAATACACCCAGTTGCTGCACCGGGGTAGTGGCGGCAGCATGTACACAAGGAAAGCGCGCGCAACACGGGAAGCCCCAAGGCGTGATCAGGGATGATCAACCGGACGCCCGCGAGGGACAGGCCGGGCGCACTGGGGTGGCGGAGAGGTTCGTAGTACCGCTGAAGCCGGGTAATGCTGGTGGAGGGAAGGGGCCTCAGTTCAAGACTCGACGCAAGACGTAGTGAGGGACCGGGAGATTGGGCAACCTAGCAACTCCGAAAAGTGTTCAGAAGCTGCAGACAGCGTTACACGCGAAAGCGAAGGCGGAAGCCGGCTATCGCTTCTACGCTCTGTACGACAAGATCAGCCGCGACGACATTCTGGCGCATGCCTATGCCCAGTGCCGCTCTAATAAGGGCGCGCCGGGGATCGACGGCCAGGATTTTGCGGGCATCGAGGTGTATGGTGTCGAGCGATGGTTGGCGGAACTGGCGCTTGCGCTCAGGCAGGGGACTTATCGGCCAGAGCCGATCAGACGAGTGTATATACCGAAGGCCAACGGCAAACTCAGGCCGCTGGGCATCTCGAGCGTGCGAGATCGGGTCTGCATGACGGCGGCAACGCTGGTTCTGGAACCGATCTTTGAAGCCGATCTTCCACTCGAACAATACGCCTACCGGCCGGGGCGGAACGCCCAGCAGGCGGCGGTCGAGGTCGAAGAATTGCTGTTTCGCGGATACCGGGAAGTCGTCGATGCCGACCTCGCGGATTTCTTTGGGAGCATTCCCCATACCGAGCTAATGAAGTCGGTAGCGCGCCGGGTCGTAGACCGGCGTGTGCTGCATCTGATCAAGATGTGGCTGGAGTGCGCCGTGGAAGAAACCGATGACCGAGGACGGAAGCGACGCACAACCGAAGCACGCGATAATGGCCGCGGCATCCCGCAGGGGTCACCACTCTCACCACTGCTGGCGAATCTCTACATGCGCCGGTTTGTGCTGGGATGGGAGAAGCTCGGACTGGGGCAAAGCCTCGGCAGTCGGATCGTGACCTATGCCGATGATCTCGTGATCTTGTGCAGACGAGGCAAGGCTGAAGAAGCATTGCATTGGATGCACAAACTCATGGGCAAGCTGAAGCTGACGGTCAACGCGGAAAAGACACGCATCTGCAAGGTTCCGGAAGGGGAGTTCGACTTCCTGGGGTTCACGTTCGGACGGATGTATTCACCGAGAACCGGCCAGGCACGCCTGGCGCTACGGCCATCGAAGAAAAGCATCCGGCGCATGATCGAGACGATCCATGAGCTGACGATCCGAAGCAGGGCATGGCAAGAGACCACAGTGCTGGTGGGCAAGTTGAACCGCGCGCTGCGCGGCTGGGCGAACTACTTTGACGTTGGCTCAGTCACCAAAGCGTATCGGGCGCTCGACAACTATACAGCCGTGCGGTTGCGCCGGTGGTTGCGCTTCAAGCACAAGGTCAGGGGACGCAGGGGCGGGACATATCCACTCTCGCACCTCTACGGGCATTACGGTCTCGTACGCCTGACCGCGCGTGGGTGCAGCGAGCCGTGGGCGAAGGCGTGACGTCTTGTCCAAGAGCCGGATGCGGGAAATCTGCACGTCCGGTTCGATGAGCGGGGTGTGGAAACAGAGCCACGGTCGAGCCAGTGAGGCACCGCCAGACGAAAGGGGCGGCAACAGATATGTTCGGCCTACAGCCACTGCGCCACATCTCGACTCTACCCAATTAAACGGATCCCGACACCTATCGCGAACGGCAGGTATGACGCAATAACCCGTCGTCGCCTGTGACGAACGGAGCGCTCGCTACGGGTCGGAATCCCGATGAGCTTCTTGCGCGAGCGGTCCGCGTGCTTTCGCTCCCAAACATCCCAAAATCGCGCGCAGTTTCCGAGGCGGTCCGGCAATTTTCGCACCCCCCGCCGCCTGAGGGCCGATCTTCCCCGAACGAGGCTATGGATCGCGGGCCGTCGCTTTAGGCTGTCGGGTGTTTTCGAACCCGCGCGCGAGTTCTTCGAGGGTACGTTCCCGGTCGCGCTCGCGAGCGGCTTCGCGGTCGAGCGTGCCATCGAGGCATCGCCTTGACACCGATCCGCAAGAGGATGCGTATCACCTGCATCTGAAACGAGGCGCGCAACGGGTCGAGTTCAGTGATAGGCCCCCACGACATGATCTTGTAGCAGCGATCGAGGCCGATCAGATGCTCGATCTTCTGCGCCGCTGACCAATGCCGCCAGCCGGGCGGGAGTTCGGCGACGCGCGGCATTCGCGGGAAGGCGATGACGCTGCCGTCTTTGGTGCGGACGCCGAGCTTGCGTTGTCGTATTTAAAGCTCAGCCACTACCGCTCGCCACAAGGTCAGGTTTGGATCTGGCGAGCAGTGCTGATGCCGT
>Ga0310917_10001248_pt1 | contig 11962 bp, 9 predicted proteins | sample GREbulkMGLF178_FD_203531 | JGI IMG/M metagenome (GOLD analysis project Ga0310917, IMG submission 203531) | Lab enrichment of tropical soil microbial communities from Luquillo Experimental Forest, Puerto Rico - GRE.bulkMG.LF178 | ecosystem: Environmental > Terrestrial > Soil > Tropical forest >... | reverse complement strand
GAACGGGTGTTTTCCACGCTCGGCCATTGGGTGACGCTCGACGACGCATCCCTCGATGCCGCGATCCGCGAAGCCGGCATCGCGCATCCAAACGCGAAGATACGGAACAAGGCGCGCAAATTGTTTGCCAGCGCGCTGGAGACGCCGGGCGGCCTGAAGGTGCAGACCATTCACGCGCTGTGCACCCGCCTGCTGCAGCAGTTTCCGTTCGAGGCGAACGTGCCGGCGCGCTTTGCCGTGCTCGATGAGCGCGACCAGGTCGACATGATGGAGCGTGCCAATCTCAAGGTGTTTCTGGAGGCCTCGCGCGATCCGGAAAGCGCCGTCGGCCGCGCGCTTCTGACCGCGATGTCCGGCGCCGCCGACGTCACCTTCAAGGAAGTCGTGCGCGAAGCCTGCCTGTCTCGCGACCACTTCCTGGCCTGGGTTGATACTGCAGGCAGCGCCGAGACGGCCAAGGCCGAGATGGCGGCGGCGCTCGGCGTCAGCCAGGACGATCGCATCGAGGATGTCGATCGCGAGATTCTGGACGGGCCATATCTGCCGCGGCGGCGCTGGGCCGAGATTGTCGACGTGCTCGACGCCGGCAACAAGTCCGAGCGCGAGCACGCGGCACGGCTGCGCGCGGCGTCGCAAACCTCTGGCGCCGATCAGGTCGACACATATCTCGGCGTGTTCTTCACCGACGACAAGACGCCGCGCAAGGCCGTGCTGACCAAAAGATTTTGCGACGACAACCCCTCGCTCGCGCGGTTGTTCGATGCGGAATGCGCTCGCCTGCCCGCGCTGATCGAAAAACGCCGCGCGCTCGTCGTGCGCGACCGCACCGAAGCCCTGCTGCATATCGCTACCGCGGCGGCAGCGAATTACCGGCGTGAGAAGGAGGAGCGCGGGCTGCTCGATTATGACGACCTCATCGACAAGACGCTGTCGATGCTCAGGCGCGTCTCGCCGGGCTGGGTGCATTACAAACTCGATCGCGGCGTCGACCATGTGCTCATCGACGAGGCGCAGGACACGAGCCCAGGGCAATGGGACATCATCGACCACATCATCTCCGAGTTCACGGCCGGCAGCGGCGCGCGCGACGGCGTGACCCGCACCATCTTTGCGGTCGGCGACGAGAAGCAATCGATCTTCTCGTTCCAGGGCGCCGCACCGCGCGAATTCGACCAGCGCCGCCGCACGTTGCAGCGGAAATTCACGGACGCCGGGCTGACATTTGATCCGGTGTCGTTCACCTATTCGTTCCGCTCCGGACCGGCGATCCTGCAATCCGTCGATCACGTGTTCCGCGATGAGGCGATCTATCGCAGCATTCATTCGGTCGACATCGGCTATCCGATCCACCATTCGCTTGCCGATGCCGGGCCGAGCCTGATCGATTTCTGGGAGCTTGCCCAAGCCGACGACCGGAACGACATCGAGGGCTGGCGCGCGCCGTTCGACGGCGTCTCCATCACCAGCGGCGAAGTCAAGCTCGCCCGCCGCATACAGGCGGAGATCAAGCGGCTGATCGACGGCGGCACCATGACGGGCCCCGCCGGCAACCGCAGGCGGCTTTCCCATGGCGACGTGCTGGTGCTGGTGCGCCGGCGCGGCAACGTTTTCGACGCGGTGATCCAGGCGCTGAAGCACGCCGGCGTCCCGGTCGCCGGCGCCGACCGGCTGAAGCTGACCGAGCACATCGCGATCATCGACCTGATGAACCTCGCCGACGCGCTGCTCTTGCCGCAGGACGATCTTGCGCTTGCGGTCGCGCTGAAAAGCCCGCTGTTCGGCCTTACCGACGACGACCTGTTCGCGCTCGCCTGGGAGCGCAAGACAAGCTTGCGTGCGTCGCTCGCGCAGCAAGCGGCGACGAACGAGAAATTCCGAAATGTCGAGAACAGGCTCGCGCAGTGCGAGCGCTATTTTGCGCATATGACACCGTTCGCGTTCTACGCCTGGCTGCTCGGCGGCGACGGCGGAAGAGCGAGGATCCTGAAGCGCCTCGGTCATGAGGCCAATGACGCGCTGGATGAATTTCTCGAACTCGCCCTGAACTATGAACGCAAGGCCCCGGCGTCGCTGCAAGGCTTTGTGGCCTGGCTGCGCGCAGCCGACACCGAGGTGAAGCGCGACATGGAAATCTCGCGCGACGAAGTGCGCGTCATGACGGTGCACGGCGCCAAAGGACTGGAAGCATCGGTCGTGTTTCTGGTCGACACCACCTCATCGCCGTCGGACACGCAGCGGCTGCGGCTGATCCAGTTGCCGCGCGGCAATGACGGAGAGGTCGTGGTCTGGGCCGGCAAGATGGCCGACGATCCCAAAGTGGTCGCCAACGCGCGCAGGGCGATGCTTGAGGAAACCGAGGACGAATATCGCCGTCTGCTTTATGTGGCGATGACGCGCGCCGCCGACCGGCTGATCGTCGCAGGCTGCAAGCCCGGCAACAGGAACAATGTGCGAAAGCTCTGCTGGTACGATCTGATCGAGACGGGTCTCACGCGCTCCGGCCTCAACGAGCAGATTATCGACACGGCTGAAGGTCCGGTGAAGCGCTTTGCACATTCGGAAGATGTCGCGGCCAATGCGGGCGCTGCGGCCGCGACGGTCGGGGCGGTACGAAGCGAGCTTCCGGCATGGTTGCGCGCTCCGCTCGGGCCGCAAGCGTCGAACGCGGCACTGCTGCGTCCCTCCGATGCCGGCGCTGGCAGTCACGGGATCAGAACGAGTGAGACGCTTTTCGAGCGGGCGCGGGCTTTGCAGCGCGGCACGCTGGTGCATCGTCTGTTGCAGTCGCTCCCCGACATCGCCGTCGCGCGACGTCGTGACAGCGCGATCCGATTTCTTGAGCGCAACGCGGCGGCATGGAGCGCAGGCGAGCGTGAAGAGCTCGCACAAAAGGTGCTGGGCCTGATTGCCGATCCTCGCTTTGCGCCTGTGTTCGGCGAAGGCAGTCGCGCCGAAGTCGCCATCGTCGGACGGCTCGCGCTGCCGGGACGGCCCGAGGCGCTGGTGTCCGGACAGATCGACCGGCTGGTGGTGACGGACAACGATGTGCTGATCGTCGATTTCAAGACGAATCACAGCCCGCCCCGCACCGCTGCGGAGGCGCCAAGGGGCTATGTGCGCCAGCTCGCCCTCTACCGCGCCGTGCTGTCGAGGCTTTATCCCCAATGCGCCGTCCGCGCCGCGCTACTTTGGACGGAAACCACTGAATTCATGGAGATTTTTGCCCCCGCGCTGGACGCGGAACTGGCATTCGCAGGATGCGAACTTGACCCGGCAACGCCTCGTTCATAGGTTTACACTCATCATTGCAGGCGCGAATCTCTTAGGCCGTTAGCGCGCCGCTCTCTCCAACCAAACGAGGTATTCCATGGCCGTTGGCAAGGTTTCTGACGCCAATTTCGAGGCCGAAGTGCTCAAGGCGACCGGCCCTGTGGTGGTGGATTTCTGGGCCGAATGGTGCGGTCCGTGCCGCATGATCGCCCCCGCACTCGACGAGATCGCCGGCGCGATGGGCGATAAGGTCAAGATCGTGAAGCTGAACGTCGACGAGAGCCCGAAGACGGCCTCGAAATACGGCGTCATGTCGATCCCGACCCTGATGATCTTCAAGGGCGGCGAGATGGCTTCTCGCCAGGTCGGCGCTGCGCCGAAGCAGAAGCTGCATCAGTGGATCACCGCTGCGGTCTGAGTCGACGCTTCCAGGATTGCACCACGGCCGGCCATCGCGCCGGCCGTTTTGTTTCATCAAAGCGCATGGTCCGGCTCTATTTCGGCGGCGTGCCGTTCAGCGCCAGTACGGGACCCGCGAGATAGAGCGAGCCTGTGATCAGGATGCGCGGCGGCACTTCATAGGCAAGTCCAGCGAGGCGCCGCAGCGCCGCTTCGGTGGAGCCGGCGATCTCCACGCGCATGCCGAGCGAGCGCGCCGCATCGGCGAGCCGGTCGGGTTGCATCGCATTGTCCTGATCCGGAATCGGGACCGCGATAATGTGTCGCGTCAGTCCGGCAAAATTGGCGAGGAACGCGCCGGCATCCTTGGTCGCCATCATGCCGACGATCACGACCAGCGGCCGCGACACCCGCTCTTCAAGGTCGCCGAGCGCGGCTGCGACCACCCGACCACCGTCTGCGTTGTGACCGCCATCGAGCCAGATCTCGCAGCCCCGCGGTCCGAATTGTGCCAGCCGACCGGACGAAAGCCTCTGCATCCGCGCGGGCCACTCGGCATTGACGATGCCCTCGAACGCGGCGTGCGGAATCCTGATCGCATCGATGGCGCGCAGCGTGGCAATGGCAAGCCCCGCATTGTCGAACTGGTGCCGGCCGAACAATTTTGGCGCGGCGAGGTCCATCAGGCCACGATCGTCCTGATAGACCAGCCGCCCGCGTTCGACACCGACATGCCACTCCTGGCCTGCGGCGTGGAGCGGCGCGCGCTGCCGTCTTGCCTGCTGCTCGATCACGCACATCGCCTCGGGTGCTTGCTCGGCTGTTATCACCGGCACCCCTCGCTTGATGATGGCGGCCTTCTCGCCGGCAATCGCGGTGAGCGTGTCGCCGAGATACTCGGTATGGTCCATGCCGATCGGCGCGATCGCACAGGCGAGCGGATTGTCGATCACATTGGTCGAATCGAGCCGGCCGCCGAGACCGACTTCCAGGATCAGCATGTCGGCCGCATGTTGCGCGAACAGGCAAAAAGCCGCAGCGGTCTTCGCTTCGAAGAATGTGATCGGCGCGCCGGCATTGACGCGCTCGCAATGCTCCAGCGCGCCACATAATTCGTCGTCGCCGACGAGCGTCCCGCCGAGGCGGAAACATTCGTTGATGCGCAAGAGATAGGGCGAGGTGTAGGCGTGGACCTTGAGGCCTGCGGTTTCCAGGATCGCGCGCAAGTAGGCGACCGTCGAGCCCTTGCCGTTCGTGCCGGCGACGTGGATGACCGGCGGCAGCTTCCGTTCGGGATGATCGAGCCGATCCAGCAAGCGATGCATGCGCTCGAGGGACAGGTCGATGCGCTTCGGATGCGACTGCGACAGCCGCGCGACCACTTCGTCGAGCGGCGTTGGCGATTTGGCGGCGGGCGCGTTCACGCGTAGGGCGCAGCCGGCGCCGTTTCGGGCGCCGATACGATTGCGGCTGCCGGAACCAGCGGCGCCGCCTTCGGCGCCGTCTCGATCGCCGGCGACCTGGTCAACAGGCGGCACAGCCGCGCCAGCGTCGGGCGGAGATCGTGTCGGTGCACGACCATGTCGATCATGCCGTGATCGCGCAAATACTCTGCCCGCTGGAAACCTTCCGGCAATTTCTCGCGAATGGTCTGCTCGATCACCCGCGCGCCGGCAAAGCCGATCAGCGCACCGGGCTCGGCGATCTGGATGTCCCCGAGCATGGCATAGGAGGCGGTGACGCCGCCGGTGGTCGGATTGGTCAGCACAACGATGTAGGGCAGTTTCGCCTCGCGCAGCATCTGCGCTGCAACCGTCGTGCGCGGCAGTTGCATCAGCGACAGGATGCCCTCCTGCATGCGCGCGCCGCCGGAAGCGGCAAACACGATGAACGGTGCTTTCTTCTCGACCGCAAGCTCGAACCCGCGAACGATGGCTTCGCCTGCGGCCATGCCGAGCGAGCCGCCCATGAAATCGAAATCCTGCACGGCGATAACGACAGCCGCACCTTCGAGCTTGCCGTATCCGATCTTGATCGCGTCGTTGAGCCCGGTGCGGGCGCGCGCATCCTTGACGCGGTCGGCATAGCGCTTCTCGTCGCGGAATCTCAGGGGATCGGCAGCGACCTCCGGCAGCGCGACGTCGAACCAGGTCTCATTGTCGAAGATCGACTTCAGCCGCGCTACTGCGCCCATGCGCATGTGGTAGTTCGAGCCGGGAATCACGAACTGGTTGGCCTCGACGTCCTTGTAAAACACGAGCTGCCCGGAATCGGGGCACTTGATCCACAGGTTCTCCGGCGTCTCGCGGCGGAGCATGTTACGGATCTTCGGCCGAACGACATTGGTGAGCCAATTCATGTTTCGCTCCGAATCGCGGTTATCGCCCGCTGGGGATATATGGCCGGTCTGGGATTAACCGGCAAGTCGCCGCCCAAAACCTTAATCTGCGGGGATTTGCGGCCTATTCCGCGGCCTGCCTGGCGCCCTTGACGCCCTGCGCCAGCGACGCCGCAAGGCTGGCGACCGTATTCACCGTCCTGACTGTGGCGCGGCCGTCCGGATCGAGGCTACCGCGGAGGGCATCGACCAGGGCGGTGCCGACCACCGCGCCGTCCGCGCGCTCCGCGATCGCCTGCGCCGCTTCCGGCGTCCTGATGCCGAAACCGGCACAGACCGGCAAACTGGTGTGCCGCTTGATGCGGGCGACCGCGTCCGCGACCGCCTTGGCGTTGGCTGCTGCGGCGCCGGTGATGCCGGTGATCGAAACGTAATAGACAAAGCCGGAGGTATTGGCGAGTACCGCAGGCAAGCGCTTGTCGTCGGTGGTCGGGGTTGCGAGCCGGATGAAGTTGAGGCCGGCCTTCAGCGCAGGCAGGCAAAGTTCCGTATCCTCCTCCGGCGGCAGGTCGACGATTATCAATCCGTCGACGCCGGCCGATTTCGCATCGGCAAGGAACCTGTCGACGCCATAGATGTAGATCGGGTTGTAGTAGCCCATCAGCACGAGCGGCGTCGTATCGTCGTCCCTGCGGAAGTCGCGCACCATCTGCAGCGTCTTCTTCAACGTCATGCCGGCCTTCAGCGCGCGCAGGCCCGCGGCCTGGATCGACGGACCGTCCGCCATCGGATCGGTGAAGGGCATGCCGATCTCGATGACATCGGCGCCGGCCGAAGGCATCGCCTTCAAAATGGCGAGCGAGGTCACGGGATCCGGATCACCCGCCATCAGGAAGGTGACAAAAGCCGAACGGCGCTCTTTCTTCAGTTGCGCAAAGCGCGCGTCGATGCGGGTGGTCACTTCTTCTTCGCCTTCAAAATATCGCCGACTTGCGGCACGTCCTTATCGCCGCGGCCGGAGAGATTGATCACCATGAGATGATCCTTCGGCCGCGCCGGCGCGAGTTCCATCACTTTCGCAATGGCATGCGCCGGCTCCAGCGCCGGGATGATTCCTTCGAGCCGCGAGAGCAATTGAAACGCTGCAAGGGCCTCGTCGTCGGTCGCCGATAAATATTTGACGCGCCCGATCTCGTGCAGCCAGGAATGTTCCGGCCCGATCCCGGGATAATCGAGGCCCGCCGAAATCGAATGCGCGTCCTGGATCTGGCCGTCGTCATTCATCAAGAGATAGGTGCGGTTGCCATGCAGCACGCCCGGGCGCCCGCCGGCAATCGACGCCGCATGCAATTGCGTCAGCCCGTGGCCCGCCGCTTCCACGCCAAAAATCTCGACCGAGGGATCGTCGAGGAAGGGATGAAACAGCCCCATCGCGTTTGACCCGCCGCCGATGCAGGCGACCAGCGAATCCGGCAGGCGCCCTTCCGCCTCCTGCATCTGCTTGCGCGTCTCGTTGCCGATCACGGACTGGAAATCGCGCACCATCATCGGATAGGGATGCGGCCCGGCAACCGTGCCGATGCAATAGAACGTGTTGTGCACGTTGGTGACCCAGTCACGCAGTGCTTCGTTCATCGCATCCTTCAGCGTGCGCGTGCCCGACTGCACCGGCAACACTTTCGCGCCCAGCATCTCCATGCGGATGACATTGGGCTGCTGCCGCGCGACGTCGACGGCGCCCATATAGACCACGCATTCGAGACCAAACCTCGCACAAAGCGTCGCGGTCGCAACGCCGTGCTGGCCCGCACCGGTCTCGGCGATGATGCGCTTCTTGCCCATGCGCCGCGCCAGCATGATCTGGCCGAGCACGTTGTTCACCTTGTGGGAGCCGGTGTGGTTCAGCTCCTCGCGCTTGAAATAGATCTTCGCGCCGCCGAGATGCTCGGTCAGACGTTCCGCGAAATAGAGCGGCGAGGGCCGGCCGACATAGTCGCGCAAATGGCCGTTCATTTCTGCCTGGAACGCCGGGTCGGCCTTGGCGGCGGCGTAGGCTGTTTCCAGGTCGAGGATCAGCGGCATCAGGGTTTCCGCGACAAAGCGTCCGCCGAAAATGCCGAAATGCCCGTGCTCGTCGGGGCCGCTGCGGAAGGAATTGGGCAAAGCTTTTGTCATCGGACGGTCAACTCTTGCGATGCGCGCGCCGCGCGGATGAAGGCGCGGATCATCTCGACGTCCTTGACGCCCGGCGTGCGCTCGACGCCGGAGGAGACATCGACACCGCCGGCGCGCGTCACGCGAACGGCTTCCGCGACATTGCCGGCGTGAAGGCCGCCGGAAACCATGAACGGCACCCTGAGATCCAGATTTTGCAGCACATGCCAATCGAACGCCGCGCCAAGGCCGCCGGGACGGGTCGCTCCCTCGGGCGGACGGGCGTCGAACAGGATGCGGTCGGCGACGGCGGCATAGGCCGGCAAGCTTGCGAGATCGGCGGCGCCTTCGACCGGCAGCGCCTTCATCACCTCGCGGGAGAATTTTTGCTTGATCTCGGCAACCCGCGCCGCCGTCTCGTGACCATGCAACTGCAGGATATCCGGCTCGAGCGCCTCGATAATGCCGTCGAGCGTCGCGTCGTCGGCATCGACGGTCAGCGCCACCTTGATGGCGCGGCGCTTGACCACGCCTGCGAGCTCGCGAGCCGCTTCAAACGAAAGGTGCCTGGGCGAGGGCGGAAAGAACACGAAGCCAACCATGTCGGCGCTAGCCGTAAGCGCCGCCTCAAGCGTCTCGCGCGTGGACAGGCCGCAGATTTTGACGAGCAGTGGCATGGTCTCTTCGGGCCGCCAAAGCGTGACTGACGGGGCGGGTTCTACAACGCCGCGCCCTGCTTGTCTCGCCCCGAAGCCCCGTAAAGGCCCGCTTGCGAGGCGGGCGGAAGCCGCAGCGGCTCGCCGCGTACCGGCGTTGCGGCACGAAACTCCGCCAATTGGGCCTTGGCCATCCGGGCATCCGCCTCGTGCTGCCGGGCCGCCCGACGCCAGCGGCGCTGCCGGAACCAGGTTGCGCAGCCGCCCGCCACAACGCCGAGGATCGCGACCAGGATGATCAGCACGAACAGCGGCAGCGAGACGGAAATCGAGGGATTGGCCGAATTGAACGGATCGAGCGATACCGTCACGAAGTGACGGTTGGCCACCGCGAATACGACGAGGATCAGCCCCAGCAGAATGACGATCAGGGTCGTGAGAAACTTGCGCATCACGGGGCTCGTGTTGGATCGATCGCGAACGCCCCTGGTCTCTTGCGAGACCCCTTTAGGTGCTCGTCTCGGGGTTGTCGCGGTTCAGCCGCTCGCGCATTTCCTTGCCCGTCTTGAAAAACGGGACGCTTTTCTGATCGACCGGCACGTGGGCACCGGTGCGCGGATTGCGCCCGGCCCGCGCAGGCCGATGTTTCACCGAAAACGCGCCAAACCCACGCAACTCAACACGGTCGCCGCGTGCCAGAGCGGCGACAATCTCATCGAGAATGGCGTTCACGATGTTCTCGACATCCCGCTGGTAGAGATGCGGGTTGTGCTCGGCGATACGCTGAACCAGTTCGGATTTGATCATCGAGAGGTTGGATCCGGAAGCGTCACTTATCCATTTCCGTGAAAATACCTTGATCTGTCAAGACGCTAAATCAATTTTGCGCAGCGCGAAATGGCGTGACAAACGCCCCAATCGGGGCTTGTCACAATACCCGCAGCGCGGGAGAAGCGGTCAAAATCGGCTCAGCCCCGTTCAGTTGCCGACCGCCGGACTCCACAGTGCCAGCATTCCATCGAGCGAGAGGCGATCGACCGCTTGCGCCATACCCGCCTGCTCGACCTGACGCGCGATCGCGCCGAGTCCGAGCGTATCAAGCGTCAGGGATACCGCAGTCCGCAGGAAAGTCAGGTCACCGAAGCGTGGGCTAAGCTTGTAGTCGCGCACCGGCAAATCCTTCTTGACACCCTTCTGTTCGACCAGCCAGGCGACCGCCGTTTTCTCGTCGCCAAGCTGGTCGATGAGCTTGAGATCGACCGCCTGACGGCCGGTGAAGACCCTGCCGTCGGCGACTTTTTCAAGCTGCTCGTCGTCCAGGCCGCGGCGCTCCTTTACGAGCCCCTTGAACCACGCATAGGAATCCTTCACCAGCGCGTCCAGTGCGGCGCGCGCCTCCGGACTCGTCGGCTCGAAGCCGTTGGGCGCTGCCTTCAGCGGCGAAGATTTTACCTCCTCGACTTTCACGCCGACGGTTTTCAGGAGTTCGGTGACATTCGGAAACTGGAACAGCACGCCAATCGAGCCCACCAGCGAGCTCTGCTGCGCAACGATATGATCTGCCGCGATCGCAGTAATGTAACCGCCGGACGCCGCCAATCCCTCGACCACCACGACGAGGGGCTTCTTCGCCTTTAACCGTATCAGCGAATCGTAGAGCTGTTCGGAGCCGGCGGTGGTGCCGCCCGGCGAATTGATGTGAACGACGACCGCCGCGGCTTGCGATTTTTCCAACCGCTCCAAGGCCTCGACGCGATCCCGGTCGCTGCGGATCAAGCCATCGATGCTGACCCGCGCAATCGAACCGGATGTGGTGAACGTGCTGCGTCCGCCTGGTAATGCGAGTGTGCCGATGACTGCGATCGCTGCGATCGCGATCGCCACCGCCGCCACGCGCCAGAATGTCAGCTTGCGGCGGATCCTGCGCCGATCGACGATCACATCTGAATCAAGCGACATCGGAATCTCCTCCTGAGGGCAGGGTCGGCGGGTTTTGAAGATGCGGCGCGAGCATGCGGTTATCTAACATCATAAAATTGCGACGCAATATGCTCAAACGAAGGTCCTCCGACTCGCCCGCGTGAGCGAGACGAAACAAAAGGCCCCGGCTGTGACCGGGGCCTTCGTTTGTCGAGCAGGTGAGCAACGACTTACTTGTCGCCGCCCCCGCGATTCTTGAGTGCGGTGCCGAGGATGTCGCCCAAGGTCGCGCCCGAGTCGGAAGAGCCGTACTGGGCAATGGCCTCCTTCTCTTCGGCGACTTCCAGCGCCTTGATCGACACCTGCACCTTGCGCGCCTTCTTGTCGAACTGGATCACCCGCGCATCGACCTTCTCGCCGACCGCGAAGCGTTCGGAGCGCTGATCGTTGCGATCGCGGGCAAGCTCGGAGCGCTTGATGAAGGTGGTGAAGTCGGTTCCGACGATCTTCACCTCGATGCCGGCGTCCTTCACTTCGAGCACTTCGCAGGTCACGACCGCGCCCTTCTTGACGTCGCCCGGCTCGGCGAAGGGATCGCCCTCGAGCTGCTTGATCCCGAGCGAGATCCGCTCCTTCTCGACATCGACGTCGAGCACCACGGCTTTCACCATGTCGCCCTTCTTGTAGTTGTCGATGACCTGTTCGCCCGGAAGCTTCCAGTCGAGATCGGACAGATGCACCATGCCGTCGACATCGCCCTCGAGGCCGAGGAACAGACCGAACTCGGTCTTGTTCTTGACCTCGCCCTCGACCACCGAACCAACCGGGAATTTCTCGACGAAGACTTCCCAGGGGTTGCGCATGGTCTGCTTGAGGCCGAGCGAGATGCGGCGCTTGACGCTATCCACCTCGAGCACCTGCACTTCCACCTCTTGCGAGGTCGAAACGATCTTGCCGGGGTGCATGTTCTTCTTGGTCCACGACATCTCGGAGACGTGGATCAGGCCCTCGATGCCAGGCTCTAGTTCGACGAACGCACCGTAATCGGTGATGTTGGTGACCCGGCCATGGAAGCGCGCGTTCAAGGGGTATTTCGCCTCGATGCCCTGCCAGGGATCGTCGAGGAGTTGCTTCATGCCGAGCGAGATGCGGTGCGTCTCGTGGTTGATCTTGATGATTTTTACTTTCGCGGTCTGGCCGATGGTCAAGACCTCGGTCGGATGAT
>Ga0310917_10001240_pt1 | contig 12007 bp, 10 predicted proteins | sample GREbulkMGLF178_FD_203531 | JGI IMG/M metagenome (GOLD analysis project Ga0310917, IMG submission 203531) | Lab enrichment of tropical soil microbial communities from Luquillo Experimental Forest, Puerto Rico - GRE.bulkMG.LF178 | ecosystem: Environmental > Terrestrial > Soil > Tropical forest >... | reverse complement strand
CCGGCAGCGCGTCGATGGTCGAGCGCCCGGAATCCTCGCTGCGCGCGCCGTGGTTGGACACGATGATCGCGTCGATGCCGTTGTCGGCGGCGATGACGGCGTCCTCCCAGGCGAGGATGCCCTTGATTACGATCTTCATCTTGGTGGTGTCGCGCAGCCGCTTGAAGAAGTCCCAGGTCATGGCCGACGCCTGGGTGTTGGTAAGCCCGGAAAGATCGATGCCTTGATACATCGCGCGGGTTCGCATGCTCGACTGCAAGCTCGAGCGGTCGTGGCAGGCGTTGCAGTCGCGCGTGTCCGTGGCGCGCAAGCGGAAGAAGGTTTCCTGGTTACGGCCGCTGGCGCGGTCCACGGTCACCGCCACCGCGAGACACCCCGCCTTCTCCGCGCGCTTCACCATGGCCTCCGCCACCTCCCATTTGTTGGTGGCGTAAAGCTGGTACCAGATCGGCTGGCCGCGCGCGCTGGTCACGTCCTCGACCCCAAGGCTGGCCGCGGTCGACAAAATTTGCAGATGGTCGCCGGCCTTGGCGGCGCGGGCGCAGGCGACCTCGCCCTCGTCGTGGAATGATCTTTGGCCGCCGATCGGCGCGAGCACGATCGGGCTTGCATATTTCACTCCCAGGATCTCGGTCGACATGTCGACCTTGCTGACGTCGACCAGCCGGCGCGGACGGAGCTGGAATTTCAAGAAGCCCTCGCGATTGGCGCGCAGCGTAGCCTCGTCGTCGATGCCCGAGGCCATGTAGCCGAAATGCGCGGGCGGAACGTTCTTGCGGCAGACCGGCTCGAAATCGAAGACGTTGATCGCCTCCTTGGGCGACTTGATGAGCTCGTCCGTGCGCATGGGCGCCCACATCAGCGGATCGGGAAGCTTGCTGCCGGGCGCAAGCCCTTCGCCGGCAAAAGCGTCCAGTGCGCCCGCACCCCACAACGGACTTGCGGCCAGGAACTGCAGGAACTTGCGCCGGCTGGCGGCGTGATCGGCGAATGACGGCATGGCGAGCCCTCCCTCAAGAGCGATGGGTCACGCTACTCCAACTCTTTCGGCTGGCATGTGCGCGGCACCCGGTCCATCCTATCGGAGCGCGCGTTGCATTTCCACTTGTGCCACCGCACTAACTTGCGATTCTCAGATTTGTCCGGGACTTTTTCCGGGACTCGGCGGCGCGTTCCATGGCGTCGGCGACATCGTCGTCAAGGACATGGGCATATTTCGAGGTGGTCTTGATATTGGCATGGCCGAGCGCCTTCTGGACCAATTTCAAGTTGCGGCTCGTGCGCAACAATTTGGTCGCGAAGTCATGCCTGAAGTCATGGAAGCGGAAACCGGTCACGCCAGCACGCTTGCGCAAATACCGCCAGTGGCTCTTTACGCCGTTGTAGGTGATGGGATAGCGCTCGCCTTTGGTGCGGCCGTCGTAGTCGCGCTGCGCAACGAAAGTGAAAACGTGTTCGTCATGGTGGCCGCGCAATGGCCATAGAATCTCCCGGATGGTCGAGGTGATCGGCCGCGTCACCAGCCTGCCGCCCTTGCCGACTCTGCGGATCTGTCGAGATTCCCAGTCAACCTCGTCCCACCGCAACAGACATTCCCGAAGGCGCAATCCTGTCGCCTGGGCGAGACGAAAAAACGGCAGATAGTCGTCACGGGTTTCGGCTTCGAGTCGCTCGCCTTCGTCGCCGACAAGCTCGCGCACGCGCTCTTCCGGTTCTTTTATCCAGTGGTCGCGCCACTTTGGCTCGTGGTCGAAGCGCGCGCCCCAACTCTTGGCCCTGGTGAACAGCTTTTTAAGCTGCTCGGTAAGGTCGTTGACGGTGAAGGGCGAGATCAGGGCAGTAGCATGCGGGCGCCGATGCCCGCGTCGCCATGCCACAAGCTTGGCCACGTCGTCGTCGGTGATGTCCGTGAGCAGCTTGTCCTTACCGAAATGCTCGATCAGCCTCCCTAACTGGTGCCATGTGCGCTGGCTGTCGCGGTGATGCTCCCCGACCTCGGTCCAATATCTCGTGGCCACATCCTGGAATCGCAGCGATGTTCGCACCATTCGCTGTTGCGCAACATGCCGCCTCGCTCGCTCGCGCTCCGTGCGCTCTACCGCCTCGGCTTCTCGCTTGGTCGTGGCCTTCGTGGAGCCATGAAATCGATGACCTCCGATCTGGAAATCAAATTGCCAGAACGGCGAGCGCGCGTCACGGTAGACGGACATGATGGCACCTCCTGCCGGGCCTGCGATTCGATAAACGCCGCGACATCAGCGTCGGTGAATCTCTTGCGCGGTCGTCGCGTCCCGTGCCCAATGCAAATATAGCGCAGTCTGCCCGACGCAATATGCTTACGGAGCGTTTTCACAGAACACCGCAACATCGCGGCGACCTCGCGCTGCGTGTGCAAGACAGGAATATCAGACATTGCCACCCATCGCGCGACGTTATCGCGCTGCCGTCTCCGCCTCTGACGGAGAAGTTGGTGGCGGCTGGTATGGGGTGACTTTGACCCGATGGGTGACTAATAGGGGCCGCCGATTATCGATGTTCGATCTAAAGCATAAACCGTGGATTGCAAGGAGGACCGCGCGGTTCGAGCTTGCCGATCCGACTTCCAGCTTGGCGTGCGTCGTTCATTCGGCGGCCTCCGCGCGCGGGGCCTCGTCCCCGTGACAGTCCCACTTCTCGTTGTGCCTATAGCGTGAAAAAAGATCCGCATAACGCGGGGCCGCGCACACCGCCTCCACGAGATCGTAGAACTCGACGGGCTTTTGCGAATGCGCTCGCGCCGGTGCCAGCAGGAGCGTGGTTTGATTGGTGAGGGTGACGGTCGGGTTACCGCGCACTGCCAAGATGCAATGCTCAGTCTTCCCTCTCAACCAGTCGCCCGTGCCCATGCGATCCTTTCCCCAGGTCAGCATCGTCTTGGGCGTAAATCCCAACGCCTTGACCACCGCGAGCGCGTCGCCGGAAAGGAGATGGGCGTTTGTGGTCCAAAGCCACAATACGCAATCTCGATGCGCGATGCTGGCGATATCTAGCTTGCAAATGTCCTCAAGGCTCATGCACGGATAGGGTCTGCGCCCAAGCTTCGATGGATCGGCATCGCGGGTCGAAAACTCCCATGGCGCATCGACGACAATGACTCTATATGGCCCACAGTTCGGCAACGGCGGCGGCTCTTTGCGGATCGCCTCGGCCTGCTGCATCTTGCGCAGCCGCGTGTAGACGCCGTTCACGCGGCCGGTGCGGTCCATGGTTTCTTGCAAGTGGCCGAATTTTTCCGGCTCTGCCTCGGCGGCATCAACGATGGCCTCGGCCTTGGCGAGGGTGGTGCGGTGCTTGCCGACGACGGCGGCGACCTTATCGAGGGCATTCCCCTTGGCTTGCTCTGAGAACTTCTCAGGGCTGGCGTGTGCGGCGACCATGCGCTTCTTCGCCTTCTCGCGCTCGATGGGCTCAAGGTCGCGCTTGATCGCGACTATCTCCGAGGGCGTGAAGTCCTTGCGGAAAGCATTCTCGGCGTATTCACCGAGCGCGACCTTTTCCAGGTCGATCACCTTCACCAAGATCTCGTTACGTCCCAGATACTTGTAGGCGGCAAGTCGGCGCGCACCGGCGATCAAGGTGCCATCCGGCCGCACCACGATAGGGTGCAGTAACCCGATTTCCTGGATGTTGCGCGCCAGCGAGGGGATGTCACCGAGGTCACGCCGGTGGCGGACACCGACCTTGATGTAGGCGAGTGGCATCGTGGGCTGAGCCACTGCGGTCGCAGGGGCATCGCCACTTTGCGGGAAGCAAGGATGACAAGACATGAAGCACACAACCTGGCGGGCTCGCAGGGCCGCGTTCCTGCCGTTCTGGGCGATAATTGCTGATCCGTCGACCCAGTTGGCTTTGTTGGTGATCCGCTCAATGCTCTAACGAAACAAAACAATGTTGCGCACATACTTTTGCGTGCAACATGGTGCCACTATCGCAAGTTTGGGCTGCGGCCGTGTAAGCAGCAGTTATTACTTTTGCTCGCGGGACTCTTCTTCGTTCCAACGTCTTATCGTTTCGGCTGCCTGCTCAATTTTTGCTTGGAATTCGCGACTCCTGCGCCAACGCGATATCGTGCTCGCATTCACCTTCAACTTCCGCGCTAGCTCGCGCGTCCGCACCGTCGGGTGTTGGGCAATCGCGAATGCAGCTTGCTCTTGCGCTTCGAGCTCACGGGGTGCGCCGTGTTTTACGCTTCCGACATTCAAAAGCTCTCGGAAAAGCTGATTAAGAAACGGACCGGGTGCGTCCGTGCAGCTATCCAATAGGTCCATTGCAATTTCCGAAATCACACTCCGTGGGACCAGATTTGATGTGCGCACCGGTGCCGCTGTACGCTGCTTCTCCGCATGTTTCAGGTCACGAAGAGTTACTCGGAGGAAGAAGGCCAGCGCCTCCGACGCGGTTATTAAATTTTGCGAATTGGTATTTTCCGTTTCCCCTACGCTACCTTTCGTTTTCTTGCCGAGCGGCTTTATTCCGAAGCTTAGTCCCGAACCGTCCAATGTTTTGTTGAAAAAAATTTGAACGAGGGTCCGGTGGTTAAGTTGCTCGACCAGATCGATAAGCTGACGAGGAATGATGGTCACGGCTTTTCGAAGCCGCGCAAAAGCGGCGTCTCTGACGTGCTTCCATTCCTCCAGCGAAAGCCCAGGCTCCTCCTCGATTAACGAAATGTCACCGCTCTTGCCACGAATACTGATCCGAACCAGCGGCAGATTTTCCGTCTTCATCATCACTGCTCCGCGACGCTCAACATCATAGCTAATCGTTCGCAAGGCCAGCAGTCCGGTGTTGCGTGGGAAAGTGCATGCGCAACACCACGACCGTCTTATAGATCAAGAACTGTCCGACTGCGTTGTGTCGGGCGACCTGCCGCGCGCGGACCAAAGCCGGGGAGCACGCCCAGCTCTACGAATAATATGGCCAATGGAGCACCAAATGTCTTTCCCAATTTCAATTCCAGCCGAACAGGTCTCACGATGCACGACCGACGTGTTGGTGATCAAACTTAGTCTGATCCGGCCCCGAGCGAATGCACGTCCCATCATCCCGAAACGAGTAAACCAACTGGCGGACAGCATCAGAGAGATTGGTCTTCAGTCACCCATCGTACTCCGCAGTCTAACCGATACCGGCGACGGCAAGCTCTTCGAGATCCTCGCGGGCCGTCACCGCCATGAAGCTTTCGTCCTGCTCAACAAGGAGGAGATCCCCGCGATCGTCAGGGACGTCGATGACCTCCATGCTGAATTGATCGAAATCGATGAAAATCTTTGCCGAGAGAATTTGACGCCGGCGCAGATGACTGCAGCTGTCGCAAGGCGAAAGGAGATATATGAGGCGCTGCACCCGGAAACAGCCCATGGCGGTGATCGAAGATCAAGTCGCCGAACTGGCGACATGATGCGACGCGGTAGGGTGAAAAGGTTCACCAGGGCGACTGCTGAGGCGACTGGCCGATCCGAGCGGAACATCCAGCGCGCCGCCCGTCAAGGCGAGAAAATCGGACCGCAGGACCTAGAACGTCTTGCTGGAACTTCTCTCGACAAGATTTCCGAGCTTGAGGCCTTGGCAAATCTCACGTCTGAGGAACGCAAGGTTTTGATCGACAAGGCGGCCTCGGGCGAGACCGTGTCAGCTCGCATAACCGGGAACTCCCTCAACACATCTGATCAATGGCGGGCTGACATTAGCCGTCTGATCGAGAGTGCTCCCACGATCGCAGATTGCGCATGGGCGTCCGACCAGTTGGCGAAGAAACAAACAACGATCGCGGCGCTCGAGGTGCCGGAGTTTCTAAGGCGCGCACAATGAGGACGAGCGTGATCGAGTCGCCCGCCTATCGGGTGTTGGACCCTGCCAGATGCTGAAACGACGCTTCGCCCAGGCGAACCGGCCACCGCAGGACACGTCCTGGTGCTGGTTGACCGCCGAAATGCTCGAATCACCCGCATGGCGCGCCTTGACTGGAAACGCGATGAAAGTCGTGCTGCGCATCGCTCTTGAACACCTGAAGCACGGCGGTGTCGAGAATGGCTTACTGCCAGTCGTGTATCGTGACTTCGTTCGATGGGGCGTGCGACGAAACGCGATACGCGAAGCCATTGTGGTCGCAATCAATCTCGGGTGGATCGACAAGACGTCGACCGGCGAGGTGCCCTGGCACGGGGATATTCGAAGGCCAAGCACATTTGCTCTCACCTGGCTTCCACGACACAACGGTACTCTGGCTAGCAATCGTTGGACCCGCATAAAATCTGATGCACACGCCAAAGCATTGATCAGGGCTGCCAAGGCGGAGCTTGCGCAAGTTCGACGTCTTCCTGCTTTCTACAATCGACAAAGAAAACAGACTCCCAGCCCCGAAAACGTTACTTGGCCAGGTGACGGTCTCGATACTTGCCCAGGTCACGATGCGTTAGTTGGCGAGAGCAAATCTCCCGAATCCCCAAATAACGACCGCGGTACTCCTTTCTATATCTCGGCTAGGAGCCCGCCAGGGCAATCCTCTCATCCTTCCAATCCTAACAGCACCAGCCCAGGGCAACTCCCTGACGCGTGCAAGCCTGAAAAGTCGGATGCCGTCTCCGAGGTTGAGCCTATCCACGACCGAGGCGAGGGCGGGTCATGACGATCATGATCATCGTCGCGCCGATCGCGTCCTCGCCGGGCCGGTTCATGGCCAAGCTTCCCAATGGGGACATGTTAATCGCATCCTCGCGCACGCCCTTCGTCGACGCAGCGCGACGACTTATCGAGCTTGGGTTCCCAGCCGATGGTCGAGTCGTGATGAGGCACGCCGGCTCCACGGTGGACTCGTTGGCCGCGACGATCGGCGACGCCGCGGCGCTGACGGTTACGACCGCTGGCAACGGACGGCCGGTCTTCGCGGTACGTGCTGCAGCAGCCCCACCCATTCGTTCACCTAAGGAATCGCTACACCCCCAGCGCCCGAGGCCGAAATTCGCACTGGCAGGGCCGCTGCAACTGATTCCCCGCCTATCGCGCTGTACGACAGCCCCACCGTGACGGAGCCGCCTACCCAAGATCAACGCACTGACGACGTGAAGGGCGCTTCCCTGGCCGAAGGCACCGCCGGCCGAACGCAAACTCGCAAAGGAAAGGACGACTGATATGGAAAAGACGGCCGTTCGGAAGCAAGTCGCACGAAAATTGGTCGAAAATGATTCAACGCTCCTGACACTGGAAAAACTCGATACCCTCATCGAGCAAATTGAAAAAGGGGTTGTCGAACAGTGGCTCACGATCCGAAAGGAGGCAGGGCAGCAGATCGATCCCGAAACTGCTGAGGTTGATTGGAACTATGCGTACACACTCGATCCCTATGGCGTCGATCCCGATCTCCCGGAGGAACTTCAGCAAGTCGGGCGGGAATATTTCGCTCGTTCTCCCGGAAGCGACGTATGGGTCTCGTTTCACGACTTACCCGATGCGACTCGAGACGCCTTGTGGAAAAAGCACAAGTCACGGTTAGCGTTTCCAGCAGGGCTTCCGAACTTTGGAGGCCTGCGTGACGAGGAAACGTAAGGCCGTAGCACCCCGTAGCACACCAACGAGATCGCACCGTGTCCGATTTCCGAAACCCGTTACCCCGCAAGAGGCAAAACGGGTCTGGGACCGACAACGGCGCCCGAGCGCACGCACTGTGGCTAGCGCCCTGACCCAGGCCGGGCGTTCTGTTCACTTTACGACGGTGGCGCGGTGGAAACGCCAGGGTTGGCGGACGGTGGCAACTGACGAACATCCGGTCGAAGCGGCAAGACGGTCGCTCGATGCTGCGATGCCATTATTAACCGGCGACCCAATGACGACGGTGCAGGACTTCTTAGACGCCAGCGACAACACAAGGGGTCTCGAGGAGATGACTGACGAGCAGGTTCAGGCCAGGACCGTTCGCGAGATTAGCATCGCCTTGATCCTCATATCAGAGGAAATCAGCCAGCGATGTGAGCATCTCATCGGCAATAAAACGGGGGAATTCGCTGTCCTATTGAAGGCGCTCGCGGCGCTCAGGCGATCACTGCGCACTTGAAGGACGAGACCAGACGGTAATGCAAACGGGCACATGGCTGCTGGGCATCCTTGCCGGCCATGGCTCTGCCGTGCCCGCCTCGGAGTGCCTCTGAGGGAAGTCCGCTTTTGGGGCGAAGCGGACATGGCGCGACCGCCGCGACGTATCGACCGGTCGCTGATGACCCACAGCCGACATGAGCCCAAATGAAATGCCGCAGCGCAGCAGTCTCCTGCCACATCGAGGTGTGCTATCCTTGCGGTTGCAAGCGCGGGAGGCGCCAGGGCCCCGCCTCGATTCAGAAAGAATCAGGTCTGGCCGAAGGACCTATTGGCTTGCCGACGAAGGTGATCGAATAGGCAGAAGAAAACGCTTGGTGAGCCGCTTACGGAGTGAAAGCTCCGATTCCCGTGCTGCCGACACGAGGCACCATCTCTGAATTCGTGATTACGAGCAGCGGTCAACGCCGGCCGTAGACGAGCACGCCTCGCGACGCGGTAGCGAGGAACACGCGACCGTGGGCGATCGTCGGTGGGACGAACTTTGCGAACGTGTAGTTCTTGTCCTCTTCGGCTAGCGTCGGATCAGTCTGGTTGTTCCAGAGCTCGCGCAAGGTGATCGGATCGAAGGCGCGCAACATCCCGAAGGTTTGCTCCCCGCAACTCCACGAGTCCGGGGTGAGCATCTGACACTGCTGCAACGAGCATTCATTGAACCCTGGGTCGTCCCTGTTCACTTGGAATGCCGGGTCCGCCTTTCTCAGTCGGCAGCGCTGCACCGACGCGAATAGCACGCCCGCGGCCGGCTGCGCCGGGTCGATGGTCAGGGAGAGAAACCCACCAGGCATGCCAAGCGCAATCGCGTCGCCCATCGTGCCGGGAACGTTGGCGATATACGGTGGTGCGAGCAACACATCTCCTCTCTCGTTCTTCGCCTTCGTCGGCAGCGTCCCGAACCGCCTGCCCCACCACTGGTAAGACTTGAGGGAGTCTTTCTCGGGCCACACGTAGAGAAAAGCGCGCCCGTCAGGAAATGCACCGAACAGCGGGGTCGCGTGGACGTGGGGCCACGGCCACCAGTGGTGCGCGTCGACGCCGAGGTGGATTGATGCATCCGACGGATACCCCTTGCGAGGGCCGAGACAGAAAACCGCGTTCGGTTGAGTGTCGGCGCAATACTTGTTCTCGCCTATGCGAAACTTCTGCACGACGCGATCACGTCTCGCATCGTCCGGGCCGAACTCATCTAGGGAGGTCAAGCGGGGCTCGGGCGTCGGCGCGCTGTCGTCGAACTTGCCCAGGTTGTCTCGGTCGAGGACGTACAGCATGCCTTCCTTGCCCGCCGCCACCATGTATCGCGTGTTTGGGATCAGGACCACGCCAGCCGATCCGAGGTCGAGATCCTTCTTGTCGAGCCACCCCTTGCGATATGGCGTGAACCAGCCCATCGCCGTCATCGAAATTCCGCCGGGGCTCGCATCGATGCGGAGCCGAACGATGCTGTCCGGGAGATTCTTGCCGGATGGATCGGGCGGCTGAGTGGTTGCGAAGACGCCGCTGGCCTGATTTCCAGTGGAAAAGTAGAGGCTTCCGTGTCCATCGGCTGCAAGGCCCGTCGACGCCTGCCAGATGCCGCCGCCGGCGACGGGATCCTCGGTGGGTGGTTTGAGCGGCGGGGTGGCGCTCGGTTGCTGAGTGGTTCGATAGCGTGCTCGAAGGGTCAACGTCACCGCGTCGAACGCATAAATCCATCCTTGAAAATTCGTGTTTTCGAGGGCCTTATCACCTTCAGAACCGTCAGGTGGCCATGAGGAAAATCCCCCTGCCTCGCAGGCCCCGCGAAGGCCACATAGACACGGCCATCGTCCAGGAGCAGGCTCGCCCGGTTACGGTGAACCTGATTCCACAACGAGTCGTTCTCGACAGGCAGATCGAGGTCGGGATGTCCGTTAAGGAGGTTCAGCGCGGCAATGTGCAGCTTTCCACCGGGGATTGGGTCTTGCTTTCTATAGACGACGATGATGCGCGAGCTCGCCACATCGATCACGGGTGTCGATTGGATGCCCTCCGAAGGCTTGCCTCCTGTTTGTTCCATTTGGGAAAGACAGTGTTCTCCGTTAACGGTACGATCGATGATGTACGGCTCGCCAAGCAGCTGTTTCCATAGTTCCTCGCGCGTGTCCGCGTCGAAGGCGTAGACAAGATTCGCGGAGGTCGCGATGAACACTGCCGATCGTCGCTTTTCCTTGATCACCACGTTGGCCATGAACAATGGCTGTGCAACCACCGCGCCGTCGACCTCCAAGCGCCCAAGCAATCCGAAGCGTTGGTCCGAGAATGAACGCTGATCGAGCCCGCCGAAAAGCGTCGTCCCAGTGCGCAAGTTGTTATATCGCTGCGTGAGGACGTCCCCGGGTGATGCCGGATTCATTGGACCCGCGTTCGAGGGCGGCATCGTCGGCAGGGGGAGGATGATGTCACCAAATGGCAAGGCAACGGCCCGCGGCGCCGGGCCGACATTGTCCGCGACCGAGGGTGACGCGGCCGCGCCGATCAGCATCACGGTCGCGATCCTCGCGATGACGGGTCGACTAAAGCGCACGGTGTCGAGGCTGAGCAACTTTCGCGGATTCGAGGCCCACATGGCGGCTTCGCTCAGCGAATGTTGATGCCGATCAACTTGGGCCGATCCGCAACGCATCCAAAACGCGCAACGACCACGATCACGGTCGCGCGCTCCGCGAACGCCAGCAAGGCCGCGGCGTAGTACGTGTGATAACCGGGTTGGGTGCTATCGCTCATATAGCCATCCGCTATCGCACAGTTCGCAGGATTGCTGATTGGGTCCACCGTAACGATGCCGAATTGTTCGGCATTCGAACCGGTGCGAATCATCGTGATTTGCGTCGAGATCTCGGGGTCGAGTTCGATCGCTTGTCCGTGCGGGAGCGGGACAATCGAAGGTTCGGCAACCGCCGGCGCACAGACCCCGATCCGACGAGGTGATCGAATAGGGCGTTATTTGCTGCAATGCGAATGTCCGCTTTTGGCACAAAGCGGACATGCCGAGACGTCTGCTATTTGTCCGCTTTCGGATCAAAAGCGGACTTACCGCTTTGTCCGCTTTACCCTCGAAAGCGGACATTCGATTGACGCTCCGGGCCGCCTCACCCCAGCGAACAGAGACGGTTCAGCGCGGCTGAAAGATCCAGGCGGTCGACGTGGACGCCGACAGCGCCAGGGAATAGATAGAGTCAAGGAGAGCCGGTTCATGAGCGACTTGGACAGGCTGAGAATTTGGGACGATTCAGCGATCCGAGGCGCGCTATCGTGGTACCTGGACGTTGCGGAGAACCGACGCCCAGCCAAGTTCCGCATCGCCGCAACGGTCGCCACGCAGCTTGATCCTGCGACAAGCAGCGAGGACGCGCTGTGGGTCGAACTCAACCGCCTCACGCCGATATTCGTCACGCGCTGGCAGGCGATCCGGGCGGGCGCGCCATTGCAGCAAGCGGCACACGGTCCGAGCCTGTTGGAGCTGTGCCGCGAACTTGCCTACCGCATGCTCGCCCACTGCAATTTTTGTCCCTGGAATTGCCATGTCGACCGCGTGGCGGGCGCCAAGTTCGGCGCTTGCAAGCTCGCCTCCGGTTCGCGGGTCAGCTCGCATTTCCATCATACCGGCGAGGAGCTGTTCTATCGCGGCACGCAAGGCTCGGGCACGATCTTTTTCACCTCTTGCAACATGCGGTGCGCCTTCTGCCAGAATGGGGACATCAGCACTGACAAAGACAACGGCGAGGAGACGGACCCGCGCACACTCGCGGCGATGGCGTGGACGCTGCGCCGCGAAGGTTGCCACAATATCAATTGGGTGGGCGGTGAGGTCGTCATTCACCTGCATGCTATCGTCGACGCTATCGCATTGTTGGGCCGCGAC
>Ga0310917_10001228_pt1 | contig 12054 bp, 17 predicted proteins | sample GREbulkMGLF178_FD_203531 | JGI IMG/M metagenome (GOLD analysis project Ga0310917, IMG submission 203531) | Lab enrichment of tropical soil microbial communities from Luquillo Experimental Forest, Puerto Rico - GRE.bulkMG.LF178 | ecosystem: Environmental > Terrestrial > Soil > Tropical forest >... | reverse complement strand
GCCCACGACGCACGCAGTCTTACCTTCCAATAGAAGCGGTCGATATGCGCGATGGTCGAACACGCCCGCGCCCCGATCGACCGCGGCGCGGTGGAGACCCTTGGCAAAGTGCAAAATACCGGCCACCGCGTATTCCGCCATCGCCAGCGTATTGCCCGAACCTCGTGAGGTTGTCACCACCACGCGGCTGCCCCATAGATCGCCCACGAGCAGATTGCTGGCGCCCGCAGGGCGCTGATGAAACCATTTCAACCTCGGTGCCCTAGCGCGCAGATCGAGCGGAAATGGCCAGCCACCAAGGATTACTTCAGCTTCGGCGAGCAGGCGATCGCGTTCCTCGCGGGTCCCCGAGCCCGCGGCGCCTGGTGCCAAGTAGCGTGTCGTGGTGAAGGCAGGCCACGTTTCGCGAATTTCCCCGTCATACCAGCCCCCGGCGTCGGTTAATTCGATCGCCGGATCGACTGCCTCAATCTTCGCTCGATCTTCGGCGCTGATGCGCTGAATACTCAGGACGTTGATCCTTTGCATGGACGCCTTCCCAAACCACTCACGTGGAACAAGCGAATCATAGTGCATCGTCGCCAGATTTGGTAACTGCAGGCCGGAGTACTTGGCCTCACATGTTCCAAGCCGCGGCCATTCACCGACAAGCAGATCGAGTTGCTCACCACCTTCGCCGACCAGGCAGCAATCGCGATCGAGAACGTCCGACTTTTCGACGAAATCCAGGAAAAAAGAGCCGGCAGCTCGCGGATGCGAGCCAACACAAGTCGCAGTTTCTCGCCAATATGAGCCACGAGCTGCGCACCCCCGCTCAACATCATCATCGGGCTTACCTATGTCTCGAATCGGGATAAAGTTGGCGAGAATGTGGGATGAATAACCTTACCATGGGAGCGCGCCGCCATAGAGGTGGGGGCGGCGAACCGCGCACGGTCTCGTGTATGGACATTATTTTTCGCCGCGTTTTTCCCGCCTTAAAAAAGGTACGAAGGGTCTGAGATGACGGCGATACTACCAACCACCGAGCCCGCGGCTCCGTCCGCCGCCGCAGAGCGCATGCGCCGACATCGTCAGCGCCGACGCGACGGCCTTCGTTGCTTTATGATCGAGTTACGCGAAACGGAAATCGACGCACTCATCAGAAATGGACTATTAGCGGCAGAAAATCGTCATGATTACGACTCGGTTCAGTCGGCGCTCTATGCATTCCTTGATCGTGCTTTGGGGGAATTGGGTGATGCGTAACGGCACGACGGAAATTACCATGGCTAAGCGCACGCAGCAGATTTGCCAAATGATTTCGATAATTCGAGCGGGGCAAATCGGAGGCTTATGCTGCTGAGAAATATGCTATAAAGACTGAAAAGCCACTCTGGAACGTCATACACAATCCATGCCCGCGCTCACCAATCCTAGACACGAAGCCTTCGCGCAAGCCATCTTCGCCGGCCTCACCGGCAAAACCCGTATCGAGCGCGCCCAATCAACGGCATATCTCCAAGCCTATCCTAACTGTTCCCCTGGCCCTTCCGCATGGGTCTGCGCCTCCCAACTTCTAAGGCGGACTAAGGTTTGGGAACGCGTCGGCGAACTCCAAGCCGAAGCAAACAAACGTATCCAACCAAAGCTCGATATCTCAAAGGAAACTATCGGCAGACGCCTCCGCATGGCCTCGGAAATGGCCGAACAAGACAGAAACCCCAATGGAATCACAGCCGCAGAGCTCGGCCTCGCCAAGATTTTTCACCGCAGCGACACCCCAGACTCTGACGTCATCGACTTCAAGTCCGCACGATCCATGCAAGATATTGGGCGCAAGTTATTGCAGTCTGTCGGCTTCAAAGAGCCCGACGACGTTTCGATCCAAGCTGCGATTGAGGCGAACGATGCGTTCATCGATCGGCTCAAGGCGATACACGATGGTGCTCAAGGGCTTACGCTGGAGCGATGAGGATTGATGGGCGGAGGATGTTTCCGCCTACACTTAGCTGCTTGGGTGACGAAAATCGCGGTTAGGCGTGAATCAGGCTGCCCCAAGCCGCGATATCGTGGCCTGCGAGACATTGAAGCTTCGCGCTACGTCGGCCTGGGCCTCGCCCTGCGCGAGCCGCTGGATAGCCTCCTGCCGTTGGTGCGGTGTTAGCGCAGTCGGGCGTCCGAATTTCACGCCTCTGGCCTTGGCACGCGCTCTGCCATCACTCGTGCGGGCAAGGATCAACTCGCGCTCGAATTCAGCAAGGCCAGCGAGAACTGTGACCATCAGCCGCCCGTGAGCACAGGTGGTGTCAGCCCAGGCGTCATGCAGCGACTTAAAGCCTGCGCCACGCTTGGCGATGTCATCGAGGATATTGAGCAAGTCCCGCGTTGAGCGTGCCAAGCGGTCGAGCCGCGTGACGATCAGCACATCCCCTGTGTCGAGGCGCTTGAGCACCTTGGCCAGCTCGGGTCGGTTGCTGCGAGCTCCGCTGATCTTCTCGGCGTAGACCTTGGCGCAGCCCGCAGCATGCAGCTCGGCGTCTTGTGAGGTTAGGCTTTGGCCGTCAGTTGATACTCGTGCGTAGCCATAGACAGTCATGTCCCCGGCTCCTTTTGAAAGCACTTTATGCATTGTAATTCATGACTGGAATCAATGCTAGCAAAATCATACAGAACTTAGAAATTTTGAATAGCTTTTGCCTGTCGTCGCTCGCATTTTTTCTGTTTTGGTTTTTTCATTTTGCAATTTGGGTCCGGTGCATACCCCCTACCCCCCGCCCGTGGAGAGGGGGCGGTGGCCAAAAACTTCCTTCGCCTCTTCAACACAGCCTAGTTTTAGTTCTAGAACTGGGGCCCCTTATGTTTGCCGGTCTGGTCGATGGCTCCTTTGCCTCTCTGCAATGAATACCAATTCTCGCAATTGGGGCCCCATTGGATTGGGCAACCAATTGCTTACAGCCTTAATCCCTAGAGGAGGGTGGCAATTCGGCAATTGGGACCCGCAAACTCAATACGGGCTTCAATGAGGGCAATTCAAATATCGGATTGGCCAAGGATTGGGGCCGATGCAAACCGCCCGGGGGCCCGCCGGTGGGAGGGGTGGGGGCAAGAGAAGTCTCTTTTCACCTCTTCAATTTGAATTCAATACCGACAATTCCGATTCACCAGTATGGGACCCGACATTAGCCTGATGGGACCCGATATTCACATCCCCACGGTCGTTCGGCGACCTCGTAGATCGTCACCTTTGCCAACGTCGGCTCAGCCACCACTACCTCCCCATCTATAAGAGTAGACAATAGCAAGCATAGAGTAAGAACATAGTTGTACTGTTGTGGCCATATGGCCACAGGTGGTGTTGTCAATTGACACTAGTGAGCGTTGTCAATTGACAACGTTGGTGTTGTCATCTGACAACGCTACTTCCAGGACCGCGTAATTCGCGCCGCATGTCCGCGGATATGTTCGACAGTGATTAGACCGGCGTCTTCGAGCTTGGCTAATGCTCGGTATTTCACCGGGCGATCGATACCTAACCTTTTCAGGTCGGCGTTGGGGAACTCGAACGTTCGGCGTCGGCCGCATAGCACCCATCGGCGATAGAGCAGCAGGGCGACGGCGAGCTGGCTTGCGCCCTGCACATGCGGCAGGACCTGTTCGAGCCATGCCATTGGGCACCCGACGAAGTCTGAGATTTGTGTCGTGGTCTTCGCCGTTTTCCACAGCGGATCGTCGAAAGGATCGCCTTCTTCGAACAGGTTGTTTTGGCTTTTCATGCCACGTTTTCCTTCTCTAGTTTGGCTGTCAGTCGGGTGATCGTTTTCCACATGTCCTCGCCGCGTTCCTCGTAGAACCGCTCGCCCGGCTGAATGGGCTGCACGTCGGTCGGCAGCTCATAGCCGCGCAGCACGATGGCGGCGGCGTCGCGCATGACGCGATCGAGTGCGACTGAAGCGTCCTCGATCTCCTCCAATGCCGCTTCCGCCATGATGGCGTCGTGCACCGGAGCAATCACTTCGATCCCCCGCCGCTCCGCCAGGATGCAGGCAACGTGCAGGATCTCAGCCGCGGTCGACTGGATCGGGAAGTTCCGCACCGTGCGCGGGTTGATGCCGGATGGGCACCGCATATACCAGCCGAAGGGCGTGCTGATTTCGAGCCGTAGTCCGGCGTGATCCACGGCGCTTTGCGCGTATGCCTCGAACAACCGGAACCGGGCGCGCAACCGCGCCAGAATTTCGCCCGCTTCAAACAGCGACACGCCGGTGCGCATCGCCAACGCGCGCGCGCCTAGTCCATATTGAATTCCAAGCACGACCGTCTTGAACAGGGTGCGCACCGCCTTGAGCTCGGACGCGTTCATGTCCTCTCGGACGAAGCCGAGTTTTTCAGCGATGCCGAGGTAGACATCGCCGGATTCGCAGGCTTGCAGCAGGGCGGTGTCGCCGGACAGCACCGCGGCAATGCGGACCTCCTGCTGGCAGTAGTCGCGATGAATGAGCGCCCGCCCCGGTGGCGGTGTGATGAGGAACCGAATCCATTTCGCCGGTCCGAATACGAACTTCGAATTGCTCGGCGCGTTGCGTCCGGTTTTGGTCCCGTAGGCTCCCAGGAGAGCGCGGTTGCGCCCGTCGTTGCCGACGCGGAGATCGTTGAGCCGTAGCTTTGAGATCGAATAGCGTAACTCGCGCAGGTTCTCGATCTGCGGGTACCTTCCGGCCATTTCGCGGAACGTCTGCTCGCGCTCGTCAAGCGCGCCGTCGTCATATGTCGGCCAGGTCATGTGATGGCTGTGCACGTAGTCGGCGAACCGTTGCTTGCGCCAGTGCGGTTCGCCGTCGACAAACTCGTAAATCCCATATCGCGCATCCATCTCGATCACGAGGGCGCTTCGGATTGCGCTCCACAAGCTCCTGATACGGTCGAGCCGCGGTGCATCGAGCGGGACGCCGCGGCGCTCCTGCTGCGCGATGGCCCATTGGAAATGCGCGCGCATCATTGCGTGCGGCAGCGATCGGATTGTCGGGACGATGTGCTTGATCAGCTGCGCCAGGGCGCGCACGTCTTCCTCGCAATAGTTCAAAATCGCCACGCGCGCGTCGGCGCTGAACGGCGGGCCCTGCAGAATGCGATCGCGCATCTCGGTCTTGTGCGCGGTGTCGATGCCGTTCTCGTGGAAATAGCGCAGCGCGCCGTCGAGACCGTAGAAACCTTTTTCGCGGTCCGCGGCCTTGGCGGCACCGTCGTTTACGTGGTGGCGGAACTCGATGTAGGGATCGAGCGCGCAGGCCGGGCGGCCCCAGCCGAGTGCAATGTGCGATCCGAATTCAGCGGAGATCATATAGCCCATGATCAGGGCGCCGGCGTCGAGGCGGTACGGCGGGAATGGACCGAACTCGTCTTGCCACAGGCGTATGGTCCGGCCCGTTCGCATTTCGAGCGCGACGAGGCAGAGCGGTGTTGTTGCATCGCCGGCTTTGCCGCCGTTGGCGAGCCCGGCGCCCGGATAGTACTCGGTGTCGACGGCCCAGAGCTCCTCGAACGGCAGCGCGCGCCAGTCAGAGATCGCCATCGTCCGCGCCCTTTCCCGGTGCGACGCCGAACAGCTCGCGGTAGATCGGGTGCTTTTCGTCGTGGATGATGCCGTGCTCTTTGAAGCCGAGCCTTATGAGGTCGTTGAACGGTGGCAGCTTGGAGAAATCCGGATCGGGTGCATATCCCGGCAAGGCTTCGCGCGTCTGGTAGGCGCGTCGCACCCAAACCAGCTTCACCCATTTGTCCATCGCAATCCTGGCGGCGGCGCGGGCGCTTATCCACGCGTCGTTGTCGCGTTCCCCGTCGCGCGGGAAACTGAGCGGCCACAGGCGCACCGAGCCGTCGCGGTAGATGCAGGTGGCGATCGTGCTCGGTCGCGCTTCCGGGATGCGACCGCGCATTTCCGGCGCGAGGATATAGTGTTGCTCGTCGATCGCGCCTTCGGGTTTGTGGGTGTAGATTTCAGTACGACGCCGGTAAGCCGGATCGGGATGGACGCGAAAGAAGTCCCTCGGCTTTGCAACCGGAATGATGTGGTTGCTGACGCTGACGATGCCGTCGCCGAGCCCGGGATCGAGCCATAACGAGTCGAGGTCGTCGTTCGACGTGGCAGTTTTTTTCTTGAAAGGTATCGTTTCATCCGCCATGGGAACTTCTCCTAATGGAAATGCGGCGGCGGTTCTGATCCTTCGAACCCGGAACCGCCGCTGCTCCTCTTCAGTATGGAAGCTCATCGCACTCTTGCGGGTGTTGTGCCGGCGGTGGCAGTTGCGCATCCCACACGCCGGCGCTGCCGGTCGCTTTCCAGCCGACGATCCGGAAGAGCGGTTTTGACTTGCGCCCATACCTCGTGTGCATCGCCGCTGCTTCGAGCGAGACAATCGGCAGTGCGCCGGGGTGGGCCGATCGCACGCGGGCGATGCTATCGGCGAGATTGCGCACTGCTTCGTGGCCGCCAAAGCTCGACGTCGAGAAGGTGAAGGCCTCCGCCGTGTCGGGGTCGACGAGATAGACGAAGCGCGTCGATTGCCAGGGGTCACGCGGCGTTTTGCCGTCCGGCATAAGCTCCCAACTTGTCGGGTCGGTGCTGCCAAGCTCTTCGCGATCGGGCAGCGGCTTGCCGGCTTGCCGCATCCGGTATTCCACCGGCTTGCCGCCCGCCCATCGCGACCACGCCGCCGCGGTGCCGAGCGCGACGAGCTTTGTCCCTTTCTCGACCGGCTCCGCTTCTTTTCCGCGGGTCCAGTTCCAGTCGTTGAAACGGAGCAAGCTGCCGCGCAACACGCGCTCGTTTGCTTCGGCGGCGGCATCGTCCCAACCGTCGTTGGTGATGGTTGTCGTGAGATCATTTGTCATATCATTCCTCGTTCTGTTGCATCGTGATGCCGCCGATGAAGGTCCGCGCGAGCGGTGGCGGCGAGTTGCGCCCGCGCGGTCTTTCGTTATCTGCAGGGCGCATGCCAATTCCCGCGGAGCCGGAAAGTCTGCTCACATCCTGGGAACAGCCCGCTGTCGTGCGGTTGCACGTCGGAACGCGATAGGATTCGTTTAGCCGTGCTGTCAGCAATTTGACCGCCGGGCACCACGAACCATCGCAGGCCGTTCACGGTGTGCATGCGCATCAGCAACTTGCCTTCGCGCATCAGCTCCAAGGCGAAAACTTCAGAAATGGTCGAGTCTCTCATCGTTGCCTCTCCCATGAAATGCGATCGACAGTGATCGGGCCGTCGTGGCTTCGTTCGAAGACGAACCACGCGAAAGGAATTGCTGATGTTGCCCGCGGCCCGGCCCAGCCGTCGCGATGCATCATCGGAAGTCGATTTTTGAAGACGTGCAGGCGCGCGAGCTTCCCGCTGTCGAGGATGTGGGAGCGACGTTCGGATTCTAAGAACGCCAGTCGTAAAAGCACGATCACGATCGGCGAGAGATCGAGCGCGTGCGCGACAAACTGCCCGCCGACCCGGAAGGGCGGGTTGGTGACGATCGCTTCGCAGCCCGCCGGCACTGCGGTCTCGGAGAAAAAGTCGCGCTGAAAATGGAGGCGAAATCCGTAGTTCTTGACGTCGCTGCAGATCACCGCATGCCCGCGATCGCGCAACACATTGGCGATGGCGCCACGAGCGGCGCACGGCTCCCAAACCTGATGTGGTAGTCGCTCGACCCGCAGCAGCGCTTCAATCGCAACGCCGGGCGTTTCGTAGAGATCGGCGTCGCGTGCGGCATATGGGTGCTGGCCGGATTGCGTCGAATGATTCAAGCTCACCGCTCGCTCCTGTCTTCGTGCGCCTCGATCGCGCGCAGTCCGAACCTGCGCAATAGGACTTTGAGCGCGAGACGTAATGTTCGAACGGGATCGACGACGCTGCGCTGCGGGCGCAACGTGATCACGTAGGTCGGCCGATCTTTGGTGGCGGGCTGGTGAGTGCTGGTGGTCGTCATGGTGGCCGTCGCGACGAAGAGGCGCCGGCGTTCGCGCCGGCGCCATGGCGTCTACTCCGCCGGCACGGTGGTGATGGAGCACTCGGCCGCGATCGTGGCGTTGATCGCGCGGTCGATGCCGATCCGGCGGATCGCTTCGGTTAGTTCGGCGTCGCCGATCGCTTCCCAGTCGATTGGAGCACCGGCCCTGCCCCAGCCGCCCGCGCGCGCGGGCGCGGGCGCTCGCGGCGGGACCAGGGGGCGATCGCCGTTGTAGACTTCTTGCCGTTGGGCTGGGGTGAGCCGCAGAGCGCGGTCGACGTAGCCGACGTTGACGCCGACCAGGGCGGCGATTGCTTTGACCGCGAGGCCCTGCAACACGACACGCCCGTTGACGATGTCCGCGGCGAGGACCGCACGCTCGGCCGCTGACATGCGGCGCCGGAGTTGAGCCAAGCTCGCGCCTGAGATTGCGCGGCGGTGGCCGTTAGTGTAGTGCAACATTTTTCAAGTTCTCCTCTTCGGCCTATGCAGGGCTCGGTGTTTGCGCACCGGGCCCTCCTTCCGTTGGTCCGCGATCGGCCAAGTCGCGGCGGTCTCGCCCACCGGGGCGAAATTCAGGTCGCGCGTCGCACGCGCGTTCCGGCGCCGGCGCGTTGGCGGTCGCGACCAACACCGTGGTGTCGACCGACACCGCGGCGTTCTTCACGCTGGCGCTGTTTCACTGCTAGCTGCACCGCCGCGCGCTCGGCTTTTTCCGCCGCCGCCTTAGCGCGCAATTGCCGGAACCGGACCTCGTCGCGCGCGCGCTTCACCGCCTTGTCGAGTTCGATCGATGCGCGGTAAGCGCGTTCCGTCGCGGTCATCTCGCGACCGAACGCGGGCAAGGGCCTTGATGGATTGCGTTCCCAGGCGAGGCGGCGATCCGCTGCGGTAAGCTTGAAAAAATTCGGGATGCTCAAACCATCGTCGGCGAGCTCGTCTTGCTGTTTAATTTCCGAGATGATATTGGGCGCCGACATCGGCGAAGGACCTTTGGCGAGGTGCGAGCCGATGGATACGAAAGCGGCACCGCTCGGCTCAGCGGTGCCGCTCTGCGTTTCAGCTTTTGGAAGGCTTGCTTGCGTGCGCGACGGCGGCGCGGCGGATGAACTCTTCGATCTCGTTCAGGCGCCTATACCTCCGGCCATTGATGTAAAGGGGACGAGGAAACTGCAACTCCGGTCGCTTGTCCCACCTTGGCAACGTTTTGGGATGCACGCCGAGCTGCTTCGCGACCTTCGCGTCGGTCGCGAGAGTGCTCGATGCGGTCTCGTTTTCCATTGGAATGCTCCGGGTTGCTCGGAATGAGCCGGAGCATTTCTAGTAATCGCAGTACGCCCACTACCAAAATGTTTTAAAATCTCGGAGATTAAAATACATGCGCGCTTGCGCAAGCATCACTTTCGCGCTTTGGCCTTTCGTATTTCGTTGACCAGCCGGCGCGTAATAGCCTCTACGTTCCGACCGAGCTGGCGCGGGTTACCCCACACCTCGCGCTGCGCGGGGGTCAAGGTCGGATCTCGGTCCGCCTGTTCGTGCGATTTCCACACGGCTTCCACCGTCATGCGCACTCTTTGGTGCAGTGTTAGAAACTTCAGCGGCTTCATGGCGCGCTCTTTTCTGTGGGCGTTGATGAGCTTCCGGGCCTCTCGATTGGGCAAATCATCCATGGCCACTTCCGCTGCGACAAGGCGGGCAAAAAAATCCTTCGGCGGGGCGCCGCGGCGCGGCGGGCTCTTGCAGTCCTCCTTGTACCATTGGAGCAACTGCTCGACGCCAACCTTACGGTATAGGTACCGAAAATCTCGACGGTAGCGCTCGATTGGTGAGAGCGGGCGGACCTTCGGCCCGCGAGTGCTCGCCTTGCGGGCCATGGTCAGCGCCGCAGCGGAATGACGTCGGCGTCGGGCGGATTGATGATCCGATTGATCTCGCGTTCGAGCGCTGCAAACCCGGCTCGCTTCTCGCCGAGGTATTCAAACCGATCGTAAATCCGACGCACATTGCCGGGCAGCACGTGGCCCAACATCAATTCACTGATGTCTGCGGGCACGCGGGCCTTTGAGAGCAGCGAACGCCCGCTTCGCCGCAAATCGTGATTTTGCCATTGCACCGTGGGCTTCATAATTGCGTCGAGCTGACGCTTCATGTGGCTGAAGCCGCAGCGGCGTCGCCCGAAGACGTAGTCCGATCCGGCGATACGCGGCTGGCGCTCAATGATTGACCACGCCAACGGGCCTAACGGCAACGCCACAGCGGCTTTGCCTTTGGCTCGCTTGGCCGAGATCACCCATACCTTGTTGATGAGATCGACTTCGCCCCAACGCGCCTCGGCAACCTCCTGCCGTCTCGCGCAGCTGAGCAACAGCAACTTGTAGATATCGTTGAACGGTGCCGGCAGATCGTCGGTCGCCCGCCAAAACGCACGGATTTCATCGTCGCCCAGAATGCGATCGCGAACGTTCTCTTTGGCCGGCCGTTCAATGCCGACCACTGGTGAAGCGGTGACGTAATCCTCGTTGAGCAGAGCGGAAAAATCGGGACAAGTAAGCTTGGCAGCGGTTGGCCGCGATCGGCCTGGTCTGGGCGATGGAGCGAATGAGTTCTCGCACATCTTTGCGGGCGATATCGGTCGCCAGACGCCCGCCCCATCGGGGCAGGATCTCCCGTCGAAAGATGCTCTCGCATTGCTTCCACGTCGCCGGCCTTGTCCGTCTTCTGGCGTCGACGATGAAGATTTCGAACAGTCGCTCGACCGTGTCCCGACCGCGATCGGCCGCCTTGGCCTCCCGCTCCGCGGCGCCTGGATCGATCCCGCGTGCGACTTGCTCCATCGCGGTGGCGGCGAGCTTGCGCGCCTCCGCCAGCGACACGGCCGGGAATTGTCCGAGCGTGAGTTTGGCGGTTTTGCCGTTGAGCCGGAAGCGGACGGCCCAGCTCTTGATGCCGGAGGGCTGGGTGATGAAGTACAGACCGCGACAGCCGCCGTCCGGCAGCTCATATCGCGCGGCGGCGGGCCGGGCAGCTTCGATCGATTTGGTGGTCAGTGTCTTGGCCATGACTTGTTACCCCGACGGTTGGAGGGTAACAAAAGGGCCTGTCCTTCTTTGTTACCTCGCGCTCCACCACAGAGCGAAACAAACAGAAATGGTCAAGGTAAATCCGGAAGCTTTGCGGGGCGAAGTGCGGTGATGTGCTCCGCTGTGTTCACCGCATCTCCAGGATAGGCCATCATCGGCCCCGACGCCGACATCACGATGCCGACCATCCCCGCGTTCGCGGCCTGCAGCGCGAAATAGCCGACGGCGCCCGCGTGGGTGATGTTGCGGGCGGCGCACCAGCCGACGTGGACTTCGCGCGCCCGCGCGATTGCCTCTTCCATCGCCATCGCCATCGCGACCGCCCCCGGCGCGCGATCCGCCTCCAACACCGCGATGGCGCCGGAGCGCCGTTCCACCCGCATGTCGGGCGTGGGGTTGATGGCCTTGGTCTTCAGGCGTTCGATGTAGCCTGGGATGCGCAAGACCCCGTGGGAGTCCACTCCCCGCAGATTCGCCCACACCAGCGACTTCGCCCATTGATCCGCCATGGGTGGCGCAACACCCGCGGCCTCAAACAGCGCGCGCGCGAAATGCTGGAGATCGACGCTTGGAATCACGTGCAATTCACGTTTCGATGGCATAGCGGCAGCCTGCAGCAACTCCTGCGAAGGAGAATAAGTCGCGGACGATCTCTATACGAACGGGCGCGGCAGGCAACAATCCCGCGCGCGCTCACGCTTGCCTGCGCAGGATTTGTGCAATGGTCGGCTTGTCTAACGATAGAGGGAACGGCACTATCTGCGCAAACACATCAAAGATCGGGATGCGATCCGGGAGGAAGACACATGCACGAGACGAAGAGAGCGGCCCTGGCCGGCCTGATCGCGGCCTCCTTTGCCTGCGCGAGTGCGCCGGCGCAGGAGATCAAGCTGACGCTTGCCGACCAGAACTCTCCGACCGGATGGGGGCCCTCGCACGCGCTGCAGCCCTGGGTGAAGCAGGTCGAGGACGCGACCAAGGGCCGCGTCAAGATCGAGGT
>Ga0310917_10001220_pt1 | contig 12080 bp, 10 predicted proteins | sample GREbulkMGLF178_FD_203531 | JGI IMG/M metagenome (GOLD analysis project Ga0310917, IMG submission 203531) | Lab enrichment of tropical soil microbial communities from Luquillo Experimental Forest, Puerto Rico - GRE.bulkMG.LF178 | ecosystem: Environmental > Terrestrial > Soil > Tropical forest >... | reverse complement strand
CGACAAACGGCCGGCAGCAATCAGAAGTCGGGTAAATCCGGGGGCTGTTGCGTAGCACTCTCCGAGCCATCGGCCAGCTTCTCATATTCGAGAGCCAGCTCGAGCAACCGAGCCTTGATAGCGCGGGTGGTCACGCCTTCCGCAACCTGCCGAGCGCGGGCGGCCTTTCGACGATAGTATTCCGCCGGTTGCGGCGGTAAGTCCGACGACTGGTCCATGAAGTGCAGAATAGCACGGCTTCCTTGTGGATGGCAGATTTGCCGTCCGCCCGGGGCCGCTTCAGGCCGCCCAGCGCTATCCCGTATCGGGGCTACCTCAGCGCCGGCTGTAGGATCTCGGTACTCCAAAAATGTTGGGTGCGGGCAGCCACTCTCGTCTTACGAAGACGGTCCTGCTCTGCTGCGTGCTCCTCAAGAGCTTCCCGATCGGCCGCGGCGACAGAGCCTTGAGTTGGCGATACACACGCTGTCGGGCATCGCGTCACTCCCTTGGTGCGGATGAATTCAGCGACGGCCGCCTCACCATCGGCTTTCGGTTTGCTATGCCATAATCTCGCGTCGACCATTGTAAGCCCCGTCATTGCTCGATCCTCAGCCGAACAAGCGGCTACCGGGTTACGTGGTAACCAATATTCTCGCCGCCAGGACGGGTTTTCCCAAGGTGTTGGGCAGCAACAGCACAGATTGCCTTTTCTGTACCGCACCTACGTTTGTTGCTTACGAGAAGGTGAAGGCGACCTTCTGCCGGAACCGGTCGCTAAGTTCTTGCACGTCGCCGGAATGTTCTCGTCCGTCGGGGGTCTATGCGACGCGTCTCTGCGCGGTTTCCTCGCCGCCGGCTTTTAACCGTCCGACTGCGTCCTCCCGATGAACAGCTCGACGGTTTCTGTATCGGGGATGACTTGGCTCGGTGCGACCCCGCTTTGATACGGAATGTTGAATTTTGCAAAACCATCCAACAGCAGCTTTGCTGTATCGGAATGGTCAGCCGCATTCACGAAAATATTAATCTTCGGGGTTCGGAAATCACCAAATACTCGGGTTAACTCGGGACCTTGCGCATCCCAATTCGCTTCTTTCAAGATGTTTATGATCTGGTTGGCGTACTGATATGCCTCCATGTCATCCGGAATACATGAGACGATCACTCGGCGGCTGCCGAATTGTTGCAGATACGCGGCGAGCTTATCCGCGGTATCAAGGGGCACGCTGCGAGCCTGTCTGCCTGATTCGAGCTCCCGGACATGGTCTTCGAGAGCTTTCACCCGTTTAATCAGATCGGCTGCCGTCGGCCCAGCAGGCGGTGTCGTCGCAGGCTGTAGGGCAGCCGTGGTTCCCGAGAGGCCCTTAGAACCATCAACTGTCTCGTGTGCCTGCCAGACTGTGCCGACGATCGCAAGCAGTCCGAACAGAAAAATGCTCGCCATCCATAATCGCCCGCTCATCGAAGCTGCGGGGGCAGGAGGACTGGCTGCTGTTAGGGCCAGCGAGGTGAGGATAATAACCAGCAGGGTGGGCAACCATGCTGACATCTGACTCAACCGGCGGGGATGATCCCCTGCACTGGTTCGGGCCGTCGGCCACCGAAGCCGATAAATAACGACATCAGTGTTGCCGCAAAGCATAGGATCCCTGCGAACAAGAACGCCTCCAAATAAGTGCCGAAGGAAATCCTGAGTACTCCTCCGAGATAGGCCGCGAGCGCGCCCCCTAACTGATGAATAACGGTGATCCAAGCAACCATAATTCCGGTTCGCTCGGTCCCGGCGACCCGGGCGAGGAGCCGCACCGTCGGCGGCACACCGGCAATCCAGTCGAGCCCATAAAATATGGTGAACAATGAGAGGCTGTAGATCGACATGTCGAGAGCGAAAGGGAGATACAGCAACGATAGCCCGCGCAACCCATAATACCAGGCGAGCAATATCCGACTGTCCCAGCGATCGCTGAGCCAGCCCGAGAGCGTTCCGCCGAGGAAGCTGAATACGCCGGTGACGGCGAGAAGACCGGCCCCAGCGACCTCGTCGAGACCGTGACCGTTGGTGGAAGCGCCGCAAACAAAGTAGCTCCCGGCGATCAGCCAAAAGTCGCGTGAGCGTGCGGCGTCGGCAAAGGCGCGGAATGCCAGGGTGAACGGGTTGCCATCCGGGGTCGCGGGCGGCAGCCGGCCACGGGTGTCACCGTAGGGGGCGAGACCGAGGTCCTCCGGGCGGTTGCGCATCAGCAAGGCGATCAGTGGGACAAAGCCCGCTACCGTCGCAGCCAGGACCACAGACATGACGCGCCAACCAGCATGCGTTACGATACTTGCCATGCTTGGCAGAAAGATCAGCTGACCGGCCGCATTGGCCGCGGTCAACAGGCCGAGCACAAGACCCTGGCGGGCGCGAAACCAGCGAGCGGCAATAAGGGCAGCAAGAAAATTACCGATGACACCGCAGCTCGCGCCGACCACGACGCCCCATAACAGAATGAGCTGCCAGGACTGCTGCATCATTGGGGTCAATGCAACAGCGGTCGCGGCGATTGATAGAGCTGCAGCCATCGTGCGGCGAACCCCGAACCAATCGATCAGCGCGGCGGCAAAGGGGCCGATGAGACCATAAATCAAAAGATTGACACCGATCGCGAAGGAAATGGTCGAACGCGGCCAGTGAAATTCGTCCTCCAGCGGCACGATCAAAACGCCGGGGGCAGCCCGGATTCCTGCCGTGAGCAGCAAGACCAGAAAAGTGACCGCCGCAACGATCCACCCGTAATGCAACCTTGTAGGTGTGCGCATCGCTGGGCTTACTCCAGCGGCTCGGTCGCGGTGATCTCAATGCCAAATCCGGCGAGCCCGACATAGGTACGCGAGCGGGTTGCCAGCAGCTGGATCGAGGAGATGCGCAAGTCGCGCAGGATCTGTGCACCCAGCCCCACCTCTCGCCACTGTACGTTCCGCTCATGCTCCGACCCGGACACTTCTTCCCCCACGGTGGAGGTTGGCACCCCCGACGTGCCATCTCGCAAATAGACAAGTACTCCGCGTCCCGCGGCTTTAAAACGGGTAAGCGCGGAGTGGATTGGTTTCGCGCCTCCGAAAAGGTCTTCGAGCACATTGGCGCGCTGAAGGCGTGTCGGCAGATTAATGCCATCGCCAATATTTCCGTAGACAAACGCATAATGGTGGACTTTGTCGAACGGCGTCACATACGCGTAACCCGCGAGCTCGCCGATCTCGCTCGCCACGCTGAATTCCGCCACCCGGTTCACGAGCTTCTCGCGCGCCTGGCGATAGGCGATCAGGTCGGCCACCGAAATGCGCTTTAAGCCATGGGTCTTGGCGAAAGCGCGGACTTGCGGCCCCCGCATTACGGTGCCGTCGTCATTAACCAGCTCACAGATGGCAGCCACCGGCTCGAGATCGGCAAGACGGCAAAGGTCGATCGCTGCCTCCGTATGTCCGGAGCGCATCAGCACCCCGCCATCCTTGGCGATCAACGGGAAGATGTGGCCGGGGCGGACAAAATCCGAGCGGCCGGCGTTACCGTTCGCAAGGTTGCGGATAGTCGCGGTGCGGTCGTCGGCAGAGATGCCGGTGGTTGTGCCGTGACGATAATCGACCGAAATCGTAAAAGCGGTGCCGTGGATCGCATCATTGTCTGCGACCATTGGTGTCAGGTGCAGACGCCTCGCGATTTCCGCGGTCAATGGCGCGCATACAATGCCGCAGGTGTTGCGGATGATGAAGGCCATCTTCTCCGGTGTCGTATGCACCGCCGCAAGAATCAAATCGCCCTCGTTCTCGCGATCGTCGTCGTCGGTTACGACGACGATCTCACCACGGGAAAAGGCGTCGATTACTTGCGGAACACGAGATTGAGACACTGTTTTATCTCCCGACACGGCTAATTAAAGCCGTTGGCGGCCAGAAATCTTGGATTGGCCCGGCGCAGCTTTGCGATGGTGAGCAGCCACAGAATTTCGCGAGCCCTGCGCTCGAGCGGTTCGCAGCTCGAGAAGGTGCCAACCCTGAGATCACGCGCAAAGCGCCGCAACAGGTCCTTCGGCCTCTCGCCCCACGCCTGGCTGTCGTACAGCTCCTCCAGGTTGCGAGTGATCGTCTTTCGCAAATAGTCGGCGGTCTCGGCTTCGCGTTCGGCGATCGCCATGCTGTTGGCGACAAGCCGCGCGTCGAGACGCGCCTCTTCTGGCAACAGAGGCATCAGATCGTTGAGCAGCACATCACGGGCGAGGGCCAGCAGGGTCTGCCCGGTCGGCAGATCAGGCATTTGGCGCTCCGCTCGGATCCAGCAACATCAGGAGTTCCAACTCGCATTCGGTCGCGCGTCGCCCGGTCAGAGCGAGGTCGAGACTGCGCTCGCCTGCAAGGATGTAACGGTCGCTCTGCTGCAGCGCAATGATGGCCCAGCGCACACTTGCCAAGACCTCCCAGAAGAAGACGCGGCGCAGGTCGATGGGCCGCCCCGCTTCGCTCTCGTAAGCGTGATAGAAGGAGGCGCGATCGCTGATCCCGCCGGCTTCCCGGTCGAGCCGCGCAAAGCGCCAACCCTTGCTGCAGAACCAGCCGATATCCTCATGAGGGTCGCCCCAGCCGGCAAACTCCCAATCAAGGATCCCAGTCAAGGTAGTGCCATCGAGCATGTAATTACCGGTGCGGAAATCATGATGACACAGCACCGGCTCTGATGGCGATGGAAGGTGGGTCTCGAGCCAACGGCTTGCCCACTCGAGTACCGGCCGGGGTGTCGGGTGATTGTCGAGATAGGCACGAAATCCGGCGATCTGTGGAGCCGGCCCGACCTCTTCATAGGCCGGCAGAAAAGCGAGGTCGGAGTTGGGCGGATGGATTGTATGGATGCGAGCGAGTTCACGGCCGAGCCGCTCGGCAATCGCCGGGAGAGCCGGTTCGAGAGCCGCGTCGCGGGTGATCCGATGAGCTGCGGCAATCCCACCCACTCGCCGCATGATGAAAAACGGCTTGCCGAATATCGCAGGATCACCGCTCACGAAGAGCGGTTGAGGCACCGTCACGCCGGCTGTGAAGGCCGCCTTCAGAACCTCGAATTCCTGCAACCGGTCGAGGCTCGCGGCAACACCAGTCGGGGCCGCCGTACGCAAGACGAGCCGCTGATCCCCAGCGAGCGAGCCGCCGCTGAAATGCGCATCGATTGCCCAATTCTCCTGGATTGCACCGCCCCGCAGTGGCGTGAGCCGGACAATTTCGACCGCGCTAGCCCCGCTGGCGGCGGCGAGAAACCACGCCAATGGCGCGCGGCGTTCCCGCCCGGGGTCAGATTGCGGCGGCGCCGTGCCCGCCATCGATCGAAATGACCGCGCCGGTCACATAAGCGCTCGCCGGCGAGGCGAGAAACAAGAGCGCACCGTCGAGATCCTCGGTCTGCCCGAGGCGCTTCAACGGAATACGAGAGATCAGCGCCTTGCCGGCCTCGGTCTGGAAGAAGGCGCGGTTGAAATCGGTCTCGACATAGCCCGGCGCGAGCGCGTTGACGAGAATGCCGTATCGCGCCAATTCCATCGCCAGCACATGGGTTAGGTGCGTCAGTCCGGCCTTGGCGGCGCAGTAGGCCGGCACCCGGCCGATCGTGCGAAAACCGAGCACCGACGAGATGTTGATGACGCGACCCGGGCGCTTCAGCCCAACCAGATGATGAGCGAATTCACGCGCTGCGAGCCAGGCGCCTTTGAGATTCGTGTCGATCACATAGTCCCAATCTGCCTCGGTGTGCTCGAACAGCGGCTTCGAGACGACGACCCCGGCATTGTTGACCAGGATCGACAGCGGCCCGAGCTCAGTTTCGGCAGTCGCGATGGCGGCGGCAACACTCCCTGACCGCGTCACATCGCAAACGACCGGCAGGCCCTGCCCTCCCGACGACGAGATCTCGCGCGCCGCTGCCTCGAGTTGATCCGCCCGGCGCGCCGCGAGCGCTACCTTGGCCCCGGCCGCGGCGAGGAGTTGAGCAAGGTGGCGGCCAATCCCGCTGGAAGCGCCGGTGACGAGCGCCACTTGACCCGTGAGATCGAAGCTCGGCAATTGGGTCACGGCCTGATCCTGTTGGCGCGGTCGCGAAGCTCGAATTTCTGGATCTTGCCCGTGGAAGTCTTCGGGAGTGGCCCGAAGACGATTGTGCGCGGCACCTTATAGTGAGCGAGGTTGTCGCGGCACCAAGCGATGATGTCTTCGGCCGAGACCTGCCCGGCATCAGGCTTCAGTGTGACGAAGGCGCAAGGGGTCTCGCCCCAGACTGGGTCGGGTTTGGCGACAACCGCCGCCTCCATTACTTGCGGATGGCGATAAAGCGCGTCCTCGACTTCGATCGAGGATATGTTTTCGCCACCTGAGATGATGATGTCCTTCGAGCGGTCCTTGATCTCTACGTAGCCGTCGGGGTGCGTGACGGCGAGATCGCCGGTATGGAACCAGCCATGTTCGAAAGCCGCCTGGGTTGCTTCCGGGTTCTTCAAATACCCCTTCATCAAGGTATTGCTGCGAAGCACCAGCTCGCCCAACGTGCGGCCATCGGCAGGGACGTCGGTCATGGTCTGCGGGTCGACCACCCGCTGGCGGTCGAGAGTCGGATAGGCGACACCCTGGCGCGCCATACGCGCCGAGCGATCGCCAAGAGACAATCCGGCCCATTCTTCTTGCCACGCACAGACCGTCGAAGGGCCATAGCTTTCAGTCAGACCGTAGAGGTGAGTGACCCGAAATCCCATCCGCTCCATTGCCTCGATCACCGCTGAAGGCGGGGCTGCGCCTCCGGTGGCGATCTCGACGACATGGTCGAAGCGGCGTTTTATAGTGTCCGGCGCGTGCGCCAGCATGTTGAGCACAATCGGCGCGCCGCACAGATGAGTAATCCGATGCTCGGCGATCGCCGCGAAGATCATCGCCGGATCGATACGACGCAGACACACATGGGTACCGGCCACCGCCGTCACTGCCCAGGGGTAGGTCCAGCCATTGCAGTGGAACATCGGCAAGGTCCAGAGATACACTGAATCGAGGCCGAGCCCGAAAATGATCGCATTGCCGATCGCGTTCAGGAGGGCGCCGCGATGATGGAAGACGACACCCTTTGGGTTGCCGGTCGTGCCCGAGGTGTAATTGAGGGCGATCGGCTCCCATTCATCCTGCGGCATCGCCCATTCCGCGGGGGGATCGCCCTCGTCGAGAAACGGCTCGTAATCGGTTCCGCCCAATAACGAGCCGCCGACCCCGTCGTCGATTTCGACGAGCGGCAGCGGACGATTTAGCGCGCGCAGTGCATCCCGTACGACTGGCGCGAACTCGCGGTCGGCGATCAGCAATTTCGCCTGGGCGTGCTCCAGGGCAAAGGCAATCGAGTGGGCGTCGAGGCGATAGTTTAAGGCATTCAGCACTGCCCCAGCCATCGGCACGCCGTAGTGTGCTTCGAGCAGTGCGGGCACATTTGGGGCCATGATCGCAACCGTGTCTCCCCGCCCCACCCCTCTCCGGCGAAGCGCGCTGGCGAGGCGTCGGCAGCGGTCGTATAGCTGGCGATATGTGAAGCGGAAGGCTCCATGAATGACGGCGAGCTTATCGGGGTAGACGGCAGCGGCACGGGGCAGAAAGGCGAGCGGCGTCAAAGCCGCAAAGTTGGCCGCATTCTTTGTGAGATGCGACGCGTCATAGGGGCTCTCGGCACCCGACACAGATCAGCCCTTTGGTCCGACCATTCTGCACGCATCCTCACGGGAGCGCCCGACGAGGTCAAGCGGTGGTCGTCTGCCCCCGATCGTGGCCCCTGATTCGACTTTCATCACGATTTAATGCCGGGCTCGCCATTCGAGCAGTACCTGGTGGTGCGAACCTGACATCTGGTACCCGGCCCGCCCATTACCCGAGATTGCTTCGCTGCGCTCGCAATGACACCTCAAACAGCCGTCATTGCGAGTTTCCCACCGGCCTGCGGCTGACCCGCCCTAGATGAAAAAAGGCGGATTTCCGCGACGAATTACGGCGAGAAAGTGTCCCGTTTTCTTGTTAGGAGCGGAGCGACGAAGCAATCTCGACGTGAGGGGGTGCGGAGGGGAATCATCTGTTTGGTTCCGGCCACTAGGGGGGCTGATCGTCGACCGTCCTGGTTCCCAGCGGTGACAGAGACGTGCCGATGGAAAGCTTAGTCGCGAACTGTTATGGTAAATTAATAGAGGTCGACACCGGCAAGGGTCAATTCCGCGTCGCCGCGGGATCGTGCGACGGCGGAACCGTGCGCAGATCGTCCAGCCGGCCTGCTTCTGCGCGCCGGCTCTTCTCGGAATCCTCGACGGAGGCGGGGGGCGCCGCGGGTGAGGCTCAGGCGATGCAAATCGACATCATCCTCGATGTGATCTGTCCGTGGTGCTTTATCGGCAAGCGGCGGCTCGAACGCGCATTGGCTCAACGCCCGGATCTTATCGTGAGCCGTTCGTGGCGGGCCTTCCAACTCAACCCGGAGATGCCTAGCGAAGGGTTCCCGCACGAGCTTTATATTGCGGCAAGGTTCGGCAACCACGGCGCCGCAGAGCGCAGCCATGCGGCGGCCCGCGCCGCCGGCCGCCGTGAGGGAATCGCTTTTGCCTTCGAGCGAATTCGGCGCACCCCCAATACGCTGCAAGCGCACCGGCTGATCCACCTCGCTTCCGTAGAAGGTAACGCCGACGAGATGGTCGAGAGCCTATTCCGAGGCTATTTTTTGGAAGGGCTCGACATCGGCGACATCGCAACGCTCGCCACTATTGCGCCGCGGGCAGGGCTTGATCGAACCATGGCCGAGCGCTATCTCGCCAGCCAGACCGGTATCGAGGAGGTGCTCGCCGAGGAGCACCGGGTACGGCGCTTCGGCATCCGCGCCGTACCCTACTTTGTTCTCCAACGCGGCTACGCGATATCCGGAGCACAAGAGCCGGAGATGTTTTTGCCGCTCTTCGATATCGCCGCCGGACCCGGCAGTGAGACGATGGCCGACAAAGCTTAAATCTCGAAACCGTAGAGCGTAGCGGCGTTGGCACGGGTGATTTTGTAGCGGTCCTCGGGACTGGCGTCCTTGAAATCGCGCGCGACGATCTCCTGCGAGTGCGGCCAGGTCGAGGCCTGGTGCGGATAGTCCGAAGACCACATAATCTTGTCGACGCCGATGAAGTTGCGGCTGGCGACGCCGACGAAGTCGTCGATGTAGGTGGCCCACATCTGACGCTGGAAGTATTCGCTGGGCTTCAGCTTATTGGTAAACCCGGCGGAGATGCGTTGGCGCTCGAAGGCGCGGTCCATGCGCTGCAGGTAATAGGGCAGCCAGCCGATATTGTTCTCCGCCGAGACGATCTGCAATTCCGGGAAGCGGTCGAGCACGCCCGAAAAGATCAGCACGCTGAACGACTTCTCGACCTCGTGCGACAGCACCGTGGAGCGCATGTAGCGCTCGCCCCAATTGTACTGGCTCTCCACCCCCATGCCGGTGATCGCGTGCAGGCTGACCGGCATCTTAAGCTCCTGTGCGGCCGCCCAGAACGGATCATAGATGTCCGAGCTGTAGGGCTGGTCCTCGGGCGGCGAGCACCAGATCATTGCCCCCTTGAGGCCCATCTTAGCGCAACGCTCCAGCTCGCGAGCGCCGGCCTTGGGGTCATAGAGCGAGATCATCGGCAGCCCGGCCATGTGCGCTGGGTCATAGCTGACGAACTCGGCAAGCCAGTCGTTGTAGACGCGGAAGCAGTCGGCCTGCAGCCCGGGATCTTTCAGCCAGAAGATGCGGAAGCCAAGGGTTGTGTAGAGGACGTCCGCCTCGACCCCGTCGAGCGCATTGTCTTTGACCCGCTCGGCCGGATCCCAGCCGCCCGGCCGGGCATCGGCATAGGTCGCCTTGGTCAGGAACTCCTTCAGCTCCTCCGGGCTCTTGCCGGCGCCAAGGCCGATGCCGATCGGATGCGGCGCATAGCCCTCGTAATGGAAATAGGCGCCTTCCTTACCCGGCGGGTTGACCATCAACTGCGGCGCCCGCTCGCGGTACTTCTTGTCGACGCGCGTCGCCCACAGGTCGGGCGGCTCGCTAACGTGGGAATCCGCCGAAATCAGCTGGTAATTAGCCATCTGCCACCTTCCTCCCAAAAAGACCCGTGACCATCTTTCGCGGGGACCGCCGCGGCACAGGCCCGATACCCGTTCTTACCTGAGTAGCCGGCTCCGCGTCCAGGTTTGGAATAATGCGGCCCTTCAGCGATCGCAGTAGTAGATGAAGCAGAATAACATCGAAGATTATCGGCGCAGTAGTCCCATAGGATTCTTCTTTCTCAAATTACAGTCGCCCGACCTTCAAAATCCTCGACGGAGTAGCCGAGCTGTGACAACCCTTCCTTGAGATAATCGGCGAGCAACGGGGTGCCGATCAGGTAATCCGTCTCCTTTTCATCATGGATGCGACTGGCTTCTTCGAGCGCTTCGAGCCACTCCTCCCTGCTGTAATCGCCGCGCCCGACCCAAGTCAGCGCCAGCAACTCGATGCGCTCCGGATCATTTAGAGAGTTGAGCGCGTCGACCAGCTCCTGATAGGTCGGATTGTCGCTAATCGATTCGAGCACATCTCGATCGGCATCATCAGACGGGTTGGAGCCGGAATCTTCGTCGACCGGGGGCACCTCGACGTCGAACTCTCGCGCCTTGGTGATGATGAACGCCAGTTTCTCGTGAGAAATGGTCAGCATGAGGTCCTCCTGCAGTTGCCGACGCGCGCGGTCGCCATCATGTGGTAAACGCCGAGAGCCGCATTGAGGTGCATCAGCAAAGTCGGCTGCACCTCGGATTGATTTGGTGTGGCTATCAGAATGATCGCGGTGAATTCAGCACAACGGATGGCACAAAAGACCGGTGCGGAAACGGGACAGCGGTTGACGATGGCCGCACCCGGGCGAAAGGCGCCTGCGAGCACGATCGATGTCGTGCACGTCCGCGCGCTGCTCCTGGGGGAGCGGCTCGATACGCGTGCATTGGAACGCGACAAGCCGCTCGGCGTCGCTCCCCTTACCATCGATGTTTCCGACGGCGGCGTCGCCATTCTGTTTCGCTACGGCGCCGTCGTCCTTTTCGGAATGACAAATGCCGCAATAGAGGGGTTTGTCGCATCGCTGACACCCCTGGTTACTGGAGCCTTCCGGGTTCCCGAACGCGACGACGTGCACCTGCTGGTCCGGCCGGATGCCGATCAGCAGGTGGATCCCGCCGGCAACATTCTCATCCGTGAGACGACGACGGAGCAATTGCAGCTGGTCGCTGACATCCTAGCCAAGAGCCTTGTTCTCTCTCATTACGAGACGCGGATCGCGGAAAACTTTGACCGTATCGAGCCGCTGGCGGCGATGTTGCGCGAGAAGGGGCGTGCCGGCGGACATAGCAAGGAGCTACTGCGCCATATCGGCGATGTGTTGCTCGTCCAGCAAAAGATGGTCGGCCGGGTCGAAACCGGCGAAAAGCCCGAGCTCTTATGGGAGCACCCCGAGCTTGAGCGTCTCTACATGCGACTGGCGGAGGAATACGAGCTGCGCGAACGCGATCGTGCACTCGACCGCAAACTCGACGTCATCTCGCGCACCGTGGAAACTCTGCTCGGCCTGCTGCAGACCCGAAGCAGCCTGCGGGTCGAGTGGTATATCGTGGTGCTGATAATCGCCGAACTCTTACTGAGCACCTACCCCCTGCTCCTGCACCGCTAGCAAGACCTTATTTATTGGTATTCCAGATGTCGGTCGCGAGCTTCCACTTGCTGTCGACCTTACGCCACACGACAGCGTACTTACCGACGATCTCTTGCGGCGGCTGGCTCTTGGTCTTGAGGGTGACGGTGCCGATTTCGCGAGCCACGGCGCCGCCTAACGGCAGAACGTCGAGGGTCGTGAGCTTCGCGTCGCCCATCTGTTGAGCGGCTTGCCGCCAGAAGGCCTCGATGGCAGCGTGGCCCTTCACCATCTCGGCGCCGGGCGGAAGCACGTAGGCGTCCTCGGTGTACGTGGGTGGGTCTGCCGCCGCGTCGCCCTTGTTGAAGGCCGCCGTCCAGGCGTCAT
>Ga0310917_10001216_pt1 | contig 12087 bp, 7 predicted proteins | sample GREbulkMGLF178_FD_203531 | JGI IMG/M metagenome (GOLD analysis project Ga0310917, IMG submission 203531) | Lab enrichment of tropical soil microbial communities from Luquillo Experimental Forest, Puerto Rico - GRE.bulkMG.LF178 | ecosystem: Environmental > Terrestrial > Soil > Tropical forest >... | reverse complement strand
GCTGGGAAGGCGATTTCATAAGACGCATCCCGCGATTTGCTTATTTCCCGTTTGGCGGCGGCCCCCGCCAATGCATCGGGAATTCCTTTGCCGTGATGGAGGCGGCGCTGATTTTGGCGACCGTCGCGCAAAAGTACCGGTTGCGCCTGGTGCCGGATCACCCTGTCGCGCCGCTGGCATCCATTACCCTCAGGCCTCGTTACGGTGTGCGCGTAAAGCTCGAATCGCGCCCGGGCTGCGCCCCGGAGCGTCTTCCCCAAGCGAACCGACCCACAACCCAGGCCATAAGCGCCGGCTAGCGCGGTTTCTCGGCGCAGCCGTGGTCATCCTGAGCGCGGCAGAGGATCGAGAACCGATGGAATGCTGCGGTTTCGTTCGGGTTGCGGGCGCTACTTGCCCGAAAGCTGCGAAGCCAGCTCCGAATGCGTTTGCATCACGCGCAAAATCGAGTCGCGCGTGACCATTCCCACGATTTGCGGCGCCTGGTCCGCCGCGCCGCTTACCACCGGCATCTGGTTGATGTCCGCGGTCAGCAGCCGCTCGAGGAGCTTTAGCAGCGGCTCATCCGGCGAGGTCCACTGAATCTTGTCGCGCGGAATCATCGCCGACTGGACCGCATTATTTGCCCATTGCTCCCGCGGCACGGCATTGAGCGTGTGGACGTTCATCATGCCCACCAGCCGGTCACCCGAGAGCACCAGGTGGCAGCGCCGTCCGGTCCGCAGCACCTCGGCGCCATATTCTTCCAGGGTGACGTGCCCCTCGATGGTGGGAACTTCGTGACTCATCACGTCCGACGCATGCAGACCCGCAAGAGCGTCACGGATGGTCATTTGCGCGATGCTTTGTTGCGCGGCGTTCAACAGGTAAAGCCCGATCACTCCCAGCCACAGCCCTGAGTACCAATCATTTTTGTAGAAAGCCTCGTACCCGCCGACCCCCATCAGCGCATACGCAACTACTTTGCCGCTAGACCCCGCGACGCGCGTGGCGCGGGAAAAATCCTTAGTGACTCCCCAGACGATGGCGCGAAAGATTCTGCCTCCGTCCAGGGGAAATCCCGGCGCCAGATTGAAGACCGCGAGAATGAAGTTGCTCCCACCAAGAATCCTGGCAAGGGCCCCTACCATTTGCGCCGACGGGAGGAGCAACGTGATCGCCCCGAATGCGCCGGCAAGCAAAAAGCTGGCAAGGGGTCCGGCGACGGCGATGTTGAATTCCTGAATGGGCTTCGAGGGCTCCCTCCCAATGCGAGCTATGCCGCCAAACAGGAATAAAGTGATGGAGTGAACGGGAATCTTGTAATGCAGCGCCACCACGCTGTGCGCCAACTCGTGAAAAAGCACCGAGCCGAAAAACAGAAGACTGGTCAGGATTCCCAAAGACCAGTGCTCGGCAGGAGCCCACTGGGGATGCAGCTGCCGAAAGTCCATGGCCAGCGTATAGGTAATCAGGCCAAAAATGAGCAGCCACGTGGCATCCAGATAAATCGGAATGCCCAGTATTCTAGCGATTCGAAAACCGGCAGTGCGAATGGGCATTGGCCAATGTTTCCCGAAGGAGAAGGCCGGCCCGTGACCTTGCGATGGACCTGCCAAACCCACAATCTACACTAGCGCGAATTCGCCCGGTAGCAAAACGGTGCGCACGAAGATTTCGCGTCCCTTCCGACACAACGTGTCCTCTCATCCGCACCACCCCGTCCCTTCGATCGGAGATAACGCCTCTGCTTTCAATGGATTGAGATTGGCGGGCAAGCTGCCGAGCGGAAGTTCGCACTTTGCGGAGGAACGCGATGATAGGTCTCGTGAACTTCAGCCTGCTCGCCGTCCTGACGATGTTCGCCGTCGCTGCTGCTGCGGCACTTTGCTGGATGTCCCTTCGCATCACCATCCTGGTGATCGAGCCTGCCACGGCCCGGCGCGTTCCTTGCTCGACGGAGCTGGCCGACGGCCGAAGGCGACTGGCCCGCTCTCGACCAATCGCTCCACCCCGGAATCGAGAGGGAGGGGAGTAACACCATGGTTGCATTGAGATACGTGCTGATGATTCTTGGGCTCGGACTTTTTGGCAGTGCCAGCGCCCTGGCTGCCTACGACATCTTTCTTGCTACGCAGCTTCGCCGGCTGCTCCGCCGGAACGCGCCACGCCCTCGCGGCTGGGCGGCGACATACAACGTGGGATTCCCCGGTTCCACCCCCGGGCACGGGCTCCGCTAGCCAAAACCCCTGCGGGTGGCACGCGACGCCACTCCGGAAAAGAGCAGCCATGAACCGACAAGGCAAGCACCGCCGCGCTTCGCCCTCTCCTTCATTAGCTGCCCTTCCTTCGGTAAAGGCTCACCGTGCCACCCGGCTAGCGGTCATCTCTAGCCGAGGCCAGTCTTCGAGCCCCGCGGCCTTCCCTGCGGGTAGTGGCACGCCCGCAATTGCGCAGAGTTTCTATTCCTTGACCGACGGGTATTTCGGCCGCGGGGGAAGCCCCTGATAATTTTTCAAGGCATCCTTCTCGAGCTCAATGGCCTTTTCCAGTTGCGGATCGTGTCCGCTGACCACGAAGTCCGGCCGCTCCGGCACAACATAGTCGGGGTCGACGCCGTGCTGTTCGACCACCCACTCAGCGCCATGGTCCGTACTCCAGAAGCCGAACCCCGGTGCGGTCACGAATCCGCCGTCGCGCAGCGGCTGGACATTGCCGATGCCTACCAACCCGCCCCACGTGCGCGTCCCCACAATGGGTCCGATTTTTTCGCGGCGGAAGAACCACGGAAACGCGTCGCCACCTGAGCCGGCAAGCTCGTTCACGATCATGATCTTGGGCCCGTAAATCGCCACCGGCGGCCAGGGAATGTCGGCGGTATCGCGCGGCGCAACCACGGCCAGCGCCTCCCGCTTCAATTTTTCCGTGTAAAAGTCGGGAATCTGTCCGCCGGAATTGTCGCGCTCGTCGACGATGATGCCGTCCTTGTCGAGTTGGGAAGTAAACTGCTTGTCGAACGCGATGATGCCGGCGAAGCTGGTGTCCGGCACGTGCATGTAGCCGATGCGTCCGCCGGTAGCCTCCTCGACTTTGCGGCGATTAGCCTGGATCCAGTCGAGATAGCGCACGCCTGCTTCGCTCGTGGTCGGCTTGACGGTAATCTCCCAGGCCCCTGCTGGCGTGGCCTTGCTGTTGATTTTCAGCGTGACCAGTTTTCCCGCAAGATCCTGGAAATACGCATAGACGTCGCGGTCGGAGCGCGCCTCCTGGCCGTTCACGGCAATCAGGTAATCGCCCGCTTTTACCTTCAAGCCGGGCTCGGTGAGCGGCGAGCGCGTGGACTCGTTCCAGTTTTCGCCCGGATAAATCTTGGTAATGCGGTAGTAGGCGCCGTCCGGTTGGAAATCCGCCCCGAGCATCCCCACGTTGACGTGCGTCCGCTGCGGCTGGTCGCCGCCGCCGACGTACGTATGCGAGGTGCTCAATTCCGAAATCATTTCGCCAATCAGGTAATTCAAATCGCTACGGTCGACGACCCACGGAAGCAGCGCCTCATAGCGCGCTCCGAGCTTCTTCCAATCGTGACCGGTCATCGCCGGGTCCCAGTAGAAATCGCGCTCGATGCGCCAGGCTTCGAGGAAAACCTGCCGCCATTCTTCGCGCGGGTCCACCTTCACCTGCATTTCGGCGAGATTCAGTTTGCCGTCACCGACCTTGGCCTTGCCCGGTGTCGCCTCCACGATGCCGTACACCTGCCCCGCCTTGTAGAGCACCTTCTTGCCTTCTTTGTCCAGATCGTAGTCGTCCATCCCATCGAGCAGCACTTTGTCTTCGCGCTTGGTCATGTCAAACAGGTGAAGGACGTTCGCGGGCCGTGGAGAAGTATTGGGGACGAATTGCCGCGCCACCTGCGGAGTGTCCACATAGAACAGCTTGTCCTTGCGCGCCGCCAGGCCGCTCAAAATCCCGGGATGCATCGCCACGGCAACGATGCGCGCGCCGAGACCCTGCAGATCGATTTGGATGGGCTTGGCCGGTTCTTCCTCCTTTTTCTCCTCTTTCTTTTCTTCGGGTTTTTGTTCGCCGCTCCTGGTATTAACCGATTTCTTTTCCTCTTTCTTTTCTTCCGCTTTCTCTTCATCGCTCTCGGGCTTGAAAGGAGAAGCTTCGTCCGCCTTCAGAGTAACGGCGAAAATCCCATCGGTCGAGTAGTAGTTGTACCGCTGGTCCAACTGCCCACGGCTCGGATAAAAATACCGCGTGGAGAGAAAGAACAAATATTTCCCGGTGGGATCGAAGACCGGGTTGCTGTCGTTGTAGAAACCCTCGGAAACTTCCGTGATTTTCTTGGTGTTGAGGGAATAAAGGAATACATCGTTGCTGCCGCGCCGGTGCGGTCTCGAATAGGTAAGCCACAGGCTGTCCGGCGACCAGCCTGCGTCCGATATGTCCCCGTACTCGGCCTTGTCCACCAGCACGGGTTTCTTTTCTTCGATTCCCACGTACCAGAGTTGATGCAATTTGTCCCAATACGCGAGTTTCTTGCTGTCCGGGGACCACGTCGGGCCATAGCGATAGATTCCGCCATCCGTGGTGATGCGCATCTCTTCGCCGCCCATTTGTGAGCGGATGTAGACCTCGTATTCGCCGGACTTGTCGGAGAGATAGGCAATCCACTTGCCGTCGGGTGACCATGCCGGATTCAGCTCGTGAATGCTGGAATGTTCCGTGGTGAGGGTGCGAATGCTGCCGTGCTCTGCGGGAACCGTGAAAATGTTTCCGCGTGCCTCCATGACCGCGCGCGCCCCTGCAGGCGAAAGCGCAAAGCTCGCGATATTCTGTGAAACATTTTTGAACTCCGGCCGCGCTTGGATATCTTCGGCGTGCACCGCGATGGGAATTTCCCGCGCTTTGTTGCTGGCCAGGTTGTATTCGTAAAGCAGCCCGCCATTTTCATAGACGATGGCGTCCGGTCCCAGGCTCGGCCACTTGATGTCATATTCTTTGTAATCGGTGAGCTTCGTGGTTTGCTTCGAGCCAAGATCGTAGCCGTAGAGGTTCATCACGCCATCGCGGTCGCTGATGAAATAAATGCTGTTGCCGTGCCACATGGGGAACATGTCCATGCCGCTCGATTTGGGGAGTTCTTCATAGGTGTTGTTTTTCAAGTCATAGATGGCGATGGGCAGATTCCAGCCGCCGTGGTAACGCTTCCAGGTGCGGAATTCCTGTGATGTTTCGATGTAAGCGATCTTGGTGCCGCTCGGCGAAAACGAAGTCAGGTCGCCTCGCGGAACCGGCAACATCTTGGGCATTCCCCCCTGCGGGGACACCAGAAAAAGCCTCGTGAAGCGTCCCGGCGGGGCGCTGTAGCGGTCCGAACGGAAAAGAATGTTCTTGCCGTCGGGTGTCCATCCAAGCACGATGTCGTTCGAAGGATGAAAGGTCAGCCGCTTTGGTTCGCCGCCTTCCGAAGAAATGAGATAAACGTCAGGGTTGCCGTCGTACTCGCCGGTGAAGGCGATCCACTTGCCATCCGGCGAGAACTTCGGGTAAAGCTCATCACCGACATGCGAAGTTAACCGGCGCGCCGCGCCGCCTTCACGCGGAGCAATCCACAAGTCGCCCCCATAAGCGAAAACGACTCGATCCCTCGAAATATGCGCGTACCGCAGGAGCTTGGTTCGAACCGCAGGAACCTCATCGGCGGATTCCGCCGGCGCTTTTTCGGGCGCCGCGGTCAGGCAAAGCGCCGCGGCGACACCTACCCACAACCAGGCCTTCCTTCCATGGGATATGGGCTTCATCGGAAATCTCCTGAAGATCGTTTTTTGGTGTGGGACACGCGACCTCTTAGATGGACGTGCGATCCAGCAAAGAGTTTCCGCCCTCGAGCGGGGAGCCGGCTTGGCGCGCGGTGCTCAATCCAACGATTGCAGCCGTGGTATCATCTCATTCACATTGCCGTGTTCGCCACAGAAAAACGCCCCTTGGCGTGCCGCTAAGCGACTCTTATCCGCGTTTGGTTCGCAGATGGTGGCGAGCGTATTGCTATAAAGGCAAGGGGACCGCAGCGGCCCTTTTGCGGCCGTAGCCCTTCGGGATATGCTTTTCTTTTCACCATGGACACGAACTTCGGTCGAGCAACAATAGCCCGCGAAACGCTCTCGCGGAACGCCGCGGATGGAACTGCGAACCTTGCCGGAAGCTCTACCGCTTGGCCGCATGTGGTTTTCCCTGGGGTGAAACGATGAGCTTCCGCACGAAACTGCTGCTCGTCGTCTTGCTGACCATTTTTGCGTCCGTGTCCGTGGTGGCTTACGCGGTGACGTATTACACGCGCTTGGAGTTCGAAGCCGTGGATGCGCAGCGCACCGAAGCGCTGGTGGCGCAATTCAAGAAAGAGTTCGTTCAGAGCGGGGCGGAACTCTCTCACCAAGTCAAGAATATCGCCGACGCTGGTGTTACCGACCGCATGGCCATCGATCTCTCGCATCCCAATGCCGATGCTTCTCTTTACGCCCGGGACGCGTTTGGTGCCGCGCAAGAGCACGGATTGAACTACGTGGAGATGGTGAATTCCGAGGGAATCCTGATCTCTGCGGTGCAAAACCCTTCGCTGGTCGGCCAAAGGATCGACTGGGTAACCTCGGTCAAGAACTGGAACGACACCGATGCTTTCCTCAAGAAGGAAGAACTGCCCGACGGCGTGGCTCTCTCTCTGACCGTGGTTCGCACCAACGACACGGTTGCGGACAAGAGTTTGTATATCATCGGCGGACAGCGTGTTGACCAGAGCTTCCTCGCTTCGCTGGTTCTTCCTGCAGGAATGAGGGCGCTCATCTACAGCAACCTCGACCAGGGATTCGTCTCCGGATCATTGCTGGGGGAAAAAATTGACTCGGATCAAGCCGAACGCTTCGCACCGCTGGTCAAGCAATTGCAAAGGGAGCCGCAACCGCAGCCCCTGGTTCGCACCATTGACTGGTCCAGCGATCCGGCCGATGCCGAAACCTTTCACGCCATCCCCTTGGCTGGACGAAACAACGAACTGCTGGGCATTTTTTTCGTCGGCAGCTCGAGAAAAGGGTTGGTGCTGCTGACCCAGCAAATCCTGAAAAGCGCTGCTGCGGTCGCCGCGGCCGCTCTTTTTGTCGGGCTCATCGTCAGTTTCTGGATTTCCGCGCGCATCACCAAGCCCGTCGAGGAACTTGCCCAAGGTGCCCGCGAAGTGGCTACTGGTAGGTGGGACACGCGGATCGAAGTCCGCGGAAGCGATGAAATCGGCCAGTTGGCCATCGCCTTCAACGACATGACGCGAACGCTCGCTTCGCAGAAAGAGCGCTTGCTGCAAACCGAGCGGGTGGCCGCCTGGCGCGAGATCGCGCGCCGCCTCGCCCATGAACTGCGCAATCCTCTCTTCCCCATGCAAATCACGGTCGAGAACCTGCAGAAAGCCCGCCGGCTGGATGCCCGGCAATTCCTCGAAGTGTTCAACGAGTCCACCGCCACCCTGAAGGCGGAGCTCGCCAACCTGAACACCATCGTCAGCCGCTTTAGCGATTTCTCCAAAATGCCTGCGCCGAAATTCGTGCGCGTGAACGTGAACGAAGTGCTGCGCAACGCCGTACGCTTGTTCGAGCCGCAATTTACCGCGGTTGGCAAACCCACGATCACCAAGGAACCGTTCCTTACCGATCCACTTCCTGAAATTGACGCGGATCCTGATCTGCTCCATCGCGCCTTTCAAAACCTGGTGCTGAACGCCATGGACGCCATGCCTGCCGGCGGGACGCTGACGCTGCGCACTTCGGAACACCTCGGCAACGTGCGCATCGAGGTTGCCGACACGGGCAAAGGGCTGACTCCGGAAGAATGTTCCCGGTTGTTCACCCCGTATTACACGACAAAACAAATGGGGACCGGGCTAGGCCTGGCGATCATTCAGTCCGTGGTCAGCGATCACCACGGAACGATTTCCGTGACCAGCGAGGAGGGCCGGGGCACCACGTTTCGCATAGAGCTTCCCCAGCGCCGGCCCGGCCAGAAAGGGAAGCCTCGCGAACCGGCTCCCGACGCCAAAAAAGACACACCTTCCACTCTGGCTGCCGCTTCTGACTAGTGCGCCCAAAAGGACCGACGCTTGCCCCGCAAAGCCCATCTCCTTCTGGTTGACGATGATCCGAGCACGCTGGCATCGCTTTCGCGGGCATTCCGGCTGGCCGGGCACGAAGCCACGGTCTGCGACAACGCCAACCGCGCCGTCGAGCTTCTTCGCGCCGAGAATTTCGACCTAATCCTTTCAGATGTCGTCATGCCGGGCAAAAGCGGAATGGAATTGCTCGACGACTTGAAGAAAGCGGGCGTGAAGACGCCCGTCGTCCTAATCTCCGGCCAAGCCAATATCGAAATGGCCGTGAAAGCCACGCGGCTTGGCGCGCTCGACTTTCTGGAGAAGCCGCTTTCTACCGACAAGCTGCTCGTTACCGTCGAAAACGCCTTGCGCTTGACACGCTTGGAGGACGAAAACCGCGAGCTGCGCCAGCGACTCGGCAAACACGAATTGGTCGGCTCTAGTCCGGCCATGAAAAAGTTGCTGGCGCAAATCGAGCGGGTCGCGGCCAGCGAAACGCGCGTTTGCATCTTGGGCGAGACCGGCACAGGAAAAGAACTTGTCGCGCGCGCCATTCACGAAAAGTCGCCGCGCCGCGAGCACTCGTTCATCACCCTGAATTGCGCGGCTGTCCCCGCCGAGCTGATTGAATCCGAGCTTTTCGGCCACGAAAAGGGCTCGTTCACTGGAGCGGCTTCTCGCCATCTCGGCAAATTCGAACAAGCCGAAGCGGGCACGCTTTTCCTGGATGAAATCGGCGACATGCCGCTGGCCATGCAGGCGAAATTGTTGCGCGTGCTCGAGGAAGGCGAAGTGGAGCGTGTGGGGGGCGACCAGCCGATCAAGGTCAACGTGCGCGTGCTGGTGGCCACGCACCGCAATCTCGAGGAACTGGTCAGGCAAAACGCGTTTCGCAGCGATCTGTTCCACCGCGTCTATGTGTTTCCCTTGGCGCTTCCCCCGCTGCGGGAGAGGTCGGAAGATTTACAGGAGCTTGTCGCGCATTTCGCGCGGCAAGTGGCCGCGCAAAACGGCTGGAAGGAAAAAGGGTTCGCACCCGACGCGATCGCGGAATTGGGAAAATACGCCTGGCCGGGAAATGTGCGCGAATTGCGCAACGTGGTCGAGCGTCTGGTTTTGCTCGCATCCGACCCGACCATTGGTGCCGCCGAGGTTCGCCTGACCCTGCCTTCCAGCGATTCTCTGACCGGGGGCGGACGGGCGCGAGCAGCCACGGGTTCGGGAACTTTAGCCGAGCGCACCGAAGCGTTTGAAAGGGAAGTGCTGCTTGCGGAAATTCGCGGTCATAATTTTCACATGACCAACGTGGCGCGGGCGCTCGGCTTAGAACGCAGCCATCTCTACAAGAAATGCCAGCAGCTCGGTATTGACCTGCAAACCCTGCGCAAACCCGACTAGCGCCGTCAGCGAGGCGGCTCGAAGCTAGTTGCGTTCGCTTCGCATCCAGTCGGACCGTCTAACCTATTCCAATGAAGAGAGTTACAGCGAATTTGAAGAGCTGTAGCGATTTGGCTTGACAAATAACAAATCGCAATATAGCATTTGCATATTGCAATATCACGGAGTCGCTCATGAAACTTGGCGACAAACTTCGCTCCCTGCGTGCGGTCGAGGGTTCGCTTCGCGGTCTGGGCCGCCCGCTCACCCAGCAGGAGCTGGCTTCCGCCATGAAGCGCGAGATTGGGCGCGGCTTGAGCCAGGCGTACCTCTCGCAGATCGAAAGCGGCGCCAGGCCGCACCTGACGCACAAGACGCGTGATCTCCTCGCGCGCTTCTTCCGCGTCTATCCGGGATTTCTTGTGGACGATCCCGAAGGATACACGCTGGGATTGCAATCGGAATTGCGGGCCATGGACGCGAAAGTGGATTCCTGGCTGTTTGCCGGGGCCGGGCAGTTTACCGCCGATCCGCAATTGCAGCGCGCGCTCATGACCATTGCCGAGACGCCGGACTCGCGCAGGCCGCTCTTGCTGCTGGCCGAGATTCTTCGGACGCCGGGGCTGTTTGAGCGCCTTGCCGAAGTGCTGCGGCCTGAAAAGGAGGCAAGCGGCGGGCGGGATGGCGGCAGCCCGTCGTCCGAGCAACCGGCGCTTCGCAATTGAACCGGGGCGGTGTAACGAGGGTCTGCTTCTCGAGTTCCAGCTCGCGCGACGCGATGGAAAGTTGCGGAACAATGTCGCGTTCGAGGTGAGTTATGACCTGGTCTGATGTTTACCTCTTCTGTTTTCTGGTGGGCTTTTCGCTGAGCGTGCTCTCCTTTCTCGCTGGCGCGGTCCACATCCACCTGCCGGTCAAATGGCACTTGCCGTTTCACCTCGGACATCATTGGGGCGGCGGCCATGGCGGCGTGCGCGGAGGTTTGAAGGGCGGGGCGCAAATCTCCTGGTTCAACGCCTCCACGATCATGGCCTTTCTTGCGTGGTTTGGCGGGACGGGCTACTTGTTGACGCGCCACGCGCATCTTCTCGCTTTGGCGTCTCTGGGGATTTCCGTGGTCACGGGGCTATTCGCAGGCTGGGTGGTTTTTCGCTTCATGGTCAAGCTCGCGCAAATGGACGACGCGCCAATGACCACCGAGGACCGCCGCGTCGAGGGCGCCCTCGGAACCGTCAGCATGACCATCCGTGAAAACGGCACCGGCGAAATCATCTTCTCTCTCGGCGAAACGCGGCGCTGCGCCGGCGCGCGCAGCGGGGATGGCAGGCCGATCGAGAAAGGCGCGGAAATCGTCATCGAGCGCTACGAAAAGGGAATCGCGTACGTGAAAAGGTGGGAAGAGTTCACGGAGTGACGAGCGAGTTTTGTCGACTGAAGTACGATGCGATCGGTCCGCAAGGGCCGAATAAGGGAGGCGGTTATGTTTGGGTTGCCAACAGAAGTGGTGGTCATGGCCGGATCACTGGTTCTCGGGCTCTTGATGATCATGATCGTCATCGCCCGCATGTACCGGAAAGTCGGTCCCAACGAGGCGCTTATTCGATACGGGATGGGCGGCACGCAAGTCTACTGCGGAAGAGGCGCGCTCATTTTCCCGATGGTACAGACTTGCCGGGATTTGTCGCTCGAACTTATGTCGTTCGATGTGGCCCCGCAGCAAAACCTGTACACCAAGCAGGGTGTCGCCGTCACCGTCGAAGCGGTGGCGCAAATCAAGGTAAAGTCCGATAAGGAATCGATCCTCACCGCCGCGGAACAGTTCCTCAGCAAAGAGCCTAACCAGCGGGAAGGCTTGATTCGCCTGGTGATGGAAGGCCATCTCCGGGGCATCATCGGCCAGCTCACCGTCGAGCAAATCGTCAAGGAGCCGGAAATGGTGGGCGACCGTATGCGCTCCACCTGCGCAGACGACATGAGCAAGATGGGGCTCGAGGTGGTCAGCTTCACCATCAAGGAAGTGCGCGACAAAAATGAATACATCACCAACATGGGGCGCCCGGACGTTGCGCGCATTAAGCGCGACGCGGAAGTCGCCACCGCGGAAGCCGAACGCGACATCGCCATCAAACGCGCCGAAGCGCAACGTGCCGCCGCCGTCGCCAAAGCGATGGCCGACCAGGAGCGCGTCGCCGCGGAAACCGCTTCGCTTGCCAAGCAAGCCGAAGCACAACGCGACCTGGACATCAAAAAAGCCGCATTCCTCGAAGCCACAAAGAAAGCCCAGGCGCAGGCCGATAAGGCCTACGAAATCCAGACCAACGTCCAGCAGCAGCAGGTCATTGCCGAGGCCGTGAAGGTTCAGCAAGTGGAGCGCGAAGCCCAGGTAAAGGTGCAGGAAGCGGAGATCGCGCGCCGCGAACGCGAACTCATCGCCACCGTGTTGAAGCAGGCGGAAATCGAGCGCCAGCGGATCGAAACGCTGGCCAATGCCGAACGCCAGCGCCTGATGACCGAGGCCGAAGGCCGCGCCGCGTCCATCCGCGCCCAGGGCGAAGCCGAAGCCGCAATCATCTTCAAGAAGGGCGAGGCGGAAGCCA
>Ga0310917_10001215_pt1 | contig 12091 bp, 8 predicted proteins | sample GREbulkMGLF178_FD_203531 | JGI IMG/M metagenome (GOLD analysis project Ga0310917, IMG submission 203531) | Lab enrichment of tropical soil microbial communities from Luquillo Experimental Forest, Puerto Rico - GRE.bulkMG.LF178 | ecosystem: Environmental > Terrestrial > Soil > Tropical forest >... | reverse complement strand
CCGCCTCGTGTACCTGGTGAACGGCTTGGCGGCAGTTTTCTCCGCGCTGTTAATGACCATCGGCGGCATTCTCGTATATTGCATCACGACCAAAGCGGATGCCATGTATTGGACTGCTACTGCCGCTCTCTGGACCGCAACACTCGGCTTCGGCGCCAAGACCAAGAGCGAGCAGCAGAAGTCCTCAACGCAAATCGCATTGGCCCCTCATCGAGAGGAACTGACGCTTGCGGTGGCTACACCGGTGACCCGCTGAAGCTGCCCTGAAAGCGTGTGGCTACCTCGGGGTTCGCCTAAGGTAGCCACGATGATCCAGACTGAGCTGATTTCTCCAGTTCCTACACACCTACTCTGGTGGCGGTGGCGGCTTCTGTTCTTTCTTCTGCTGCTCCTCACGAGCCTTCTCTTCCGGCGTCTGAGGCCGATTTGGCTTTGCTTGAGGCGGTTGTCCCTGTTGAGGCCGTTGCTGAGGAGCTGGTTGTGCATTAGGCGGTCGCTGCTGTTGATTCGCGGGCGGCCGGTTCTGCGCCTGTTGCGCCGCTTGCTGTTGCGCCTGCGCCTGACGCGCCCTCTCTGCCGCTTGTTGCGCGGCCTGCTGTTGAGCGGCCTGCTGTTGGGCCTGCTGCTGCTGACCAGCTTTCTCAGCGGCTTGTTGTGCGGCCTGCTGCTGGGCCTGCGCCAGATGTGCCCGCTCTGCCGCTTGTTGCGCAGCTAGCTGCTGTGCCTCCTGTTGCTGACGTGCTCTCTCCGCACCCTGTTGAGCAGACTGCTGCTGGGCCTGGGCCTGACGCGCCCGCTCCGCCGCTTGTTGCTGAGCTTGCTGCTGGGCCTGTTGCTGGGCAGCTTTCTGTTGTGCTTGTTGCTGGGCCGCTGGCTGCTGGGCTTGCTGCTGACCGGCTTTCTCCGCTGCCTGTTGCTGGGCGGCCTGTGCTTTCTGCTCCGCCTGTTGCTGGGCCGCTGGCTACTGGGCTTGCTGCTGACCGGCTTTCTGCGCTGCCTGCTGCTGTGCAGCCTGTTGCTGAGCAGCTTTCTGCTGCGCCTGCGGCGGTGCAGCCTGCGGCTGAGCAGGAGCATTCGGTGCAGGCTGTCTCTGGGGATTAGCTGGAGCCCGAGCTAAGGTGGCCGGTTTCGCAGGAGGCGCAAGCTTCACCTGCGGATGGGTCGTTGGTGAACGCAGCGCCTGGACCTGTTGTGGAGGCAACGGCCGGCCCGCCTGTTTTGCCAAAGCAGGTTCCTGTTTCGCAAACGGCACCGGCGGCGGAGGCGGCGGCGTCTTGGCTACAACTTTTCGCTCCATTACCGGAGCCGGCGGTCGGGCCATACGAGTGGCCCCCGGACTTGGTGTTCCTAGTACGCTCGCCTGTGTCGGAACCACTTGTGGCCTTGGAGCGACCGGAGCGGAAGCAACCTGTTGCGGATCGACCCTTATCACAGCTCGGCCAACCGGCTCCGCGCTCCTGACAACTGCCTGGGACACAACCGTGACTGCATTCGGAGCGGTCCGATTTACGTACGTAACGTTGGTGACCTGGTTATAGTTGTTGTTAACTACGCTGTTATAGACGTTGGTCACTGTCGTCGTTGATACAACAGTGTTGCTGGTGTTCACGCGCTCTACGTACTGCGGAGTGGCGTAGTAGCTGGGGACGTACACCTCGCGTGGCCCCAGCGGGAACCAGCCCACGTCGCCACCGCCAGGACCGTAACCTCCGCCGGCACTGATCGAAATTCCAAAACCCGATCCGCCGATGAACGCGACCAATGCCGGAGCGTAGACCGGCTCAGCCTGCATCGGTCCGGGCACCCATCCCCAACGGTTACGCATGTAGGCCCAACGGCCATAGTGGAAGGGAGCATAGCCCCATGGTGCGTCGTCCACCCACGTCCAGCCCCAAGGCGAAATCCACGCCCAATGTCCGTACCGATAAGGCGCCCATCCCGCAGGAACTGAACCGGGATACCAGACGTTCCCGTAAGTGGGATCGTAAGCCCAGCTTCCGTGGTTATCCAGGTCTTCATAGCCAACCATGTCGGGCGAAACGTAGCGCGCCGAGATCGATCGATCGTATTGGTAGTCGCGCGATTGCGCCCACCGATCGAAATCGTCGGGACTACCTAGGTCTGTTACCTGTCCGATCAGTGAGTTCGCACCATCTCCAGCGAAGGAACCCGCCTGTCCGGCATCGAGCGTATAAACCTGTCCAGCCCCGGTCACCTGACCTTGTCCCTGCCGCACCATCACCATGGACGAATTTCCGTCTTGGCCAGCCTGTACCTTATACAAGCCGGGTTGAAAGATCGAAAACGCCTCGTTCGGTGTATCCACTTCGAAAGCCGTGTTCGGAAGCAGCCTGCGGACACGCAGATTCAGATCTCCCTGAGTGAGCTGTATCTGCACTGTCCGATCGTCGAGATTCAGGAATGACATTCCGGTGTTGTGCCCAATTCGCATCACGGCTGACCCCAAATCAAGCTCGGCCCGCGAATTCGCGTCGACCCACAGTTGATCGCCGATGGTTACAGGTCGATTGGTGACAGCAGGGACCCAATCCGATGTCCCTGCCGGTTGGAACGACACTGAACCTTGCACGTATCGAATTCGTGCAACACGCCCCGGAGGATCTTGATAATTCTGCGCTGTAAGTGCTCCGGGAAGCGCCGCCAACAGGACTGCGATCGAAGCGAGCGCGAGGGAAATTCTCAGGGTCTTACCAAACCTCTGAAACATAGGACCCCTCCTCTTTTACCGCTGTGTCTTATGGTCATGGTAGTTTCGCGACCACCCAGGATGAATCGGGCGATCACCTCTGTTGGCAGCGGTAATGTTCGTAAGGGAAAAAAGCTGGAAATATAAAGTATTCGCGAGAATACTCAGCGCGGATGCTGGCAACTTCTTGATAACCAGCGTAATGGCCTATCGTCATGCTGCTGCGATCAACTAACTAACCGTGGATTTCTCCTATCGCCCGCCATGCTTGATCGATGGCCATATCGGTGTAGGCCATTGCACCGGCATCGGAGTTTGCGATCGTGATCCGTCCAAAGGGTTGGCGGCCAATCACGCACGGCCGCTCGTTCGGCGCGAAATTCGGGTCCCACAATGTGGTGTATTCGTACGCGTAGCCGTGAGACCAGCGGTTCACCGTGATCGCCGCAATATCCCGCGCCGGGTCGAATCCCTGGTCGCCCAGCATGCGCCCCAATTGATCGCGAATGTTGCGCTCGAAGGTCTCGTATGGAGTGGTGTAAAGCTCCATGTGTCCAAAGCGGTACTGATCTCGCGCCGGCAAACCGGGCTTACAAGGCGCTCGTAGCATAAAAAGCACCGCCGGCTCGCTGGGTTTGCTGGGAAACTCGTATGTGCCAAGGCTCACCGGAAAATCCAGCGAAGTGTAGGAGTGATAGCTGCCAGGCGAAACAATGTCGTGCATGCCTAGCTTCGTAAACGGCTCCCAGTTTTGAATTGCCACATGCGTGTAGACCAGGGGGACCTTGACCCCATATTTCAGCGCCTCCTGCTGTTTCTGCGGCAGGTCCGGACACAGATACGGAATCATCATGTTGTAGCAGGCCAGCACCACGTGTCCAGCACAAACACCTTGAAGCTTGCCGTCGCGCATGTACAGCACGTGGACCTGTTTCGCCGACTCAGGCGGTCCGTCGTGCTTCACTTTGACCACGGTGCCATTCAGCCGGATGCGCACCGGCGAGTCGGCATGGTCCAGCTGACTGTAATCGGCGCGCGCCGTCACCACATCGAACATGTCGTGCCCCGGCATCGCGGCGGGGATCAGCGAGCGCACCAGCAGCCGCGCAATAGATGCATTGCCATCAGGAAAATGAAAAATGTACGGCTCTTTTCGGTGCTCGAGGCCTAGATCCAGGCCCTCAAAACCTGGATAGGGCACAGCTTCGTAATCATCTCCGGCCCCGAAGCAATCTAGAGCGGAAACGGCATCGATACCCACTCCGAACAGATCGTGCGGAAATGTCTGGAAGAACGGCAGCGCTTCTGGAGTGACTTTGCAATATTTCGTCAGAAAATCCGCATAGCTGATCGCGCTCAGCTTGGCGCGTTTCTCCTCGCGCGTCATGCCAGCTAGGTAATCGACTTTCTCGGTATACACACGTGCGATATCGCGTCGCCCCCCATCACTCAGAGGAGCTTGCGCAAGAAATTCCGGCCATGGCGTCTTGTTCATACCGGTGACAATCCGGTCTGTTCCGAAGGTCTCCTTGTTAAAGAAAAAAGCGGTGCCGAGATTCGAATACAGCTTTCGATCGTAGGCCTTGTAAAAGGCCGAAGTGTCGATCCCGAGGTTCTTCAGCAGACCTTTGGCCACGGCGCTGTATGAGCCGGGGCTCTCAATCGACTGTGTTCCGCCATTACTCAGCACCATGCGGCCGGCGACGGTGAACTCGTTGCGCTTTGCGTGGCCGCCAAAATCGTCGTGGTTGTCGAGGATAAGGACGCGTGCCTTGCTGCCAGCCTTCTGCCTGTAAAAATAGGCGGCCGCAAGGCCGCTGATGCCGCCACCCACAACCACCAGGTCGTAGCTTTCGCTGAGCTCAGCCGGCTTAGGCGCGCTGTCCCAGAAGGCGTCGTCACGCAGCATGTGCGCGTACTTGTAGGTCGCATCGTAGCTGCCCCGCATTCCGGTTAGCGCGGGAGGATAGTAACTCTTGCTTGCCTGCGAAACCGTTTCGTGGTCCAGCGTCGCGCCTTCGAGCGTCGCCAGGAGCACCGTCTTTGAAGCTAACATCGCGCCGCCAATGCCGACGCTGACACCATTCAGGAAATCGCGCCGGGTAATGTTGCGTGACATCCCCAGCTCGCGATCCGAATTTTTCATTTCATTATTATTCTGCGACATTCCCCGACCCCAAACCTTACTGTAATTCAGCAAGGTTAGAAAATTGCGGACGGGCTGTCAAACCTACCAGGCAAGGCTCCAGTGGTTCTGGCATCAATCGCTTCGTGTTGATTTTCGGTGTATGCTCCATGCGACTATTCTTCCTTCCCCCAGCGTTTTAGGTCAGCAGGAGGTCCCTCGCATGAGCGACAACGCCCCAGAACGTATCGGCGATTACGAGATCATTCGCGAGTTAGGCCATGGTGGCATGGGCAAAGTATACCTGGCGCGTAATGTGCTGTCGGATCGTATCGAGGCGATGAAGGTTATTCTTCCAGACCTCGCGGGACGTAGCGAGTTTGTCGCGCGCTTCATGCGCGAGATCAAGACCCTCGCCGCCCTCGACCATCCCAACATTGCGGCCCTGCGCACCGCCTTCACTGCCGGCGATCAGTTCGTCATGATCATGGAGTATGTCGAGGGCGTCTCGCTGGCCGACCGCCTTCAACAAGGCCGCATTGCAATCGCTGACGCACTGACCTACATCGAACAGGTGCTTTCTGCATTGAGCTACGCTCACGCCCGTCACGTCATTCATCGCGACATCAAGCCCGGCAACCTGATGCTCACCCCACAAGGCGTGGTGAAGCTGATGGACTTCGGCCTTGCGCGCTCAGCCGACGAAGTTGGATTGACTGTGACGGGGGCAACGCTTGGGTCCCTCGACTTTGCCTCGCCTGAGCAAGTCCAATCCCAACCCACAGACGAGCGGTCCGATCTGTACTCTGTCGGCGTGTCGTTGTACCAGATGGTGACCCATCAACGCATGTTCAGCGCAACTAGCAGCTTCGCCATCATGCAGGCGCAGGTCAAGGAAATGCCGCGTCAGCCTGCCGACATTGTGGCCGGGCTACCCAAGGGACTGAACGAGATCATCATGAAGGCCCTCGCGAAGAATCCTGCCGAACGATTCCAGTCCGCGGACGAATTTCGCCGGGCGTTGTCGCAAATTACCGAGGCGACGCAGGCGTCGCAACCTGTCGCCAGCGTAGCTCCTACCATCGCAGTGGCGGCTATGACTCCCCCGCGCGCTGATCCCGGCTTTAGCGTCCCCAATTCGACCGGTTCCGCATCGCCTATCAATCGAAGCCTGCTCCTCGTTGTCGGCGTGGTGTTGGTGGCAGCGTTCCTTGCCGGCGACGCAGTTTACAAGTCGCATCAGCAGCGGCTGCGCGAACAAACTGCGACTCCACCGGCTCCGGAGGCAAAAGCTTCCACGGCAGCCACGACTGCCTCCGCCCCCACTGTAACGGCATCGGCGGCAACCACTCCTGCGCCGCCCGACAAGCCCACAACTCCGCCACCGCCCGCGCCTGCCGAGGCGCTTCAGGCCGCAACTCCGACGGCGCTCAGCAAGCGGGCGCCCTCCGCACGGCCGACCGCTGACAATCTTCCACCCGCACCTTCAGAGGCTGATCTTCAGGCGCAGCAACAGGCGGCGCTGGAACAGAAACATTTGCTGGATGCCCTGGAGACAGAGCTCGATCAGCTCCAGGGCCGCGCCGCCACGGTGGAAAGCAGCCTGGGAACATTGGAGCAACAGTTGCACAGCAGCGGCCTGGGTCTGCGGGGCGATATGGTGGCAGCCCGTAGCAATATGCGAAATGATCTGGACAAGGCCGCCCAAGCTGTGAATTCTGGCGACACCGAGCGCGCCCGCCACTACATCGACGTGGCCCATCGTGAGATGGAGAAGCTCGAGGCCTTCCTGGGTCATCGTTGAGCCCGTGGACCGAATTGGGCATAGGCTGCCTCGCGGGGGCCTCATTTTGATTTTGTCCTTCGTCGCAACGTCGTATTATCGCGGTGTTGCTGCGTTCTTCCCGAGGAGGGACCTTTTGAAGCGCCTTTCGTTCTGCATGCTCTCTGCTCTTGTTTGCAGCGCAAATTTCGCGTTCGCCGATCTTAAGCTCACCACCCGCACTACCGTCCAGGGACACACCATGGAAAGCACGGTGTATATCAAAGGCGCTCGTGAACGCCGGGAGATGTCCTATGGCGGACGCACTGGTTCGGCCACCATCACACAATGCGACCAGAAGCGGATTGTCACCGTCATGGGCGATCAGTGCATGGTGATGTCGATGGCTGGAGGCGAGACAGCCTGCCCAACGGCTCCCGGCATGCGCGATATCACCCGCGGAATGGCAGGAGGCGAACCGGCCGCCGCTCCACGCAAGGGTGGCGTGATTACCATCACCCGCACCTCTACCGACACGGGCGAGCGCCAGGACATGTTCGGCTACAAAGCCCGCCACATTAAGTCTTCGATGATCATGGAGTCGAGCCCCGATGCCTGCAATCAGTCGCACATGAAGATGGAAGTCGACGGCTGGTACGCAGACCTGTCGGCCAACTTCTCCTGCGCCAGCGAAGACTATCGCGCCATGGCCTGCGGTGGACCTGGCGCAAAACCTGGCTGCATGGATCGCGTTGTCGTGAAAGGCAGTGGCAGCGCGACAGAGCTCGGCTTCCCAATGAAGCAAACCACAACTATGACCTCCGAGCACCGAACCTTCACCATGAGCACGGAGGTCGTCGCCGTTTCCAACACCACGCTGGAGGCACCGCTGTTTGAGATGCCGCCTGGCTGCCGCGTGATGGATATGTCGGCCATGGCCGGTGCCGCATCGAATGCCGCCCCCACGGCCTCCGCTCCGGACCCTGCTGCCCATCCCGGTGCCGCGCCTGCACCACCTGCGTCCGCGCCACCCGCGCCAGCGTCCGTACCGGTCAAAGCGGCCGGCGCTATTCGCATCGGAGTGGTGAAGATCAAAGACATGACGGGGCAGTCGTTGCCCACCGACAACTTGCGTCTCAACCTGATCAGCGAGCTGGAACGCAACAAGCTCGAAGTGGTGCCGCTCGATGCTCAGTCCCCGCATGCCGATGTCGAAAACGAAGCGCGCACCAAACAATGCGATTACATTGTGTACACGGTTCCGACCGCGGTGAAGGATGCAAATACCGGTGGGCTTCCGCCATCTTCACTACCCAAAGGCGTAACGCTGGATCCTGCCAAGTATCAGGCTGTCACCAGCGTGACCCTTTACAAAGTCGGTAGTGCTTCTCCCGACTTCAAAGATATGTCCCTTGCTGCTGACGCCAGCCAGTTTGCTGTGGATGCGGTGCTGGCGACATTCGTCGCCGAGTCTGACACAGTGGCACATCAGATCGACGCAGATGCGCATCCCAAACCGACGGCCAAGAAGACGGCGGCAAAAGCTGCGCCAAAGACCGGTGCAGCAACCAGCAAGCCGAAGCCGTAACCTTTGTTGTTGCATTGTAGTGGAGCGCAACGCCAGGGCAAGTGCGCGCTTTGCACGGCTGTGTCATACTCCCACCGCCATGAAAACCACTGTCGTGCTCCTGATCTTGTTCTGCGCTAGCGCGCTTCTCGCTCAAAGTCCGGCGGCGCCTGCTACTGCGCAACCGCCCGTAAATCCGCAGATCAAGCGGGCGCAGCAGCTCAACAGCGAAGGCAAGCAGGACGAAGCTCTTGCCACCCTCACGCAAATATTGGCCACTGATCCCAACAGCTACGAGGCCAACCTCAACGCCGGCATCGTGCTCGATCTCAAAGGAGACTACACAAAGGCGCACACCTACTTACAAAAAGCATTGGAAGTCGCTCCGCCTGATCGCCACCTTCAGGCGCTGCGGACACTCGCCATTTCCTTCGCGTTCTCTTGCGATCTGCCGCTCGTTACCGATAACGAGCAGCAGGTTTACGAGGCCCAAATGCAGGCTGCGAAGCCTCTCGATGCCGCGGCCACTGCCAATGAACTGGCGCGCATCGCTCTCGAATGTGGCGACACTCACGGAGCCGCCAAGTGGTATCAGACCGGCTACACCACCGCTATGCACGCGCCGAATCTTTCAGATGCCGACAAGGACCTCGCGGAATTCCGATACCAAAGCGCGAAGGCCCGCATCGCCGCGCGAAATGGCCAGAAAGTTGAAGCCGACGAGGACGTCAAGTTTGCCAAGACCACCCTCGACAAGGGCATGCTCCCGCCCGAGCAGCAGCGCTTCTACCCATACCTCGCCGGGTATGTCGACTACTACAACGGTAACTATCAGGCTGCCATTGACGAGCTACGGAAGGCAGACCAGAACGATCCATTCATCTTGGTTCTGCTCGCCCAGGCTTATGAGAAGAGCGCGAACAGGGACGAGGCAATGAAGCTCTACCGCCAGGTTCTGACGATCAACTTCCATAACCCGACCAATGCCTTCGCGCGGCCGCTGGCAAAGAAGAAGCTGGGCTTGCCAAGTTGAGAAGACGGGGCGCTCGCGCAAAGAGGGTTCACTCCACGCGGTTCGCTTGTGCCTTTCGCGGCTTGCCTTTTGCGATCTTCACCACGGCTGGCCCAGAGACAGAAGGAATTTTGATTTAGTTCTTCTCCGCAGACTCTGTGCCTCCGTGGTGAAGGCTCTGCTACGACCGAGCGTTACTACTGCCTTCGTGTCGATTGCGCTCCTCGCGCATCTAATTGAATTGAACAGAAAGAGAAAGAGAAAGAAAAGATAGGAAGTAGTTTTAGAGGTAAACATCATGAAATTGCTGGGTTTGAAGGCCTTTGCAGCTTTCTTCCTGGCAAGCGTTCTTACTGCGCCCGCGTGGGGCGTAGGCACAGCGATTCCAGGAAGTATCAACTACGTCGAAGGACAAGTCACTTTAGCGGATCAACCGCTCGATTCGAAATCAATCGGCTCGGCCGAGCTCCAACCCGGACAGTCTCTCGCGACGGGAAATGGCAAGGCAGAGATTCTGCTCACGCCGGGCGTATTTTTGCGCGTCGGCGATAACAGCACGGTGGAGATGGTCTCGGCGAATCTGACGAATACGCAAGCCAACCTGGTAAAGGGACAAGCCACAGTTGAAGTAGCAGAGATTCATCCCTATAACCAGCTTCGCATCGGCGAAGATGGCGCCACCACCGAGCTTGGCAAGGACGGTCTGTACGCCTTCGATGCTGACCGCGCAAACGTGCTGGTGGTGAAAGGCGAGGCTCAGGTGGAGGACAATGACCAGAACGTCAAGCTCAAAGGTGGGCACGAAGTCGACCTGAATCAGTCTGGCAAACTGAAGACGGTGAAGTTCGACAAAGATGCGTTGGAGGCGAGCGATCTTTATCGCTTCAGCAGCCTCCGTTCGCAGTACCTTGCTGAGGCGAACGTCGATGTAGCGCGCCAATACTATGCTAGCGGACCGGGTTGGTATGGTCCGGGATGGTACTGGGACGCTGCGTTCTGGGCTTACACGTGGATTCCTGCCGACGGCATCTTCTATAGCCCATTTGGATGGGGCTTCTACTCGCCTCTATGGGTAGGCTATGCGCCGTATTACCCATACCGGTATTACTGGCCTCACGGATACAGTCACGGCCGCGTAGCCGTTCCCGCCTATCGAGGGGCAGCTCCCCCGCCGAGAATGGCACCAGTTCGCCCGAGCCTAGCAAGACCAGCCCCAGGTCCCGGATTTGGAGTGATGGGTCCCAGCTTCCATGGCGGGTCGGGCGGATTCGCGGCTGGAATACACGGGGGTGGAATTCCGCGCTGATAGCAGTACGACAGGGCAGGGCTTCCACCGTGACCTTATTCCGTTAGCGTGAGTTCAGCGTTCGGGCAGTTTCTTCAGTTCCGCCTCGTAGAACTCTGATTTCTCCTGATTCTTGCTGAGTTCGGCCGCCCTGCTTGCTCCTACTAATGCATTCCGTCGCCCCGGGGATTGCTGCAGCGACGGTTCGAATTGACTCAGTGCCTCGTTTGGCTGCTTCAATTCAAGCAACAAATCTGCATATTGTTCTCTCGCCGGAACGATCGGTCCAGGTGTTAGCGGCAGCTTTTCGATGGAGTCCTCGAGATCGGCCGCCTCACTCAGCTGCTTCCTCGCGGATGTAACATTTCCTCTTGCCATTTCGATCCACGCATTCGCTTCCGCAATCTGAATTGCCACCTGATCAGCCCAATACTTGTTGCCACCGTTGCGCAAGCGGACTTCTGCTGCCGTCAATTGCTTTACTTCCGCCGTCGCGTCGTCCAAACGCCCCAGCCGTGCCAGCCCAATCGCTCTCGCCCACACTGCCACCGCAGCCACCTCGGGCGGCGCGTTCGTCGAAGCCTCGCTTGCAGCGGCATCCGCCCATTTGCGCCTTTCGACGGCAAGTCGCACAGGCATCGCTGTTGCCGCGTATCCCACTTTGAAGTTCAGCCCCTGCAGTCCGCTCATCTTGTTTAAGTCGGCAACCACTGCAGCGGCATCCTCGCTACGTCCAAGCTGGAGGTATGCATACGTGAGATAGTCCATCGCATGCAACTCCTCATCAACATCGTCATGCTCACGAGCGGCTTGCCGGGCCGCTTGGTTCGAACCGACGCTTTCATTCCACATGCCTAGTCGCGTGAAAATATGTGATGGCATGTGCAGCGCATGTGGCACCGACGGCGCAATCTTCGAATACTCACGCGCTGCTTTCACTCCCTGCGAAGCCATCTCCGCGTTGTCGTATGCATGGATCATGTAGTGCACTATCCCTGGATGCTCGGGGTTTGAGGCGTAGAGTGGTTCCAGCAGCGCTACCGCTTTTTTCTGATTGGCATGGGTCTTATCCGTCGGCGGAGCTGTCGACAATAGCGCCAGAGCATAAAAGACCTGCGCTTCGGTATCGTGTGGATTCGCTTTTGCCACTTCCGACATCTTGCGTTCGTAAATCACCATCCGTTCTCGCAACGATGGCTGGTCAGCGTTCGAGTAGACCGTGTTCAGCGCCGCGACGTATTGCAATTCGCGCTTCGACTTTGGCGGTGACTTCGATACTTGCACCAACTCCGCCGCACCTTTCGCGTAGCTGTCATCGAGTGGCGGCTCCCACAGTTGGTGATAGTACGACATCGCAATACCCCAGTGCGCCATTGCACAGTTCGGCTCGAGTGCCAGTACCTCCTGAAATCCTTTCTCCGACTCGCTATAGGCAAAGGAGTGAAGCAGGGCCACTGCGCGATTGAACTGGGCCTGCACCTTTGGTGAACAAGTGGTGGGGAAATCGACAGTACCAAGCTTCTCAGGCGCTGGATGTTCATGCTGCGCGATCATGCGAATGGCCGTCACGAGAATAACCGTGAACATCACCATCTTGTATACTGAGCGCCGATACATATTTCCTCCCGCAGAT
>Ga0310917_10001211_pt1 | contig 12099 bp, 16 predicted proteins | sample GREbulkMGLF178_FD_203531 | JGI IMG/M metagenome (GOLD analysis project Ga0310917, IMG submission 203531) | Lab enrichment of tropical soil microbial communities from Luquillo Experimental Forest, Puerto Rico - GRE.bulkMG.LF178 | ecosystem: Environmental > Terrestrial > Soil > Tropical forest >... | reverse complement strand
AGTAGGCAGTGACCTCACCCGATTTGAAATCAAGGAGATAAAATCTTTTGTTCGCCGACGGCTGTGAGATATCGAACACCGCAAGCGCGTCCTTCTTCGCAAAAGTTTGCTGAGGCGAGATCGTGATGGCCCGCGCAACGGCGACCATCGGAGCGCCGAGAGTCTGCGCCTGCTGTAGAAGCGGATCGAGTCCGTTCGCCGGGTTGTCAGGCTTCGCGGAGCTTGGGAGCGCGCCCGACGGCATCGCCGACAGTTGCGCCCGTGCGGCAAGCGACCACGTCAGTGTATTGGCGGCGAGCGTCGCGCCGAAACACGTAATGAACTGCCGTCGCTTCATGAGTGTCGCCCAACCCCGAAGGACAATACTCTAACACATCGCCCCGGCGATCACGTCGGATTATAAAGACCTCAAGACCCGTCGGTGTCATAGTAGTGCCGCTTTCTGAATTGAGGGCCGGCCCAACGGCCATGTATCTCAGCATCGGTCCTCTTGCCTCCAGGGCCAGGGGGGCTGTTGCAGAGAAGGGATGGGCCGGGCGCGCGACCGCCGTCGGAGCCGATTTTGGCTAAACCTGCCCGCGTTCATTTTCCAAATGATGGATTCATGATTGGACCCCATGAAACAGCGCGGCAGAAAATCCTCGGCAAGCTTATCGGTCTTCGCCAAACCGCGACTGGTCTCATCGTCACCGCCCAGTCAAGCGCCGCCACCCCCTCCTGATCTCGAACCACCAGAACAGGAAATTTGGCGCGACATTGTTGCCGAATTCAAAGGACCACCGGTCGCCTATCACATCTTGGCCGATGCGCTCAAAGCCCGGCAGCGCGCTCGTGAATGCGGTGAGATCATCGAAAAGGAAGGCTATAGCGAGGTCGGTCGCGACGGTCAGAGCAAGCCGCATCATCTGCTGGCCGCCGAACGCTCAGCCACTGCCTCTTATCAACGTCAGCTAAAAGCCTTGGGGATCAAGTTCTAATGGAACGCAAAGCCAAAACCGAACCCGATGACATCCCCTTGCCGTGCGAACATCGCACCATCACCAAATCCGGCTGGCTCAAGCACAAAGATTATCAGATGAGTTTCAACATGGGTGATCGACCCGATGGCTGGTGGCTCTATGAAAAGAACATGGACCCGCCGCCGAAATATCATCAGGCTTATGTTTTGTTTGAATGGGGCGAGTTGCAAGGCGCCGAATTGCAGCAATGCTTGCACTGGTGGCGCCTCAAATACGAAGATGCCAACCAACTGCCGATCCGATCGGAATACTGGGAATGGCGCGAGATCCCACCGAAGTTGATCAAGCAGTGGGATCGTGAGCGGCAGCACGCCCTCGATTTAAACCGCGTCCCAGCCTCGCAGACTTGAGCGGAGATGCGCGTTTCCCGGTCCTCGGCCTTTGTTGCCACAATGATTAACGCCGGTTCATAAATCAATTGAGCAAGATCAAAGTAAACAGGTCGGTCGTCTGTTAACATGACTTTAATGAGGGGCACAATGAATGGAGAAGGACTCCATGAAGAAGCTTCTCATCGCTACGGCGGCGCTCTGCACTGCGCTGCCTTTCACCTTTGACGGTGTCACGCCCACGGTCTCAAAGGCCCAAGCCATCATCGGCCGTCCGCTCACGCCTATGTCGGTTGCTGGCGTTCATCGCCGCGCGATGCGCCGCACCTATGGCGTCGGTGCCAATCTCGGCTATCACCCCGTTGCTCGTGCAGCTGTCTACGGCGCGGCCGCTACCGGAGCCGGTTACTATGGCGCACGCTACGGCGGTTGGGGCGGCTATGGTTATGGGACCGGCTACAGCTACCCGTCTTACGGCTATGGCTACGGGACTGGTTACAGCTACCCGGGTTATGGCTATGGCTACGGGACTGGTTACAGCTACCCGGGTTATGGCTATGGCTACGGGACTGGTTACAGCTACCCAGGTTATGGCTATGGCTATGGCAGGGGCATTGTCCGCCGCGGTCTCTATGGCGCCGCCTATCGTAATTGGCGCTAAAGCCGACTAAAGCATCGTCGTTGTTGTTCTGACTTTCGCGTGAGCGGGCGCGTCGCGCACGACTAAATACCTGTGAATCTCAAAACCGCACGCATTCAGCGGGCCGAACCAGCATTGATTAAGATCAATTTGGGACCTTGTTTGTTTGGTTCCGGATGGCCAGGGTCCGCTAATGCGCGACGCCAGTTTTCCCCCACAAGTCGGCGCGGCTTTGCCCGAGGCGCTCAGTGGTGCGCGTCCAACTCAAATACGGAATCAGAGTGATCGGGTATCATGGCCAGTTTTTCCCAAATCTGCGCTATTCGCTCTAACACGACAAAGCGGACATTGCGCAACCGAGTTCCAATGTCCGCTTTTGGGGGTAAAGCGGACATCAGTCGCACCTTCCTCAATGTCTGCTTTGACCCAAAGCGGACATGGCGACAGCGCGGCAGACCCGCACTGTCATGCTTGATAGACCCGTTCATACAGATTGCGAAGTATTCCCGCGGTCGCGCCCCAGATGTTTCGGCCGCCGAACGGCATGGCGTAAAGACGGATGGTAAGCCCGTTCCAGTTTCGACTCTCACGTTTATGGTTTTGCGGCGTCATCAGGAAAGCGAGCGGCACTTCAAAGGCATCGTCAACCTCCCCCTTATTGAACCGAACCGTAAAGCCCGGCCGCACACGAGCGAGCACCGGCAAGATGCGATGGCCAAAAGGGGTCATGTGAACGTCGAGATAGCCGATTGGCTCGACAAAGCGGCGGGGAAGCGCAATCTCCTCCTCGGCCTCGCGTAGTGCGGCGGCGACGGGGCTCTCATCGCTGGCATCAATCTTGCCGCCGGGAAACGAAATCTGTCCGGCGTGATCGGCTAGTTGCGCAGTGCGCTGGGTGAGCAGTACGCTCGGTTCGTCGCGCTCAATGATCGGCACCAACACCGCGGCCAGGCTGGGCCGCACCCCGGCAATGGCGGCGACCACTGCGGGATCGGCGTCTTGCTGGTCATGCCGAGGGATCACATTCGGATCGGCGAACCCCGCCGGAACATCGAACGTAAGTCTTTCTTGTGCGCGAGAAAAAAATTCTGACGCGGTTAGGAAGCAGTCGTTATGCAAGGTGCTGTCGGCCATGGCAGCGCCAGCACTTCATTGTGGTGAGCTGTGGTGCACGCTGGAATGATGCTTTTTTGACTTGTGTTTTTTTGGGTGCGCCTGCGTAGGAGTGTCTCGTTCGGTGCCATGAAACACACTACCGGGGCCTGAGAGGGGCGGCACACCCGGAACAAACGCCATTGCGAAATCCGCAGCGCAGAGAAAGGCCAGAGCGACACCCACAACGCGAAAAATGTGTTTCATGGTAGCTCCCTTTGGTGACTAACGCGCTCTACAGGTGCGCAGCCCATTCCATTTGCAGCCCATCGGGCTTCTTACTCTAAGCACCTCTGTCCGGTTGAGCCACTCTAAGCGTATAATCCCCCCGGCACTCTCATGGTGTAGTTGGGTTTTTAATGGGGTAAGCCATGACCAACCTCGAGAAATACAGTGATCAGGCGGTATTTATCGGGCGTCTCTTTTTTTTCCTCCATGTTTCTTCTGTTTGCCTACGACAAGCTAACTGGCTATGCCGGCACCGTGAGCTACATGAGCTCGCTCGGGCTTCCAGCGCCCTCGTTGGTTACTTTGCTCGCCATAATCATTGAGCTTGGCGGCGGCTTGCTGATGTTAGCGGGCTATCAAACCCGGCTGGTAGCGTTGGGGCTCGCGATCTATGTATTGATTTCAGCCTTTATAGGGCACTTCCAACTTGGTGATTTCAACCAATACCAGCACTTTATGAAAAACATGGCGATTGTCGGCGGCGCGCTGGCGTTTGTTGCTTTCGGAGGTGGCGCTTATTCGCTTGACGCCAACAAATCGTCGAAGCAACTGCGGATGACGTAAGCGGTCCCGCTGCGACCACGCACATCGTGTGAAGCAGCGGCATAGAGGTTTGAAGGTGTTAGTTACTGGCCTGTGCAGTTCGCAGTCAGATCGGCGCAATGGGCTATCTGTCGCGTGGAACGTGGGTGGATGAGTGGTACGACACGGCTTCCTCTGGAGGCCGGTTCGTGCGCCAGGATTCGCGCTTCCGCTCTAGGGTGAGTCAGAGCGGAGATTATCCACCGGAGCCGGGCCGCTATCATTTGTATGTTTCGTGGGCCTGTCCGTGGGCCAGCCGGACCATGATCTACCGCGCCCTCAAGGACCTCAAGGATAAGATCAGCGTTACGGTGGTCGATCCATTAATGCTGTCCCACGGTTGGGTGATTGCATCAGGCGCTGATCCGATCAACGACGCCGAGTTCCTGTGGGAGGTCTATGCCAAGGCCGATCCCAATTACGTCGGTCGCGTCACGGTCCCGGTGCTATGGGATCGTCGACGGGAAACCATCGTCAACAACGAGTCGAGCGAGATCATTCTGATGTTTGATGAATGGCCCGGCGCACGAGGCCCGCTATTCCGGCCGCCTGAATTGGCATCCGACATTGATGCGCTGAACGCGGAGATTTATCCCGCCGTCAACAATGGCGTCTATCGCGCAGGTTTTGCCACGTCGCAGACCGCTTACGAGGAAGCGTATCGGGGTCTGTTCGAGATGCTTGATCGACTCGAAGCCCGTCTCGGCGAGCGATCGTTCCTGCTCGGCGAGCAGATCACCGAAGCGGACTGGAGATTGTTCACGACGCTAATCCGCTTTGATGCCGTCTACTACGGCCACTTCAAATGCAATCGCGACCGCCTAACGGATTTTCCTGAATTATGGGATTACACGCGCACCCTTTATCAGGTGCCCGGTGTGGCCGAAACGGTACATTTCGACCACATCAAGACGCACTATTACGGTAGCCATCGCACGATCAATCCGACCGGGATCATCCCCTCGGGTCCTCGCATTGATTATACCGCACCGACACGCCGCGCCGTGCCGAAGCTCGGTGGTTGAGATGTGCGAACAAATAACCGCTAATGTCCGCTTATAAATTGCATTTCAGCATGTTCACCGGTCGAGGGAGTTGCCTTCATGGCTAATAATAAGCATCGACCAACGCGTTCTTCATCATATGACAAGAAAGTCGGCTTGGTTCTCCAGGGCGGCGGCGCGCTCGGAAGCTATCAGGCGGGCGTCTACGAGGCGCTGGCGTCCTCGGAGTACTCACCCGACTGGGTGGCAGGAATCTCCATTGGTGCGATCAATGCCGCGATTATCGCCGGCAACGCGCCGGAGCACCGCGTGCAGCGCTTGCGCAATTTCTGGGAGGAAATAACCGCAACAACCAAGATGTGGCCATCTGCTACCGCCGGACTGCTGGCGGCATGGCAAAATCGAGCGAGCGCACTGACAACAGTGATGTTCGGCCAGCCTGGCTTTTTCAGACCACGCCCGCCACAGGATTGGTTTTCCCCCAATAATTGCGTCAGTTATTACATCACCTCCGCGCTCAAAGGGACGCTAGAGCGGTATGCCGATTTTGATCGTATCAACAGTGCGAAAGACATGAGATTGAGCGTCGGTGCGGTCAACGTGCGGACCGCGCGGTTTGCCTACTTCGACAGTGAGAAGATCACAATCCGTGCTGAGCATGTTATGGCTAGCGGCGCGCTCCCGCCGGCCTTTCCGCCGATTGAAGTTGACGGCGAGCAGTATTGGGACGGCGGACTCTATTCCAACACGCCACTGCAATACATGGTGGATTATTATCCACGCCGTAGCCGTCTGATCTTTCAGGTCGACTTGTTCCCGGCACACGGTTCTGTCCCGGACAACCTTGATGAGGTCAACGAGCGCGAGAAGGACGTTCGCTATTCCAGTCGAACGCGTTTCACTACGGATATGTTGCGTGAAAAGCACGATGTGCGGCATGCGATCAACGAACTTCACAAATTGCTTCCGCCCGAAATCGCGAACACCGAACAGGCCAAACGACTCTATGAGTACGGCTGCGTGACCGAAATGGACATCGTGCAACTCATCTATCGTCCGATGGAGCCCCAGGGCGCGCTAAAGGATTTCCAGTTCAGCCGCGCGACTATGGAGGCGCGATGGCAGCAAGGATTTTCCGATGCGCAGACCACGCTAAAGGCATCGCCTTGGCTCGCACCAATGCCAAAAGAGCTTGGGGTGCGCGTGTTCGACGTGATGCATGAAATCCTTGTCGGACATCGCAAACAGGCGGCTTGACCAACGCTGTGGACGACACTCCCCATCGCTGCCGACGCGGCGAAGCTGCGAGCTCAGCTGATTGCCGGCTTCGTCCGATGATTTCGCTATCGCGGCAAATGTCCGCTTTTGGCACAAAGCGGACATCCCAATAGTGTTTCGCAATGTCCGCTTTCGGGGGGTAAAGCGGACATTCACCGTCCTGGCGATGACGGCGCAAGGGCCGCAGTCCCCGACGAGACCCTTCTCGACCTGCGATGCTACGTTATGCCCCACCGCATCAACCAGATTACCGCAAGAACGCCCATCAGCACTTCAGTCAACACGCCAGCGATGATCTTCACCTGTGTGGCGGCGCTGGAGACGAGGATAGAAGGTGTCGATGACTACTCCGGAATGGCGTAGTATCTGCGACCTAGCTCACTAATGGCTTCGAGGAAGGCGCGAGCGTCAGCGTAACTGTAGCCCCTTGGGCGAATGTCGAAAGGCGTCAGACCGCCAGCAAGTCGCGTAAGATGCGCGAGAGGCCGAAGAACATCACCGCCCACATCAGACCTCTCGCGACAAGAAGGGCGTCAACAAGGAGCCCAGAAAAGAATCCACTGGACTCCACATGAGCGCAGTACCGACATCAAACGTTGCGCTATCCGTTTACGCGCTCAACGATCTGACTACATGGCCCTGAAGCAGTATATCCGGTTTCGGTCGGCCTCCTTCCCACAGGCGATCGAATGTCCGCTTAGGGTCACAAGCGGAGATTTCAGCGTAGGCGGACATGTCCGCTTTATCTCCAATAGCCGACACGCTGGAAATCGCCGCACGTTACGGCCAATGTTTTCCGATTGTCCATCCTCCACGCGCTAGATATTTCTGCCCAACTTCAATTGGCTCATCTTCAAGCGGCGTGGCAAGGGTGTCGTTCCAGCGGTTGAGAAAACCGAATAGTGCGATCACGCCAACGATCTCGACGATTTGCTCTTCCGTCCAATGTTTGCGCAGCGCGACGAGCATTTCATCAGTAACCGCGTTGGGCACGGAGGCAGCCGCAACAGCAAAATCGAGCGTCGTGCGCTCGGCGGGGCTATAGAGCGGGTTTGTCTGGTACTCCCAGACCGCGGCGAGTTTCTTGTCTTCGACACCGAAGTGAAGCGCCCCTCCGGCAGTATGGGCCATGCAATATCGGCACCCTGCCGCGCGGCTCGCGACATGCGCTATGATGCGCTTGAAGCCGCGATCGACCTTGCCCTCGGGGTCCCACACGGCCGCCGTCATTTGCGCTAGCGCCTTCGCGAGCTTGGGCTTGCGCTGCATGATCAAGATGCTGTTGGGGATGAATCCGAGATTTTTCCGCATCGCCTCGAACTGCTCCTTCAATTCCGGAGAATGTTCCGGCGGAAGCGGCATAAGCCGCGGCGACGCAGTTGTACGCTGGTCCATCGGTTAGCTCCCGTTAATCGATCATCGGCTTACACGACTCTTTCACAGCCCAATGTCTCGGCGCGGCAAGGTCGTGAAGTGTGAAGCCATCCAGGTAAGCATCGATCGTCCAAAAAGGCTGCCCAGCACAGCAATAAGCACTGCTATTCCGAGGTTCCATATGAGGATCATTACAGTCGCATCGAGATCATGGAACAGGGACAAGGCAAATGCCGTCACTGCTGCGACGGCCAATCCACCTGTGACGCTGACCTCTAGAGGTCGCAGCAACGCGGCATAGCACAGCATGACCAGCATTGCGACCGACAGAGGCACGCTCGTCATGAGCAGCGTTGCGAAGCAGCGGACCGCTTCGCCCATGTGAACGCCATCAGGATCCATACTCACCCAGTCGGTGAGGCAGCCATACCCAATGGTTAGGACCCACAAGGCCAATGCCGGTAATGGCAGGACAATCCACAATCGGGAACTGTCCGGCAGGCTTAACCGAAACGAGGCGACTGCTGCCAAGATGCCAGTTGCCAGAGCGCCAAGCATGCCGAGAACAAAGAGCGGCTGTCCCAGACGGTCGAAAAAATCAGGACGCACGCCATGCGCAATGGCGATGAGACCAAGAACAATCGCGGCAAATGCCAGCCAGAGTCCGGCGCGGACCATCGGCGGACGCAGGCGCCGGACGGGCGTCGCAGTCTCGACAAGCGCATCAATGAGGTCTGGCGTTCTAGTCACGTCGAGTCACTCTGCTGCTTGAGCATGCGGCGCAAGCTCTTGATCGCCCGGTGGGTGGCCACTTTCAATGCCGGAATCGAACGGCCGCTGGCGGCCGCTGCTTCTTTCAAGGACATCTCATTCAGCTTCAGCATGCGGATTGTTTGGCGCTGATCAGGAGGCAGTCGCTCAATCGCCTGTGCCAGCGCAACTTCATCCGGTTTCTCTGTAAGTAGGTTCGCCGATGGCTCGGCAAAGGTTTCATGGTCGGTGGAAAGCGCCACCTCTCGTGCCTTATGACGCGTCTCGCGGCGCAGCCGGTCGATGATACGCCGATTGGCTATTGCGGCCAGCCACGGGCCAAAGGGCCGACCTGGATCATAAGCGTGGCGGACCGTATGAATGGTCAGCAACACGTCTTGCACCGCATCCTCGACGTCGGTCGGCTGCTTGAAACAGCGGGCGGCGAGCGACCGGATGTAGGGTGTTGCGGCTTCCAAAAGCGTTCGGTAGGCCTCTCGGTCGCCGTCTTGCGACCGTGCCATCAGTTTCGACCACTCCGCACTATCGCCCGCTTTGTGCGAGTTATCCGGCATCGACGCGGAAACAATAGTTAGCGATGCGGGACTGTGCCGGCCGGCCGACATCAAGAATCCATCCTCCGCAAGCTTGCTATCCCTCGTCAATTACACCCGCTGCGGCCTGAACGACACAAAAGAATTTTTTCGTGGCCCCGTAACCTTTCGCCGACGTGCGTCGAACCTCTCGCTATCGATCTCACATCGAGAAGCCAACGGAGAGGTAATCATGAATCGCCCATTGCTCGCCGCTTCCGCTTTGACGACTGCCGTCGGTCTTGCGCTTGCCATGCAGGCGCCGACTGTTCGCGCCCAAGGCATGGCTAATCCGCCACAGATTGTGAAGGACAACATGGCCCGCATGGAGAAGGACAAACTCCAAAAGTGCTACGGCATCAACGTTGTCGCTAAGAATGACTGCGCCGAGGGTGCCCACTCTTGTGCCGGCCAGGCGACGCAGGCCCGCGACCCCAAGTCCTTCGTGCTACTGCCTGCCGGCGACTGCTCGAAAATTCAGGGCGGCAAGCTCACGGCATCCTAACGTTGGATAGCCGATGTTCCGGGCAACAGACCGTTGCAGCAGGCCGATCCCGGCTAATGCTGGGATCGGATTGCGCTTCCAACACCATCAGGCAGTGCTCGATACACGCCCAGATGTGGCGTGGATGGAAGTCCATACCGAAAACTACATGGGTGGCGGATCGCCGATCCGCTGTCTGGAAACCATCCGGCGCGATATTCCCATATCGTTGCACGGTGTCGGCCTCTCGCTCGGCAGTGCCGAAGGCTTGGACCAAGCGCATCTCGATCGCATCTGGCAGGTTGCGGAGCGCATTGAGCCTGATCTCATGTCGGAGCACATCGCCTGGAGTGTCAGCGGCGGCACCTACCTCGCCGACTTGCTGCCCTTGCCGATGACCGAAGAGGCGCTCGCCGTCGTCTGCCGGCATGTCGATCAAGTGCAAAACACCCTCGGACGCAGAATTCTTGTCGAGAATCCCTCGACCTACACGCTATTTAGGCACTCGACGATTCCGGAGTGGGAGTTTATGGCTGCAGTCGCCGCAGGCACGGGCTGCGGCATTCTTTGCGACGTCAACAATATCTACGTCAGCGCCAAGAACCACGGCTGGGATCCCTCGGCCTATCTCGCGGCGTTGCCGTCGGATGCAATCGGCGAAATCCATCTTGCCGGCCACAGCGTGCGCCAATTCGCCGACGGCGGCACGTTGCGTATTGACGATCACAGTTCGCGTGTAATCGGCGAGGTGTGGTCGCTCTATGAGGAAGCGCTACGCCGGTTCGGCCCGGTGCCGACCTTGATTGAATGGGACCAGAACGTGCCGCCGCTCGATGTGCTGGTGGAAGAAGCGCACCACGCAGACGCGTTGATTGACGTCGCAAGCGATGGGGTTCGGCGTGCCGACGCTGCTTGATATTCAGACTGCAATGCGGCGCGGGTTACTCGATGATGGCCATGCAAGGGTCGCGGCTATTCTCGACGACGCGCTTGCACCGGCCGACCGGCTGAGCATCTATCGTAACACCTCGCGCACCGCGCTAATCAACGCCCTACGCCTGAATTTTCCGGCCGTACAGCGGCTGGTCGGTGAGGATTTTTTCGCGGCAGCGGCCGACACCTTCATCACGCGGGAGCCGCCGCAGACCGCTTGGCTCGATCTCTACGGCGAAAGCTTTCCGGACTTCTTGCAGAGTTTCGAGCCCGCCGCGGCGCTGATCTACCTTCCCGATGTGGCACGTCTCGAACGCGCCGTGTGTCGCGCTCTTCACGCCGTCGATGCCGAACCTCTCGATTATTCGCAGATCTTAGAGATCGAATCGTCCGCCCAACAGCGCGTGCGCTTTACCCCGCATCCATCGGTGAGCCTCGTGTTTTCGCTTTACCCGGTGGATGCAATTTGGCGCGCGGTGCTGGCGCGAGACGATGCGGCCTTGGCAGCAATCGATCTTTCGGCCGGCGCTGTCGGACTATTAGTCGAGCGCCGCGCCGGTGAAATCGAAGTCACCCGGATAGACCAGCGACAATGGATATTTGCCGAAGCGCTGTTCAGCGGCCGCTCGCTCTCAGCCGCGCTCGCTGTGGCGGACGATCCCGATGCAGCGGCCTGGCTAGCTGCGCATCTCGCTGCGGGACATTTGAGCAACTTTGCGTTGAGCAATAGTGAGAGCTTGGTCGTCGCGGAGCACACTCAATGAGTAATGCCAGTGTCCTGATGAGTCCCATTTGGGTTTCCATGGGGGGAGTCGGGTGGCTGCTTCGCCAATTTGACCGAGTACCCTATGCCGTACTTGCCCTCCCGCTGCGCCTCGCGGTCGCAACGGTCTTCTGGAATTCCGGGATGACCAAACTCGCCGATTGGAACGCGACGCTGTCGTTGTTCACCGACGAATATCAGGTGCCGCTGTTGCCACCGGAGCTGGCCGCCAATCTCGCGTTCGCCATCGAAGTCACAACGCCGGTGCTGCTCGTTTTTGGATTGCTAACCCGGGCCGCCGCCCTGCTGCTTCTCGGCATGACGGCTGTCATCGAGATCTTCGTTTACCCGCAGGCTTGGCCAACCCATATTCAATGGGCCGCCATCCTGCTGGTTCTGCTCTGCCGAGGCGCCGGAAGTTTTTCGCTCGATGCCCTGATCCAGCGCATTTGGGCCCGCTCACAAGAGACATCGCCATGACGGGAATTTGATCCGCCGCGCACGATTTGTGACGTGCGCACCATCGTATTCGACCGTACGGAACACAACACTACGTCAGGAGAAAATCAGCCATGCTTTCGCGTCGAAGTTTTGTACTCGCCGCCATTGCCGCAAACGCTGCGCCGATCGCGCTCGCATCCGCCGCAGAGACCAGGACTTTCGATTCAGGTTCCTTTACGGCGGCACAGAAAGCCGGCAAGCCGATCCTTGTCGCAATTCACGCATCATGGTGTCCGACCTGCGCGGCCCAGAGGCCGATCCTGAGTGAACTGATGGCGCAGCCCAAGTTCAAGGACTTGGTGCATTTTGTCGTGGACTTTGACAGTCAGAAGGATGCGGTAAAGTTTTTTGGCGCCAGGGTGCAATCGACGCTGATCGCGTTCAAGGGCACGACGGAAACCGGCCGCTCCGTTGGTGATACTGAACGTTCCTCGATCGCAGCTCTCTTGAACAAAACACTCTGAGCGAC
>Ga0310917_10001202_pt1 | contig 12136 bp, 10 predicted proteins | sample GREbulkMGLF178_FD_203531 | JGI IMG/M metagenome (GOLD analysis project Ga0310917, IMG submission 203531) | Lab enrichment of tropical soil microbial communities from Luquillo Experimental Forest, Puerto Rico - GRE.bulkMG.LF178 | ecosystem: Environmental > Terrestrial > Soil > Tropical forest >... | reverse complement strand
GCGTTTCGCTGTTGCGGAACGTGCCGAAGCTCACCGCGCCCGCCGCATAGAGCGAACCCCACGTCTTGACCCCGTAGCCGCCGAAATGCACCCCTTCGAGATGTCCGCTGGTGATGCGATCGCGCACCGAGAAGTTCGAGCTGCTGCCGGCGATGGCGAAGCCGGCCAGGAGATCGGGGGCGAACTCATAGTCGAGCCCGCCGGCGAGGCCCCCGGTGTTGCGCGACAGGGTGGCGCTGCCGATCCCGGCTTCGCCATCGAGCTTCGCAGTGCCGTCGAAGCCGGTGAGCCACGCCCGCCAGCGCGGCTGGGAGGGCGGGGGCGGGGCCATCTCCTTGAACGCGGGATGGTCCGCCGTCTTGGACTTTTTGGACGGGGCATATGGCAGCGGCTCGCCGGCAAAGGCGACGCCGTTGACGTCGACCGTTTCGCCGTTACGCCAGAACGCGCCCTGATCCATCATGATCGACGTGAACATGCCGGCGGCGCCGAACGCGGTCTCCTGCGTTGCGCTCACGCCTTCGCCGGAGAGCGCGTCCATGGCTGCCGGAAGCTGGGCGGCACTGAGGCCGAGCAAACCGGGCAAGGTCCCACCGCCGGTGTTGAACGAGGTGTCGAGCGCGGCGGCGACCGCCGACTGGTTCAGCGTGAGGCCCGCGATCTGGCCGATGCCCGACGTCAGGGTCAGTTGCACGTCGGTCGGTGTATAGGCGAGGCTCGCGGTGAGGAAAGCCGGGAGGTTGACCGCGGTCACGGAATTGAACGTGCCGATGCGCCCTGCACCCGCCGACAGGATGGTGTAGCTGCGCACCGGAATGCCGCCCAGATTCACCACCCCCACGGTCCCGGCGAGCGTCGCCGTCCCGCCGGCATTGGTGCGATCGGCGGTATTGCCCTGCACTTCGACCATGTAGAGGCTCGCCGCCGCGAAGACGAGGTTGCCGTTGACCGTCAGCGTGCCGACCGAATTGCCCGGCGAGAGCGTGCCGCCGGCAAGAATTGCAGTCGGGCCCACGGTGCCGTTGCCGCCGAGCGTGCCGCCCGCATTGACGAACACGCTGGAGGTGATCGAGCCGTTGACGCTCAAGGTGCCCGCGTTGACGAAGGTCGGGCCGGTATATGTGCTTACGGCAGTGAGCACGGTCTTGCCGGGGCCGAACTGCACGACCTGACCGGGGCCGGAGATCGCGCCGTCGAAGGTATAGATGTCGGAGCGATTGAACACGAGCATCTTATTGGTGCTCGGATCGCACAGCGGATTGCCAGCATCGCTGCAGAACGCGACATTGCCGAGAATGCTGCCGTTGGTACCGCCGTTGCCGAGCTGCAAGACACCGCCGAAGATACTGGTGCCGCCGGTATAGGTGGCGTTGCCGGCAACAGTCAGCATGCCGGTGCCGTATTTGTTGAGCGGGCGAGAAAAGCTCGTGCCGGCGAGCGTCGTTCCGTCGGTCAGGAACGATGCATCGGGCTGCGAGTCGTTATCGGCGAGACCGAATTGCAGCACCGTCGCCTGCGGGAAGTAGCTGGTGACGTCGTAGAGGGTCCACACGCCGCGGCCGAATGTGCCGACGGCGAGCACGTCGACGGTCGGATTGTAGAACAGCGCACTGACCTGCGAGTTCGGCAACCCCGTGCCGAATGCCCGCCAATTCATGAGAATTCCGGCCGCGTCGCTGTCGGCGACGGCGATCGGGCTCTGCGCATTGGCGACGTTGTTGAGGCCGCCGACGACGAGCGCGTCGACTCCATTGTTCGAGATGAATTCGAGCACCGTGGGCCTGATGATATGGATCGGCAGCAGATTGGCCGTGAAATTGGTAAACGATGCGCCCTGGTCCCTGGTGCCGAACAGGTTGGTGTTGTCGGCCACGAAGTACCGGTGCTGCGAGCGCGGATCGAGCACGATGTCGGTCGGTTGGAGGCCTCCAGCCAGTGCGTAGTTCGGCCTCGCAACGAGCGGACCGGCTCCCGTGGTGCTCTGCGACACGCCGAACGAACCCACTACAATCATGTTCGGATTGTCACGCGTGCCATACGCGATCTGTACTCCATACCCTCCATCGGGAGTCGGGCCGAGATCCGTCAGCGTGAGATCGACCGTAGCCGCGGCCGGGTCCTGGGTTCCGGTCAACGTGTCCTGAGTGACGTACACGTTGGTGCCGCCAAACGCCATGCGAGTCGGGTCGACACGGTTGTTCACCCAACGGGTGCTACCGAAATTAGGGTTGTTGGCGCCAGCGACAAGGTCCGCGCATTCGCCATGGATTCCATTAAGGGTACAGGTGACCTTAGCTCCAACTCCCCAGCCGCCGGTCTGCGGGCCGAGGAAGTTCCCCTGCGTGTCCCGTATGATTCGAGCGGGCGAACCAAGATTCTGAGTGGTGCCGTAGAACACGCTTCTCCCGCTTGCTGCAAGCGTCACGTCATTCACGAAGAGATTGATGCCGTCTGCTCCCATCACCGCGTTCCACAGCGGTGCATTGCGGCCAGACTGGATGGTGACACCGTTGTCCTGTGCCGCCGCGGCTAGACGCTTGCCCACCGCGTCGTAGCCGACCCTGTAGACTTCGAATGCGGAAATGTTACCGCTGATCCGCGACCATGCGCCGCTGTCGCTTTGCGGATTCGTTCTCGCGTAGATCGTGCCGTCGGACGTGACGATGAGCTGTCCGTTCGCGTCGAATGCGATGGCGCGCGAGTCGGAATGAACGGTCGAGCCATTGGCGGTATTCCCATTGGTGAGACTGGTGACCGTCTGCGTCGATGCATCGATCCGAAATGCTGGCAAGGTGAAAGGGTCGGTCGGAATTCCGTCGCCGGTCACGTAGACCAGGTTTTTGTTGCTGGGGTCGATCGCGATCGCAGAGTTCACGGATCCCTGATTGAGGGCCGGGTTGGTGAGGGCAGGCACTTGAAGCGACTTCCAGTTCGCGCCGGAATCTCCCGACCAAAACAGCCCCGTCACTGCGCTGCCGCCCGTCGTCGGGTAGTTGACAACCGCGACGGCAACGGCCCCGCCAGGGCCGGTAGCAACCTTGATGATCGTCTGCGTGGTGCTCTGGATCTTTCCCCCGCTCTGCGCCGCGCCGAAGACTTGGCTCCAATGCGCACCAGTGTCGTCGCTCACGAACAGCGCGGTTGAGGCCTTGCCGGCGGCGGTGGCGTCGGGCGCGGTGACCGCCGTGTAAAGCCGGTTTGAATTGTTGGGGTCGCCCACGATCGAGCTGATCGGCCCGTTCGGGAGGCCCGCAGTCCCGGATATTTTTGTGAAGCTGGCGCCGCCATCCGTGCTGCGATAGAGCGCCCCGGTATTCCTCTCCGTCGCTGCCGCGAAGCCGGAGATTTCATAGGTGCCCGCCACCAATACACTGCCGCGCGCAGCAACCCCGACCACGCTCTGATTGGCGAGTATCGCGGCGCCCAGTGACGTCCACGTGTTCCCGCCGTCCTGCGTGTACAACAGTCCGTTCCGCAGGCCGCCTGAAGCGGTCAAGCCAAGAACGCTCCCGTTTGCGGTGAGGCCGGTGCCCGCAATCAAAGTATTGCGGGCGGGATCGGTGGGATCGAAGGCGAGACTGGAAATCGAGAGCGTCGCCTGCTTGTCGGTCAGCGGCGTCCAGGTCGTGCCCCCGTTGGTCGTCTTCCAGATGCCGCCCCACGGCGTACCCACGAATAACGTGTTGGCATTCACGGGATCGGCAACGACCGGCCCGACCGCGCCGGCAACGCCGCCGTTCGGCGGCGCATCCCCGCTCTGGACCGTGAACGTGGGTCCGAAACTGGGAGTGGGGCCCTGCGTGACAAAATTCTGGTTGAGTTGGAGCTGCGCAGCGGCGGTCGTTGGGAGTGCGAATGCTGCCGCAAGGACGAACCCGCGCAACCGTCCCAGCATCGCACCGCCCCCGAACGCATACGAACTCGCATCGCCCCGTTGCAGTGTGCCAAAAGAGATGAGGCAACGCGTCGTTGAATTGAGATTTCGCCTCCCTTTTTCGTCGAGTGTGGCGTTGGAGACACAACCGCGCCGCGGCTTTCCTCCAGTGCGGACGCTGATTGCTTAGATGTGGGGCAACGAGGACTTAAGCCCGAAGATGAGGCTGCGTTTGCCGAATTCGCGGTTTGCGACAAATCTTCCGTGCGATAGCTTCATCATATCTATGACGAAAGGTCGGTGTGATGGCACTCGAGCTGCGACCGAACTGCGAATGCTGTGACAGGGACCTCCCGCCTGCATCTACGATTGCGCGCATCTGCTCATACGAGTGCACGTTCTGTGCGGATTGCGTTGACAACGTGCTTTTCAACGTCTGTCCGAACTGCGGCGGCGGCTTTGTGGCCCGACCAATCCGCCCGGCGACCGAATGGCGACCCGGGCTTTCCGTGGCGAAGCGGGCGCCTTCGACCAAGCGCGTGTTCTTGTCGTACACGCGCGAAGACATCGCGGCGCACTCCCAACGCATCAGGAACATTCCGCCCGAGGATCGCTAATTCCTCGACCAAGGTGGGGACTCCTTCGAGCGACCTCGCGATTGTCCGCTTTGAGGGCGAGCGGGCTTCGCGGTTTCCAATCTACTCCCGCTTCGCGGCGGCGAACTTCACCACCTTCGCCCACTTGTCGGTGTCGCGCAGCCAGAGCTGGCCGAATTGATCGGGCGTGGCGAGGATCGGCCGCCCGCCCACTTCGGCAAGGCGCGCCGCGATGCGCGCATCGGCGAGGCCGGCATTGATCTCGCGGTTGAGGGTCGCAACGATCGCCGCCGGCGTGCCGGCGGGAACGCCGATGCCGGTCCAGCCGCTCACCTCGTAGCCCGGCACGGTCTCGCCCACGGTCGGCACGTCGGGCACCGCGGCCGATCGCGCCGGACCGGTGACGGCGAGCGCGCGCAGCGTGCCCGAGCGGATGTGCGGCAGCGAGTTCGGCAAGGCGTCGATGCCCGCCTCCACGCGCCCACCGATGAGATCGGTCACCATCGGCGCGCCGCCGTGATACGGCACGTGCACCGTATCGACGCCGGTCATGAGCTTGAACAGCTCCCACGCCAGATGGCTGATGGTGCCGGTGCCGAACGAGGCCGTGTTGATCTTGCCGGGGTTGGATTTCGCGTGCGCGATGAATTCGGCGACGGTCGCGGCCGGCACGGACGGATTCACCTCCATCACGAACGGCAAATCGACGAGCCCGGCGACCGGCGCGACGTCGCGCAGGACGTTGAAGGGCAGCGTCGGATAGAACGTCGCGTTGATCGCGTTGGTGGTGGTGACGAACAGCAGCGTGTAGCCGTCGGGCGGCGAATTGATCGCGGCCTGCGCCGCGAGATTGGTGCCGCCCCCCGGCTTGTTCTCGACGACGACGGATTGGCCGAGGCGCTCGGTGAGCCACGCGGCCATGATGCGCGCCACCAGGTCGGTCGAACCGCCGGCGGGAAAGCCGAGGATCAGGCGCACCGGCCGCGTGGGGTAGCTCTGCGCGCTCGCGCGCACCGCGGCGGCCGGGAGCGCGGCGGCAGCCGCAGCGACACGCAGAAATTCGCGGCGGGGAAGCTTCATGGCCGTCTCCCTCGAACATGGAGGTGGGCACAGACGCGGGCGGTCGTCCGCCACGCGTTTGCTCCGCTTCATTTTCGACGCGTGGGCACGGCGCGACATCATAGTTGCGGGAGCGAGCGGAAACCAGCGCTCGCGCGCGGGGGTAGTACCTCATTGTGCTCGGTAGCATCTCGTTCCGCTCGGCCGCGCGAAAGCGGAAACCATGTTTGCGCACATGGGATTCCGTTAAGATTCCGTTTAGCTCTCGGCCCGATCATCCCGGCGTGAGCCACGATCGCGTGGGTCACACGAGGATCCCCATCATGGACGACGCGGGGCAGAGGCCCCCTGGCACAATCGGGGCGCTCTGGGCGGCAACCGAGATCACGATCGGTGCGGAGCCGAAGCAGCTCGAGCTGTGGCCGGCGGCGCAGCCGACCACCAATGCAAGCGAAGCGGCCGTCGGCCGCGAGGAGCTGTGCGCAGCATCCTATGACGACAGCGGGCCAACGCGCGCGTGCGATGAGCGAGCGAAGCCGAGATGGCTGCCGATGATCCTTCCCCCGCGGGCATCGTCATGCGATCCCGAGATCAGGGTGCCGCGCCGGGACGAGTTCACGCTCGCGGCCGCGTCCGCGGGCGCCCCATGGCTGCATCCCGCGCTCGTCACCGGCGCGCTCGCGGTGGCGCTCGGCGTGGGATGGATCGCTGGCGCGAGCTCGTCGCGTTTCTTCGCTTCCGCGCCGGCCGCTACGCCCATCCAGCAAGCGAGTGCTCCGAGTTGTGCGCGCGAGCCCAATCAGGAGATCGCTTGCGCCGCCAAGGCGGATCGGCAAGCGATGGCGGGCGCAGCCGCCAAGGCCGCCGGTCCCGGCGCGAGCGGCTTCAACCGCGGGCACGAGCGCTCGCGCAGCCCGCAATTCGCGAGCGCCGCGGCCAACAAAGACCCATTGACGACGAACAGCATCGCACCGGCTGCGGCGGCGACGCCGGAGCGCGCGAAGATCCTGCCGAGGCCCGTGGCGATGCCGGAGACGCGGCCGACCACGATCGAGGGCTGGACGATCCGCGAGGTGGTGGGCGGGACGGTGGTGCTGGACGGGCCGAGCGGCGCCTGGCGGGCGGCGCAGGGAGATACGGTACCGGGGATCGGACGGATCGATTCGATCGTGCGCTGGGGCAGCCGCTGGATCGTCGCGACGACCAAGGGCCTCATCTCGACCCAAAATTGATTTTCAATCGGACTGCGGTTCGACCCTCACGCGCGACGCGCCGGCGCTATGTCTGGACTGGCCGAACCCTCTTTCAGCGCTGACTTCGTCGGTCCCCAAGCGCTTGCGCGCTGATGCATCGGGCGGTGCGGACGGCGCTTCACGCCGGGAGGTAGATCGACGACAGCACAATCAGCATGCCGATGATCGTGTAGAGCAGGACGCCCGTGCGGTCCGAAGTCCAGGTCATGACGTATCCCTCGTCTTCTCAGCATCTAACGGGCGTAGGAATAGTTGGGCAGCGCCGCCCCGTCTGTGATCCGGGTCACACTTTTGCGCATTTTGGGGGAGGTCGGCGGCGACGGGACAGGCGCCTGCCGGCCCGCCTTATGGGGCTGCCGATGAGTAACGGCCCTGCCGACAAAACCAGCGGTTTGCACAAATTATTGCATTGTGCGCGGAGGCAGGAGCGACCACGGTGGGGACATGGTGGAATCAACCGTTTCTTTCCCGGCCGTGTTCTTTGCGGCGATCATCGGCGTGATCATCTTCATCGCCTTGAGTGCGGTGTTGCTCGAACCGCGCGAGTGACGCGGCCGCAAAGCCAGCGTGTCGAGACCGCGCCGCAAGGCCGATCGCCAACGCGGCGCGGTCATGTCGGCGCGTCAGTCGTCGAGCGGCGTGATGGGATCGCCCTTGCGGATGGTGCCGCCGAGCTCGATGCGGCAATTGAGGCCGGAGCGGTTGAGCAGCGCCGTATAGACCGGCCGCGCCAGCAGCTTCTCGAGGTACTTGCAGGGGAAATTCAGGCGCCCGCCCCTCAGCACCGTTTCGCCGACCCGGAAGCGCTTACCGACGAGGTGATTGAGCGGCACACCAAGCGTCGTCAGATTGCGGCGATGTTCTGCGGGCGCAACTTCGACCTTCTCGCCTGGAAACGGAGGATCACCGCGGGCGATCGCGTCGAGCACTTCCATTTCGATGAGCGTGACTTCGCGCGCATCGGGTTTTGGCGAGTAGGTGCCGATTCCGTTGAAATATCGATCGCCTTCGATCCCGCGACCGGCGATAAGCTTGGCTTCGTCAAGCTCCTGCATCTTGGCCGATGCTCTTTCGGCGATATGAATATGGAGGAGGCGGCCGGACCAGCTCATCGTGTCTCACCTCGCCGGTTCGTGTGCGGCGACCAACATTCCGCGGTCTTGCAAGGATGCGTGCTTATTCCGCCGCCTGCCGTGACGGCGCGCGGACGGTCCCGAGCCCGTCCGCGTCAGTGGCGGAAATCGTCGTGCGCACCATGAGCCGCGCCTCGTGCGCGGGCCATGGCCGGCCGCGATGCATGGTGGCGCGGTTGTCCCACATGACGACGTCGCCCTTACGCCAGCTGTGCACGTAGCTGAGCCCGGGTGCGGTCGCAGCATCCATCAGCTCGGCGAGCAGCTTTTGCGCCGCCGCCTGGTCCATGCCCTCGATCGCATAGGCGTGCGAGGCAATGTAGAGCGCGCTGCGCCCGTTCACCGGGTTCTTCCACGCCATGCGCCAGCATTGCGGCGGCAGCGCCGCACGCTCCTCGGGGCTGGCGAGGTCGGACGCGATCTTGCCGCGCGAATGGGCGTAGTCGTGCCAGGCGAAGGAGTGCTCGAGCCGCTTGCGCAGCGCCTCCTCGAGCCGCTCCCAGGCGAGGCGGGTCGAGACGTATTCAGTCTCGCCGCCCCGCGCGGGAATGATGCGCGCGGAAAGAACCGAGGCCAGCGCCGGTACGCGCTTGAAGGTGCTGTCGGTGTGCCAGAGCTGGTTCGCCTTGTTGCGTAGCGCCAGCCGGTGATCCGCCGGCACGACCTTGCCGTTCTCGTCGATCGTACTGAGGATCACGAGGTTGGTGCCCGCGCCCAGCGAGCCGACCTTGGTCACCTCGAGCGGTCCGAACCGGCGCGAGAACGCAAGCTGCGCCTCGTCGGTCACCTCTTGGCCGCGAAAGACGATGACCGAATGCTGCTCGAGCGCCGCGCGGGTCTCTTTATATGCGGCGTCGTCCGCCGCGATTTCGGCTAGCGTCACGCCGCGCAGCTCGGCGGCAAAGCCCGGACCCAGCGGGACGATCTCCATCGGCGAACTCCCGTTGCTTCGATTGCTCAACCTTCCACAAGACCGGCCGACCCGCAAGGAAGCGCACCGCCATTGGGGAATGAGCTTCGATCCGGGTCTCGCCCGGTTCATGCGCGCCCTGCGATGCTCGCCGGTCGCGAGTGCCACCTTGCTGCGATCGCGTGCGAACGTGGGCACGCAGCGAGGCGATGCGATGTGCCAGAACGGGGCGTCGTCCGGGAGCTATTCGCCCCCTCCCCCGCGCGCCAGCGTCGACGGCGGCCCGTCGAGGCCGGGCGACGGCGGCCGTAGGGGTGAGAACCGGCAGGAACGCGGCCAATGAAGGCATCCCTAGGTGGCTCAGCGGAAAGGAATTTAGGGGGTCCAAGGTTGAACCAATTGGGCCCTGCCCGCGACTAAAGGGACGGTAGCCCATGGGTGGCGTTGGGGGGCAGGCAAATGCGTTCGAAGGGTTCACGGTTTCGCAGGTCCTCGGCCCTGGCAGTGGTTGGCGGCTGCCTCGGGGTCTACGTCGTCTTTGCCGTGGGATTCCATTGGTTTGTCGAGCCCACCCTGGGAAAAAACCAGGGGGTAGCCGCTTACGACCCCGCCCCCGCACGGGTTGTACCGCTCGCGGGCGCAGCGGCTGTACCTCCAGCTCGCTCGGAACCAGCCTCGCGTCTCGCCTCGAAACCCGCGGTGTCAACCAAGGTCAGGTCAACGGGACCGGCGTCCACGGAGGCGGTTCGCGCAGAACCGCCGTCACGCGGTGCACCCCCACCCATGATGACCATCGTCACGAAGCCGGCGGCCACCGAGACCGCCCGCTCGGAACCGCCATCGCGCGCCGCGCCCCGGCCGATGATGACCGTCGCGACGAAACCGGCGCCGGGGTCGACGGACACCGCGCGCTCGCAACCGCCGTCACCTGTCGCATCTGAACAAGCGACGCCAGACACGATCGCGGCAGCGGAGCCTACCGAGACCGCCCCTGCGGCGAAAAAACCCCACAACAAGCGCAAGACCGTCCGACACGAGCGGTCCAGAGACTTCTGGAACCCGATGAACTTCTTTGCCTGGGGTTCCGCTAACGGCGCTCGTCGCGCGTTCTAAGCTCCCGCGAGACCTGTATTCGCAAGATCCGCTGGTCCCCGCGAAAGCGGGGACAGCTCTTTCTGCATTCCCGCTGGCGCGAGAATGAGCGCAGGGCGTCGCAATCTTTCACGCTCGTTGCGGCGCCGCATCGTATGGCTTTTCCAAGTTCAACGTGAATGCAACGCGATTCCCATGGAACGCTTGCTCGCGAAACCCGACCGAGCGCGCCAGTCGCGCGACCGTCGGGCGCGACTGGAAATGGGGATCGAAAATGATCTCGGTCACGGACAGGATGCCGCCGGGCTTCAAAGCATCGAAAATCTCCCGCAGCGCCGCCTCGCGATCCGGGACCTCGCCCAGGACCGTCACCAGCACCGAGCGGTCGAACCGGTTGCGGCCGAGCTTGCCCTCTCCCAGCCCGCCCTCGAGAAATCGAATATTGGCGAGGTTTGCGGCCGCTGCTTTTTCGCGCGCGCGCTCAAGCATCCCGGCTTGGATATCCATGGCCACGGCTTCGCCTCGCGGCCCGACGTGCCTGGCGATGGGGATGGCAAGGCGGCCAGGACCACAGCCGGCATCCAACACCGCCATGCCCGGCTGCAGATCCAGACGCTCGACGATGACCGCCGCCCGATTGGTTTTCGTGAAGGGACTGTCGAGCTCCACCAGCCAGCGCAGCCATACCGGGCGGGGAACCGAATGACGGCGGGAGCCGACGCGCCATATGACGGCGACGAGACCGATGACGACCACTAAGCCGAGAAGGACGTACGCGACCGCCACGGCAGCCGGACTCAGGCGAGGTCCACCGCGAAGCGCTTGAGGTCGGCGAGCGAGCAGTAGTCGAGCGCGCCTTCGTGGGTGGCGCGCAAGACCACGCGCGGCGCTTGGCCGGCCTCGAGAGCTTCTTGCCAACGGGGTGCGCAGAGGCACCAACGGTCGCCGGGCTTGAGCCCGCGAAAGCCGAATTCCGGCACCGGCGTTGAAAGGTCGTTGCCGCGGGATTTGGAGAACGCGAGAAACGCCGCGGTCATGACGGCGCAGACCGTGTGGCTGCCGATGTCTTGTTGCTCCGTATCGCAGCAGCCGTCGCGAAAGAACCCCGTCATGGGATTTATCGAGCACACTTCGAGCCGATCACCGAGCACGTTGCGGGGTGTGTTCGGCCGACCGCCTCCATGACCGCTGTCGTCCCTCAGCATGGCCGTCTCCGCGCGCGTGAACGTGTTCCGCGATACTCCGGAAAAGGCAACCCGTCCACACTCTCTGGCATTTTGCCGGGTCAGCGCCATCCCGTGCCCGGACCGGGGGCGGCCGTCATCTGCGGCGGCTTATCCTTGCTTGTCGTCGTCCTTGGGCTGAATCTGCTGTTGCTGCTGCATGGTCGGCTGCTCGCTCTCGATCGGCCGCAGCAGAGGCGCGCTGGTGTCCGCGTACTCGTCCGCCAGCCGCTGCCAGACTTGCGCCATCTGCAGCAGGACGGTCCGACGTTCTCCGGCCGGAAAGGTATGCGCGACCTCCAGACATTCTCGCGCAAGGCGACGGTAGCGGGTGCTCGCAGAGACATTGTCCGGCATGGCTGAGCTACTCCTTTACCAGTGCTCGCACGATAGATGCGCCTTATCAAAAGGTCCGTGGTGCCGGCCCCCGCTATCCGTTGGGCATGATCGGCACCTTGCCACGGCATTAAGCCTGCGGGCAAACCCGTGGTTCCCTCCGGGATGCTGGTCGCGTGCGCAAACGGCTGGTCCGAGCAGCGGTTCCAAAGTCGGGCGGCCGGCATAACATGCCCGGCGAACGCCGCGCGAAGCGCCACAGCCGCTAGTTTACGCCTTCGACCGCGTATGAGCGCACGGATTTGACCGCCTTATCGAGGATCGGCAGCGTCTTCATATACGCCTCGGATTCACGCCAAGCCGTCAGCTTGTCGATGTTATCCCATTTGGTGATCAACAACCGCTTTGGCGCAGCTCCTTCGATCCTTTCGATGTTCGTGCCGCGCACGAGGTAGATGCCCCCTGCGGCCCTGACCGTCGCGTCGGCTTTTGGGGCCCACTCTTTGTTGTAAAGGTCTTCGTTGGTCACGTCGATTTCGGCGATATGATATGCCGGCGGCTTGGCTTGCGCGTGAATGCCTTGGACCGCCAGGCCGCCGATACCGACGCCCGTGAGCGCGGCCAACGCCAGCGCGTAGCATGTTTTCATGAGATTGATCC
>Ga0310917_10001200_pt1 | contig 12157 bp, 10 predicted proteins | sample GREbulkMGLF178_FD_203531 | JGI IMG/M metagenome (GOLD analysis project Ga0310917, IMG submission 203531) | Lab enrichment of tropical soil microbial communities from Luquillo Experimental Forest, Puerto Rico - GRE.bulkMG.LF178 | ecosystem: Environmental > Terrestrial > Soil > Tropical forest >... | reverse complement strand
ATACGAGATGACGGAAGCCTGGGACGGCGAGGCCAGTGTCAGCGCAGCAAAAGAGCAGCGTCCTGACCTTATTCTCATGGATATCCAGTTGCCGCTTCTGGACGGTTACGAGGCGACCCGTCGCATCAAGGCTGATCCCGAACTAAAAAACATTCCTATTATCGCCGTCACTTCCTATGCCTTGAGCGGCGACGACGGCAAAGCGCATGCGGCCGGTTGCGACGGTTATGTCACGAAACCCTACAGCCCGCGCGAACTGTTGGCAAAGATTCGGCAGTACCTACCCCAATAGGTCACGATCTATTACTGCATTGCGTATGTCGCCTAGGCCCTGAAGTGACATCTGTCCACGGATGCTTGGGCGCACTGTGACATACGACACAGACCGCAGTTCAGAGACGCGCTTATTTAGATTCACCCGGTTCTGGTCCCCAACCCCCCGATACCTCAACCTTGGGGCCGCACAGTTGGCGACGAAACAGAGGGATAGTCATGCGGGATTTAAATGAGTCCGACGACGTCCCAACGAAAATCGTCAAGGTGATTGGCGATATGTGCGGGATACTCACCTACACCGTGATCGTTGGCTTGGTGCTGTACGCCGTGCTGCATTGAGGAAAGTGGCAAGGGGATCGAGATAGCTTTCACGCTCCCGGTCGTTGTCGAGTCACACGCCCACGCAGAGCAAAAAGCTAATGAGCAAGACCTACGCCATCGCTGACCTGCATGGTCGCTTCGATCTTCTCGAAATGGCGCTCGCGTGCATTGCCAAGCGTGCCAAACCTCCGGCCACATTAGTGACACTCGGCGACTATGTTGATCGTGGTCCAGACAGCCGCAAGATCATTGAGCGCCTAATAGCCGGTCTAGGGCGTGACGGCTGGCGGCTAATCTGCCTCAAGGGCAACCATGAAGACATCATGTGGCAGACGTGCCGCAAGTTGCCGGATGTCGATTGGTGGCTCACGAACGGTGGCGGCGCGACGCTGATCTCTTACGGACAACAGTTAGGCGACCAGGCTGACGTGACAATCGTTCCGGCGGCCCATCTGGATTGGGTAGAACGGCTACCGCTGATGTACGTCGATAAGCACCGCGTTTTCGTACACGGGGGCGTCGATGCAAACTGTGCGCTGGATGAGCAGGACGCTGAAAACGTCATGTGGAAAATCTATCCAGAAGATGACGAGCGCGGCTACGGCCAGCGTCACGTCGTTCACGGGCATCATCAGCATGCACATGGGCCGATCTTCAAGAAGCACCGAACCAACCTTGATACGTTTGCTTGGTACACCGGGCGGCTTGCAATCGGCGTCTTTGATGACGCTGCACCTGGGGGCCCGATTGAAGTTCTCGAAGTCAACGGCGGTCCGATTGAGAAGATACTATCGAGCGGATGGTCGAGGTCGCATCTTGCCACAGAGCGGAGCGCCGACGAGTGCGGACACGCCTAACGCGCCACCGAATGTCCGCTTTCGGGGGTAAAGCGGACATCACCGGCCGGCTATTCGATGTCTGCTTTTGACCCAAAGCGGACATCTCAAATTATTCTGCGGCCATCTGACCCGGTGTATTTGCGTGAGATCTGATCTTACGCCGAACGATTTCGATATGACTGCGCAGATTATACAGCTGGTCGGAAAAGGTTAGGGGAAAATGGATGTGGCTGACGGCCTCCTCAATGCGCTCGATTTCGGCTTGCTTCTCACTCAAATGCTTGGCCGTCGAACGAAGCCTCCAAAGCCTTGAGTTGGGCATACCAATAAAACAGACGTCGTCGCATGATCCAATTGTAAGCCAGCGGCAGAAGGCGGGCCGTTGGTAGGCCGAGCGCTATGGCAGCGACTAGCACCGCAATCGCTCTTTGTGCATGGACGGATAACCATAAGGGCACATGCCTCTGCATAAACGAAGGGCCGTTTTTGTAAAAATCGATAGCGGCGGGTGCAACGGGATATTCTGTGTCGGTGCTGTTAGGGAATTCACCGCTGCGCTGAAAAATCTGGCGTCCACCATGTACTTCCACCATTGTCTGCAACAGCAACTGGACAATTTCTGGGTGGAGATCGCCGCGAACCAACACTTTGGCAGTGGTTCCGATGAGCGGCACGTCATCGGCCGGGATGTTGCGGTCAATATCGATCACACCTCGTGGCAATACCAGTCGAACGAGATCTGGGAATATAATGGTAAAAGCCTCCGCCGTTGGAAAGCTCATGAGCCGAACGTTGGGATTTACAAGCAATGATTTGACGGCCGTCGCATCAGGCGAGCCGAGCGTCCATACAGCATCCACTTTGCCATCATTCAGTGCCTCGACTGCGGCTGTTCCTGCGTAAGGCAACAACGTCGCGGTTTCAGAATTTACGCCGCCCTTGCCAAGGATTTGTTCGGCCGTAAGTCGAGTGCCGCTTCCTACTGGTCCTGCGGCAATGCGTTTGCCTTTGAGCTGCGACAGTCGGTCAAACGGCTCGTTCGAGGTATAAAAGAGCCAAAATGGTTGATTCCAGGCAGTGCCTAACGACAGCAACCCTGGCGCATGTTTCCCGTCTGAGATACCTCCGACCACAAGGGCAATCTCAACATCGGAATTTGGATCCAGCAGAAGCTTGATGTTTTCGCCTGCTCCAGCAGTCTCGCGCGGCTCTAACTCAATATGAAAACGCGCGAATACATCCCGATATTGTCGGCCGTAGTACTCGAAAGAACCACCTTTGAAAGCCGTAGCCATTACAACCTTCAGGGGCACGTCCATGCTCGACAAAGAGGAGCCGCCCGGCCGACCTGAGCACCCGATGCATTTCACGGAGAGCGCGCTCGGCGTCGGGGATACTGCACAATGTCCACGTCGTTATCACCGTGTCGACGCTGTTGTTTTCCAAAGGGATTGCTTCGGCCGACCCCTCGATCAATTCGACCGAACTCGAATTGCTCTTCAAATTTCGCCGTACCATCGAGAGCAGCTTTGGCGAGGGATCAAGGCCGACAAGGCGTTCTACTTTGTGCGAGTAATACGGCAAATTAAGCCCCGACCCAATGCCGATTTCGAGCACGCGACCCTCGGCTGCCGGAACGACCCGGCTGCGATAGGTGGAGAGTTCTTGTCGCCGCATCGTCAGATTGATCAGTAATGGAACGATTTGGTCTTGATAAAAGCCCATCGTTTACTCGTGCAGCCATACCTTTGGGTTGATTGGATATATTCTTCAAATTCGTCGATTTGACGTACCGCGATCGCAAGGCCGTGCGTGAAGGTTGACCTGCAACCGTACATCGCCTGATAGTTCGATTATGACTGGCCTGCGTGCGCTCCTCATAGCACTTATCGCCATCTCGGTTGCCATACTCCCGGCAGTTGCCGAAGTCATCGTGCTGCCATCGCCTGACCAAGTGATGATGGCCGATCAAGGAGAAATGCCTTGTTGCCCGAGTTGCGATACTCAGGGCGATTTCAAAGCTACCGCTTGCGTTCTGAAATGCGCGGCTGTTGCTAGTGCGGTGCTGCCGGCGATGCCAGTTGCGCCGCTATTTGTTGCTGAAGGTTCACCGCTTATCCTAGGCGAACACGCATTGTACGGGCTTGTAAGAGCACCGCCGACGCATCCTCCTCCAGCCTGATCATTCTCCGAACGCCAATAACGCGACACGCGGGCCGGCAGGTGCTCGCGTACTTTTCATTTTCATCGGAGAGACGGTCATGAAGGGATTGTATGTGCTTGCCGTCGCGATGCTTGTAACAATCTCATTCGGTGTATTTGTTGCCTTTTCTGAGGGCAACTCGGCTCGCGGCCAGCGCGTATTTGGCACATGCGCGACTTGCCATTCTTTGCAGCCAGATCAAAACATGACAGGACCTAGTCTTGCTGATTTGTGGGGCAGGAGGGCCGGAAGCTTGCCGAGCTTCAGGCGGTACTCGCCCGCTCTCGAATCAGCAAACGTCGTTTGGAACGACAAAACTCTCGATGAATGGGTCGAAGACCCCCAGCATCTCGTTCCGGGCAATCAGATGACTTTTGCAGGGATCAAGGACGCCCGCCAGCGCGCGGACCTGCTGGTGTTTCTAAAGCAGGCAACGCAACCCGGAACTTCGCTCGCGCAGCAAGACGGACAAATGGGCGGCATGGGTGGTATGGCGGGCATGATGGGGGGCGGACGAGTTCCGAACCTAAAGAGTCTTGACGCATCAGAGCGTGTCCAAGAAATCAGCTACTGCAAAGACACCTACACGATAACGACCGCCGACGGCCAGACTCGCAAGTTCTGGGAGCGCAATCTGCGATTAAAGACAGACGCGAGCGGCGATGGCCCCGAGAAGAACGCCCCCGCCTTAGTTCGCGCTGGTATGATGGGCGACCGCGCTGACTTGATCTTTGCTGATCCGAGCGAGATCAGCGGCCTAATCGCCAGCAAGTGCTGAGGTTCACATTAGGAAGATCGAGTCGGATGATAAAATCTACACATCAACACGAAGATCATGACCCGATGGTCACGCGGATATGGGCCATATGAACTCCACCGCGCACCATCACATGGATATGGGTCATGGCCATGTCGGCAATGGCCATGCCGCGATGGTTGCAGATTTCCGCAATCGATTCTGGATCTCAATGATCCTTACCGTTCCGATCCTTGCTTTGTCGCCGCTTGTGCAGGACTTGCTCGGCTTGCGCGAGCGTCTCGCCTTTAGGGGAGAGTCTTACGTCCTTTTTGGTCTTTCTGCGGTGGTCTATTTTTACTGCGGTTGGCCTTTCCTCAAGGGAATCTATTACGAACTAACGGCTCGCCGGCCCGGTATGATGACGCTCATTGCGGTCGCTATTTCGACCGCCTTTTTCTATTCGAGCGCAGTGGTCTTCGGTCTCCCAGGTACGGTGTTCTTCTGGGAGCTGACGACGCTGGTCGACGTCATGCTGCTTGGACATTGGCTTGAGATGAAGTCCGTCATGGGGGCCTCACGCGCGTTGGAGGCACTGGTTCAACTTCTCCCCGCGACGGCGCATCGGCTCAAATCCAATGATGACGCCGAAGACGTTCCTATCGCCGAATTGCGGCCGGGTGACCGCGTTTTGGTCAAACCTGGGGAAAGAGTGCCGATCGATGGCGTGATTACCAAGGGCTATTCGAGCTTCAATGAAGCCATGCTGACCGGAGAGTCGCGGCCTGTTGAAAAGACAGAGGGCCAAGAAGCTCTCGGCGGGGCCGTGAACGGCGAGGGCGCCGTGACTGTTGTCGTCCGCAAGACGGGGGATCAGACATATCTCGCCCAGGTCATCGCGCTGGTCAAACAGGCGCAGGAGACGCGCTCGCGGACCCAGGACTTGGCCGATTGGGCTGCCCTGTGGCTGACCTACATTGCTCTATCCGTCGGCGGCGCAACGCTCGTGGCGTGGCTCTTCTTTGGCTTCGGCTTTGATTATGCAATCGAGCGGATGGCGACTGTCATGGTCATCGCCTGTCCGCACGCGCTCGGTCTCGCGGTGCCTTTGGTGGTTGCAGTGAGCACTCGGCTTACGGCGCAGAGTGGTCTTCTCATCCGCGACCGCGCGGCCTTCGAGCGCGCTCACAATCTGGGCGCCGCGCTGTTCGACAAGACCGGAACCTTGACGGAGGGCCGGTTCGGCATTGTCGCAGTCGTCACGCTGTCTGATTCGTCCGAGAACGAGATACTTGCGTGGGCCGCAGGGCTTGAAAGCCAATCGGAGCATCCGATTGCGCAGGGCGTCGTGCGGGGTGCCAAGGAGCGCAGCGTTACGCCGAAGCCGGTCCAGGATTTCAAAAATCTGCCGGGCCAAGGCGCCGAAGCCATGATCGAAGGACATAGCGTCGGAGTCGTGAGTCCCGACTATGTCCGCAAGCGAGGGCTGGATGCGCGAAACGAGCGTATCAAAGAGTTGGGCGACGAAGGCAACACCGTCGTGTACCTGCTGATCGATGACAAGCCCGCTGGCGCGATCGCGCTTGCCGACATTATTCGCAAAGAGTCCTTTGATGCAATCGCACGCCTCAAAGCTATGGGTATCCGCTGCCTGATGATCACCGGCGATGCCATAGCGGTTGCCAAGTCGGTCGCCGCTCGACTTGGCCTTGACGACTACTTTGCTGAAGTCTTGCCGCACCAAAAGCTTGAGAAAGTCCGCGAGGTGAAACGAAGCGGTGTGACCGTTGCGATGATCGGTGATGGCGTTAATGATGCGCCGGCCTTGGTTGAGTCCGATCTTGGCATTGCGATTGGTGCCGGGACTGAAGTCGCGATTGAATCAGCCGATGTCGTGCTGGTGCGCAGCGATCCCCGTGATGTTTTCGCAGTCGTGGCACTTTCGCGCGCGACTTACAGAAAGATAGTTCAAAATCTTCTGTGGGCGACGGGCTATAACATTGTCGCTATTCCGCTGGCCGCCGGCGTGGCCTCTCCGTGGGGAGTGGTCATAAGTCCAGCCGTCGGCGCCGCCCTCATGTCGGCAAGCACGATCATAGTCGCCATCAACGCGCAATTACTCGCGCGTGCTCGAACATTGGTTGGGAGCACCAGCAGTATTGCAACACAACCGGGAAAGTAGCTCTCCGGAGATCAAGTTCCCGAAGAAACGAGCCTTAAGCTTTCAGGTCCGTGATCCGCATGATCGCGACCGCGTTCCCATCGTTGTACGCCTGCTCTTTTGTGTCCTTGTTGCAGGTCCAGACAAAGTTCTTCTTGGCCGTAAAGGTCTTTCCCTCCTGCTCGATCCGAATCTCCCCCTCGGGGATATGGCAGATCATGGCATTCATCATCGGGGGGGCGTCTGTCTTCGATCCCGGCTGCATAATGACATCGCGCATTGAGACGGTCTTAAAACCGGGGATGATGGATGCCGTCTCGCCGTCATAAGCACGCACCACGACGCCCGGCCAGGGCGTTGTATCCGTGTAGCCGGTAGTTTGAGCGGCGGCTGGCTTCATCATGGCCGCGGTAGCCGCTGCCAACCCGATTCCCACTGCTGACCTTCGATTGATCTTGCTCATCGCTTTCCTCCCGACGTTACACAACAAGCCGCTGCAGAAGCGGCGTGCACACTTCGTGATGAATGGTGGACCGAAAAAAGGGGCGGTCTCTTAGGAGAGCGTGCCTGCCGATGGCAAAGCGCTGCTGGTTCGCCCTGAGCGGCGATTTCGGCACGTCCCGCTTCAAGGGCACCTACATTCTACGTGACCTGACGCGCCTGAGAAACAGGTGGTTTTGCCCGAGGACCCGATTGGCAGACCGTCCGGAGGCGGCGACTGCGGCTCCTAGGAATGTCCGCTGACGAATGTCCGCTTTCGGGGGTAAAGCGGACATCGCACAAACCTCCGAGAATGTCCGCTTTTGACCCAAAGCGGACATTCGCCTCTAACGATTGCTGCTGTGCAGCTTGGCCCGGAACCCCATTTCGTCGATCGCAAATCCCTGCTGTAATCGTACTTTGAAAATCGGCGTAGTCCTGCCTTGGGTGGGCGATGCGACGGCGCTTCAAAGCAAGCAGCAAACCGGCTAAAGCACGAAGCCGTAAGGCGCAAATGCCTAAGCGTCGCAATGCGCCAACTGCTACGCGCAGCGGCAAGGCCTCCGTTGCTGATTTGCAAGCAGAACTCAAACGTCAAGCTCGCGAACTGAACGAAGCGCTAAAGCAGCAGGCCGCCAATGCCGACGTGCTCAAGGTCATCAGCCGCTCGACCTTCGATTTGCAGACGGTGCTCGATACATTGGTCGAGTCGGCGACGCGTTTATGCGAGGCATACGATTCCGTGATTTTCCTCCGCGAAGGCGCAGGTCTCCGCGTGAGGACACATCACGGACCAATCCCCATGGACCTCACCGACTGGCCGATCACATCTGATTGGGTCACGGGACGCGCCGTATTGGCGCGGCAGGTGGTGCATGTCCGTGATCTCCAAGCGGCCGCCCAAGAGTTTCCGGTTGGTGCTGAGATGGCCGTGCGGATGGGCCACCGTACGACTCTAGCCATCCCACTTATGAGAGAGGGCGAGGCTATCGGTGCCATCTTGATCCGTCGCATGGAAGTCAGGGCTTTCAGCAACAGGCAGATCGAACTTGTAGAAACCTTCGCCGCCCAAGCAGTCATCGCTATCGAGAACACACGGTTGCTCAACGAGCTGCGTCAGCGCACGGGCGATTTGAGCGAATCATTGGACCAGCAGACGGCGACGTCAGAGGTGCTGCGCGTTATTAGCTCATCGCCCGGCGAAGTGGAGCCGGTGTTCCAGGCCATACTGGAGAATGCAACACGCATCTGTCAGGCCAGGTTTGGCACGCTGTACCTCCGAGATAGTGATGCTTTCCGCGCGGTCGCGACGCACAATGCACCGGCCGCGTATGTCGAGGCCCGTAAGCGCAATCTGGTACGACCACCGCCGGACTCGGCTCTGGGGCAGCTTTTCAATACGCATCAGGTGGTTCAAATCGCCGATATTACGGCGGTGAAGTCCTACATTGATGGTGACCCATATCTCGTCGACGCCGTCAAGCTCGGGGGCTATCGCACGGTCGTCGCCGTTCCGATGTTCAAGGACAAAGTGCTGATTGGCGCCGTTGCGATCTTCCGCCAGGAAGTCCGTCCGTTCACCGACAAGCAAATCGAGCTGGTGAAAAATTTCGCCGCCCAGGCCGTCATCGCCATCGAGAATGCGCGGCTGCTGAATGAGTTGCGCGACTCGTTAGAGCGACAGACTGCCACGTCCGACGTATTGGACGTCATCTCAAAATCGCCTGACGATCTGAACCCGGTCTATCAAGCCATCCTGGAGAACGCCACCCGGATCTGCGAAGCCAAATTCGGTGTGCTGAATCTCCATGAGAACGGCGCTTTAATGCGAATGGGCGCGATGCACAATGTGCCGGAGGCATTTGCCGAATGGCTCCAGGGGCAGCGTGATGGTTATAAACCGATTGCGGGTAGCCTTCCTGACCGAGTGATCCAGACAAAGCAAGTCAGTTACACTGCTGACAATGCCGCTGAAACGAATCCCGGCCGTGCAGCCACACTTGGCGGCGCGCGATCTACAGTCTGTGTGCCAATGCTCAAGAATGAGGAGTTGGTCGGTACGATAACTATTTATCGACAGGAGGTCCGCCCATTTACTGACAAGCAGATCGAGTTGCTGCAAAACTTCGCCGCCCAAGCCGTCATCGCCATCGAGAACACGCGGCTGCTCAATGAATTACGCCAGCGCACGGACGATCTAACCGAGTCGCTGGATCAGCAGACAGCAACGTCGGAGGTGCTGCGCGTCATCAGTTCATCGCCCGGTGAGCTACAGCCGGTTTTCCAAGCTATGTTGGAGAATGCGGTACGGATTTGCGATGCAAAATTTGGTGCGCTCAGTCTTTGCGAGGGCGATGCCTTCCGTGTCGCAGCGCTACACAATCCGCCACCAGCGTTTGCCGAGATGCGGCGGCGCGAGCCGGTCTTTCGTCCCGGGCCGGCGAATCTCATATCCCGCAGTGCCAAGACGAAGCAGGCGGTGCAGAGCGCCGACCTCACCTCAGATCAGGCTTACCTTGAACGCGACGCCACTCGGGTCGCCGTGGTCGAATTGGGAGGCTTCCGAGCCCAGCTCTCTGTCCCCATGCTCAAGGAAGACGCCCTGATTGGATCCATCAGTATCTACCGCCAGGAGGTGGGCCCCTTCACCGACAAGCAAATTGCGCTGGTGCAGAACTTCGCCGCCCAGGCTGTTATCGCTATCGAAAATACGCGGCTACTCACCGAGCTGCGCCAGCGCACCACCGATCTCACTGAATCACTAGAGCAGCAGACCGCCACGTCAAAGGTACTTGAGGTCATCAGTCGGTCAGCGTTCGACCTTCAGGCGGTGTTTGAAACCGTCGCGGAAAGCTCTGTCAGGTTGTGTGGAGCCGACCGAGCATTTATTTTCCGTTTCGATGGCGTGTTGCTGCGGATGGTCGCGGCTTTCAACGCTTCTGAGAAGGTAAAGGACTGGCTAGAGCGGAATCCAATTCGCCCCGGTCGTCATACCGCTGCAGCCCGCGCCACGCTTGAACGCCGAACAATCCACATTCCAGATGTCTTGGCTGACCCGGAATATACTTACGGGTCGCAAGCTATCGAGACGTTCCGCACTGTTCTTGCCGTGCCAATTCTCAAAGGTGATGAAGTGCTGGGCGTCATAATTATTCATTACATGGGTGCAGTCAGGCCGTTCACAGACAAGCAAATCGCACTGGTCGAGACCTTCGCAGACCAAGCAGCCATCGCGATCGACAATGTTCGATTATTGGATGCACTTCGCCACCGCACTGATGAGCTAGGTCGCTCGGTTGGTGAGTTGCGTGCGCTCGGCGAAGTGTCCCAAGCGGTGAACTCGACGCTCGATCTCGAAACGGTACTCTCCACAATTGTCACCAAGGCAGTGCAGCTTTCTGGCACCGAGGCTGGCGCCATCTATGGCTATGATGAGCAGTCACGCGAACTTCGCCTGCGCGCGACCTACGGGATGAATCAGGAATTAATCGACGCTTTGACTCAGCGCCACATCGGCCTCGACGATTCAAACGTCTTTTCTGCGCTTGCGCAGCGCGAGCCGACCCAGATCGCCGACTTGAGGGAGGGGCCTGCCTCGGAGCTTAACGACATCGTCCTGCGTGCCGGCTACCGTGCGTTGATGGTGGCGCCGCTTATGCGTGGCAAAGATATCGTCGGCACGCTGGTAGTTCGCCGTCGCACGCTCGGAGAGTTTGCCAAGAACACCGTCGATCTCGTCAAGACCTTCGCCGCGCAATCGGCGCTGGCCATCCAGAATGCGCGACTGTTCCATGAGATTGAGGACAAGAGCCGACAGCTCGAAGAGGCGAGCCAGCACAAGTCGCAGTTCCTGGCCAATATGAGCCACGAGCTGCGCACGCCGCTTAATGCCATTCTCGGCTACACCGAATTGATGGCGGACGGCGCCTACGGTGAGCCGTCTGAGGAGTCGCTAGGCGTGCTCAAGCGCCTTGAGGCCAACGGCAAACACTTGCTTGGGCTTATCAATGACGTGCTCGATCTGTCCAAGATCGAAGCCGGCCAACTCGAACTCGAACTGTCCGATTATTGCATGCAGGACATCGCGCAGACCGTCCGCAGCACCCTTGAGCCGTTAGCTGCCGATAAGAAGCTCGGGTTTAAGGTCGAGGTCGCTCCACAACTACCACCGGGCCACGGCGACGGACGCCGCTTGACGCAAGTCCTGATCAATCTCGTCGGCAATGCGATCAAGTTCACGGATACGGGTGAGATCGCCATCAAGGCAGAAGCGAACAATGGCGCGTTCTGTGTGTCAGTGCGCGACACTGGGCCGGGCATCTCATCTGCGGACCAAGCCAGGCTGTTTCAGGAGTTCCAGCAGGCCGACAACGCCATCACCAAGAAGAAGGGCGGGACTGGGTTGGGACTCGCGATCTCCAAGCGCATCATTGAGATGCACGGGGGCCGGATCTGGGTCGAGTCGCAGCCTGGCCAAGGCTCGACATTCACTTTCACGCTTCCGGTGATCGTTGAGCGGCAGGTGGAAGCGGCATGAGCAAACACATCCTGGTGGTCGAAGACCAAGCGGATAATCGCCGGATTATTCGCGACATGCTTGCCCCTACTGACCACGAAATCACCGAAGCCGAAAACGGTGAGGAGGCGCTGGCGGCTATCGCAAAGCAGCGGCCCGATCTCATCCTGATGGATATTCAGCTCCCGATCATGGACGGTTATACAGCTACCAGCCGGATTAAATCCGATCCAAAGTTGCGGTCGATCCCAGTCATCGCGGTTACCTCCTATGTACTTAGCGGCGAAGAAAAGAAGGCGCGGGCAGCGGGCTGCGATGACTGCGTGCCGAAACCTTTCAGCCCGCGCAAGCTGTTGCCGAAGATTCGCCAGCATCTGCCCTAGATGCCGCTTGTTTGCTGCGCTGCATGAGTCCGCTTTTGGCACAAAGCGGACATCGCCGAGCACTCAACTGATGTCCGCTTTTGGGGGTAAAGCGGACATCACGGTTTGAGCGGTTCATGCCTGCTTTTGACCCAAAGCGGACATGAGCGGCTTGGCGTCTGTTTACGAAGTATTCAAAAGGCAGACCGATTTACTTTTCGCGACTCCAATTCCTTAAGTTTCTGCATGCATCGGTCATAGTT
>Ga0310917_10001186_pt1 | contig 12234 bp, 13 predicted proteins | sample GREbulkMGLF178_FD_203531 | JGI IMG/M metagenome (GOLD analysis project Ga0310917, IMG submission 203531) | Lab enrichment of tropical soil microbial communities from Luquillo Experimental Forest, Puerto Rico - GRE.bulkMG.LF178 | ecosystem: Environmental > Terrestrial > Soil > Tropical forest >... | reverse complement strand
ATCACCGCCTTTGACTGCGCTGTTTGTCGTTCGGGTGTTTCTTGCTGGTGGGCAAAGAGTGCTTGGGGAAATAAACTACGATGCGCTCAGCTTGCATGGGAGCACCCTCCTATGTGAGTTAGGGGCGCGTCAGTGCTGGTAACCCTGCGCGTCCCGCTTACTGCTCAAAACCCCCGGGGGAAACGGATTGCAGCTCTGCACCACTGGCGAGCGCGTATTTATTCCGGCATTGCAGGCCGCAAGGCGGGCGTGTTCTTCTGTGGCAGTGGCCAGTAGTGCGCGTCCCGTCCAACGAATCCAGCTATGGCGGCTATGCTCGGTTAGGTAGAAGGCGCCAGCTTGCGCGACAAAGACGGCAAGGTTTATTCCTGCCTGCTTTGCCGGCGACGGATGGCGGCCGAAGACCGGATTATTTTCCCAGCCCCCTTGATCTAGGTTTCGGCGCGTGGTTATGGCGTCGGCAGTCTTGGCCGAGGGGAGCAGCGACACGCCGGCGACGAAAAACCGCGCGCTTGGATTCGCGTAAGTAGTCCAGTAGATTGCTGACTCCAATTGACTCCAATTGGAACTTGGCGCAAGCCGTAACGCCATCATTCGCCGTGAGTTGGAAGCCTAACTCTTGGGTTCGACTCCCACACGCTTCCGCCACATCCTATTGATTAGACGGCAGTTGTAGGAAAACGAGGCGCAATAAGGCAGATCCGGTTCAGGCTGCAACTTCTGGGGAGCGCGAGTGACAACGCATTAGCAATTCTGAGCCGACAGACTGTCAAGCTCGCCCCGGCGAGCATTGTCAGCGTTCTTTCGAACTTCGGTCGATTCTGGCGACGAAGGCATTTAGGGTTACACACGCGAAGAACAGCAAGCCCGAGAAAATGGCGGCGGGAATCACCGGACCGGAGTGCCCCGCGAGAAAAGCTTCGAGCGGCGCGCTCAAAAGCCAGATCTGGACGATGAGAAGAATCGCGATAAGGGCCATCGCGCCATCGATGGCCACCAGTCCCCTGCGTTGCTTGGTAGGTTCGAGGTTAGCCATTTCCGCTGACCCTCACGCCAGTGGCGATGAGTTTTCCGGCTTCGCGCTCCAGCACAATTTGCGGCAATGGGCGCGGGGGCGGGCCCTGCAGAACGGAGCCATCTTTGATCGAGAAGAAGCCCTGATGGCAGGGGCATTCGAGACGATCGTTTTTCGCCGAGTAATAGACGGCACAAGACAAGTGTGTACATTTCTGGCTGTAGGCAACGTATTCGTACTCAGCCGTGCGCACCATGATGCAGTTGTCCTGGGGCGTGGGGTAGGAGAAGAGTTTGACGCCGCGCACAGGTACCTCTCCAAGGCTGGCGACCTCAGCAATGGGATACGTCGGCTTCTTCGCCAGATACGATTTGAGAACGATCCAGAGATTGCCGACGAACATGCCGAGACTGGCGAGAGTCAGGAACTTCGTGAATTGCCGCCGCGTGACGTAGCGTTCGTCGCTTGTGAACACCGAAAACTCGTCTTTCCAGAGTGGGTCCTTACTCGGGTTGTGCAGCAGCGACATACTTCTCCTCCCACATGTAATCGAGAACGTCGAGCGACACAGTGTCGGTTCCGGGGGGTGTCATCATGTGCACGCGCGTGGTGATTTTTTGTTTGCCAAAGTAAAAGACATTCGTCGGCTTCTCGCGGCGGCGGGCGAGTTCTTCGGGACGAACGTAAGACAACGCCTGACTTGGGCACACCGTGGCGCACAGGGGCCGCTTGCCGATAGAGGTGCGGTCGTAGCACATGTCGCATTTCATCATCTGTTCAAGCTCGGGGAAAATCTTGGGAATGCCGAACGGACACGCCAGCACACAATTCGAACAGCCGATGCAGCGCGGCTTCAGCGACGATTGGACGATGCCGTCGTCGCCCTTTTTTATGGCGTCCGCCGGACAAGCCATCGCGCAGGTCGGTTCGTCGCAGTGCCAGCAGACGTATGCGGCGGTAGCTGTCGTACTCCCGCGCTCGATGAAATCGAAATTGATCATGGACTTACCGCGATGCGTCTCGCACTCTTCGCAGGCCTTCACGCAGGACTGGCAGCCAATGCAGCGCGACGGATCGATATAGAACTCGTAGCCGTGCATCAGCCTCGTCCTTGGCGCGGCGACGGAGATTGTTCAGGGGAAGACGTCGCCCAATCTGGCGGACCTGCGGCCTTTTTTAGTTGACAAGCTGAGACTTTGAACTCGGGTATCTTGCTGCGTGGGTCGAGGGTGCGATGCGTCAAGCGATTCGCGCTCGAGGCACCGGGCCAGTGGTAGGGAATGAAAACGGTGTCTGGTCGAATTGTCTTGACGACCATGGCCTGCAATGTAATTTGGCCGCGACGCGAGGTGGCGGTTACCCAATCGCCATCCATGATTCCGTAGTGCTCCGCCAGGCGGGGATGAATTTCAAGCCGCGGAGTCGGGTACTGGTCGAGCAATCCGCCGATGCGGCGCGTCTGCGTCCCGGAAAGGTATTGGCTGACGACACGTCCGGTTGTGAGATACACGGGAAACTCGGTTGAAACAGGATCACCGCTTTCCCGCCATTCCGTAACAACGAAGTGATGCTTACCGTCCGGGTGCATCGAGCGGCCATCTGCGAAAAGACGCGGTGTGCCGGGATGATCAAGCGTCGGGCACGGCCAAAACACGCCCATATTCTTATCAATCTTTTCGTAGGTGATGCCGTAGTAGTCGGCATGACCACCGCGCGAGGCTTCGCGAAGTTCGTCGTAAATCTCACTTGTCGAGCGATACGGAAAGTATTTTTCTTTGCCCAATCGTTTCGCGAGCTCGACGTAAATCCAGCTATCGCCCCTGGCGTTGCCCGGGGGATCGACCGCTTTCCGAATGTGAATTACGCGGCCTTCCGCCGTGCAGCCGATGCCCTCCTCTTCTTCCTGAAGACTCCCGGCGAGAACCACATCCGCGTGGTGGGCCGTTTCGGACATAAAGAAATCCACTACGCCGCAAAACTCCAGCTTTGAGAGGGCTTCGCGCGTGTAGTGTGCGTCGGGCAGAGAGACGAGCGGGTTGAAACAGGCCGAGAGCAGCGCCTTGATCTCTCCGCGATGGATCGCTTCCATAATTTCAACCGCCGAATAGCCTGCCTGCGGAATCTCATCCGGCGAGATGCCCCACACCTTCGCCGTGTGCGCCCGCGCCTCGGGATCGCTGATCGAACGCTGGCCGGGAAGCTGGTCGCATTTCTGTCCGTGCTCGCGCCCGCCTTGCCCGTTGCCTTGGCCGGTAATCATGGTCGCGCCAGCACCCTCGCGCCCGATGTTGCCGGTGGCGAGGCACAGATTGATCAGGCTCAGGCAATTCTCCACACCTTTCGACTGATGCTCGACACCACGAGCGTGCATGGCAATAGCGCGGTCTGCTTTTGCAAACGTGTGCGCGGCATGCTCAATGGCTTTCGGTGGAACACCGGTCTTCTCCGCAACGGTCAGCGGGTCCCAAGCTCGCACGGATTCGGCGACGTGTTCAAAGCCCGTGGTGTGTTTCGCGATGAATTCCCGGCGCTCCAGGCCGTCGCGCAGAACTACGTGAAGCAGTCCCATATAGAGCGCGAGGTCCGTGCCGGGCCGTACCGGAAGATAAATGTCCGCGTTGCGGCAGATCGGAGTCATCCGTGGATCGACGACAATCAACTTCCCGCCCCCATCGCGGCATCGCCACAGATAGTCCGTGGTGATGGGCGCGCATTCGGCGACATTGGCTCCGGCCACAAGAACCACTTGTGCTTTGAGAATGTCGCTCCACGGAAGCGGGCTGCGATCCACGCCAAAGGCAAGTTTGTACGCTGTTCCCGCCGAGACCATGCAGAGGCGGCCGTTGTAATCGATGTGCCGCGTACCCAATGCCACGCGCGCGAATTTGCCGAGCAGATAGGACTTCTCGGATATCAGCGACGCTCCGCCGTAGATAGCAACCGAGTCTTTGCCGTATTTCTCCTGTACTTCCCGCAACCGCTTCGCGGTGAAATCGAGCGCCTGGTCCCAGGAAACCGGGCGGAATCCGTCGCCCGTCCGCATGAGCGGATCGAGCAGGCGGTCGGGATGCCCACCTTGCATGTAGCGCTTCACGCCCTTGGGGCAGAGCATTCCGTGATTGAACGGAAATTCTTCCCACGGCTCGAAACCGATGACCTGATTGCCGCGAACTTTGAGTTGAATGCCGCACTGCTGCCCGCAGAAACAGCAATGCGTTTTCACGAGCCGCTCGGCGGGATGCCGCGATTCATCCTGCCAGCCACCCGGCGGCGTGTACGCAGGATGTGGCCCGAATTTGTCGAGCAAAACATCGGGCGAAACAGGGGGCTCAGCCACGCGACTCCTCCTTCAAGCGCAACTGAGCAAGGGAAAGCGAGTTCCGCTTACAGGCGGGACACAGTTCCTGCCAGGTCGCGCCTGTTCCATCCATTCGATAGTCAAAACCGAGCTGCGGCAGAACGCGTTTCAGATCGTCGATGTGCATACGAGAAGCATAAGCTTCGCCGCATCGTTTGCATTTGGCAGGTTCGCCGGCGGCTCCCGCCGCCTGATATAACTTCACGCCTAGTTGCGCGGGACGCTGGAAGATATGGAAGAACTTTCCGAAGGGTAGAAAAAGCAGCGCCGCGATCACCGTGATTGCGTGAAGAATTGCGAGGAAGCTGTAAAACTCGCCGCGCAGCCAGTTTTGCGAAACCGTGAGGGCCAGTCCGGTAACCGCAATGGCGAACAACAGAATGAGCGGAAGAAAATCCAACGCGAACGACTGCACCGCTTGGGCTCCGCGGTCGCGGAAGCGCCGCCATAGCGAAAGTCCGATACCGGCAAGAACCAGAATCGCGGAAATGTCCAGGCCGTGAAACAGCAGTTCCGCCACGAGCGTGTGCAGCTTGAAGGTCTGTGCCGGGAACCCGTACACCACGACGACGTAGGTTTCCTGATCGGTGGGCAGCGAACGGAACGAAATCCAACCGAACACGAGTGGAAAGGTAATGGCGACGGCCAGGACGCAGCCCCAGAACAGGAACTGGTGCATCCACCAGCGCAATGCGGAGCGGTGCCGGATAAACGTCTGCGCGGCGAGATGCGTGGCCGCCAGGCGAACAAGCTGAAGAGTTCCTTTGACGGTGCCAGCCTGCCGGAACAACTGCCAGCCGCGCTGCCAATAGACGCGTGTCGGAGGCTTATCCAGCCACACGCGATAATGATAGACGACGCCCCATGTAGCGAAGACGGTCGCGAACGTGTAAATCACCAGCGCGGGGTCGAAATTCTCGAGATTGCGCGACCCGACTACAATCGAAGCGATCAGCAATCCCGTGAACAACGTGGCTGTTGCCCCGGCCCGCGTGCGGTCGGCCGTACGGGTTAGTTCCGGAGGGATGGTGAGCTCAGCCGTTTCCTGTTTGCGGAGGAATACGACCGCGTTCGCCCGCCAGAGAATCAGGGAAAGCAGCGCGAGCAATGCAAAACCCGGCCAGATCGCGTGCAGGTGATCGCGAAAATAGCCGAGCAGCAGAGGGGGAAAGAATCCGCCAAGACCGCCCATCGCTCCGACAAGACCTGTGACCGTACCCACTTCCTCTGGAAAATACTGCGGAACGAGTTTGAAGACCGCGCCGTTGCCGTTCCCGAGCAGGAAGGCGCAACCAAGCGCCCCTACGGTAAACGGCAGCATCGACGGCCAGGACATCAGCAGCGCGAATGGCACGATTCCAAGGAAGACGGCGTGCAGCACCCGTGCTCCGCCGATGCGATCTGCGAGCCAGCCTCCGAGCGGACGCGCGAGCGTCGCCAGGACAACAAATCCGGCCGTACGGAATCCAGCGTCCGCTGGTTTCAATCCGAACTGATCCTTTAACAGAACCGGAAGGTAAATGGAGAAGGCGACGAATCCACCAAAGGTGAGAAAGTAAAAAAGCGAGAGCAGCCAGGAAAGCCGTTCCCGTGCCAGCAGCTCGAGCATCGCTCCGATGCCAGCGGGACGAATTGTCCTCGGGGGATTGCGCGCGAGGAGAAAGAAAATCACTCCCCAGGCCACAAGCAGCGCGGCCGTTCCTCGAAAAATGTTCTGCCAACCAACCACTCCAGCCAGCACCGGTCCGAGAAATACTGCTGCGGATTGTCCGATGTTACCGAGGCCGTAGATTCCGAGCGCACCGCCCTGGCTTTCCGGGGGAAACCAGTGCGAAACGAATCCGACGCCCACGGCAAACGAACTTCCGGCGATGCCGAGCAAAAACGCGACGACAATCAGATCCTGGTAATTACCGACAGCGGGAACGGTGTACGCAGGAATCGCAACGACGAGCATCAATGCCGCAAAGATGATGCGCCCGCCAAAGCGGTCGGCGAGCATCCCGGTGACAACCCGGAACAAGGCGCCGAGTACGACCGGAACGGCAACGAGAAAGGCGGTTTGCGTGGCGCTGAGATGAAACAGGTCTCGTAAGCGCGGCGCGAACGCGCTGACGAGACCCCATGCAGCAAAGCAAATTGCAAATGAAATCGTGCCCAGTGCCAGTTGCACGGCACCCGAACTGTTACGATCTGTCTGCATTGCTCCGCTCCGGGCAGCGTCCCGCAAAGTGAGGACCGCTGTGGGGAACCCACTGGTCGGAAGGGACTCTCAGGATATCGCTGACCAGCGTTTCCTACAAACCAAAAGCACAAGACCGGACGCTGGGTCACAGCTCCTCATGCGGTTTTACCGGAAGTGATGGTCACGACCAACTGCTGCTTCTGGGTATGGCTTGGCACCAGCACGAACGTGCCGAGAATGTTGATGGCAAACATCGTTAGCCCACCGAGTTCCAGCAGCGCCGAAAGTGGAAGCACGGACCAAGCCCAGGCTGCATATTCCTGATACGCCAGAATCTCGCAGGAAACGCGCAGCGAGCAACCAAGAGTAACGAGCGCCAACCCACCAAGCATAAGCTTCGTGCTCCAAAGCATGCGCATGCCCGCAAACGCTGGAAGCACTCGTTGTCCCACCGAAAGAATCATGATCGAAATGAATCCAACGGTCAGCGCGTGGCGCGAGGCACCCCAGATTCCGCCCGAGCGGTCGAAGCGGGTCGCGGCAACGCCGAGAACGGCGGCGACAAGCAACCAGCCATAGGCCAATCGCACGAAGAATGGAAAACTCGGGTGAACGCCGCGAGTCTTCGGTTCATTCACCGCGGGTTCGAAGATGCCGATTGCGGCCGCCGCCAGGACCGCTCCAAAAAGAAACAGGCACGAACCGGCGAGAAGAAGCCCACCGAGCACCAATGCAAGCCCCGTCAGGTTTGTTAGGACGGCGGCGAGCAGGAGCTTTGTCCGCAGCGGTTCGAGTCCGAGAAAAACCGACATCCACTTGGCGCTGAATCCCCAAACGAAAGGAACGAGAAATCCCCAAGCCATCAATGCGAGATATCGTTGGTCGAATAGGTGCGGGAAGGTCGGCGTGACGGCACGCCGAGCCACATAGAAACATCCAGCCAGGTTTGTAAGCAACACCAGGAGCAACCCTGCGCTTGCACTAATCACGACCCAGATCCACGGATCGAGCTTATGCCTTCCGGATTCCCACGCGCGATGGCCGGAGACCGTACGGAAGAAGATCAAGAACCCGATCAGTTCAAGGGAAGCGGAAAGCGGAAGCAGTACTCTCCATTGCCATAGGTAGACATTCGCCGTCCATCGGATCGCCACGCCCAACGTCCACATGCCCCAGCACAACCAAGCAGCCACATGCGAGGCGCGCCCTCCGCCGCGCAGTTTGGGAATGGAATAAAACCCGATGCCCAGAATGAAACTACCCACCCAGCCAAACACCTGCGCATGACCGTGGGCTTGGAGCCAAGCCGGAGAGATGGAAGCGACGCTCTCGCGCCCGCTGATTTGTAGAAGATTCCAGACGCCCAGAAACGTGCCCGGAAACAGCATGAAGAAGAGTCCTGAGCTGACAAACGCCATCAGGAGACGCGACAGCGATTCCTCTCGTGCGCGGGCCTGTCGAAACACCTCCGTTGGAGCTAGGGTTGGGCAACTCGATGCGGGGGATCGAATGGCGGTTTCGGTGACAGACACGTGGGCCCCCCTCAGGCTGGCGCCGCCGCTTCTAGCTCAACGGCCCGTGGAAAGAGAATGTTGTTCTCTAGATGTACATGAAGGTGCAGATCTTTCTCGAACTCTTCAAGACCTTGATAGGCTGCCTGGTAGCTCGCGCAAGCGTCCGTCGGAGCCTTGTATCCGCCGCTCGCTGCGCGAATCTGCCGCACCAACTCGCCGGCACTGTCGTGTTCTTTCATCATCGAATAGATCGGATTCTTCACGGTCTGAAAGAAAGGAGGCTCGACCGTTTCGTTTCCGTTCGCCGCACGTTCCAGCGAGTCAATAAAAGGAAACAGAATTTGTTCCTCTTTCTGCATGTGCATCAGCATTTCGCGGGCGACATCCCCGAACAGCTTTTCGATCTCTCCGAGTTCGCGATGCCTGCTGCCGTGCTTTTCCCGAATCTTCTTTAGCAACGCGCGGAGACGAGGAATCGAATTGCGGACGTATTGGTGATGTCGTTCCCGGATGTGTTTCGTCAGTTCGGCGAGTGGCGCGCTGGTCCATTGTGATTCGCCGGGCACCGTCTTCGCGCTGTTCTGGCGCAGTTGCTGGAGGATTTCCTCGGCTGGGACGTTCGCCTTGAGGCAAGCTTCACGGAGTGACTCTCCTCCGCCGCAGCAATAGTCGATCCCTCGATCCTCTAGGACGTGCCGCGCTCCTGGGTTCGACAGCGCGATCTCATTGACTTTGGTTTTGCTATTGAAATTCATGTTTCCTCCCACCGCTAACCAGTCTGCGGGTAACGGTAGAGGACGGCAGTGACTAAAGTCACTACCCTTTTATTTCGTTGGAATTACGGCTATTCCGCGGCGGTTTGTTCTCGGCAAAGCCCTGCAAGGTCTCTTACGACGATCTTGCGGCCTTCCACGTCCAGAAAACCCTCAGCCTGGAGGCGGCTGAGGTTCCGGGAAACCAACTCGCGAACCGTGCCCAGTTCGGAGGCCAGGTCCTGATGGCTTTTGGTTAGCTCGATATGGATGCCCGCTTCGGACCGCGTACCGCTGGCCTGCGCGAGGCGTATCAGCAATGCGATCAAACGCTGACGCACCGTCGTGAAAGAAAGTTCTTCGATGATACCGACAAGCCGCCTTAGGCGGGAGCCAACGACCGCGATCACCTTAAGCGCCACATCAGGATGTTCACGGCAGAAATTCTGGAAGTCTGTGCGCGAGATGAAGAGCGCCTCTGTGTCTTCGACCGCTGACGCCGCGGCAGGATAATCTCCGCCATCGAAAACGGGAAGCTCGGCAAATGAACTGCCTGGACCCTCGACCGCCAGAACTTGCTCTCGGCCCGTCGCCGACAATTTGAAGATGCGAACTTTTCCAGCCACCACGAGGTACAACCCCGTGCACGGATCGCCTTCGGCGAAGAGCTGTTCGTCCCTCCCGAAGCGTCTTCGCGTGGTGCGCGTTACCAGTGCCTGCATTTCCGGCTCAGACAGACTCGCGAACAAAGGAGTCTTGCGAAGGATGGCTTCGATGCTAACGCTCATTCCGAAGCTCGCAAGAAAGGCTTGTCACTTGAACACTCCAAAACGCTCACGCCGTCACTCGGGGGGGCTATATCTAGTCCGCTTCCCAGGCATCTCCTTGCATCTTATATAACGGGTAAGGCTGTTTGGCGACTTTTTGGTTACCACACTTGTTTCGTCGTCAAGCCTTACACATAGATGGAGCCTTCGTGGTCGTAGCCTAGCGGCGACCGGGCGGAAAGCTCCAGGACTCGACGATTCGGTCGATGACGTCGCGAACGGCGTCCCGGGCATCGATTCGGCTCCACCCGCGCATGAGCAGGCGATCGTAACGTGTATGATTGTGACGAATCGCCGCGACAACTGCAGCGCGGAGGGCCTCCCGTTCAAGCGCCCTTCCTCGAGAAGTGCGTCCCACTCGCCCGCTTCCTCGCGCTGCGGTATGCGCTGCAATACCTCGCGCCTCGTGCGGGGGGCAGCCGGGGAACAGCTCCAGAATGGCTTGCGTCATCCGTGCTATAAGGTCGCGGTCCTGTTCCCGGCGTCGCAGCTCATCCTGCTTCGACCGGGCCGCGCGCTCTGGAGCATCGGCTTGGCATTCTTTTTCTGCGCGCTCAAGCGCAGATACCTCGACCAAAATACCCTGGCGTTCGTAACGGCCACGGGATCGGCTGAAGCGAACAACCACCGCCGCAAGGCCGCTGTACTTTTTGGCACGACGCGTAAGGGCGGCATCACCTCTGGGGAGGTACTCCAGATGATCGAAATCAGCACAGCTTAGGCATAGTGCTCGTTCTCCATCGAGGAAGAGGAACTCGCCCCTCAGCATCACCTTGCCGCAACCTGCGCATTTGGAATCACTGAGGATCTCGAAGACAACCAGGTCTTTGGACCTTGGTGAGGATTCAGCCTCGCTCTGATCTGCCTTCATGGCTCGACGACCTTCTCCAAAGTGTTCAGCACGCCTGGCGCAGCCGCGCTGGGGTCCCTTGCAGTGAGTCTCAATGCGTACAAATCTCCAGTCTGTACCATGACGACTCCCTCGTCCGTCATCCAGCGATGCATACAGTATATGTCCCACTCCTTTTCGAGCACGCGGCCTTTATCCCCAGCGCGCACGTTAACATGGGGCGGCGCTGCTCAAGCTGTCATCCCACATTTGCTACGAGTAGTCATCGGTGTCCGCATGTTTCGACTGGCTCGAATGCATTGAGGCATTTCATCAAAAATGCCCTGGGGCGACCCACAGAGAACGTGGTTTCCAGAAATGATCGCACGCTTACGGTCGAACTGACACGAGGGGATGTCGATACCCGCCGTGATCAGCCTTCGCGGTGTGCGTTGCTTCTGCCGCTGTCATTTTATTCTCTGAGCCGCTCGCCCGCGAACACAGAAGGTTTCCCCAGTCCATACGAAAGTCATTCGCTCCAGCCCGGGGCGGGCCTTCTTGGTATGGCCGGATTTCTTCGCACCACGAAGTCCGCTAAACATTTCATTCTCCTATCGCCCCCGCCGGCTAGGAGGAGGGATCGAAATGAGTATCCTTTCCCGTTTCCTTGCGCTCCTGATCGCCACTACTGCTGCGGGTGCCCAGCAGGAGCGGCGCCAGGTTCCGACTACAGGGAATATGCGACCGACCGACTCGGAATCCCTATGGACCGGAAGGTTCTCCGATTGCAACTTCCGGTATTACGTCGTGATTCCAAACGCGTTCGTAGCACACGGAATCGCCCGCCGCAACGATTGCATGGTGTTCTATTTGGTTTGCCCGACACGAGCACGACTGACGTTGTTGCCTTCGACGATGAACGCTTTATCTCGGTAATGGCCAGTTCCAACGAATTTGACTTCAAATCGCCAAAAGAGTTTGCCGATCATGTTTTGAACTATCTCGGCAAGGGCAAATCAGGATTCGAGATCAGGGCGCGGCAAGCGTCTCGCTTGGACGGGGAGCCGGCAACCAGATTAAGGGTCGAATACGATAGCCCAGACGGCAGGGTAGTTGCGGAAGAATTGCTCTCCGTGCGGTTAGGCGTCCTATACGAAATTGGCTTACGGACAACTGCGGAACACTACGACACCGATGCCCAAAACTTCTCCAAGATAGTCGCTCCGGTTCAAGTACTGGAGGAACTATCCTGCTACGACACCAACGATAATCTATAATTACTCTCTTGTTGGTTGGGCTTTCGAGCGCGAGCTCAGTTTTCGCACACCCTCAGCCCGAAATTCGCTCTCCGTGCAAGTCAACGGTGAGGGTCAGTCCAACTAGTGGACCAGTTCCGACATCATTTGACAACGGATCAGCTTGAATTGGGTGTGAGAGATTTTCTCCGCCACAACCACTCCGTCATCGCAAAGCACTCGAATGCGGTCGCCAATACGCAAAATCTGGATGAATTCCTCGAGTTCCATGCGCCGCTGGCAAAAATCTATTTCTAACGGAGGGCTCGAATTCGTCGGTCGCGTCACTTCAAATGGATCGTGCCGGAGGCGAGGCGCAATCGACCAAAGGAGGCTGCTCGAAAAACGCCAAATTCTGCGCGCAGCGTTTTTGCACTTGTCGAGCGCTGCTGCCAATGGCAAGCTGATGCCCCAGATTCCGTGCCCTTTCGACACCTTTCCGCCTCCCTTACCGCAGTT
>Ga0310917_10001175_pt1 | contig 12281 bp, 9 predicted proteins | sample GREbulkMGLF178_FD_203531 | JGI IMG/M metagenome (GOLD analysis project Ga0310917, IMG submission 203531) | Lab enrichment of tropical soil microbial communities from Luquillo Experimental Forest, Puerto Rico - GRE.bulkMG.LF178 | ecosystem: Environmental > Terrestrial > Soil > Tropical forest >... | reverse complement strand
GTTCCACGTGAACGATCCGGCTGTAAGGCTCCAGCTCCAGGTACTCACCGGTGAGATAGAAGCCTTGGCCCTTGCCATTGACCCATTCATAGCGAATCTTGCCGCCCGGCTTCGGCTCACTGATAGAGACCGGCATGGTCCATCCCTCCGGTCCCAGCATCCACTTTTGAATCAGCGCCGGGGTGGTATGGGCGCGATACAGAGCCTCGGGAGGCGCCGCGAAGTGTCTGGTAATGAAGACAATGGTGTCGCCTTCGGTCCTAAGCGTCATTTTGCTCATTGCTTTTCTCCTGCGTTGTGTTGCTGCATGTCGGCCAGAAGGCCGTCCAGCCGGTTATAGTTTGTTTCCAGAGCCTTTCTAAGCATGGCAAGCCAATGGTCCATGGCCTCAAGACCCTCCTTTGCGAGCCGGCGAGGCCGCTTCGTACCGTCTCTACGACGAGTCACCAATCCGGCTCGCTCAAGGACTTTCAAGTGTTGAGAAATTGCCGGCTGTGTCATCTCGAACGGCTTGGCCAAATGCATCACAGTCGCCTCACCTTGCGCGAGTTGGGCTAGAATCGCCCGTCGTGTGGGATCGGCCAAAGCGGAAAAAGCTGCATCGAGATTAAGGCCGCCTCCATCCATAAGTATTAAATTATATAAGTTATCATTTATTGTCAAGCAGAAATCCGCTATAACGCCCAAGCCAAGATTTTCGATTGCGCGGTTACCAGTATTTGTTTTGATTTGCTGGCTTTTTCGTGTCTAGGGCCGCTAAGTCAACCGCGTTGCGTAGGGTTGCCGTGCTGCTTTATCGTTATCGGTCTGCCCCGCGGGCGGATGACCTCACCATGACAGAGCACACGCACCCTGCAGCTTCCGCCGCTCAGATCGTCAGCAAGGTAAGCACCTCCTCTTTCCGTTTCGAGCGCAACCAGTATGCCGTGGCCGAGTTGGTGGCGCGGGTGCGCAGGGACGAGGAACAAGTCCAACAGGGTGGTGGTGAAAAGGCGATCAATTCGCAACACAAGAAGGGTCGTCTTACCGCCCGCGAGCGAATTGCCAGATTTATCGATCAGGGGTCGACGTTCTTCGAGTTGGGCTCCTACGCTGCCTGGGGCATGTATGAAGAATGGGGTGGCGCGCCAGCGGCCGGGGTCGTGACCGGTCTGGCGCGGGTGCAGGACCGGTTGGTGATGCTGATCGTCAACGACGCGACGGTGAAGGCTGGCGCCTTCTTTCCGATGACCGCCAAGAAGGTAATTCGCGCCCAGAACATCGCCATGGATAACCGCATCCCGACAATTTACCTGGTGGATTCGGCGGGTGTTTTTCTGCCGCTGCAAGAAGATGTTTTCCCCGACACCGACGATTTTGGCCGTGTCTTTCGCAACAACGCGGTCATGTCGGCGATGGGTATCCCGCAAATCACGGCGATTATGGGGATGTGCGTTGCCGGTGGCGCCTACCTTCCCGTCATGTGCGACCACATCCTGATGACCGAAGGCAGCGGCCTGTTTCTTGCCGGACCAGCGCTTGTGCAGGCGGCCATTGGCGCGAAGTACTCCGCCGAAGAGCTGGGCGGCGCGAAGATGCACGCGCAGATCAGCGGCACGGTCGATTTCCGTGAGCCCGACGATGAGCACTGCCTAGCGCGCATTCGCTTGCTGGTCGACAAGATGGGCAACCGCCAGCTTGGCGTCTTCGATCGCAAGCCGCCGCGCGAACCGCTCTATCCGGCTGAGGAGATTTACGGCATTTTCGATGACGATCCGGCACGTCAGTACGAAATGAAGGAAATCATCGCGCGGATCGTTGATGGCAGCGAATTTGACGAGTACAAGGCCGAGTACGGCGAAACGGTGCTCTGCGGCTATGCGCGCATTGGCGGCTACGCCGTCGGCATCGTTGCCAACCAGAAGAAGCATGTGCACCAGATGGACCACTCCGGCAACAAGCGGGTGGAATTCGGCGGCGTGGTGTATACCGAGTCTGCCGAGAAAGCGGCGCGCTTCATCATGGATTGCAACCAGAACCTCGTGCCGCTCGTCTTTCTGCATGACGTCAACGGATTCATGGTGGGCCGCGACGCGGAGTGGAGCGGCATCATCCGAGCAGGCGCGAAGATGGTCAATGCGGTGTCGAATTCGGTGGTGCCGAAGGTTGTGGTGATCATCGGCGGATCGTTCGGCGCAGGACACTACGCCATGTGCGGTAAGGCGTACGATCCGCGCTTCGTCTTCGCCTGGCCGACGGCAAAATACGCCGTGATGAGCGGAGCCTCCGCAGCAAGCACGCTTGTTGAAATCAAAATCAAGCAACTTGAGCGCGGCGGCAAAAAGCTGAGCGAGGAAAATAAGAAGAAGCTGTACGACGAAGTGAAAGCAACCTACGACGAGCAGATGGATCCGCGCTACGGCGCGGCGCGTCTGTGGATCGACAAGCTCATCGACCCGATGGATACCCGAGAAGCGCTAATTACTGCGCTGGAGGCGGCATCGCTGAACCCCGAAGTGCCGAAGCTGAATGTGGGAGTGTTGCAAACATAAGGTCCAGGACCAGTGCTGTACTTTGTCGGGTATGACACATGGGCGATTCTGTCTGTCGTGCTATGGCGACTGATAACGCTGCTCATTGTTCTTGTGAGAGTCCGCGAACGGTTGACAGGGCTGGATCTACGGCAAACGGCGGAGGACGTTAATGCGCGTAGCGGCGTTACCTTGCAAACCAGTTACCAGTTGCCAGCCACCAAGGCTAGTCGATAGTTGCTAGTTGCTTGCCCCTTGCTATGCCCGAATCCGTCCAACTTATCGAATGCCCCCGCGACGCCTGGCAAGGTCTCCCTGGCCAGATTCCGTCCGCGACCAAGGTTGAGTACCTCAAGGCCCTCATTGCTGCCGGATTCAAGCATATCGATGCCGTCTCGTTCGTCTCGCCAAAGACCGTTCCGCAGATGGCCGACTCCGAAACCGTGCTCAGCGAGCTAGATCCTCCGGATGACGTCGAGATTATCGGAATCGTCGTCAACGAACGGGGCGTCGAGCGCGCTATTGCCACCAAGGCGGTCCGGACAGTCGGTTTTCCTTACTCACTGTCGCCGACGTTCCTGAAGAACAACCAGAACCAGACGCCGGAAGAGAATCTCGAGATGCTCGACACCATCGCCTATATCTCCATGGCCTTCGGGAATCCATATGGCGACCTGTGGGATACCACAGAGCTGGTCGAGGGCATGGGCCTTCTGGCCGACATCGAGTTGCAAGCCATCTCGTTAGCCGACACAGTTGGCCTCGCCACGCTGCAACAGATTGCCGACCTGGTCAGCCCAGTGATCGAGCGCTTCGACAACTTAGCGATCGGTGTCCACCTGCACAGCCGCCCTAACGAAGCCGCCGAGAAAGTTCTCGCCGCCTACGACGCCGGTTGCCGCCGATTCGACTCCGCCATCGGTGGTCTTGGCGGTTGCCCATTCGCCCAGGACGTGCTGGTGGGCAACATCCCGACTGAAACTGTTCTTTCTGCACTGCAGCAGCGCAATGTGTCTCTTCCCATCCGCAAACCGATTGCGAATCTGGTCGAGCTCTCCGGCGAGATTGGCCGAATGTTTAGTGGCCTGAAGATGTGATTCTCCCAAAACGGGGTCGAAATTGTGCCCACTCCGCGCTTGGCTCAAAAGAAGTCAGTTACGAAATTCCTTATCGGTGTGATAATGCGAACCGAAGCGACCAGTGAGTTTGGCAGCTTCGAACCAAGGCCATGACCCGGCATGATCCGCAGCATTACTTAACGTTAACTCTCATTCAAGACGGTCCCGTCGCGACGCTCACGCTGAACCGCCCCGACAAGCGTAACGCCATTAGCTATGACCTGATCGAGGAGCTGCATCACGCGCTCGACGAGGTCCACAAATCCGAGTCCCACATTCTGATTCTCACCGGCGCGGGCAGTGCGTTTTCTTCGGGGATGGATCTCGACAATCTCCGCGAAATCACTCGCCATACCGAAGAAGAGAACCTGGCCGATTCCGGCCGCATGGCGCACATGTTTCGCGTGCTCTACGACTTTCCGAAGGTAACCATCGCCGCAGTGAACGGAGTCGCCCTGGCCGGCGGCTGTGGCCTGGCGACACTCTGCGATTTCACGCTGGCCGCACCCGAAGCGAAGTTTGGCTACACCGAGGTTCGCATCGGCTTTGTGCCGGCAATCGTCTCAACGTTTCTGCTCCGCCAGATAGGCGAGAAGCACGCCCGAGACTTGCTACTTACCGGGCGCATCATCTCTGCCGAAGAGGCGTTTCGCCTGGGGCTGGTGAATGAAGTCGTTTCGGGGGAGAATCTGATGGACCGCGCTCGTGAGCTGGCGATCACGCTCGTAGCCAACAGTCCCGCGTCGCTGCTGGCCACCAAGCGCCTGCTGCGCACCTACTCGCATCTCGAACTCGATCATCAGATTGCGGCTGCAGTCGATGAAAATGCATGCATTCGTACTACGCATGACTTCCGGGAGGGCATAAGCGCGTTCCTAGAGAAGCGCAAACCCAGTTGGACGGGGAGGTAGACCATGAAACTTCGTAAGCGAATTTGCCTTGCGATGTTGCTGTTCCCAACCCTGTTAGTCGCACAAACCGCGAAACCTGCGGCCAGCACCGAGGCCGCGCCATCCGGCAGCAATCCAGTAATGAGTGCTGCGGCCAAGTCGCGATTGCGGCAACTATTTGGCAACTTCGAGAGCGGCCAGTCGGCGCAGTTGTATGCAGCGCTCTCCCCGCAGATGAAGAAGGGCGGCACTCTTGCGAACGTGTCTGCGATGGAGAAAGAGCTCGCGGGCAAACTTGGGCGCGAACAGAAGATGCTGGGCGAAAATTTCGCTCCCGAGTTGATGTCGAGGAACACGGTCTACTCTCGCTACTCGCAGTTCGCCAAGAGCAAAGATCCGGTATTTACTGTGATTGCAATTGACGAGCAGGGCCAGATCAGCACATTGCAGTTCCACCCCCTACCGCCGGCGCCGGGCAATCGGTATGTCGATTACAAAGTGCAGACCAAGCTCAAGCTGCCATTCAATGGCGAGTGGTTTGTAATGCAGGGCGGCCGCGAGATTTACCAGAACATTGATGCCTACCGGGATGCCGACCGCTACTCGATGGTCTTCACCGTCCTGAAAGATGGCCAGACCTTCACCGGCGACGGCACCAAGAATGAACAATACTTCTGCTATGGCCAACCGGTCACTGCGCCGGCGGGGGGAACGGTGGTGCTGGTGAACGACAGGTTTGTGGACAACTTTCCCGGGCGGGCTGAGTTGGCCATGCCCGGTGGGAACCGAATCATCATTGCGCATGGTAATAAGGAGTACTCGCTGTTGCTGCACTTGAAGCAAAGCAGCATCAAGGTAAAAACCGGAGCAAAGGTGAAGCAAGGAGACGTCATTGCCGAGTGCGGCAACAGCGGCAACTCGCCCGCGCCGCATCTCGAGTACCGTCTGCAGAACTCCAAAGGAGCGCCGGTTTTTCCTTTCACGCTGCCGGCGCTGTTCGTTGATTACATTGCCGACGGAAAGCCAGTGCCGGCGGGTGAACCGATTCGCGGAGAATTCGTGCGCAACGGAACCGAGACTACGACAGCAGCGGCAGAAAAGAAATAGATCGGCAAAGGGTTTCGGACTTATCGCTCATTTGTGTCAAAGCACGGTATCGATCGCCGCGGAAAGCCCGACTTCGGGTAGAGCTAACCTACAGGCTAGCCTCCGGATATTCCTTTCCACAATTCCGAGCGGGCTTCGGCTCGCCAGGACTACGCGTGCTGCATGATAAGTTGGAAGCAGGGAACATGCTGCCATTGATGACTCCAGAGGCGCACGTCTGCGATGCGCAAGTGCGTGTGCGCTACGCCGAAACCGACCAGATGGGCGTCGTCTATCACTCCAACTACATCGTGTGGTTCGAAGTCGGCCGGGTGGAATTGCTTCGCCAACTCGGTTTCACCTATCGCGAGATGGAGAAGGTTGACGACATCCACATTGCGGTGGCCGACGTGCACTGCCGTTTCAAAGCGCCCGCCATGTATGACGACCTGCTCACGATCCGCACAGGTTTGGTCAGGGTGCGGGGTTCTGTGCTCCACTTTGCGTATCAAATTCTGCGAGCCGAGGACGGCGAAGTCTTGGCGGAAGGTGAGAGCGTACACATCGTCGTGGACTCGCAGTTTCAGCGCAGGCACCTGCCGGAAAAATACCTGGTGCCGTTCTTGAAGGCCACAGGCGAAAGCTGAACAATAGACGATTAGGTTTGAGGTTTGAGTTCTTCGTAAGCCACGGCCCGGTCGCGTCCAAAAGCAAAATGAAACTACTGCATATCAACGGCAACAACCTGACCCTCGATAATGTAGCCGCCGTCGTGTACGAGCGGCGCCCCGTGATGCTGGAACCCGACGGCCGCATTGCGGTCGATCGTGCTCGCGCCGTGGTGGAAGACCTGGTTACCAACAACCGTCTCGCTTACGCGGTTACCACCGGCGTGGGACAACTCAGCGATGTCCGCATTCCTCCCAACGACATCCGTACGCTGCAGGTCAACCTTTTGCGCTCGCACGCCGTCGGCGTGGGCGAGCCGCTCAGCGAAAGCGTCAGCCGGGCCATGATGCTGCTTCGCGCGAACTCCCTCGCCAAAGGTTGCTCTGGGGTTCGCGCTGTCGTCATCGACACCCTTTGCGAGATGCTCAATCGCGGCGTGCATCCGGTAATCCCCTCGCAGGGGAGCGTTGGCGCCAGCGGCGATTTAGCGCCACTGTCGCATCTCGGGCTTGTACTGATTGGCGAAGGCGAAGCCATGTTCCAGGGCATGCGGCGGCCGGCGGCCGATGCCCTGAAGCACGCCGGCATCAAACCTCTTGTCCTCGAAGCCAAGGAAACCATTTCGCTCATCAATGGCACGCAGGCCATGCTCGCAGTTGGCCTCCTCGCCGTACTGGAGAGCGAGATTCTGGCCGATACCGCGGACGTACTCGGCGCGCTTGTCGTCGATGCCCTTAAAGGCACCGACGTAGCCTTTGATGAGCGCATCCACGCTGCACGGCCTCATCCCGGGCAATTCCATTCCGCACGCAACTTGCGTCGCATGCTGGAGGGCAGCGAGATTCGCGAATCGCATCGCGGTTGCGACAAGGTGCAGGATGCCTATTCTCTGCGCTGCATTCCGCAGGTTCACGGCGCGGTGCGCGATACCTTGACTCACTGCCGCGAAGTCTTCGAGATTGAAATGAACTCGGCAGTGGACAATCCCCTGGTGTTTCCTGCGGCAAAGAAGGTCGGCGCACCGAAACCAGCGCTGGAAACCTCAGCCGAAGGAGACATCATCTCGGGCGGCAACTTTCACGGCGAGCCGCTAGCCTTCGCCCTCGATTTCCTGGCCATCGCACTCAGTGCGCTGGCAGGAATCTCCGAACGACGGCTCGAACGCCTGGTGAATCCTGCGCTGAACGAGGGCCTGCCGCCGTTCCTGGCTGCCGGTGCAGGACTCAACTCAGGATTCATGATGCCGCAGATTGTAGCCGCAGCCCTGGTCAGCGAAAACAAGGTCCATGCCCACCCGGCATCGGTGGACTCCATCACCACCTCGGGTAACAAGGAAGACTTTGTCTCAATGGGAATGACGGCGGCCAACAAACTCCGGCGCGTGATCGAGAACACACGCAATGTTCTCGCTTTGGAGGCGCTCGCCGTAGCACAGGCGCTCGACTTCCGCGCGCCGCTTAAGACCGGCAGGCTTGGTCAGCAAGCTCATGCTGCGATTCGCTCCGTCTCGCCCACCATGGCGCAGGATCGTATTCTTACCGCAGACTTTTGCCTTGTGGCGGAATTGATTTCGAGCGGTAAACTGGCGGAAGTGTTGCGTTAGGCTTGAGGGCCTCGCCTGCATCAGTCACGCACCAGCGCTGCTTTTCGATGTTGGCTGCCTTCGAACACCTCGAGCAAGATCTGTAGCCCCCGGACGGCCGAGCTCTGAAACTGCAATGCCTGACGCGTATCCGAGCCGGCTGCGATCATGCCTTGTGCGGTACCAAACGCCAAGGACGCAATCGCCAAAGCCAGGTCCTCGGCGGCACTACCTTTAACACCAATCTCTTCGGTAAGCCGTGACTTCAGTAAATCGAAGCCCGGAGTCTCTTGCCCTCTAACGTAGCGCGCTGCGAAGGTCCGTACCTCAAAGCTGGCGCGGGCAGGATGAGCACGCGATTCGCGCAGGTAGGCGAGGAACATCGCTCGCACCGATTTGCAGGGCCGCAGAACCTCGAGCAGGTCTTCCGTGACCCGGTCGGTAACGCCTTCCATCAATCGATCACGATTAGGAAAGCGCTCGTAAATCGTGGGTGTGGTTGTGCCCGCCTCTTTGGCCACGGCACGCAGCGTCACCGCGTCATCGCCGCCCTTGTCCAGCAGGCGCATGGCCGCCGCTATGATCTCTCCCTCCAGTGCCGCATTGGATATACGAGGCACTCTGCTCTCCTGGCCGAACCCACAACATGTTACCTTGACATCGTTAGTTACACGATGTATAAGTTATTATCAAGCGAACTTAAAGGCGATCGGTTGTTCCTCGATGCTGCAGTTGTCCGGCGCACCACCCTTCGCGCCGGCTTTCCCTGATTGCACTGCTAGCCAGGTTCTGCCTGACGCCGGATCGTGCCCGCAATAGCACGTTTCTGCGGGCCCGACAGCCACCCCGACGGCGGCGGCATTTCCTCCGAGGTGCTGCCGCCGTGGCTGTCTTGAAGTCTATGTTTTTGCGGTTTAACCCTGCGACTGGTGGAGCCCGTCGTCAGTGTGCGGTTGAAGTGATCGGTGCCGACGGCGACACGCCCAGAGGTTGCCCGCAATTGCAAGTTTGTGCGGGTCAACACAGCCCTCCCCGATGACGGCGGCGGCATTTCCTCCGAGGTGCTGCCGCCGGGCTGTTTGTGTAGTGGCTAGTCCAAGTCGGTCTACTTTGGGTTAGCCGTCAAAGCTGCCACCCGCACTACCGTGCATTTCGCGCTCTTGCCGCTCTGGAGGTTTTTGACTGCGCCCTTGTTGCCGTTGACCTGGTAACTAATCGAGCTGCCAACCACCCAGTTGGTCGCGTTGACTTTCTCTTTCTCATTGGTACGACAGGTGTATTCGTTGTTCGGGGTGGAGAAGGTGAGGTCATACTGCTGTTTCTTGTGCTCTTTGTCAGTCGTGCCGGCTGGCTGAATGTCTTTCAAGGTGGTGCTGCCCGACTCTTTCTTAGCCGCAATTGCGATGGTTGTCAGCAAGAAGAGAACCAAAACAGGTAACAGCATTCTGCGCATTTGAGCACCTCACGGGCAGAATTCCAGCACCGGAGCGCAAGATCGCGCTATTTGTGGACCCAGTGTGTATCCCTGACTATAGCAAGTTGAGAGGTGGTGTGGCGCTGGGGCTCATGCCCTCGCTCGTTTGTGCCGCCGATTAAAACTGGCTCCGAATTGGATTCCGATCCTCCCCAGTTTGCTAAAGCGCTGGTCTATCCCTTGCCGTCCCGCAAGCGGGACTGGCTGGTCCTCATGACACAAGGCTTTCGGGCGAACAGATACGGCAGTAGCTAAAACAAGTAGAATAGTAGGAGCTTTGGCAGACGACTCGCTGTCCCTGCTCGCAGATTCCCCAGGTGCGGTTCGTCGTAGATAACCAATTGCTCATGCGAGCCGTCTTACAACGGCGTTCTCCGCGTACCGACTGACGTGGCAATTAAAGTAAAAATGGCCGGCACCCGGCCTCGTTCCGCCCGATCCGGCTCGGTCCGACCAGTTGTCCGCAAGTCCTCAGCCGGTCACCACTTTCACCTCGGCGATCCCGTGGTGAAGATGCTGGTCGCAGGCTTTCTGGTTGCCGGAATCCTGCTGCTGGTGGTCTTCGCCATCTTCTACGTCAAGTACGAGGGCATCGTCGATAAGCGCATGTCCGGCCAGATCTTCAACAACACCGCGAAGATCTATGCCCGACCGGAAATCCTGATGGTGGGTGAAAAGGCCTCAGAGCAGGAGCTGGTTAATTACCTTCGTCGAGCCGGATACACCGAGCAGGGCAAAGAAGGCGGCTCGCCGATGGGCCAGTTCCGGCACCGCGGCTCAACCCTCGACATCATGCCCGGGGAAGAGTCGTTCCACTCTGCCGAGGTAGCGAGCATTCAGTTCGAAAGCGGCAAAGTCGCGTCGATATGGCTAAAGGACAAAGGACAAACGCTGGGCTCTTACGAGCTCGAGCCGCAGATGATTACGTCGCTCTTCGGCAGCGAGGACCGCTCCAAACGCCAGCTCGTTACCTTCGACCAGATCCCCACCAACCTAGTGAACGCTGTCGTCGCTATCGAAGACCGCCGCTTTTTTCAGCACAGCGGCGTGAATTATTTCCGCCTCATGGAGGCCGCTTTTAGCGATGTCACTCACGGCCACCGTGGCCAGGGCGGCTCGACCATTACCATGCAACTGGCGCGCGGATTCTTCCTCTCACCCGAGAAGACCTTCAAGCGCAAGCTGACGGAAATCCTTATCTCGATCGAGCTGGAGCAGAAATTCTCCAAGCAGCGCATCTTCGAGATGTACGCCAACCTGGTGCCGATGGGTCAGCGCGGCTCATTCAGCATCAACGGCTTTGGCGAGGCCTCACGCGCATACTTCAACAAGGACATCAAGGACCTTACCCTGCCTGAGTGTGCCTTGCTGGCCGGCATCATTCAGCGTCCCAGCTATCTCTCGCCGTACCGCCATTCTGAGCGCGCTCTTGAGCGGCGTAACCTTGTGCTCGACTCCATGGTCGAGACCGGCGTCATTACCCGCGACCAGGCCGACCGCGCCAAAGCTACACCCCTGAAGCTCGCCCCTCCCAACGTCGAGGCCAGTGACGCGCCTTACTTCGTCGACTTGGTGAAGGACCAACTCTCCAGCCAATACAACGAGAGCGAGCTCAACGAGCAGGCGATGCGTATCTATACCACGCTCGATCCCGACCTGCAGCGCGCTGCCGCCGATGCCGTCGAGGTCGGTATGAAGTTGGTGGACGAGCAGGTGATCAAGCAGCGCACCAGGAAAACGAAAGTCGGCACCGCCAAGGACGCCAAGACCGAAGTCACCGTAGAAAACGGCCCCATGCCACAGGTGGCGGTCGTAGTGCTTGATCCACGCACCGGCGAAGTGCTCGCTCTGGTAGGAGGACGCAACTACGGCATGAGCCAGCTCGACCACGCCATCGCCAAGCGTCCCACGGGATCGATCTTTAAGCCATTTGTTTACGCCGCAGCAATTAACACCGGGCTAACCGGCCAGTTGATCTCTGTTGGCCACGTTCTCGATGCCGGCAGCAATGGCCCGCCGAATGTTGACACCAGCGGCGCGCCGGCAGTCTTCACACCCGCGACGCTAGTCGACGACTCGCAAGTCAGTATCGCGTTCGGCGATCAGGTGTACGAGCCGCGCAATTATCACGAGACGTTCCACGGCGAGGTCACAGCCCGCTATGCGCTCGCTCTTTCGCTGAACAATGCTACCGTTCGTGTGGCGGAAGGTGTTGGCTTCGGCACCGTTGCCGCGCTGGCCAAGGCGGCTGGAATAAGCAGCGTTCGCGCTACTCCCGCTATCGCTTTAGGCGCATACGACGCCAGCCCGCTCGACATGTCTGGGGCGTACACCGTTTTCAGCAACGGAGGGGTTCACGAATCGCCCATCATGCTGAAGTCCATTCGTGATACTCATGGTGCGGTGCTGAACGACTATCACAACGAGTCGAAGAATGTTGTTGACCCGCGCGTTGCCTACGTCATGACTACCATGATGCAAGCCGTTGTTGACAATGGCACTGGCGCCACTGTTCGCGCTCGCGGCTTTACCGCTCCGGCGGCGGGAAAGACCGGCACTTCGCACGATGCGTGGTTTGCCGGCTACACCAGCAACCTGCTCTGCGTCGTGTGGGTCGGCAACGACGACTACACCGACATCAAGCTGGCTGGCGGCACGACCGCTGCGCCTATCTGGGCCGAGTTCATGAAGCGCGCTCAGAAAATTCCGCGTTATGCCGACATGAAGGGTTTCCCTGCGCCATCAGGCGTAGTGGATCTCCAGATCGATAAGGTTACCAATCGCATCGCGACACCGGCTTGTCCGGAAACGTATTACGTAGCCTTCATTGCCGGAACCGAGCCCAAACAGACCTGCGAGCAGGCTTTTTCTGACCATCGCGGCATCTTCTCGAAGATTTTCGGGCTGGGCTCTCCTGAAGTCGCTCCGCCGCCCAACACCAATGGGCCGGTA
>Ga0310917_10001174_pt1 | contig 12289 bp, 10 predicted proteins | sample GREbulkMGLF178_FD_203531 | JGI IMG/M metagenome (GOLD analysis project Ga0310917, IMG submission 203531) | Lab enrichment of tropical soil microbial communities from Luquillo Experimental Forest, Puerto Rico - GRE.bulkMG.LF178 | ecosystem: Environmental > Terrestrial > Soil > Tropical forest >... | reverse complement strand
ATCCGGCTCGTCATCGACAACCAAGATGCTGAGGCTCATGCGCCCCTCCCCGCGGTCTGACCGTTGCGCGGCAGGCGGATCGTAAATTCGGTGAATTCGCCGGGTTCGCTGTCGACCTCGATCGAGCCGCCGTGTTGTTGCGTGATGATGTCGTAGCTGATCGAGAGCCCCAGACCGGTCCCTTCTCCGGTGGGCTTGGTAGTGAAGAACGGCTGAAACAGCTGGCCCCTGATTGCGGGCGGGATGCCGGTGCCGTTGTCGCGCACTCGGATTTCGGCCGCGTAGCCCAGATCGTGGGTTGAGACCTGGAGGATCGGGCGATGGGCGGCCCCGCCGTTGCCGCGGGCGCGCTCGGTGGCGGCATAGAACCCGTTGCCGAACAGGTTGAGGAACACGCGGGTCATCTCCTGCGGCGCCAGCTCGATCGGTGCGATGGCGGGGTCGAGATCGCGGTCCAAGGTGATATTGAAGTTCGCATCCTGGGCGCGCGCACCGTGATAGGCGAGGTTGAGCGCCTCCTCGACAAGGGCATTGAGATCGACCTCGCGGCGCTCGCCCGAGACGCCGCGCGAATGCTCCAGCATGCTCTTGACGATGCCGTCGGCGCGCCTGCCGTGCTCGGCGATCTTTTCGAGATTGCCGGTCAACATGTGGATCGTCTCGCCGATTTCGGCGCGGGTGTCTTCGTCGAGTGTCGCGATGCCGGGATCGGCGGATTCCTTCAGCTCGTCCAGCAATTCGACCGAGAGGCCGGCAAAGTTGTTGACGAAGTTGAGCGGGTTCTTGATCTCGTGGGCGATGCCAGCGGTGAGCTGGCCCAGTGAGGCCATCTTTTCCGCCTGGATCAGATTCGCCTGGGCCGCTTTCAGCTCGTGCAGCGCCGCTTCGGCGGCGTCACGCGCGGCGCGGATCCCGTCGAGCAACCGCGCGTTCTCCATTGCAACCACGGCTTGTGCGGCGAAATTCTCCAACAGCGCGATTTGCTTGTCGGAGAACGGCCGCACCTCCTGACGTTAGATCACAATGGTGCCGATCAGCGTGTCTTCCTTACGGACCGGCACGGCGACCCCGGTTCGCGCCCCGCCGAGATCGACAATGGCGCGGTGCAAAGGGCTGCCAGCGCGATAGGCGTCCGAGGCCGCGAGGTCGGTGACGTGCACGGCCTGCCGGCAGCGCGCGATGTCCACGAGCGCCGCCGAATCTCCGATTTCTATCGGTCGGCGCGCAAACTCGGCAAATCTCGGTGGCGCTCCGAAAAGGGCGGTGGCATGAAAGGACGCACCATCATAGCTCCAAAGGATGCCGCAAACGGCCTCGCAGAGCCGGACCGCCTTTTCGAGCATGACGTCGAAGACCGGGGCGAGGTTGCCAGGCGAGCTGTTGACCACCTGTAGCACCTCGGCGGTCGCAGTCTGTTGGTCGAGTGCTTCCTTCAACTCGGCGGTGCGTTCCTCGACCTTCTTTTCGAGGTCGGCGTAGAATTTCTGGAGGTCGCCCGCCATTCGGTTGAACTCCTCAGCCAAGCCCTCGAGCTCATCGCCGGTGTGGATCTCGATCCGCCGATTGAGCTCGCCCGCGCCGAGGCGAGCCGCGCCGGCCTGCATCAGCCGGATCGGCACGACCATGCGCCGGGCGAGAACGAGCGCCGCCAACGCCGCCAAGCCGAGCCCGAACGCGAGAAGCGCGGCGGTGCGCAGGCCGGAGCCGTAAAGAGGCCCGAGCGCCTCTTGCAACGGCACCTCGACAAAGACGAGCCAACCCGGTGGATCGATCGCCGCATGTACGCTCAGCACCGACTGCCCGTCGATTCCTTTGCCGATCATGACCTTCGGTGCCGCGGATTGTCTGTCGGGGGCTTTGATGTCGACGGGTTTGGCGCGGGCAGCTATCACCTGCGGTGCTGCCGAGAGGTCGGCGTCTCGCAGAACAAGGCTGGTGTCCGGATGTGCGATCAATCTTCCTCTGCGATCGATGATGTAAGCGTAACCGTCCTGGCCGATCTTCAACGCTGTGATCATGTCCCAGATCGGCTTGAGGTTGACCTCAGCGATAGCGGCCCCGGCGTCGCGCCCGCTGAGGGCCGTCGCGATCTTCATGCAAGGTTCGGAGTTCTTGCAAAACTGCACCGGACTGAACCAGACGCCATCGGCCAGCGCTTCGGTAAAGATTGGCTCACGGGAGTAATCCGCCCCGCTGCCCACGACCTCGGTTGCGAACCGCGAGACTCTGAGCTGCTCTTTTCCCGAACTATCGAGCTGAGTCAGCTCAGTGATTGCCGGCACTTGGCGCTGCAGGCGCGCATAATCGCGGCGGCGCAGCTCGAGCGAACCCGTCGCCCGTTGGGCGTGGGTCGTCCAGCCGATCTGGCCCTCGATCTGCTTGATAAATTCCGCGATCCGCTGCGCCACCGCATCGGCCTTATCTTGCTGGATAAGGACGAGCGCCGCCCTGTTTTCCCGATAGCTGAACCAAAAGTCGAGCGCCCCGTTGATCAGCATGACCAAGCTGATCAGGCCCATGAACAGAGATACGTATTTACGAAAGAGTTGGCCGCGCGGACGTCTCAGTCCCGTCTGATCGGTGCGCAAGCGGTGTCGTGACCCGAGCAACCGGAAGCGGCCGAGTATCAGCCGGCCGGTCAAAGAGAATTTGCGTACCGCATCGCTCATAGGCTCACCCTTATCGGCACGCGCGAGTAGCGCCAAACCGGAGTGATTCCGAAACCAAGGGGATGGCCGAGGCCAACGAGGAGACAGTCTAACCGGAGCCAATAAAAATATCCACCATCCAGCGCATTTACCAAAGCTTACGTCGATAGCGTGCAGGATGTTCTGTGTGTTAACCTAAATTTTATGAATTCCGCCCGGCGCCGTAAAAGTTCTTGCACAGTCGGCAGTTGGTCTGTTAATCTGAGAGATCTATTGCTGCCTTTGCGTTCGCGACTAAAGCTAGTGATCGCAATAGCGCCTTATGATTAACCGTAATGATCATCGGACGCATTATCGGCTGGATCGTTTTTATCGCCGCTCTCCCGGTGCTGGCGACTGACGTGCTGCTCTGGATCGAGTCGGGGTATTGGGTGCCGCTCGCCCTCGGCCAATTGTGGTACAACCTCGATCGATCAGGCCTCACCCTGGTCCACCTCAGCCTGGTCCGCGCCGTCGTCGAGCGCGACCTCGGCCCTTATGCCTGGGACCCGATCATGGCCACGGTTCTGTCGTGCTGGGCCTTTGTGGGATTGATGGCGCTCGGGACGTTGATCATGACTCTATTTCGCGAGCCCCCTCAGTACCGGTACTGTAGGTAATGAATTTTCTCGCGTCGGCGTCACTGCCGACTGCAGGGGTTCCGGCGTCGGCGCACCAGTGCCAGGAACCGGGCGCAGTTTCTTTGTTTGCCGTTAATTTCCACATGGGCCGAGCCTCGTCGCCACCCGAACGGCCGGAAGCGGCGCGCGACCTCGCCTCGACGCGCGCCTCGCATCGACCAATAACCTTCCTCGCTCCGTTGGGGCGGCGAGCTGCTTGAACTCGTCGAGTTCGGGGAGGCCTGCAAGCGCAAGGGCCGGTATTGAGGGATGATCGTGCCCTCTCCCGTCGGGAATGGCGGGTTAGTTAGGGTCGAGCCTTCCGTGGTGATCGCGCGGCGGGGACGACCGCTATCGGCGCGACCGAGCCCTTCGTCACGGGACTGGCGAAGGTCGGCAATCCACCAGACTGAGATAGTTGCGACCGGGGAAAGAAATGACTGCTGTGTGGGCGACTAACAGCCGTTGGCCACCAATCGAGCTGAGCGGTGTCGATGCGGGCCGCCTTCCTTCAAGGAATCGGCAAACCTCACCCCCTCCGCATTCTCCGCGAGGCACTTGATCAAGGGGTGGCGCGTCGCCTCTTGCGTGTACCCAACAGGCCGTTGGCGGCGCGGTGAATCTCCCTGAACAGGGCCGGATCTACGGCTTGGTTCGGGAAACCGTGCACTGTTGCATTGTGAGCCGCCGAGCCGCGGCGGAGAACGGCATAATCATCGTCCTCGATGATCCCCTCGCTACCAGCATCTTTGACAGAGCCGACGAGGAAATCCGGGCAGCCGGCGGGATTTTCGGGGCCGAAAGGCGCCGGCTCGCTGCGGAATGTGAGAAGGTCTGCGCCGGTAGCCAGCCTGCACCTTTTTCACGTGTCGATGTCTTCGGGATTGAAGAGCTGGGTGCCATGAAGGAAGAAGCCGAAATCGGATCGTGCCAGCCGCGGGCTCAGCGCTTTCGCCGCAGGCGCCGCGCATTCCCGGCGGCGCGCTTAAGCCACGGTGCCGCAGCTGCTTTCGTCCCCCGTCCGGTCATCATCGCAATCGTCGATTGCTGCAACGCCGCGGCCTTCTCCGTCACCATCCGCCGATATTCCGCGGGTGTGCAGCTGCCGCGGGCGATCATCGAGCTCCGCCGCGCGATCGTCTCCCACGAGGCGGCCATCAACTCCACCATCATCAACGGCAGAGGGGGGAGACGGCGGCGGGCAAGTCTCTTCATCCTACGTCAAGCGGGCGGCCGGGACAGTGTCAAGATGCGGCCAATATCCGGCTATAAAAACAGGCGGCGGCCCCCCTCCCCTGAACGGCGGAGGGTTGGAGCGGGGCGGTTCGTTGCCGTCCCGACGGGATCCACACAGAAGATGAAGCGGTCTCTATGCGGCACCCTGCAGTCGAGCAGCATCCTGCTCGACAAAGGCCAGCAGCGGGTACCAGTCGGCCTGCAACGCGCGCCAACGCCTGCCGCGAGCATCGAACACGCTGACCCCGGTCGCGGCGGATTGGACGTAGAGCTGGCTATCGCGCAGACGCGCGACGATCGGAGCTCCGAGCTTTGCGACAAACCGCTCAAAGCCGCCGGCACTGTGCGTACCGCCGCGTAGCCGATTACCGACGATGCCGACCCGCATCCGGCCGGTGGCAATGCGCCGCACTTTTTTGATGCGATCAAGAAAGCGGCGCGTGACGCTTTCGTCAAACGCCGACGGCAGCATCGGTAGAATGAGGAGATCGGCGAGCTTGACCATCTCCACAGCGCGCTTGCCATGCAGACCTGCCACCGCGTTGAAGACGAGGAAACCTTCGCCCTTGGGCGGCTTCCCGATCTCCTTCGTCCAATCGAGAGCGGTGATCGGTGGGGCTTCCGGAGGCCGGCACGCCAGCCACCCGAGACTCGAACGCTGCCGATCGGCATCGGCGAGGCCCCAGCGCGGACGAGGTCATCATATAGGTTCATGATACGTTCTTGCCGCGCCGCCCCGTTTAGGGGATAGTTAATCTCCCGCCGCTCGCCCGAATCTCGCATCGTTTTTCAGTACAAAATTACCAACGGGTAGGTGTACTCCCGCGTCTCGCCGACGACTCAACCTTAGCAGAAGGGCGGATCCGCTGCACGATCTTCGCCGACGCACAACTTTGTCTTCGAGCGCATCGAGGCCTCATTCAAGAGCCTCTTCCCGAGGGGCATTGAAATCGGCGACGCGCGATCCCCAAAAAGTAGGCCGATTCGCGTGCCAACCCGGGATTTTCGCGGGAGCGGTGCTGCGCGTGCGAGGGGTGCCCCTCGTCTCGACAGGTCGTCGCCTCGCGAGTAACGATAATGGCTCAGCCGTCTCCTCGCCCGACCCGACGGCTGAAGAAAGGGGCGATGCTCGTGCAGGACGAACCTCGGCGCTCGCCGACAGTGCTGACCGTTCTAGTGCCGTGTTTCAACGAAGCGGAGATTCTGCGAGAGACAGTCGCGGAGTTGACGGCCTACCTCGACACCGGCCGGTGGCGGAAAGGACCGGAAGGGGACTGGGAGATTCTGCTGGTCGATGACGGCAGCACTGATGGCAGCCACTCGATCATGGTGGATCTCGCCCAGCGCGACGGCCGAGTACGCTATCTCTCTTACCGCATCAACGCCGGCCAAGGCCAAGCCTTGCAGAAGGGTTTCGCGGCCGCGCAAGGGGACTGGATCTTCTGTGTGGATGCCGATCTCGACTACGGCCCGGAGCATATCGACCGCTTTCTCGCGCTGGCGGAAGAGAGCGGCGCGGAAATCGTGATCGGCTCGCCATACATGCGGCGTGGGACGACCGCAGGCGTTCCGCTGGCCCGTCTCTGGATGAGCCGGCTGATGAACTGGTATTTTCGCAGGGTGCTCAATCTAGGCTTTTCAACCTACACGTCCATTCTGCGGCTCTATCGGCGCGAGGCAATCCAGGGACTGCTGCTGACCTCCCGCGACAAGGAGCTTCTGCCGGAGATTGTCATCAAGGCCGCCCTGCTTGGCATTCCGATTATCGAGGCGCCGGCTCACTTGCATTGGAGAGCGCGCAACCGCGACCGGGGACGGCGCGGCGCCAGTGTCCTGAGCATAGCCCGCAAGACCATGCGGCACCTGTTGTGGGGGACGATGGAAAACCCGATGTTGTTCTTTCTGGCGCCAGTTCTGGCGGTGGGCGCTGGAACCTTGTGGTTCGCGATCGCGATCCTAATCCTCTTCTCCGCATCCTATTCCCAAACCGCCGTGGGCGGCTTGACTGCGATCACGGTCGCCGCAAACAATGTGATGCAGGTCAATCCTCAAACTGTCGTTACCTTCGCGGTACTTTTGCTTACTGGATTGATCCTGTTTTCGCTAAGTATCATCATATTGCAAAACAAGGTTAAGCGCGAACATGATTTCTTGTATTTTTCTCGCTTGCTGAGGAAATAGGCCGTTGACAGCGATTTTGACATACCGAAGCGGTCGTGAAGGAGTGTTCGCTTGGCGGCAGCGAGCAATCCTTCCAATGCTGCCGCTGCCGGCCATCATCGGACTGGCCTTGGCGGTGCGCGCCTGGGCGGATCGCGCTGGCGAACACATCGTGCCGTATCTAGGTACGTACTTCGCCAAGCAAGTTGCCATCGTAGAGGCCTTGCCCTGGTGGAAGTTGCTTCTGCCGTTGGGGGCGCTCGATGGGCGCTGGGGAACCACCGGCTTTCTGTTGGTGCACTGGCTGGAGAAGGGTGTCGGAGAGCCCGGCGCGTTCTATGTGCTGACCGCCATCATGGTGGGACTCGGCTACGTCCTTACCTGGCTGATCTTTCGTTCGTTATCGATGTCAATCCTGGTCGGGGTCGCCCTGGCGACAACGACATTCAATTATCACGTGTACGCCGTCTCAGGCAGCGTCATCATCCTACCACTGGTGTCGTTCCTGTTCCTGTTCGCGTATTGCCAGATCGAATGGCTGCGAAATTCGGTTCGCGGGCTGGCCTGGGGCATAGCCACTCTGGTCGCGTGCGTCCTGTTCATGCTCGCCTACGAAGGTTGGCTCGACCTGGTACCGCTTGGCTGGCTCGTTTATCCGGTGCTGGCTTGGCATTTCTGGCGGATCGGCGATGCTCGCCGCAGCCGGCGCTGCCTGCTGCTGCTGGGCTCGGTCACCTTACTGGCCGTCATTTATGTCACAATCAAGACCCGGTCCGGCCTCGGAGGATTGCACCCTCGCGGCGGCGAGGCCGACCTGATGTCAACTTATGGTGGCGGACATGTGTTGTTGATTTTTGAAGATATTTTGTCGTCTTTCATCACGTTTTTCTATACCACGATCACCACTTATCTGCCGCCCGAGCTGTTTTCGTTCTCGCTTTCGTCGTGGCAATACGGCCCCGACGAGATCGTTGCCTTGCAGGAAGGCTATCATCCGCAGGCAGCTCACCTGACGCATTACAACCATCTGTTCCTGTGGCGCTATTATGCCGGGTTCGCCCTGGCATTATTTCTAATCGCCTACTGGCGGGTCGTCAGGGCCTTCGTCGAACGGAGTGACATCCATCACCTCGCGCTGTTCGTGTTGATGACAGGCACGCTGATCGGCAGCCCGACCCACCTGATCATCAAATGGCGGCCGGCGCACGCCGCGCCGCTCGTGGGGTATCAGGTGTATCTGTCCGTCATCAGCTGGACATTGCTGGTGTGTTATGTCGGAAGCCGAATACTCAACGCGGTCGAAGGAAAGCTAGGTTTAGCGATTGCGTTGGTGCTTATGCTGAATTTCGGGTATTGCGCCTACGCTCGTCCAGCGCTGCTGTCACACATGTCGCAGGAGGTATTTCTCGGCGCCTATCCCGACCCCCGCAAGAACCTCCCCAGGCTCTTTCGGCGCGAGCCGGACAAACCCCCGGCCCTCCCGAGCGCGGCCGTTCCCGACGCTGCACCGCGCGAATGAGCTTACTCGGCCTAAAAGCCTCGCTACCAGCCGGCGTCGTAGAAGATCAGTCCCGTTCCGAGAATGCAAACCCCGATCCCAAAAAGCTTCGGAAAACCGAGCGACTCGCCGAAAACGGCGGCCCCGAGGATCGCAGTCGTCACCACGCCAAGCACCATGAAGGCGGGGCCGGCCGTCGACAGCGGCAGCCGGCTCAGCGCCAAGAAGTACAACAGCGCGCAGGCGACATATAGTACCCCGGCAACATAAAGGATCGGAGATTTGAGCAAACCGAGCGCTTGGTCGAGCAAGTCGTCGGGTGCGACGGTGAGCGAGAGGCCCTTCACTAGAACATTGAGCACCGTGAAACAGATGAGCCACGCTGCGACTGGGGAAACTATCGCGAGGTTCAAGGACGGATCCCCTCAAAATTCAGGAGAGAAGACTTGGTGCGCAACTGCTGCCAGACCTAAGGTTAAGACATTCGCTCGATGCAAAATAATCCCGAAGTCGCTTCCCCGGATCTGCTCGCCGCGTCTCGCGAGAGCCTGGTCGAATCCCACATCGTTCACGAATTTGAGCCCGCGCGGGTCTTGGACAACCTCGCGGGATGTTACGGCACCCTGATCCAGGGCGTGTACCGCGAGATGCTGCCTCTGCTGAAGGGCAGGCGCATCATCGATTGCGGCTGCGGCTTCGGGCAATTCTCGCACGTCGCGATCAACGCGGGTTTCGAGGTGACCTCCATCGACATCGACGACGCATCCCTGGCGATCGCGCGCGAGGTCTCCCGCATTCCCTGCCGGAGGGAAAGCATCTACGCCACATCCCTGCCGGACGGCTCTTGCGATACCGCCGTTTGCTGCGATTCGATCCAACACTTCGACATCCGTGAGTTCCGTCGCGAGTTGAAGCGTCTAGGCGTGCAGCGAATCGTGATTTACGATTCCAACATCTCGAACCCGCTGCTTGCTCTATACCGAGGCATCGTCGGCCATAGGGAGACAACGACCGCACCGCCGACGCGATTGTTCGCGAGTTTCGCGAGTATGGGTATGACCTCGTTGCGCTGCGCTACCAGAATGTCGTCTCACTGCCGATCAGTGGCGGCTTCCAACGGCGACCGGTGCCGCTCCTCCATCGCTTTCCCCGTGCGATCCAAAGGATCGACCGGCGCCTCGAGCAAGCGATACGGCTGTTGCGACTTGATCGCTTTCTGACCTTTCGCTTCCTGCTCGTGCTAGATCGCCGCGACAGTCCAAAAACCGCCGCAGCGGCATAGCTATCGCGCGCCGGCCCGGCTCGTGCTATTTTGCGTGAACCCTTTGCTGCAAGCGCGCCCCGCTCCTCTCTTCCTGCGGGGCGGGAAGATCCACATAGAGAGCGAAACAGCCCTCACAGTCGAGCAGCATCCTGCTCGACAAAGGCCAGCAGCGGGTACCAGTCGGCCCGCAAAGCGCGCCACCGCCTGCCGCGAGCATCGAAAATGCTGACCCCGGTCGCGGCGGATTGGACGTAGAGTTGGCTGTCGCGCACTCGCGCGACGATTGGAGCCCCGAGCCCCGCGACAAATCGCTCAAAGCCGCCGGCACTGTGCGTGCCGCCGCGTATCCGATTGCCGACGATGCCGACCCGTATCCGTCCGCTAGCGATGCGTCGCACTTTCTTGATGCGATCAAGAAAGCGGCGCGTCACGCCTTCGTCAAACGCCGACGGCAGCATCGGTAGAATGAGGAGATCGGCGAGCTTGACCATCTCCACAGCGCGCTTGCCATGCAGACCTGCCACCGCGTCGATGACGAGGAAACCTTCGCCCTTGGGCGGCTTCCCGATCTCCTTCGTCCAATCGAGAGCGGTGATCGGTGGGGCTTCCGGAGGCCGGCACGCCAGCCACCCGAGACTCGAACGCTGCCGATCGGCATCGGCGAGGCAAACAGCGTGACCGGATACCGCAAGTGCGCTGGCGAGCTGGGTCGCAACCGTCGTCTTACCGCAACCTCCTTTTCTGTTGGCGACTAAAATTTTGAGCAATCGTTGGTCCCCCCGTGAACGGTCGATCGCCGTTTTGTAGTTGAGCCGGCTCTCCGAGCAAACCCGATTTCTGGCGCCACGGCCAGGGTTCCACCAGTTCGGGTGCCCCGCCTTCGAACCGAATTCTGACGACTCACTCGGCAATCGGCGCGGCTCGGGATATGGTCCCTTGTGCCGTCAAAGATGCCGTCATAAAAATGTCATGTTAACGAAGCGACTCAGGGAAGCCCGTGACGCCAGACCACCTCAAACTCGTCACATTGCCGAGCCAACTTCCGGCATTGAAGCTCGCGCTAAAGAATGCCGGCGCAAAAGCCAACCGGAAGCCGTCGCTTGTTACCGCCACCTACTATGATTCGCCCGATCTCAAACTGCGCCGGCAAAGCCTGACCTTGTGCGTTCAGGAGCAGGGCACGCGCCGCATTCAGGGTTTGCGGCGCTTTGGCTCTCTTGGCGGAGGCGGTACCGCCGGCGGCGAGTGGTGGGACCCTATTGCCGCCGACCGGCCAGATCCCACAGCGGGTATATCCGGCTCGCGACTGCGCGCGATCATCGATGACGGCGAACTGTGTCCATTGTTCAAAACGCAGCTGCGGCGGACGTTCCATAAAGTCAGTACCGATCCCTCCTTCGAGATCACAGCAGCGCTCGACGAGGGGCAGCTTTGCGCCGCGAGCGGCAACGCCGCGGAATCTGTCTGTGAGCTCGAACTCGAGCTGAAGCGCGGGGATCCTGCCGCTCTCTATGACGTTGCGCTCCGACTGCTCGATACGGCGCCATTTCAGATGGAGACCCAAAGTCTGCCCGAGCGGGGCTACCGGCTGATGGGTGCAGAGTTCGCGGCGGTCACGTCGAAACCGCTCGCTTTCGATGCGTCGATGACTGTAGAGGCGGTGCTGCAAAGCGTCGCGCGGGAATGCCTGGGGCACTTGCTTCGCAACGAGGCGGCGGCGATTTCGGGCGACGGCGAGGCGGTCCATCAGATGCGGGTCGCATCGCGACGCCTTCGTTCGATGCTTTCCGCAGTGAAGTCGTTGCTGCCGGTCGAGCAATATCGTTGGCTGCAAGAGGAGCTGAGATGGCTTGCCGGCAGCCTGGCGCCGGTACGGAACTGGGATGTGTTCGCGACGGATCTGCTTGCGCCTGTTCGATCGGCACTTCCGGCGGACGCGAATTTGGAGCAGCTGGCAGCGGCGGCGAAGCAACGGCGGCAGGCGGTCTATGACACTGCAAGGGAGGCGATCGGATCGCGCCGGTATGTCGAGCTGATGTTGAAGCTGTCCCGCTGGTTCGCGTCCCGCGCCTGGCGGGACCAGCCGGCATCGGAGCGCTCCGCCCCCCTGTTTGCTCCGATTGGCTACGTTGCGCCACCGCTTATCGAGCGGCGCTGGCGCCAGGCGCGCAAGCGAAGCAAGCGCTTTGCCGAGCTCTCGCAGGAAGAGCGCCACAATGTCCGCATCGCGCTCAAGAAGTTTCGGTACATGACCGAATTTCTCGGCAGCCTCTTCAACACCCGGGAGGTCAACGCCCTGATGAAGCGGTTGAAGCCGCTGCAGGAAGATCTCGGGCATGTCAACGACGTGTGCACGGCACAGCGCCTCATCAACGAGATCGATCGCCCCGCCGACAATGATGCCACTGCGCTCAGCCAGCAAGCCGGGCTGGTCATCGGCTGGCATCTCCGCGAACTGACGCATACGGAAGCAAGGCTCCGGCGTGACGTACGCCGCTTCAGGAATGCCAAGCCGTTCTGGCGGCCGGCGTCACCCGTTATAGCTCCGGCCATTGTGATCGATGCAGCCAGCCCGAGCCCGTCAACGCAGGCTATTGAACGGCGGGACGTCTTCGTCCGGGGCGAGGGTGGTCAGCGACAGCGCATGGACGCGGGTCGCGAGTTCGGCGGCGAGGGTCTGATAGACGAGCCGCTGGCGCGCGACGCGGCTCTGGCCGGTGAAGGTGGCTGAGACGATCGTCACGGCGAAATGCGTTTCGCCGCCGGGCCGCGCGCCCTCATGCCCGATGTGGTGATGCGATTGATCCTCGATCTGGAGCCGGGT
>Ga0310917_10001166_pt1 | contig 12298 bp, 6 predicted proteins | sample GREbulkMGLF178_FD_203531 | JGI IMG/M metagenome (GOLD analysis project Ga0310917, IMG submission 203531) | Lab enrichment of tropical soil microbial communities from Luquillo Experimental Forest, Puerto Rico - GRE.bulkMG.LF178 | ecosystem: Environmental > Terrestrial > Soil > Tropical forest >... | reverse complement strand
TCCACCAGCAATCGGTAGTTCGCCAAGCCCGTCAGAGGATCCCGCACGGCCAGCAACCGGGCGTGTTCCTCCTGCCGACGGCGTTCGGAAACTTCTGCCGCAAAGACCAGGGTCATGAGTGCCTGGATAGAAAGAAACGATTGCAAGAGCAACAGCGAGTCATTCGGCGACCGGCGCGCGAACGGTCCGTACCCGTGCGTCGTGCCCACCACTGCAATCGCGCACACCACGCAGATGATCGCGGAAGCCTCGCGCGGCCCAAAGCGAAGCGCCGCCCAAATGAGAAACGGTGTGCAGAGAAATGTCCAAGGATCGTTTCTGACTTGCGAATGAAGCACCGGCCCGAAAACGATTCCCGAGACGAGCAGCGTCGAAACCAACAGTGCGGCGGCCTCGACGAGCTGCCGCTTGGACCATTTCCAGCTTGGATTGGCGCACCACAGAAGCAGGAACGGCGTGAACACGAGCGCCCCCGCAGCGTCTCCCAGCCACCAGGTGCGCCAGATGAGGCCGTACTGACGCCACGGGGCAAAACCGCCTAACGCCAGACTGGTGACGCCGAACGTGGCCGCCATGGCCGTGCTCAAAATGCCGCCATAAAGGGCAAAACGAAGAATGTCCCTGCTTCGATCAAACACCTCCTTGCCATTGGCAAAGCGCGAAACCAAATACGTTGCAGTGACGGCCTCAAGGGAGTTTCCGGCGGCAATACCGAGCGAGGTGAGCATTGACCCGGCGGTGGTCAGATTGACCAGGAACGCTCCCACGAAAATCCCCGGCCAATACCGTAGACCGAGAAGAAGAAGCGTCAGGATGGCGATGCCCGTAGGCGGCCAGAAAGGACTGGCGCTCGGGTGCACCGTGGCAAGGCGGAGGCTCAGCTTCGCGGCGAGGACGTAGGTGACACAGGCGGCCAGGCCGATAAGCAATTGCTTCGCTAACTGCGAACGCCACACGCTCGACTTTGTTTCCATAAGAGCCCGAGAGGCTGACTCCACGCGCCGCGTTCCGCGCCCGACATCAGACGACAACGAGCCCGTCTCACAATCTGGGCGGTTGTTAGGGCACGGCTCCTGCGCGAAGACAAAAATAGCGGCCGTGCCAGACCCATGCCGCGACCAGAGCCCACCAACCGGGCTTGAGCTCCCGGCGGCCCACCGCTAAGTCCCACACCCAATCACCGGTGCTCGCGCGGCTACCTACTAGTAGTGTCCGACAATTAGTAATGTGGCAGTGAGCTTCTGGTTTGTTGTTGCGAATCCGTTAGTTGGGTAAAAACCTTAGCCCTTTCGGTCAGGATACTGTCATCGGTGGCTCTGCGGTGGGGCCGGGTTGCGAGGGTTCGGAGGAACACGAATAATCGGGTGAGGGGCCCGGTCTGAATTCCGTTTTTCAAACTCTACGCGGGCAGCAGGTTCGATCGGCGCAGCTCCAAGCACTGCAATGCCACGCGGAGGAGGCCGCCGATTGCGCTTGAGCCCCCACCATGCCGCAGGCGAGCGGCGAAACCGCGACCGTTTGCGAGAAGGGTTCCGTGCGATGACCTGCGAGCCTCCTGATTCACTTTTTTCTATGGCCGAAGGGATCCCTGTGATCGACTAAGCTCGATTCTAGCGCACCACGCCGCTCATCGGGCTCGAAGCCGAGGCGTAGAGCCGTCTCGGCATGCGCCCGGCAAGATAGGCTTTGCGCCCGGCGGAGACCGCATCTCGCATCGCTTCCGCCATGAGCAGAGCATCTTCGGCCTCAGCAATGGCGGTGTTCATCAGCACGCCATCGGCGCCGAGTTCCATGGCGACGGCCGCGTCGGAGGCCGTTCCGACACCCGCATCCACAATCATGGGCACTTCCGTGATGCGCTCGCGCAGAATGCGCAGATTCGCGGGATTCTGAATGCCCAAGCCGGACCCGATAGGCGCCGCGAGCGGCATCACCGCCGCCGCGCCGGCGTCAATCAGTCTGCGCGCGGCGATCAGATCGTCGTTCGTGTAAGGCAGGACGACAAATCCCTCTTTGACCAGAACCCGCGTCGCTTCGATGAGCTGCTCCGTGTCCGGAAAGAGGGTCTGCTGATCCCCGATCACTTCCAGCTTGATCCAGTTGGAAAGCCCCACTTCGCGGGCCAGCCGCGCCGTGCGGATGGCTTCGTCCGCCGTGTAGCACGCAGCAGTGTTCGGCAAAATGAAAATCTTTTCGCGATCGATGTAATCGATCAGCGATTCCTTCGATTTGTCCGTCAGATTCACGCGGCGCACCGCCACCGTCACCATCTCCGCGCCCGACGCTGCGTGCGCCCGCGCCATCTCCTGAAAGCTCCGGTACTTTCCGGTTCCCACGATGAGTCGCGATTGAAACACCCGCCCAGCAATCACCAGATGATCTTGCATAAATAGCCTCAACTGGATTTTAGACCCTGCGCGCCGCGGGAACAAATCCCGATGGCCGTTCCCTTTGTGCACCCACGGTAGTGGCGGGTCCTGGACCGGTGCTTTTTCGCTTTCGCCTCTCGTGTCCCAATTTGCTTTGCTCATCTCCCTCGCGGCGGAGGAGTACTCCAGTCCTCCAGAGAAAGATTTCCAATCATGCAACGGAGGTGTAGACTCGCAAGTCAAAAAGATCACGGAAAACATCTGCTTCCACGAGGCAACCAACTCCAATTTCATTGGCATTTTCCGTGGTGGTCTTCGTCAATACCGGAAGCGCGGTCTCGTCGCATGGTGGTCTTCTTTGAGGATTAGGTGCATTTCCGTCCGGAGGGCTCCAAAATGAAGTCCAGACCTTTTCTGCTGGTTCTCGTCGCAGGCGGCGTTTTCACACCGAGCCTGCTTGCCCAGACCAGCGCCGAGATCGACATCCCCTTTAAGAAATTCGTGCTCCACAACGGTCTCACGTTGATCGTCCACGAAGACCACAAAGCGCCCATCGTCGCCGTGAACGTCTGGTATCACGTCGGCTCGAAAAGCGAGAAGCCTGGCAAAACGGGTTTCGCGCATCTGTTCGAGCACCTGATGTTTGGCGGCAGCGAGCACGCACCGGGTCGCTACATCGACGCGATGGAGAAAATCGGCGCCACGGATCTGAACGGCACAACCAATACGGACCGCACCAATTATTTTGAAGACGTGCCCACAAACGCTCTCGACTATACGCTGTGGATGGAATCCGACCGCATGGGCCACCTGCTCGGGGCGCTAGACCAGAAGACTCTCGACCTCCAGCGCGGCGTAGTGCAAAACGAAAAGCGGCAGGGCGAAAACCAGCCCTACGGCGTCACCCGCGAACTCATCGCGCACAATACCTATCCCGCCGGCCATCCCTATTCTTGGACCACCATCGGTGACATGGCCGACCTCGATGCCGCCTCCATGAAAGATGTGCAGGAGTGGTTCAAGACCTATTACGGCCCGTCCAACGTCACGCTCGTGCTCGCCGGAGACATTGCTGCGCAAAGCGCGAAAGAAAAAGTCGAAAAGTACTTCGGCGATATCCCTCCGGGCCCGCCCGTCTCGCACCAGGAAGTGTGGATCGCCAAAATGACCGGCACGCACCGGCAAATCGTCCAGGACCGCGTACCCCAGGCCCGCGTCTACAAGATCTGGAACGTCCCCCCGTATGGATCGGCCGACGCCGATTACCTGGACCTGGTTAGCGACGTCCTCAGCACCGGAAAAACCTCGCGATTCTACAAGCGGCTGGTCTACGACGACCAGATTGCCACCAGCGCCAATGCGTTTGTGGATTTGCGAGAAATCGGCGGGGAGTTCTACATTCAAGCCACCGCTCGGCCCGGGCAGAATCTCGATCAGGTGGAAAAAGAGGTGGATGAAGAACTGGCTCGTTTCCTAAAGGACGGGCCCAGTGCCGAAGAATTGCGAAGAGTGAAGACCGGGTACATGGCCAATTTTGTCCGCGGCATCGAGCGCATCGGCGGATTTGGTGGAAAGTCCGACCAGCTGGCACGCAACCAGGTGTTCCTCGGCGATCCCGCAGCGTACAAGACTTCGCTAAAGCGCGTCGCGGAGGCCACCGCCGAGGATTTGAAAGCCGCCGCCAATCGCTGGCTGTCCGACGGCGTTTACATACTCGAAGTCTATCCTTTCCCCGATTACCAGGCCGCGGCCCAGGGCGCCGACCGCTCGCGACCGCCGGAAACCGGCACGCCGCCGGAACTGAAGCTGCCCAAGTTCGAGCGCTCCACTCTCGCGAGCGGATTGAAAATCATGCTCGCGGAACGGCATGAAGTGCCTCTCGTGCATTTCTGGATGGCCTTCGACGCCGGTTACGCCGCCGACGAGTCGGTTGCTCCGGGAACCGCCAGCATGACCTCTGGCCTCCTCGATGGGGGAACCGCCGCAAGAAGCGCCCTTCAGATCAGCGACCAACTGGCGCTTCTCGGGGCCGAACTCCACGCCTCCTCGAATCTCGATATGTCCCTCGTCGAGTTGTCTGCGCTTAAAGATAAACTCGATCCTTCGCTCGATTTGTTTGCCGACGTGATTCTGAACCCCACCTTTCCAGAGAGCGATTTCAAGCGGCAGCAGAAACAAGTGCTCGCGGCCATCGAACGCGAGCAAAACACACCGGTCCAGATGGCGCTGCGCGTTCTGCCGCGCTTGCTCTACGGAGCCGGGCACGCCTATGGAAATCCGCTCACTGGCTCGGGCACCAAGGAAAGCATTGCGAAAATGACCCGGGAGGACCTCGTCAAGTTCCATGACACCTGGTATCACCCGAGCAACGCCACTCTGGTAGTCGTGGGCGATACGACGCTCACCGAAATCAAGCCCAAACTCGAAAAACTCTTCGCCAGCTGGAAACCCGCACAAGTACCCAAGAAGAGCGTCAGCACCGTCTCGCGCCCGCAGAAGTCCACCGTTTATTTGATCGACAAGCCTGGCGCGCTGCAATCCGTCATCATCGCCGGCATCGTTGCACCACCGCAGGTCAACCCCAAGGAAATCGCCATGGAAGCCATGAACGACGACTTTGGCGGGATGTTTGCCTCGCGCCTCAACCTGAACTTGCGCGAGGACAAGCACTGGTCCTACGGCGCAAGAAGCATTCTCTGGCCCGCGCGAGGACAACGACCATTTATCGCGCTTGCCCCCGTGCAAACCGACAAAACCAGGGAGTCGCTCGAGGAAATGAGCAAGGAATTCCGCGGCATCCTCGGCGCACGTCCCATCACTCCTGACGAGCTAGCAAAAGTTCAAGCCAACGAAACGCTGACCCTACCCGGCTCGCGCGAAACGCAAAGCGAAGTGGGTCAGTCGATCCTCGATCTGGTCCGATTTGGCTTGCCCGACGATTACTATGAAACGTACGCCGGCAAAGTGCGCGCGTTGAAGGTGAGCGACCTCGAGGACGCCGCAAAAACCGTGATCCATGCGGACAACTTGACCTGGGTGATTGTGGGTGACAGCTCGAAAATCGAGTCGGGCGTCAAAGAATTGAATCTAGGCGAACTCCACCTCATCAGCCCCGAAGGCAAGCCGCTTTAGTCCAAGCGGGGTCGCGGCAGTTTCTGAGGGCCGGCTCGCAAAGCCGCCGCGAACCCTTGTGGGTGCACCCTTTTGCGAGTCTCTCGCATGGGGCAACCTCTCACGGCGCTCGGTCCGGGGCGCTTGGCTAGTGTGCCCGCCGCCGCACGAGCGAACTCAGATTGACCCCCACCCCAAACGAATAATTGTTGAGATGCAGCGGTACGCTGCGGCTGTAGGCGAATTCGAAGTCGAGATAATGAACAGGCCGGAAATCGATCCCCGCTTCGTAGCCGTTGTCGCGCACCAGGGCCGCGCCTCCTTTTGTTATGCTCGCACTCTTGAAGCCGTTGCGGTTGTTGCTCAATCGTTGAGGGTTGGTGCAATTGGCCGTGGGGGCGCAGCGAAAAACGCGGCTGAACATGGTCTGGTTGCCCCAGGGCGTCACGTCGTACGCCCCCCCCTGGAAACTGTACTTCCCACGATCGTATTCCAGGCCTCCGCTAAACGCGACGTTATAGCCAAAGCTCGTGAACGGTCTCGTGAAGTACCGCGTGTCCAGGAGGGTGTTGCCCACTCCCGCATCCAGAAACGGCGACCAAGCCCCGAAAGCACGATCGAAATGGTGGGTGAAATTCCAGGTGGCATGGCCGGTGTTAAGCCCTTTTTTCCTGTCTGCGACTGGCGCCGTCACATGAACGGCGGAATTGTAATTGAACGACCGGCTCGGATAATTGAGCAGCAAGTCCACGAAAGTATTGCCGATGCCAACCCCGGACACCGCTCCCGGGTTCGTTCGCTTAATCGCAACGGGTGTGCTGACAAAGTAGACGGGAACTCCTGCATCCATTGCCAGGTGGCGTGAAAAGTTGTAGCCCACCGCCGAAGCGAGGTCATACACGCCGGCAGCGCTGCTGTAGTCACCTTCAAACCGTGCGCCGAGCGTCCACCCTGTTGAAAATCCTTCGGAATCCCTGCTGCCCGGATTCTTGGCCGCCGGCACCGGAGTTTGCGCCATCGCGGGACAAACAGCTAGAACCAGCACGCACAGCAACCAAGCGCCAGCCACGCACGCGACGCGATGGCTGCGACTTCTCGAGCAAGTGCCCTGACTCCCCCCGAACCATCCGCGAATCAAGTTCATAGTCGCCTCCCAAACCAGGGTTTTCGTGCTTCTTCGACCGGTTGCAACTTACTTCTCGGACCGAGTGATTCGATCTACCCCTTTCTATCGCAGCTCTCGCTTACAACCTTCACTGCGCGCAAAGAAGGCAAGTCCAGTCGTTCACGAATGCCGGATTTGCCGGGAATTGAGGTGGGCGTTGTTTTATCTGATTCTAGTTTACAAACAGGGATGCCTGGGTGCCTTGAGCCTACGACGGGAGGTTTGGGAAAGAAACTGTACGTGAGAACAGTTTAGGACTGGCCCTGCGTGCAGCCTTACCCCTGGAGAATGGGGCGCGGCTCGGCGACGTCCGCGTAAAGCGATTCGATCGCCTGGCGATACCGTTCTTCCACCGCGCGCCGCTTGAGCTTCAGCGTAAAGGTAAGGGTCCCACCGTCGAACGTAAAGTCTTCGGGGAGCAGCGCGAAACGCTTGATCGTCTCATATTGCGCCAGACGCCCGGTGAGCCGCTTGATTTCCGCCTCGATGAGCGCGTGCGGGCGGGCATGGGCGGCCATTTCGGCAGGGGACGAAAACTTCAGGCCTTCGTCGGCCAGCCGCGCGCCCACGGTCGCAGGATTGGGCACGATCAGCGCGGCAATGAATCTCCGTTTGTCGCCGATGACCATGGCGTTGAGGATGTACGGGCTGGTCTTGAGCAGGTTTTCGATGGGCTGCGGCGCGACAAATTTTCCGCCGGCGGTCTTGATCAAGTCTTTTTTGCGGTCGGTGATGTACAGATAGCCATCCTTGTCGAGATGGCCGATGTCGCCGGTCGAGAACCAGCCGTCGGGCGTCAGCACTTCGCGCGTCGCCTCCGGGTTCTTGTAATAACCCTGCATGATGCAGGGGCCTTTGACCAGGATTTCGCCGTCTTCGGCGATGCGCACGTGCACATTGGCAATGGGTTTTCCCGAGCTGCCCGGGCGATTGACCGGATAATTCGTGGAAACAATGGGCGACGTTTCCGTCAAGCCGTAGCCTTGATAGATGGGCACGCCCACCGCCCAGAAAAAGTCTGCCAGCTCTTTGGCAAGCGGTGCTCCGCCCGAACTCACAAGGCGCAGGCGCCCGCCGAGCCCGGTGCGCACCTTCTTGTAGACAAGCTGATTCGCCAGCAGCCATGCGAGCTTCACGGCGAGGCTCGCATGCCTGCCGCTGGCGCGCCAATGGACGGACTGGTTGGCAATCTTCATCGCCCAGTCAAAAATCATTCGCTTCACACCCGCCGTTTTCGAGCCCTGCTCGACCAGGCGAGCATAGATCTTCTCAAAGAACCGCGGAACCGCGGCGAGGACGGTGGGACGGACCTCGAGAAGCGCCTGGGGAACCGCGTCGATGGACTCCACGTAGGCGAGCGGGCAGCCCTGAAAAAGATAGATATACGCGACGGTACGTTCGTAGACGTGCGAAAGCGGCAGAAAGGAAAGCGCCACGTCCTCCGCCGGGTTGAGATGAAAATCCTGGCCCACATCGGTTACGTTCGAGCAAAAGTTCGAGTGCGTGAGCATCACGCCTTTGGGCTCGCCCGTCGTGCCGGAAGTGTAGATGATGGAAGCAAGCTGGCCGGGCAGCACTTGCGACGCGCGTTCGCGGTAGGAGGCAACGTCTTTCTTGCCGGCGCTCTCGACGAGCGTTTCGTACCGGAGCCATTCGCTCGGGCCGTACCCGCCCGCGTCGGCCACAATGATGTTTTCAAGCTCGGGCAGATTGCCGCGCACAAAAAACAGCTTCTCGACCTGCGGTTTGCCCGCTACGAAAATCACCTTGGCGCCGCAATGCTTCAGGATGTATGTCATGCGGTCGGGCGACTCGTTGAAGTAAATCGGAACGGTGACGGCCCCTGCGCCGTTGATGGCAAAGTCAGCGGTATGCCATTCCGGGCGGTTCGTAGAAAAGAGCCCGACGCGGTCGCCTGGCTTCACGCCCAATTCCACGAAGGCGGAAGACAATCCGGCAACGCGGCCGAGAAACTCCTCGGACGACACGGCTTCCCACTTGCCGTCGCGCCGCACCATTTGTGCGCGCGGATTCGCCAGATGGTCAACCGCTTTCAGAAAGCGCCAGGGAAGCGTGCCGTAGGTCATGGTCCAGCCGAAACTCTATCTTAATGAAAATAGAGGCGCAATGAGACACCGGCTTCGTCAAGACGTGTTTGTACGGTACTGCCGTGATGCAAAGGAGCACGAAGGCATTCATCGGTCCTTTGCGGGTGAGAATCACTCGGCTTGATTTTCTGACGTAGACTCGCCGGTAGAAAACCTCAGCGAGCGGCGTTGGAATCTTGACACGGCCGATGCCCATCGCGACGGCAGGGATTGGGATCGCGACCACGCTCGTTAGGTTCACAGCGCTGACGGCTTCCGCGCGGACGCTTGTCACTGCCTTCTAGTCGACTGCGCTCAGAGCAAGCGAGATGTGGCCATGTAGCCTACCCCGACGAATGAGGAGAGATAAGCAGGAAATCCGCTGCGTTCTCGGTCAGGACGACGATCCCTCGTGGAGTCGTCGCTTGGCGTCAGGGTGGCGTGGGGACCAGTCTTTGGGAGGAAACGCCACGTGCCAGAAAGCGGGATTGGGGAGCAGAAACTCGACCCCTACCTTCACCGGCTCATTCGGAAACCGGTCAATGTGGGCGACCACGCACTCGAGCGAATCTTTGGTCTGCGGATTCGTCAGCGTGAGCCGCTGGCCGCGGTAAAGCGGCGCGGAAACAGCAAGCAGCGCGCCATGAGCGCTGACCGACAGCGTGTGCGTCTCTTCTTCGGTGAGCGGCGTGGCGCCAGCCCGGACGGAGACGCGCACCGGGACTTTCACGAGGACGCGCTGGCTGCGGCGGCGATTGTTGGCAAGCCAGGACGTTTCGCGGGACTCGTTGATCCACGCATCGAGCGTTCCGCCGTGTTCCGGCTTGACCGCGGTAAACATCAGGCCCATGCCCTTGCCCGGCTGGTTGTAGACGACTCTACCTTGGACTTCGAGCGCTTGGGCGCCTTTGGTCATGCGCACCTGGGCGGCGCTTCCCAAAGGTAGCGGGTTGTCGGTGTCAAGATAGCAGCCCTGCTGGCTCAAGTCGCGCACGCGGGTTTCGCACTTTGTGGCGGAGTCGCTCGCGATGACTTCGGCGGTGCCGCGGAAGGCATAGCGTGGATTCGCGCGGCGGTCGGCCGCAGCTCGAGGTGTGAGAGGCGAGACCGGGGCGCCGCGCCGGGCAGGCGCTTCACCTGCTGCGGTAAACTCGCGGGGAGCCCGAGGAGTCCCGGAGGCCCTTTCAACGTGAAAGGAGTTCGAGAAATTCTCGATTTCCCTTTGCAGTTCGATGGAAATCTCGGAGCTTTCGGTCTCGGAGTGCGCGGCAGCAGAATCCGCAGCAACGGCCGGGCTCTCGGCCCCACCGTGCACGGCGACCGGCGGCTCCGCGGCGTGCTCTGCTGGCTGCTCGCGGTTCTCCAAGGGCTCGGCCGAGGGATCCGGCTTGCGCGTGCGGCGCTTCATATATCGAGGATTTTACCGCAACAAGCGCGAGCGGCGGCAAATCAGGGAGCGCCTTGCGAGCTAAGAGGAAATAGCAGGTTATTGACATTCCTCCCCGCCTTAGAAGCAGCGAGGATTCCTACAAGGTGGTTTTAACCAGAACATCGGTTCCGGTTTCATCAATCGGCTTTACCACGCCGCATCTCCCTAGGCATCAGGATCGCGCCTGCCCGGCCCTAGGGCTGGCGACCACAGAATCACGCACGAAAGCCTGCGCCTTATATCCCGCTCTCAAGTACGGAGCCTTACGGAGCATTTTCGTAAATGAGCCGAGTCGCGGGTGCAATCGGCATGGCCGTGCGTTAGTATGGGCGTAGAGAGGTTATGAAAGCAACCGTATCGGAAACGACTGCGACAGCCGGATTGTCGAAAGGGCCGTATCGCGCGCCGCGAGGGAGGGAGATTTCCTGCAAAGGCTGGCAGCAGGAAGCGGCGATGCGCATGCTGCTCAACAATCTCGATCCCGAGGTGGCGGAGAAGCCGGAAGACTTGGTGGTTTACGGCGGGACGGGCAAGGCGGCGCGAAACTGGGAGTGCTTTCACGCGATGGTGCGTTCGCTGAAAGCCCTGGAGGGGGACGAAACGCTGCTGGTTCAGTCAGGAAAGCCCGTGGGGATGTTTCGCACGCATGAGTACGCGCCACGCGTGCTGCTGTGCAATTCCAACCTGGTGGGGCACTGGAACAGCTGGGACAAGTTTCATGAACTCGACCGCGCGGGCTTGATGATGTACGGGCAGATGACCGCGGGAAGCTGGATTTACATTGGGACGCAAGGGATTTTGCAGGGGACCTACGAAACGTTTGCGGCAGCGGCGAAAAAACATTTTGGCGGCGAGCTGAGGGGAAAGCTTGTGGTCAGCGGCGGCATGGGCGGCATGGGCGGAGCACAGCCGCTCGCAGCTTCCATGAATGGCGCGGCGTTTCTGGGGATTGACGTCGATCCCGAGCGCATCAAGAAGCGGCTGAAAAGCGGCTATTGCGATGTGCTAGTGACATCGCTCGATGAGGCGCTGCGCATCTTGAAGAACGCGGTGCGCCAAGGCGAAGCGACGTCGGTGGGGCTGGTGGGAAATTGCGCGGACGTGATTCCGGAATTGGCAAAGCGCGGCGTGGTGCCGGATTTGCTGACCGACCAGACGAGCGCACACGATCCGCTCGGGGGGTACGTGCCGAATGGCATGCCGCTCGACGCGGCGCTGGAGCTGCGCCGGCAGTACCCCGAGGAATACCAGAAGCGCGCGCTTGCGGCGATTGCCGTGCACGTCCAGGGCATGCTGGACTTGCAGAAGCTCGGCGCGGTGACTTTCGACTACGGCAACAACATTCGCACGTTCGCGTTCGACCAGGGCGTGAGGAATGCCTACGACTTCCCAGGATTTGTGCCCGCGTACATTCGGCCGCTGTTTTGCGAGGGCAGAGGGCCGTTCCGTTGGGCGGCGCTTTCCGGAGAAGCGTCGGACATTGCGCGCACCGACCAGCTGGTGCTCGAGATGTTTCCGCATAACCAGCAACTCGTCCGCTGGATCAAGTTGGCGCAAAAGCGGGTGAAGTTTCAGGGCTTGCCGTCGCGAATTTGCTGGCTGGGATACGGCGAGCGCGACAAATTTGGATTGGCGTTAAACGACCTGGTGGCGCGGGGAGAGATCAAGGCTCCCGTCGTGATGGGGCGCGATCACCTGGACTGCGGCTCGGTGGCGTCGCCGTACCGCGAGACGGAAGCGATGCGCGACGGGTCGGACGCGGTCGCGGACTGGCCTCTGCTGAATGCACTGATCAATACAGCGAGCGGGGCGTCGTGGGTGTCGATTCACAACGGCGGCGGCGTGGGGATTGGTTACTCCGAGCACGCCGGGCAAGTGACCGTGGCGGACGGAACGAAGGAAATGGCGAAGCGCATCGAGCGCGTGCTGACGAACGATCCGGGAATGGGCGTGGCGCGGCACGTGGATGCCGGGTATCCGGAAGCGATTGCTTTCGCGAAGAAGACCGGCGTGAAAGTACCGATGCTATGACCGGGCGGAGGCCAACCAGATTCAGTTGGTTTAGCTGGCAACCAATTCGGTTATGCTCTACGCGGCCTGCCTGGCTCCTGTGCTGGGGATAGCTGTCGATGCGTCT
>Ga0310917_10001164_pt1 | contig 12305 bp, 13 predicted proteins | sample GREbulkMGLF178_FD_203531 | JGI IMG/M metagenome (GOLD analysis project Ga0310917, IMG submission 203531) | Lab enrichment of tropical soil microbial communities from Luquillo Experimental Forest, Puerto Rico - GRE.bulkMG.LF178 | ecosystem: Environmental > Terrestrial > Soil > Tropical forest >... | reverse complement strand
GCGATCCGCTGGATGCGGAACTGCGAAAGGACGGCATCGAGATGATCGCGCCGCATCGGAGCAACCGAAGCAAGCCGCCCACGCAAGATCGGCGAAGGTTAAGCCGCTACATGCGACGCTGGCTCGTTGAGCGCTTCTTCGCCTGGATTCAATGGCAGCGCCGGATCCTCATTCGCTGGGAGTACCACGCCCACAATTTCCTCGGCTTTGTCCAACTTGCATGTCTCGTGATCCTCTTCAAACGGTTTTGAGATAGGTTCTAGAGACCTTGCCCTCGGAGAGTTCCGCCTGCAGCTCTCGTGGATTAAACCGGGCGTAGATATCGCGCATTGCTGGGGCTTTGTTGAGCGGGCTCTCGCCAACGGCTTCGATGGCATGACAGCGTCCGCATTTTTCTTGAAAGATGACCTTGCCTCGTGTTTCTAGGGAGCGGGCTAAAGGCGTAGGCTAGGAACGCGAGATACATCGGAGCCCTGCGCACTCGTTCACAACTGGGTGTGTCTCGCGAATTGCTGATGTTCTCGGGATAAGAGCCTCGCGTTGTCGCATGAGCAGCGAAGCGTAGGCCGAGGGCAGCCGGCAACCCGGGCTGCGCACCTTTTACTCGTCGTAGAGGCGGTCGCCGTGGGACTTTCCGCCCTCCAGGCAATGCAGGTGACGAGATTAGGCACAAATCGCCTCATGTCCCGCTACCGGCCCGTGAAGGTCCGCGCCGCCTTACTCTTTCACGCCCATCAATTTTCGCCTATAGCTCCTTCAATCTGACGGGGGAATTGTCCCGCCGTGGTCGCTGTTGTATGGTTTCAGTCCCACCTGCGCTGCCGCCAGCCGCCGGTAGAGATTGCGCCGACGAACGAGCGGCCACCACTCGTACAGGAATATTTCGATCGGCCTCCAGTTCGCGACCCATCCGAAGATCAGCAGGCTCTCCGCAATCAGCCCGGCGACCGGCTGCGGCGCAATCCTGACCACGACGGTCTGGCCGATGATGACGGAGAACGAGAGCACGGCGACGCCGATGGCGAGTGCCCAGCGGCCGACCCGAAACAACTCCTTGAGATCCAGCCCGATGATGCGGGCGCGATAGCCGAAATAGCCGGTGATCGCCGCACTGATCTCGCGCGCTTCCGGAAGCGACGCCTGTGCCTCCGGCAGATGCACGACGATCCGCAGCGGCCGATCCCGAGGCAGCTCTCTTGCCCAGCTGACAATGAATTCCTCCGCCTCCTTGTCGAGATCCCGCTCGCGAAACGGAAACGGATCCAGGGTGTGAAAGAGCTGGGAGACATCCTCGACCCGTAGTTCGATGGAATGTCCGGTTGCCGCTAATTGGTCAGGCATGTGTGCGTCCAATGTTCAATTCGCCGTCATGAGGGTGGGTCCCATACCTTCAGAGTCGTGTCCGTTGAACCGGTCATGTAATAACGAGGATATGGCATATCGCTCGGATAGAGCTCAGCTATGCCGCGACACATCTGGCGCAGGAGCAAAGATCTTCGACGCCGCCTATATGAGATCCTGAAGCACGGCACGATCGGAGATCGGACGGGTCTCATCGTCGGCCGACTCATCGTCGCTCTGATCATCACGAACCTCGTCACTATGACGCTCGATTCGGTGCCTGCGTTGGAGGCGCAATATGGGCCGCTATTCCTTGCGATCGAACTGCTATCGCTCGTCGTTTTCACCATCGAGTACGGGCTACGGGTTTGGGTGGCGGCCGAGCACGCGCCGCACCGGCATTCGAGCGAACGCAAGGCCCGATGGGAATTTGTGTCGAGCCCGCTCGGCGTGATTGATCTTCTCGCGGTTCTGCCGTTTTGGTTCGCATTGGTCTTGCCGGCTGACCTGCGGGTCGTATTGGTGTTTCGAATGGTGCGGTTTCTCAAGTTGGCGCGCTACTCACCAGCCATGCGCTCGCTGCTCGACGCTCTCTACAGCGGGCGCCGTGCGTTGTTCGGAGGCTTCGTGATTTTACTGGGTGCGACGCTGCTCGCTGCTAGCATCATGCACGTGGTCGAAGGTCATGCACAGCCCGACAAGTTGGGCACGATTCCCGATGCGATGTGGTGGGCCATCGTCACGCTGGGCACGATCGGCTACGGCGACGTACCGTGCTGGGACGCATCGTCGCATCGGTCACGATCTTCGTCGGATTGATCATGGTCGCATTGCCGATCGGCATCGTCGCTACAGCCTTCGCAACCCCCTACCGATGACAATAGAAACGATCGCGAGAAGCACGCTGCAGCCGCTGACGAGGTATCTCAGAGCCCGACGCGAGTAGAACCTCGTCCTAGAAAGGCTTTTCGAGAAAGTCGACGGCCCCAGTCTCATCGCTTTCCACGGCGAGCGGATATCCCCGTGAGCCGTGATGACGATGACCGGCACAGCAAGCTTGAGCCCGGCAAACAGGTAGAACACCGCTGAGCTCGGGCATTCTCACATCGGTAATGATGCAGCCTGTCTGGACCGTGGGCGCAATCTCTAAGGAACACGACGGCGGATTCGCAGGTCCGCACCTCAATACCGGCCTAGCCTCAGCTGGAAAGCGAGCGCCTGGCGCACCGCCTCGTCGTCGCCGATCACGTGGACGATGGACTTGTCAGGCGGCATCGCTGGAATCCTCCCCGGTCGCGGCCCGCAGCGTGAAGCGAAAGATCGTTCCACCGCCGGGATTGGGCTCCACCATGATCTGTCCACCGTGGGCCTCGACAATGGTGCGGCAGATCGACAAGCCGACACCCATTCCCTGGCGCTTGTTGGTGACAAAGGGTTGGAAGAGCTGCGACATCAGTTCCGGCGCGATCCCGGGTCCGGTGTCGCTCACGCTGACGACGATCATGTCGTCGTCGCCGGCTGCCGTGGAGATAACAAGCTCGCGACTTTGCGAGGCTTTCATGGCCTCGACGGCATTGCGCAACAAGTTCAGCAACACCTGCTGGATCTGCACCTTGTCGACCAAAACGAGATCGACGGTCGGGTCGAATTGAAACCGGACACGCACGCCCTGATCCTTGGTTCCGACCAGCGCCAAGGCGCTGGCCTCCTCAATGAGTTTCCTGACGCCTTCCACCCGACGCTCGCTGTCGCCACGCCCCACGAATTCGCGCAAGCGACGGATAATCTGTCCCGCGCGCAAAGCTTGATCGCCCGCCTTGTCCATGGCATCGCGCAGCAAGCTCGAGCGCTCCTCGGCACCACTTTCGAGCAAGCGCCGCGAGCCCTTCATGTAGCCCACGATGGCCAATAACGGCTGGTTGAGTTCATGGGCCAGCGCGGATGCCATCTGGCCCATCGCCGTCAATCGGGACACATGAATGAGCTCGGCTTGAAGCTCCTGCAGCCTCGCCTCTGACTGCTGACGCTGCGTGATGTCGCGAATAAAGCCAGTGAAAAAGTGACGGTCGCTGGATCGCATTTCTCCGACAGCGATCTCCATCGGGAAGGTCGAGCCGTCCTTGCGCTCGCCGACCACGACGCGGCCGATTCCGATGATTCGCCGTTCTCCGGTCCGCAGATATCGCCTCAGGTACTCATCGTGATTCTCCCGGTACGGCGACGGCATCAACATCTTGACGTTTTTTCCAATCACTTCCGCCGCGCTATAGCCGAATAGCCGCTCCGCCGCCGGGCTGAACGATTGCACGATTCCGCCCTCGTCGATCACGATCATCGCCTCCGGCACGGTATTGAGGATCGACGCGAGATGAGCCTCGCGCGCAAGCGCGTCCCGCGTACTGGTGGCGGCTCGAATACGGTTGCGTTGCAGCTGCTCTCCGCTCCAGGCGATGCCCGCTCCGATCAGCGTGAACAAGGCGGCATCGACGATCTCCGACGCCGAAACGCCGGGAGACATCGTGATGACGAAGAAGCCGAGCACAACGCTGAGGGCGGTTGCCAGCAGTCCCGGTCCCAGCCCGCCTAGGCCTCCAGCAACCAAAACTGCGGGCACGAACAACAGGTAGGGGGAGGCATCTCCCAGGATCGGCGTGAGCGCGAGTCTGGCCAAGAACGCGATCGCCACGGCAACGGGCGCAAGCGCATAGCGAAGCGCCTCCTGCCGGACAAAAAGCCAATGTTTGAAGGTGCTTAGGTTGCCCTGCGGGCTCGATTTGGCGGCCAAATCCGTGACGAATGTCTTCATCGAGAGCCTGCGGCCTGTCCCTGCCTCCGGGCTAGCCCGGAGGGATTTTATCGGAATTTTCGCCTCCTCGCGCAGCGGTTACCAATGGCCTCATCAACTGGAGGTCATGGGCGATGCTGACGCAGACCGCAATGCGGAATGTTTCCCAGAGGCAGCCGGCGACGCAACCTCGTCGCGCGCCAGTCCCGCGTGCCACCATGCAGGCCGGCACGATCGAGCTCATGGGCGCGTGCATGTCGTTTGCCGCCAATGCCGAGATCTACGGGGAGAACGAGCCCGCCGATTACCTCTACAAGGTCGTCAGTGGGACGGTGCGCACCTACAAGGTCCTGGTGGACGGCCGCCGCCAGATCGGAGCCTTCCATCTGCCCGGCGACATTTTCGGTTTCGAGACGGGAGACGAGCACACGCTTTCTGCCGAAGCGATCACCGACTGCAAGATTATCGTGATCAAACGCAGCACGGTGATGGCGCTTGCGGCAAGGGACAATGATGTGGCACGCCAAATGTGGGAGCTGACCGCCTGCGAACTCCGACGTGTGCAAGAGCATTCGCTGGTTCTGATCAAGAGCGCGGAGGAGCGGGTCGCGGGCTTTCTGTTGGAAATGGCGGACCGCGTGCCCAACGGCGGGGCAGTCGAGCTTCCGATGTCGCGACAGGACATCGCCGATTATCTGGGGCTCACCATCGAAACCGTTTCGCGCACGCTCACGCATTTGGAAAGCGAGGCGGCGATCGAGGTGCCAAAGCGGCGCCGTATCCTGCTGCGTAACCGCTCTGCACTACGTCGGCTCAACGCATGAGGCGCTGAGAATTTGGAAGCGGCCAACGGCATTCTGCTCGTTCCAAAACTCTATGTTGCGGGCGCCCCCCTCAATCTGAAATTTGGCTCGAAAGGTCCGATCAGATCGAGCCAATCTTCCATCAGGCGTGTCATCAAGCATCGATTGCGGACGGTCTCTTTCGCCTTCTGTCCCAGACGAGACGCCAGCGCTCGGTTCTGAAGCAACGTCACAATCCGCTCGGCCGCTTGTTCAATATTATCCACCAAGAAGCCATTCACGCCGTCTTCGATCTGGGTCTTGATTCCACCAGCCCTGCTACCGACGACCGGCGTTCCTTTCCACATGGCCTCGGTGACGGTGAGGCCGAAACCTTCCCGAATCGACTTCTGCAGAACCACGGCCGCCCTACGCTGCAGGGCGTTAACGAGCGCCGAATCCTGCACGGACAGAATGCGAATCCGCTCGTCGGCACATCGACACAGTGAGGCAAATACGTCCTGACTTCCGGGTCGTCCGTTGCGACATTGCGGACCAGCACCAGCGTGCAGTCCAAGTGCTTGCGTACCGATCTGAAGACGTCGATCACGCCTTGCGGGTCTTTCCATTTGTCAAAGCGTGACACCTGCACCACGAGAGGAAGGTCGCATGGGATATTATAGTGTGCCAAGCGGTCACCGATCTCATCATCAGACACGACCCTCGCTCGTCGTGAGGTCCCGTCCTTGATCAAAATCAAATTGAAAGTGGGTATCCGGGCGGGCCAGTTGGGTGCTGTCCACCTTGCATCCTCTTGCGTGCGCTTGTTCGATCAATGCCGATTCAAGTGTGATTAGCGCAGCTCGATTTTCCCGACAGCGACGATCCGGGCGTCCCCCTTTTTGATCTATGTCAACGCGGTTGGCTTGGTTAAAGCGCTCATTTTCAATACACAAAAGAGGAGAGGCGTCATGGATGACAAGCTGGTACGAGATGACGTGCTCGAGGAACTCGACTTCGACCCGAGCATTGATGCGACAAACATCGGAGTTGCCGTGGATGAGGGCGTAGTGACCTTGAGTGGACACGTGTCGAGCTACGCGGAAAAAATCGCTGCCGAATGTGCAGCCCGACGAGTCAAAGGCGTGCGCGCCATTGCGCAAGAGATCGAGGTTCGCCACCCGGGCGAAAAGGAAACAGCAGACGACGAAATCGCCAAACGCGTGCTCACCGTGCTCAGGTGGGACGCCATGATTCCGCAGGAGGCGGTCAAGGTCACCGTGCAAAAGGGATGGGTGACCCTGAGGGGCGAGGTCAACTGGCAGTATCAGAAGAAGGCGGCCGAGGATGCCATTCGGAAATTGTTCGGTATCACTGGTGTCGGCAACTGCATCTCGATCAAGCCGCAGACGATTCATCCATCTGACATCAAGAAGAAGATCGAGGATGCCCTGGCTCGGCATGCGCACCTTGAGGCTGAGGCGATTCGGGTTGATGTTCGGGATGGCAACAAGGTTTCGCTCGAAGGAAAGGTCGATAGTTGGGAGGAACGCGAGGCCGCTGAGAGGGCAGCCTGGTCCGTCGCTGGGGTTCAATCAGTCGACGACCGTCTGACGATCGTGCGGTGATTGGCGATGTCGTCGCGCATTGCCAACGGTGGCTCCGCATTGCCTAGGCTGTGGGCTGCACCCGTCGACGCGGAACTTGCCTTCAGACGAGAAACGTCGCCATGAGGATCGCTCAGATCGCTCCACTTTACGAACGCGTGCCGCCGCAGTTCTACGGGGGCACAGAACGCATCGTTTCCTACCTTACCGAAGAACTCGTGCAGCAGGGGCATGATGTGACGCTCTTCGCTAGCGGGGACTCCAAGACTTCGGCGAAGCTGGTGCCCTGCTGCAAGATGGCCCTGCGCCTCGATCCATCCGTCAAGAACCCTCTAGTTTACCATATCATCATGCTGGAGGAGGTCCGGCAGAGGATCGACCAGTTTGATGTCCTTCATTTCCACATCGATATCCTGCAGGCGCCGCTCATCCGCGACATCGCAGATTGTACCGTGACGACGCAGCACGGGCGATTGGATTTGCCAGACCTCATTCCGTTCTACGGGATGTTTCGGGAGCTTCCTCTCGTCTCGGTCTCAAATGATCAACACAAATATCTGCGGCACGCAAATTGGGTCGGCACTGTTCATCATGGCCTTCCGCGCGATCTCCTTCCGTTCCAGCCGAACGCAGCCGGCCGCTATCTCGCGTTTCTTGGACGGATTTCGCCCGAAAAAGGACCGAACCGCGCAATCGAGATCGCCGCCAGAGCCGGCATGCCGCTGGAGATTGCGGCCAAGGTCGACCGCGTGGATCAAACCTATTGGGACGAGATCATCCAGCCCATGGTGGAGGCGCATTCAAATGTGGAATTCATCGGCGAGATCGACGAACGCGATAAGGCAGCATTCCTTGGCGAAGCGGCAGCATTGCTGTTTCCGATTGATTGGCCGGAGCCTTTCGGGCTGGTTATGATCGAAGCGATGGCTTGCGGCACGCCAGTTATCGCATTCCGACGCGGATCGGTCTCCGAGGTCGTCGAGGACGGTATATCCGGCTTCGTGGTGGACACCATCGAGGAGGCAGTGAGGGCCGTGCAGCGGATCGTTACCTTGGACAGAGCAAGGGTGCGTGCCGCATTCGAGCGCCGCTTCACGGTAGACCGTATGGCTCGTGATTATGTGCAAATTTACCGAGAGCTTGCCCCCGCGCGCGCTAAATCCGAACGGGTTCGCACGCTGAATGGAAGGGAGAAGGCGCTGCACACGGTGCAGAGCCTCGCGGCCGAGCTAACACCGGCGACCGCAGCATTGCAGGGCTAACGGCTATCGGGCCGACCGCAAATTGAGCGAAATCAAATTTTTGGTCATCTCGATAACCACGGCGCGGCACTGCGCGGCGTTTATCATTGTGCGCAGCCACTCATCCGGGCATTCGGCGTCGATGGCGCAGCACGCGCACGCTTGGCGCCTTGCACCCCCGGATTCGGATATTGAGGCGCTGCTCGATGGTCTCGAAGAACTGGTGTAACGCAAGCCGAAGCAATCACATCAGCGGGAGTTGGCACGATCCGCAAAGTGAACGAGAGGCAGACTTCGACACCCTGAGGATCCAGATTTGTCAGCTCTTGCTTGCTACAAGTTTGTTCTTGAGATACGTCGCGGCTCCATCAAGCGTGACGACCTTGGGATAATCGAGCTCCGCGATGTCGACACCGAGACGATGATGGAGCGCGATGACGAAGTTGAGGAAATCCATCGAGTCGATATCCAGGGCTTCGAAGGTGTGACGATGCAGGTGGACGGGATGGTTGTCGCCGCTCTGGTTGGTCATGACCAGGCGATAGTGCTTTCCGCGATCGGTCGTGAACAGCGGATTCGTATTCGGCCAGCATGGGTCGCATAGAGAACATCAGGTCGACGTTACGCTTCGATCGTGCCATGGCGGCCGCGATTGCGGCCCGCATCGCCTCGAGGTTTAGCCCGGTCGGTTCAGCGGATGCGGGGGCTGCGAAGAGCCTGCGCTCGACGTCTGCGCGAATGATCGCGCCGCTGGGGCCGGCTCCAGGTAATAATGCGGGATTTCCCGGAGCGCGATCAAATCGATCGATCAGTATAGCTACCGATCCATTCCATACCGGGGGCTGACATCTGGCGGGCGGCATTGCCTCATGCCATGCTCCGATCCGTGAACGGCGCCGTCATCGTCTGGGACCTGGAGACTGTGCCCGACCTGCGCGGGTTCGCAGCCGCTAACAGCCTCGTCGGTAAGACCGACGCGGAGCTGCGGGCGCTTCTCGGGAACAGATTCCCAAAGCACATCTACCACTCTATCGTGTGCATCGGCGCGCTGGTCACTCACCGCGAGAGTGATCATTGGGCGGTGGACGCGCTAGGTGCACCCCACATTGGTGAGCAAACCGAGAAGCAGTTGATCAGCGCATTCTGTGAAAAGATCGCTGAGCTGGCCCCGCAGCTCGTGACATTCAACGGCAATACCTTCGACCTCCCCGTCCTGCGCTATCGTGCCATGATTCATGGCGTACCTGCACCAGGATTGGCTGCCCGCCCCTACTTCAATCGATACACCGAAGACGCAATCGACTTGTGCGATGTGCTCTCGGCGTTCGCTCCTCACAGCAAGGCCTCGTTGAACGAGCTCAGCAAAATCATGGGGCTGCTGGGCAAACCCGAAGGCATCGACGGCACCGAAGTCGAGCGATACTTTCTCGAGGGTAAGATCAAGGAGATCGCTGAATATTGCGAGGCGGATGTTGTCAACACGTATCGAGTATGGCTGCGGTATGAGCTGTTTCGGGGACGGTTAAATGAGAGCGAGCATCAAGCAAGCGAACGCAGCTTGGCGGAATTCATCAGGGCTCGGGTCAATACCAAGCCCCATTTGGACCGACTGATTCAGCAAACCTCGGCGTGAACATTTTAGATCACGGCGACTGCATGTTCGGCGGCCGGCAGCTTCGCCGATGCTCGGCGTAGCCATTCTCACCATGTCTTGCCGAAGTTCTTACCCTGCAGCATGCCAAGGAAGGATGCGGGCGCGTTCTCCAACCCCTCGACGATGTCCTCGCGATATTTGAGGCGACCCGTGCGCACCCACTCGCCGACGTCGCGCAAGAACTCGGCTTGTTTCGCGGCGAAATCTGAGACGATGAACCCACGCACGAGGAGGCGTTTGCGCAACACCGAAAACATGTCGGGCCCGGGCATCGGGGTCGTCGCGTTGTACTGCGCGATGATCCCGCATACGGGAATGCGCGCAAAATCGTTGAGTAGCGGCTACACCGTCTGCTGCACGGCGCCGCCGACGTTCTCGAAAATAGCAATCCCCTTGGGAGAAGCGGCTTCGAGCTGTTTGCAAAATCGGATGCACGATGATCGACACATGCATCGAAGCCAAGCTCGTTGGCGACGAAGCGGCACTTCTCAGCGCCGCGGGCGATCCCGACCGCATAGCATCCCTTGATTTTGGCGATTTGCCCGACTACCGACCCGACGGCGCCGGAGGCCGCCGCAACGACGATAGCCTCCCCAGCCTTTGGCTGACCGATTTCGAGAAGGCCGACATAGGCGGTCATCCCCGGCATACCGAGGGCACCGAGCGCCGTCGAGACAGGCGCCGCCGTTGGATCGAGCTTGCGCAATCCCGCGCAATGCCTCCAGCACGTGGCCTTCTTTTGTGTCGATCTTGTGCGGACCAACACGGTCAGCCGAGGCGCAAGGCGTTCACGGCGCGAGAAAAGCAAACGTCAACCACGCCGACGCGCCCCCGACCGCGAGGCAGCCCGATGCCATGGTCGCAAGGTCGGCCGCGAACCAGCCACGGCCGATGGCCGCGCCGATGGCAATCTTGCTCACCGTGTCGCTGGCGACAGCGGCGAGAATGGCGAGCACCGCATGCGCTCGGCTCAGAGTATCAGGGGTGAGACGCACCATCGAGACGCTGACCGCATCGACATCGACGAGCCCGACGACGATCGCGCCGGCGACCGCGCCCGTCGCGCCGAACGCCTCCCCGAGCGCACGACCGAGCACGATGATCACACCCAGGAAAACGGCAAATCCCACAACCGACAGGAGATCGAACGGATTGCGAAACTTCACGCTGCGATATGCATCGCGATCGGCTTGCTGCCAGGTCATCCAGGCGATGGCGAACCCCACCGCCGTCAGCGCGGCCGCGATGAGCGCGGGTGCGACCAGCACGAGGAGTTCGGGCTTGAGCGCAGCCACGATGCCGACGACGCGCAGAAACATGACCGCCGACGCAACCGCCACGCCGGCCGCCAGCAGCCGAGGCGAGCCTTCGCGGGCGGCGGCGCGGCGCGCATTGGCGATGGTGACCGCGGTTGAAGATGCAACGCCCCCGGCCGCAGCCGCCAGCAGCAACCCGCGACGCGCACCGAAATATTTCACCGCCGCATAGCCGAGGAAGGAGACGCTGGCGAGAACGATGGCAATGAGCCAGACCTCCCGTGGATTGACGCCACCAAACGGTCCCAGCGGTGCGTCGGGCAAGATCGGCAGGCCGATGAACGTCATGGCCAGCAACACCACCGCCGATCGCAGTTCTGGCCACGTGATCTTTTCCACCCAGCCGTGCAGCTCTTCGCGCGCGGCGAGCAAAGCCGTGGCCGCCACCGCCGCGCCGGCGGCAATGCGCATGTCGCCGAGCAGCGCATAAGCGCCGAGCGCAAAGGTCAACATGGCGGCGATTGCCGTCGTCGCCGAGAAACTTCCGGCGGCTTGGTTCTCGTCGCGAGCGAAGAGGGCGATGACGGCGCTGTATGCGGCGAACGCCACGCCAAGAACGATGGCGAGGCTCGCGGCACCTCCCAACTCTTGTTTCGGCAAGGCCTGCGCCAGAGCAGCGATCACGCCGCCGAGCAGGCCCGAGAGCGCGAACGTGCGGATTCCCGCCGTGCGGCTTCCCGGTGTGGCTCCGCGCCTGCGCCAGCCGCGTTCGAGCCCGATCAAGAGGCCAATACCGAGCGCGACGGCAAGGCGGGAAATCAACTCATGCAGGTCCATGGACGGCCCAGCAACCAAATCCGGACCGTTCTAGGCGTGATCGGGCCGAGCGTATAGGTCAACCAGATGACTCACGCACGCCACACGGCGCGCGATCGTTACGCTCGGCCTTTGCAGTTGCGACGCCGGCGCGTACCAGTTCGACCAGCAGCAGCTCGGCCGTAAATCCGTTCGCGAACATCAGCGCCTCGGTGCAGCCGTCGGGAGACGCGGCGAGCAGCTCAAGGGCGCGGCGACGGCGTGCTTGGGGGCCGTGGTGACGGCAGTGAGGTAGGGCATGGAGTCAGATACCTCTAAGATACCACGCCGAGTCTGCGCTGCCGGTCAAAAATATGGACCTTCCGAACTTATCCGTGCCCCCGCACCTCACCGCGCCGGCCGACGTGACTCCATCAGTGCGACAGAAGAATCGGCACAGGTGGACGTGTAAGCATCCTCTTGGTGGCTCCTCCGAGGATAAATTCTCGGATCCGAGAGTGTCCGTACGCGCCCATTACCAAAAGGTTCGCATTCCGATACGTCAAATGAGCTTCAAACACATCACCAATGCTGCGCCCTTTGGCATCGACTTCGTCGAGTACCACATCGACACCATGTCGCGCCAAGTGCTTAGCAAGCTCTGCACCAGACCGCCGGGTGTCGATAGTCTTTTCGTTGGTCACGGTGAGAACACAAACGCGTTTTGCTTTCTCTAAAATGGGCATCGCATCTGCGACGGCCCGCGTGGCAGGCCGGCTGAAGTCCCAAGCCACGATCACGGTGTTGAGCGCGAACGACTCGGTTCGCTTTCGCGTGTGTGGCA
>Ga0310917_10001155_pt1 | contig 12337 bp, 10 predicted proteins | sample GREbulkMGLF178_FD_203531 | JGI IMG/M metagenome (GOLD analysis project Ga0310917, IMG submission 203531) | Lab enrichment of tropical soil microbial communities from Luquillo Experimental Forest, Puerto Rico - GRE.bulkMG.LF178 | ecosystem: Environmental > Terrestrial > Soil > Tropical forest >... | reverse complement strand
TGCGCGGACAGGTCGCGAATTGTTGGTGCGTCCACCGGCCATCACCAAAGCGTGCCGACCATCACACACCCGACTGTGTCGGGTCATGACCATTGGTCAATCCTCCGGCTCAATCGGTTCATTGCATCCGTATCGTCCGGCCCCCTTAGTTCACGTTTGCTGCGCGCGCACCGCGAGCGGCCACATTGCCGCCGCGCCGCCGAGCAGGATGACGAAATCGCGCCGTCGTATACCTGACACGAGGGCTTCCCCCCTCGCAGTCGGTCCGCCGCATCCTCAGCCTGCCACCGACCCCGTGGCAGGTCCTTGGGGTAGACCTGAATTGTTCTGAATCGGGCCGACGATCGGCCGTAGCTGCGTTCGTGCTCGATAGAGATCGGCCCACGCTGTCTTCTACCCCGTCAATTGGAGAAAAGTTGGAGATGCCGCGGAGAGCGCGCTAGCTGGTTGAAATCATTGGCGCTCCCTAGGGGACTCGACCCCTGTTTTCGCCGTGAGAGGGCGAGCTTCAGCTACTTGATTGTGCCGCCGCACTCGCTCCAGCATGCCCTCAACCGCGCGTTTGGCCTGCGCGAGCTTCTGTGCATCGAAGTCAAACCCCGCTGCGCTTATAGGCGCGAAAGAAGCTTCGCGCGGCTCTGCATTCCATCGGCACAGCAATGCTTGGTGTTTCCAAAGCGGCTATCAGCCATGAGGATGACGATGGCGGCGAGCGTTCTCATGATGCCAGTGCCCGTTCGATCGCTTCGCGCACCTCGGGGTGCAGATCCTCGCGCGTCATTTCAGCCCGCGCGGTTGAACGGGTGGTTGGGATCAGTCGGAAGGCCGTCGACGCCTATGTCACAGCGATAGCCGCGAAGCTCGATTTGCCGCTTCGCCGAGTTGTGGCACGGCTCGCACAAGCTCTGCAGTTTGCCGGTGCAGAACGCCGTCCAGTCGCCCTTGTGCGGCTCGACATGATCGACCACCGTCGCTCGCTCAATGAGACCGCGCTCCAGACAAAACTTCACAGTGGGTGCTCTCGCAGTTGAAGCCGGCGCAAACGCTTCCAGCGCGCGGTCTTGTAGAAATCCGCCCACGCAACCGGATTGCCGCGAACAGTCACCATGCAGCACCTCCATGTCCGCGGTCAGCCGATCAGAGCCGCGGGATCGAACGGCCTGAACTGTGTCGTCGGTGCCGCAGCGAGACCCATAACCAACGCCACCGTGCCGTCGATGCGGTGCGTCGCTTTGCGCTTGTCAGGTGCGCGGTTGCCGGCCGCATCGGTGCGAATCGTGGTATGCGCCACGCACATTGATAGAACCGGATTGTCGTGCACCAGCCGACCATCGAGCAGCAACCGCTCGAGGTTGGCCAACGCCGGCGACATCATTTTTGTTGTTTGGGCAAACTCCTGGAAGCGCTCGACGATCATGCTTTCGGTGAACCCGGCGCGCAACAGCGACGGCTTGAAGAAGTCCCAGTTCCAAGGGTCATAGGCCACCCGCTGAATATTGTACTGACGAAACAAGTCGCGCAGCGCATGGGCGACATAATCGTAATCAATCGTGCGACCGGGTGTGAGCTGCAGATGACCTTGCCGGTACCAAACATCGTAGGGGGCGTGGTCGGCCGCGGCCTTCTCGACGAGCCCGTCCTGCGGCAGCCAAAAGCGGCAGTGGCTATGCCACCTGTCACCCTTCTTGCCGACCAAGACAAAGGCGCTCAAATCGTTGACGGAGCTCAAATCGATCCCGCCGAACAATACCGGCAACTCATTGAGCGGTGCGACCGGGCCATGGCAGGCATCCCAAACACTCGGTGAGACGAACGGGTTTGCCTCCTGAATCCGCTGGTTCAAGGTGTAGCGGCGATACGACGCTTCGCGCGCTGGCAGCCTGCGAGCGGCGGCGGCCATGGCCAGGATCTCCTCTTGGTTCATGAACAAGTCGAAGCTCGGATTCGCCAACCTGATGGTAGCCTCGGCAAACGGATCGGCATCCTTCGGCGCGCTGTAGAGGCTGACGAGGGTGTGCGGATCGTGACCGGCGAATCCATCGTCGATCAACGCGCTCAACAAATCGCTGTCAGCGGCACTTTGCGTCGAGATGATAACAGTCAACGGATCGCGCTGGGCACCAGTCGCCAGCTCGAGCGCCTCGAACAAATCCGAGTGCGGACCGACGACCTGGCCCAATTCGTCACAGATGTGCAGGAACGGATTCAGGCCTTGCGCCGTGTGGGCTTCGGAAGAGAGGGCCTTGTACTCAATCCCTAGCTCGTCATAGCGCAGGATCTTGCTCGATTCCTTAATCGAAATGATCTGGCGCAGGTCAGGATTCCACAGTACCATTTTGCGGGCCTGATCAAACGTCAACGCGGCCTGATCACGACTTTGCCCGCTGCTGTACAGCCTCGTATTCGGACGATTGCGCGCGGACGGGCCGCAGAGGTGATTGAGCAGCAGCGCCCCACAGAGCGTCGTTTTCGCGTTTTTCCGCGCGGTTGAAATGATGGCGCGGCGGGTGCCGACCGGATTGTCGTAGATGCGATGAATTTCCTGCTTCTGCCACGGCGCCAGGATCAGCGGCTGCCCGGCATGCGGACCGTCCGGGATGCGTAGGAACTTCTCAACGAAGCCGATGACCTCCCGGCCTGTCGGGCGCTTGTCCGAGGACTTGGTATTCCCAACTCCTGAGGGGCGGCGCTGCGGGCCGCGTTTAGCCATCGGAGGCCTCCCATGGCCGTACGCGCGGCACCTGCACAAGCTGTCGTGACGCGCCGCGTGGAATCATGCGGGCACGTGGGGTTGCTCGCAAGACTCCGAGCAAATGCGAAAGATTTTTTCCGGCAGCGGCGTGCTGGGCCGCCAGAGCGCCAATTGCGTCGGTGTCCGGATGCTCTTGGGCGCGGAGAGCGCGCAGCTTCGCCTCCTGACCCTCGCAAACGGCCGCCTGCGCGACTGCCCGGACCAGGATCTGCTGGGCGGCGGCATCGAGCCAGGTTGGCGGTAGCGCACCGACAATCGCTCGCCAGATACGCTCCTCGACGGCATCGAGCTCGGCCGGCGGTGCCGGTTTCTCGCCCGGCAAGGCTGGCGGCATCACCGCCAGTGAGATGGCAGACTTGCGACCACGCGCCATCAAGGATGCTCCCTGCGTTACTTCCACGGACTTGGCTTCGATTTCAAAACTCCTAGCCGAGACAGCTTCAAATCGGCACACGCATCCCGTTTGTTGGTATAACCTGCATGGAGGTGTTTAGCACCGCGAGAATTCAGACCGATTAGGCGTGCAAAACAGCCGCCGCGGTCGGAGAGTCGAAGACTTGATATTTTTTGCGACCGCCCCCCTCCCGCTGGCCTCACGTCCGATAGATCGGATGGCGTGGATCGAGCGGAAAACCATCCACCCCCACGGTGCTGTCATAACCAAGCCGTTCCAGATCTTTCTTTGTCGAATTGTGACAACGCTCACATAAGCTTTGCAGTTTTCCGAGCCAGAACTTGTTGACGTCGCCACGCCACGGCTCAATGTGGTCCGCTACACGAGCGGCAGTTACTCGACCTTCGCGCAGGCAGATTGCGCACAGCGGCTCGATCCTGAGTTGGTGCTTTGCCAGCCTTCTCCAGCGTTCAGTTCCATAGAGGCGCATCAAGGTTTCCTCTGTCGGACGATTCAAGCAGCCGATCGAGGGCCCTAAGGAGGTGCCGTCGAAAGGACCCACGACCGGCGCTTAAGCCATCAGCCAGCGTCGACCTCACAGTACGAAACGCCACAGCTTTAGCGCAACAGCGCATCCGGATCCGCCGCGCGCTCGAGGACGGCGAGCTCGACGTCTAGGTGTTGCCGATGCTCATTCACGATATCGGTGAGATCGGCCTGCAACAGTGCAAGCTCAGCTTCCAATTCAGCCTTACGGGCTCGTACCTGGGCGCGACGAAAGCCGAGACGATAGGCGCACTGGAGAGGGTGTAGCCGGCGCATCGAAGGCCTCCAGGACCTCGGCAACAGAGCACGAGGGACAGTCAGCCGTCTACCTGAAGGACAGCCCTCGTTCGATTAAGATATCGAATCAGTGCCGGCGCCCCTTCGAGCGTGCCTTACAGCGGGCATGGAACTCACTCGGACCCCTCCCTCGCATGCTTGTATACCCCTATATGTGTCCACCGTGTTTCCTCGCTTAAGTTAGCCTCAGGATCAGGGTCATTCTTTCTTTACTACATACAACACACACACAAACACACACACTACACTTAATATAGATAGAATGGGCATTTTCGAAAATTTTCGACCAATCAGACAAGCTTTCATAATGCCTTCATGCAGACGCAAAAAATCCTACAACTTTTCGATTTTAGCTCCCTGCTAATCAGCGCTGTGCATGTTTTTTCGCCCGTGTATGAGCTATTCCACCAGCTTCTGTGTGCAGATCAATTCTCCATTTCTGCTCGAGATAACCAGTCTGAACAAGCTGGGCGACCATGTCGCGAACTTCGGCAGCTTTGAGCGCACATCGAATGTGCTGTTGGAACCCTCTCACGGTAGCTGGCTTGCTTTCCAGATTCCGGGCACGGACGTAGCTAAGCAACCGGTTGATCCAGCGAATACGCTCGTTAGTTGGAATTACACCTCCGGCACCGAGATACGCCTGTCTTGCCGAAATCTCGGCAATTCTGGTGCCCCATCGAATGTCCTCGAAGGTGATCTTTGCCTCCCGAAACCCCTGCCCGGCCGCACGAATAGTAGCGAGCCGCACAGCGGTCTCGACCGTGCGCGCGAAGAACGGATAGAGCGTCGGGTCTTGATCGATCCGATCATCGATTGCGTGAGCAAAATCGAGATATTGCTGCTCTGCCGTTTTGTCCGCCCATGGCAATTGCGTTACCTGTTGCGGAACGAGGCGTCCGATGTCGATGAGCTCGGCATCGGTGCCATACCAGTGGTAGAGCTGCCGGCATCTCATCGCGAGATCGGCCGGTACTTCTTTGGTTGGAAGCTGCGGATTTGTGTCCCAACAGCGCATGTTCGAGCGCAGCACCAGAAATCGATTGAGTAAGCCGTTCTCGATCGCCTCGCCTTGTAATGCCTGGAACAGCTCGTCGGGCGTGCTGGTGCCGAAGAAGCTCAAAGCCGGCGAATGAATTTGTTCCCCTATACGATCGGCCCATTCAGGCATGGCTGCAATCGTGAACGATGTGCCCCACAGGGTGCGCATGACCTTGGTCACCTCGCGCTCGTGTCCGGAAGCACCCTTGGCCTGGAGCTTGGCGAGGTAGGCCCCGAACTCGTCCGCGCAGCACAGCGACAACGGCCGGCGCGAGATAAAATTGCACAGCGCCGATGCCGACATGAAGCTGCCAGGACCAAAGTGCGCCTGTGCGTCGGCCGCAGTCAGTAGTGCGATGATACAATCGATTGGATGCTGCTTACCGGCACCGGTCGGCGCAGCAATGACGACATAGAGATGAGTCGCCGACCACGTCGGTCCTGCCACACGACGCCCAATTAGCGTGCCGACCAGCGGGATCGCCGCTGCCAGGGCAAGCACGCGATTGGGCCGCCGTGCCGTGGCCACGATCCACTCGGTCACCTCACCTACCACGCCTGGCACGTCGTGCGTGTAAGGCTCGAGCTCGTCGATTGCCGTTTTCTTCTCGGGTTCCGCCGGCTCCGTGGCGGGCCCTTTCTCGGCCGCTGGCGCTTTCGCCACGATAGGCGCTTCTGAGACAGGTTCAGATGTCGCTTGTTCTGGGCTTTCGGTCCAAGCCTCTCCGGCCCAGCCAGTAGCCTGACTAAGGAATTTGAACGCGGTATCGAGGTCGCAGTCGCTGGCCGCCATCACCAGATCGAGCGGTGTGTAGGTAAAACCGGCACCGCCGTTGCGGCCGTCACCGAAGTCCTTGATGCCCTTAGGCACGATGGAGAGATTACGGGCCCGCTGCTCGAGCTCGCGACCGCTCGAGGACTCGCGCCAGTGCGCGACCGCTTCATAGCCCCCGCGTGCGGGCCGGCACTTATAGAGACGAAGTCTGGGCACCCAGCGGGGGAGATGCGCCAAGGCGAAGTTGTTGAGCTGGCGGTGCGGACTGGCATCGTCAGTATCGCCTAGGTCACCACTAGCTGGTCGCGAAGCCTCAGCCTGCCAGCCGAAGGTTTGCAGCACGGCGTCGATCTGCTCAAGCATGTCCGCGGACACACGCGGCAATTCCTCCGGCTTGAACGCCTCGAGTGGCTGCTCGAGCCAGCGATAGGGCGCCCCATCAGGATGGATTGTCGGCGGCAGCACGGTCTGCCGGCCATCGGCGATGAGGTCGCAGATGCGCTTGCCACCAATGGTCCAGGACCGCGAGGCTGTGATATCGGGGCCATAGTAGAACGCCGTCTCGCCCTTGGCGCCGACCTTTCGCACCGGCGTCTTGGGCAGCACGTTCATCAGCGCGGTCTTGATCGCACAATCGTCGGTATCGGTGTCGAAGGCGATCAGCCCATGCGAGGCGCGCCCGCCAACGACGCCGACACCAGTCTCGCCGTTGCTCCATAGCTTGTGGTCGCGTTCGCTCGGAATTTTATTTAGAAAGCGGCGCTGCCACGCCGGCAACGGCATCCATAATCCGGCGCAGAAGAAGCCTGGCGCCTTGGTGCCGAGCATGATCGGCACCGCGGCATAGCCGCGCTGAATTAATATTTCGCCGCATTGCGCATACGCACCCATCACCGCCTCCTCGCCTTGTGCTGCCGCTGGCTCGGGTTCGAATTTGGGTTCGATCTTGGATTCGATTTCGAGTTCCGGTTCAGGTTCGGGGATAGGGGTCGGTTCGAGTTCAGTGGTCGCCGCAGGCACAGACACCGATACAGGCGCAGGGGCTGCTTCACCGTGCAGTTCCTCCCAGGTGTGCTTGGCGTCACCCCAGTTGCGGCCGTACTTGAGATCGCAGCGCATGGGGACTTTGAGTTCAACAGCCTCGACACAGAGTTGCGCCACCATCTCCGCCTGCTCGCGTGTCGCCACCGAGCAATCGAGACAGTCATGCATTTGCAAGAGCGGGACGACGCCTTCACGCCAGCAGGCGTGCATCCAGAGCTTGGTGTGGATTGCCGCCGTACCTTGAATGAGGGCGTTCAGTGCATCTTTGATGCCGGCACGATAGAGCTGCTTGTTTTTAATCTTGGACCATTTGTGTTTTGGATCGGCGAGCCGGCGTTCGGCTTCTTCGTGATCACAAGGCCCAGCGCCTTTTGACCATTTTCCAGCTGGGACCCACAAATTGAAATGACGGCGAGCTCCGTTATGGAGCGTGATGTGGCCCTGCTGTCGGGCGATACGCTCATAAGCCTTGCTGAGCGCGCGCAGGAACGGCAGCGCACGATTGTACTGGCCATAGATTTTTTGCGCTTCTTTGAGCGAGCGGCCGAGTTTTTTGGCGGTTGTGCGAATGCCCATGCCATAGATGAAACCAAAGTTGAATGTCTTCGCGTCTGGCCGATCAATACCAGCCATCTGTGCCGCAAAAAGATGAAAATCGGTATCCGGATCGTCGTGATAGCGCTGTAGCGCGAGCTCCGCACCGGGCATGTTGTGAAGCGCCGCATAGTGCACGGCGATGCGGAATTCCTGCTGCGATGCATCCGGCTTGGCCCATATCTCGCCTTCGTCCGGTAAGAACAGGCCGCGGATGATCGGTGCAAGCTCTTCGTCGCGCGCCGTCATCAGTTGTAATGGCGGGTCGGAATACGAGAACCGAAACGACTTCGCACCGTGGTCCTCGGTTTTGAATGGATGGATTTCAGCGTGGATACGACCGTTGACGATGTGCCCAAGAATGAATTTGTCGACGAACAGATCGCCGACACGGTGATACTTTCCCGCCTCGCGGATTAACTGTGGCAGCCAATGCGGATGCCCTTCCGTCCAGTCCTTGGCGAAGCTCGGATTGCCTTTTTCGTTTCTCGGGTACGCCACTCCTTCGCGATCGCAGACCTCCACTTTCCAATCGTTTTGGTTTAGCTCGTCCATGCTCACCGGCATGCCAAGCTTGTCCGATAGCTGATTGAGCGCCGCATCGCGTTTGCCGAGCAAGAAATCGCGAGCTCGCTCCGCCGCCGGAATATCGATGCGGATTCCGCGCAGCTGCATCTCGATGATCAGCGGCACTAAATTGCATTCCAGCCGGTAAGCGGCGCGAGTGTTTTCCTGGTCGAGGATCGGATCGAAGAGCTCGTACGTCAGCAAAGTGTTGATGGCGTCGGTCACAGCGTATGGCGCGACATATTTTGCCGGTAGCTGCCAGAGATAATTCTGCGGGCGGAATTTCTTGCGCTTGTTGGCAATCAGGTCCAGCGCGAGACAACCTTCTTTCAGCAAGCGCTCGTCCTTGCCGGGTAGGCCGCAGGACCTGGCTAGCGCATCGAGTCCATAGCCGTGGCGGTTTTCGTTGGTCAGGGTGGCGAGCGCACCCAATTCCTCGAGCCGTTCGCCTGACGGCACGCGGATGCCGGCCTCGGCACGAAACCAGCCCCAATCGAACGGTCCGTTGTGAGTGATGAAGCTGAGCTCGGAAGCAACGTGATCCTTGAGCCATGCATAGACCTGCTCAGGCGGGAAATTCTGCGTGTCGGGATGGCGCATCGGAAAATAGTGCCCGCGCACCTGCCCATCCGCACGATAGGCGACGCTGATGCCGCACACATGTCCGTCACGCCACGGCCAACTCGAGCCGCGGTCGGCTGCCAATCCGTTGTCTCGCTCCTCGCTGTCAATTGCGATGCGGCCGACACGGCGAAGATCTGGCAGCTCGTTGGGGATATGCGGATCAGACGCAGCCATGGATATTGTCTCAGTCTCACTCTGAAATTAGCCGCGTTCTCGCCGCAGCCGGCGCTTGTCGAGCAGGTTCTGTAGCGGTTGCAGCGAGTACCACTCGCGCGCGCAGAGCGGAGTGCAGAAGTGCACCGGGAGGTCTACCGGCGCGTCCTCCAGGCTCTTAAACGTGAGCTCGCAGTTCCAGCAGAAGGGGCCGTCGCCATAGGACTCCGCGTCCAGGTAGCCGATGATGCCACCGCCTGGCTTATGCTGCTTGCTGGCGTCGGGCTTGGTCATGAGCATTGTCCCCTTGCACTAGTATTGAATGCTGTCGTTGATCTCTGGCCGACCCCACGCAATTGCACGACGCAAGTTGCCGTCGTAGTTTTCGCCGGCAATGCGGTAGCCGATGATGCGCCAATATTTTTCACCTTCTGGTGCCACGCGGATGTGGCTTACCCAGGCGAGCTCGTCTTGCCGATTGAGGGCTTCATCGACGGTGTGTGGTACCGACAAGCCGCCGCTCAAGACGCGCCAGAACTGTTCGGCTTGACTGCGGGCATAGCCGTTGTGTTGTAGGCAAACCCACTTGGCAAAGCTCTGTGCCCCACATTGAAATGTCACCCGCAGTGATGGGGTCTCTTTGTGGTGGTAGCGATATTCGATATCCTCTACTTCCAACCAATCAGATACGGCGCGCGGCGGGCTGAGGATTGCCACGCGATCGGCATAGGCCGCATGTTTTGGTTCTTCTCTGCGGGAGAATTGGTGGCCGCAGCTTGGACATTCGGTTGCGGCCAGCAGGACAATCTCATCGCATTCCGGACAGGTCTTGGTCGGCGCCTCACCGTCTCTGCTGTTCTTGTGTTTGATGTAAACGTTATCCACCGGACCGAAACGGCGAACGTTGCCGGCGAAGTCCAAGACAAGGCAGTTTGCTTTGCCGTCTGCCTTGCGCGTTTCGCGGCCGACCTGCTGGATGTAGAGTCCAGCGCTGCAAGTCGGCCGCAGCATTGCAATGAGATCGATGTGCGGAACGTTGAAGCCATAGGAGAGGACGTTGACGCTGACCAACGCGGTCAATCGGCCGGCACGAAAGTCTTCGATGATGTGATCGCGCTCTTGGTCCGGCGTCTCGCCCAGCACCATTTCGGTATGGACGCCGCGGGCACGCAGTGCGTCGCGTACCAGACCGGCATGGGTGACGCCGACACAGTAGACTAGCCAGGCCCGGCGCTTGTCCTGGTAGCTGGCAAGCTCATCGCAGGCCAATTCGACGGCATCATTGCGGATCGCCGCGGCTTCTAGCTGTTCAGAAATATATTCTCCACCGCGCTTGCCAACGCCGCTGACATCGATTGTCGTGTGGGTTGTCTTCGACGATAGCGGCGCCAGCCAGTCGTCATGAATGCCTTCACCGATTGTGTATTCGAAGACCACCTTATCAAACAAATGCCCATCGCCTTCGCACAGGTGTCCGCTGTCGAGGCGAAACGGCGTCGCGGTTAGCCCGACGACGCGAAGATCAGGCGCGTGATTGCGCAGTGCACCTATCGTGGTGTGGTACATCCCCTGTTCCCCGTGCGGGATCAGATGGCCTTCATCGATGATGATTAGGTGCCGCTCGCCGATTGCATCTGGATTGCGATAGATCGAGTTGATCGTGGCAAAGAGAATTTGCGCATCGGTGTCGCGGTAGCCGAGCTCGTCGCAGTTAATGCCGATCGGCGCTTCTGGCCATATATTCTGTAGCTCACGGATGTCCTGCTCGAGCAGCTCGCGATTGGGCGCGGTGACCAGTACGCGCATCTTCGGATAGTCGGTTAGCAATTGCTTGATCAGAAATGCAATGACGATGGACTTCCCGGTACCCGTCGCCATTGCAATCAATGGATTGCCTCCGCCGTTGCGCCAGAAGACGAACAGCTCGCGGAGGGCCTTTTCTTGATATTGGCGCAGTATCAGCATTTGTATGCCCTCGAAGTGGGTAACGATCGCCGACATTGGCTAAGTGCCGGCGACCGTTCTCATAGCGGTCCATCACGTCTGCTTCTGATTCCAAGGACGATCGCCTTTGGGCGTTGCAGACGCTGTTGCCATCGCTTCAGGCGCATTGGCCGGCTTCGGCCCTGGGTTGGCGACCGGAGCGGCACCAGGTCCACGCCGCTTAGGCTCGAAGTCGTACGGCCGCGCCGCAGTCACACGGTTTTTATCCGAGTATTCGCCATTGGGATCGCGCCTGATGTTGACGCGGATTTTGATCGGCTTGTGTAGAAGCACGTCGATGCTCCGCGTCGGCCCGGTGATGCCGCAGGCGATGTAAAGCCGTTGGCCGATTTCGACCGCCTGTTGGCTTGCGTTGTGGATGGTGACGTTATGGAAAACCTTGCGGCCCTTGTATTGGCCTTCGATAATCTCAAACGCCGTCCACAGGTAGTTGCCGTTGCCGTTGGCAGCGTCACGCACCTCGGCCTCGACGATGTGTGCGAGATACCAACCCGCGGGCACTGCTACGAGGTCTTGCGTGCCCTCGTGTGCTGCTGGATCAAACATCTCCGGCAGCTGGTCGTAGTAGCCATCAACCATGATTAACCTCCTTGTTTTCCGATTTCAGTTTCGATTGCAGTTTTCGGTTCCGCAGTCGTACGCATACTCTCCGCCTGCGGTTGCGGAGTCGGAAAGAACTTGCCGAGCATCGTCTGGTAGTTGAAGTTCAGGGGGACCTGAATTCGTTCGGGCATGCCGAACCTGTTTTTCGATGTGAATGCTGGCCGCGGATCACAGTGCAGCCAACGCGTATTGCCGCCATCGGCTTGGGCACGGGTTTTTCCGAAACCACCTTGTTCGTTTTTGATAATGATGTCGGTTGCCAGAAAGCCGATCAAATCGGCGTTGTCCTCGACCAATCCCCGTGCCCGCTTACGCAGCCGCAGCGCATACGAAGAATACGCCGTGGTACGCGGGTCATTGATCATGATGATCTCGCTGTGTGCGATCATCACGATGATCATGTTACGCTGGCGTCGCAGCCAGTTGCAGCCGCGAAGAAAGTCGAGCCAATACTTATCGAGCTCGACGTAGCCTTTGCCAAATCCTGGGCTTTCAACCGAGGCATAGCCGCGATCAGCACACAGTGCAGCCTGTACGAGCGGCTCGGGCGCATCGAGGCTATCGATAACCAACGTCTGATAGTCGTGAGTTTCTTTACCCAGCCAGGTCAGCGCCTCGATGACGCTGGCGAAACTGTCGCATAATCCAAAGCTCGAAATCGTTAACCCGCTCGGACAGCCGTCCTCAGTCTGGATGAATACTGGATTTGGAAATTTCGCCGCTGTCGTTGTCTTGCCGATGCCAGGAGCCCCGTGCATCACGACGATCGGCAAAAGCGTGGCGGTGACTTGAAATGGTTTCATTCGGTTTACTCCTTTCTGTAATCTTGAATTCCGGGATAAGGGCCCCATTCCTCTTCCGGCCACAGCGCTTCCGCATAATTTTCAGCACATGCGTGACAGCGATATTCGATCCTTGTTCGCTCGCCGAAAGTTGTCGTTGT
>Ga0310917_10001152_pt1 | contig 12343 bp, 11 predicted proteins | sample GREbulkMGLF178_FD_203531 | JGI IMG/M metagenome (GOLD analysis project Ga0310917, IMG submission 203531) | Lab enrichment of tropical soil microbial communities from Luquillo Experimental Forest, Puerto Rico - GRE.bulkMG.LF178 | ecosystem: Environmental > Terrestrial > Soil > Tropical forest >... | reverse complement strand
ACAGTGCCGAAGCGAATGCGGTGTGACCGGTTTGGTGAGGCCGCAAACTCGATGAGCCTTCTGGCAGGCTAACTCCACCGCGTCGCTGCTGATGCAACTGTCGACTCGATCACCCGGAAAGAGCCACTGCTTGGGCTTGTTCACTCGCCACCAGGTGCGCAGGATTTCCAGCAGCTTTGGGGAAAGCATGACATAACGATCTTTCTGGTTTTTGCCCTGTTCGACTCGAATGACCATCCTTTTGCTGTCGATATCGGCGACCTTCAGTCGGACAGCCTCGGAGATGCGTAGTCCGGCGGCATAGCAGACGGTTAGAATCGTGCGATGCTTGATGCTCTGCACGCAGCTTAAGAACTGCAGGACCTCTTCCGGGCTCAGGACAATTGGCAGCTTTTGAGGCTTCTTGGGCGCCGGGATGATGTCTTCGAAACACCAATCCCTATGAAGCGTGACTTTGTAAAGAAAACGCAGGGCGGAGACGGCGATCAGGATGGAACTGACAACCAGCTTCTTTTCGTTGCTTAAGTAGACCTGGTAAGAGCGTATCTCCTCAGGTCCCAGTACTTCCGGTGATTTCCTGAAATGGCGCGCAAACAGCGAGACCTGTTGCACGTAAGAGGCTTGGGTATGAGGTGAGAAGTTCCTCACCTGCATGTCCTCGGTCATGCGTTGCCGAAGCGATGTCATGTGAAAGCTCCTTTGTGAGATGGTGTTTTGTCACACAGAAGATGCCCTCCTCTTGGCAACGGCTCTCAGGTGCAAAAGAGTGGGGTTCGATTGAAATCATTGCACTGTTGCCGACCGCTCTCGAAAGCGAGTCCCGCCAAATACCGCTCTGCGGTTTAGTCCACACGCCACTATCCCGAGTTCTCGGCTATCCGGAGTAAATTAACGGTGGCTGCTCCAAACTCTTTGTCAATGAGCCTTGGCGTAGCATCGGTATCCAGGTCAACTCGGCATAGTCAAAGCAACGCGTAGCGGCGCTATGCTGGGGCGCATGGAAAGCCCATTTAACCATTTCTTCAATGACCGTATTTATCCGGGAACGCTCGATGAGCTCACGCGCGGCCCATTGGCTGCGCACTTAAAGACATATGCACAACAGCTGCGCGACGAAGGGTATGCAGTCCAGACGGGCCAGTATCAACTACGAATGCTCGGGCACTTTAACAGGTGGCTGCAGAGCGAAGGGTTCGCCGCGAATGAGATCGATTCGTCGACAGTTAAGCGATTCGTACGTTTCAGAGAAAAAACCGGGAAGCTGCGAAAAGGTGACACTGCAGCGCTCGCCCGCATGTTGCGCATGCTTCGAGCAGGTCAAATCAAACCGAGGTGCCCCCATCGCCTCCGACCGCCCGCCAGACTGTTCTGCAGCAGTTTCAGCACTACTTGCGGCAGGAGCGAGGATTATCCGAGGCGACGATTATGCGCCAGACGCCTGTCGTAAGCGCGCTTCTGGCGGAGTGTTTTCCGACTGAGATTCCAGACTTTCATCAGATTTCCGCCAGCGACATCGCCGGGTTCGTACAACGCCAGGCTGAGCGCATCACCACCAAATCCGCCCCAACCGTAGTCACCGCGCTGCGCTCATTTTTCCGGCACTTGCTCCATCGCGGCGCGATCGAGACTGACATGGCAGTGTGTGTACCAACGATTTCAACGTGGTCGCTATCCGGCGTGCCGAAGTTCCTTCCTGCCGAGCAGATCCAACGTGTTTTGGACTGCTGCGATCGGAACACCGCGATTGGCAAGCGCAACTACGCCATTCTGCTTCTGTTGGCGCGTCTGGGACTTCGCGCCGGCGAAGTGGTGACTCTGACACTAGACGACATTGACTGGGAAGCCGGCCTAATAACTGTCCGGGGCAAAGGCAAACGCGTGGCACAAATGCCATTGCCTGTCGAAGCGGGTGCAGCGATCGCCGATTATCTGCGCCAATCCAGACCGGATTGTTCTAGTCGCCGCGTGTTCATCCGACAGAACGCGCCGTTAGTCGGTTTCGCCAACTCCATCGCAATCTGCTCGCTGGTGGATCGGGCACTGGAGAGAGCGGGAGTTGAGTTCGCCTATCGAGGCTCCCACCTGTTCCGTCACAGCTTGGCGACCGAGATGCTCAAACAGGGGGCCTCATTGTGCGAGATTGGCGATTTGCTGCGGCATCGGCGTCCGGACACAACCGCAATCTACGCCAAGGTCGACATCGTCTCGTTGCGCTGCATCGCTCTGCCTTGGCCCGGAGGTAACCGATGAAGCCACTGCGAAACGCTGTTGAGGATTACATCGCTCTACGTCGCAGCTTGGGGTTCAAACTGCGCGACATGGCTACCGGCTTGAGAGAGTTCACGGCTTTTCTGGAGCAGAAAGAAGCGCCCTACATCACGACGACACTGGCCTTGGAGTGGGCGATGCAGCCGGTTGACCATCAACCAAGCGATTGGGCCCGGCGACTGGGTTTCGTTCGCGTGTTCGCTCGCCATTGGAGCGCAACCGATCCGCGCACCGAGATTCCGGCGGCCGGTTTGCTCCCGTTTCGAGCGCGGCGAGCCCGTCCTTATCTGTACACCGAGGAGGAGATTAAAAGGCTGCTGGCTGCCGCCAAGAGTCTTTCACCCGCAGGCGGCCTTCGACCCTGGACTTATCACTGTTTATTTGGGTTGTTAGCAGTCAGTGGGCTCCGCATCAGCGAGGCAATCAAGTTGGAGCGGCAAGATGTGGATTTCAACCAAGGACTCCTCACCATTCGCCAAGCCAAGTTCAACAAGGCCCGTTTGATTCCGCTCCATATTTCCACCCGGAAGGTCTTCACCCAATACGCCGCACATCGTGACCGGTTGATGCCAAGGCCGGCCTCACCGTGCTTTCTGCTCAACGATTATGGTCGTCGCCTGGAGCTCTCTGCGGTGCACAGAACTTTCTACGATCTCTCGCGTCAAATTGGCTTGCGTGGACCAGCCGACCACACCGGACCGCGGCTTCACGACTTTCGCCACCGATTCGCCCTTAACACCCTCATTGAGTGGTATCGGGCTGGCGAAGATATTGAACGGCGCTTACCCGTACTGTCTACCTTTCTGGGTCATGCTCATGTGGCTGATACCTATTGGTATCTCTCCATTCATCCGGAGCTGATGGGGCTTGCCACCAGCCGGCTGGAACAACGATGGGGGGCCGACTCATGAAGAAAGAACTCAGCTTCCCTGCGTTGTTGGAGTGCTTCTTTATGCAGCGTCTGATGGCTCAGCGCCAGGTCAGTCCGCACACGATTCGCTCCTACAGAGACACCTTTCGCTTGCTGCTGCAGTTCGCTGCCAAGCGGCTGCACAAACTGCCTTCGGCGCTGGCGCTCGCCGATTTGGACCCAGGGCTGATCGGCGCATTCCTCGATCAGTCGGAAAAGGAGCGGGGCAACAGCGCCCGAAGCCGTAATCTGAGGCTGACGGCCATCCGGTCCTTCTTCCGCTACGCCGCCTTCGAGGACCCTTCCCAGTCCGGGTTGATCCAACGTGTACTAGCCATGCCCAGTAAGCGCTATGAGAAAAAGCTGGTTAGCTTCCTAACCCGGCCGGAGATCGACGCCGTGTTAGCTGCTCCGGACCGCAATACGTGGGCTGGCCGCAGAGACCACACCTTCCTACTCGTCGCGGTTCAAACTGGCTTGCGGCTTTCGGAGATGACCGGCCTGCGCCGCGAGGATGTAGTGCTGGGAACGGGTGCGCACGTGGATTGCCTCGGCAAGGGGCGCAAGCGGCGAAGCACGCCTCTGACCAAGCAAGCGGCAAGTGCTCTGAAGCTCTGGTTCCAGGAGCCCATGCTCGGCGACGGCCAAATTGTCTTTCCGAATGCCAGAGGAACCAGGCTCAGCCCGGACGGTGTGCAGTATCTGTTGGCAAAGCATGTCGCTGTCGCTAGAGAGAGGTGCCCTGCGTTGAATGAGAAACGGGTTACACCACATTGTTTGCGCCACTATCTACCCTTCCGGACTATGTCTTGTACCAGCACGCTGGCCTAGTGTTTCCAGCACAATGCGCGAAGCGGCAGCGACATAGTATTGACTCCTTCCAGCAGCCCCATGCAGGGGAAAGGAGTCCACCGTGAAGTGTATTATCGATTGCCAAGTAGTTCTTTCGCGAGCGCCGGAAGGCCCTCTCGCGTCACATATCGGGCCGTTTGCGAGGTCACTGAGTAAGCAGGGATATTCCCTGTACTCGATTCACCAACAGGTTCGGCTCGCTTCGTGTTTTAGCCGATGGCTTAAACAGCAGGGAGTCGGATTACGCAGTATCACCTCCGATCATCCGCCGCGGTATTTACGATATCGCGCTCGGCATGCACGGCCGAGCCAGGGGGATGCTGCTGCACTTAGGCACGTGCTCGAGTTTTTGCGCTCTGAGGGCGTAATTCCCGCCGAGAAGATGTCAGCGTGCCCACTGACCCCAGCGGAACGCTGTACGCGAGGGTACGAGCGTCACCTACGGGAAGTGCGCGGCCTGGCCAGCGCAACGATCACCAACTACGTTCCGTTTATCCGCAGTTTTCTCGAGGATCGTTTCGATGACGAACCGGTCACACTATCGCATCTGTGCGCCAGTGACGTCGTGAGCTTTGTACAGCGTCAGGCACTGCGTTTGCACCCGAAGCGAGCGAAGCTCTTGACCAGTGCCTTGCGCTCCTTCCTTCAGTACGCGCGTTATCTCGGTAAGACAAAGCTGGATTTAGCCGCTGCCGTGCCAGCTGTGGCCAACTGGTCGATGACATCGATTCCCCGAGCGATTGCGCCGGACCAGATCCGTCAGTTGCTGGCCAGCATCGATCGGTGCACCGCGATGGGGTGTCGCGACTATGCCATTTTGCTCCTGCTCGCACGACTGGGTTTGCGCTCAGGTGAAGTGACGTTTCTCGAGCTCGATGACATCGACTGGAACCTGGGAAAATTGAGCGTGCGCGGCAAGAGTGGTCAGCGCAGCGATTTACCGCTACCCACGGAAGTTGGCAAAGCAATCGCCGCGTATCTGCGGCATGGACGGCCGCAAAGTACCAGTCGCCGCGTATTTCTACGCGCCAAAGCTCCCATCCGCGGCTTTCTAGGTCAAAGTGGCGTTGGATCGATCGTTCGGCATCGCCTCCTGCGCGCCGGTCTTGATGCTCCCACTTACGGAGCACACCAGTTTCGCCATGGATTGGCCACCGAACTGTTGCGGCAGGGCGCCTCGCTCAGTGAGATCGGCGAGTTATTGGGTCACCGCAGTCCCGAGACCACCAAGATCTACATCAAAGTGGATCTTAATGCACTGCGGACACTCGCCTTGCCGTGGCCGGGAGGTGTGCGATGAACACTCTCCGAGAAGCTGTTGGGGAGTACTTAGAGATGCGACGCGGCTTGGGATTCAAGCTGCAGGAGGCGGGCAAAGGGTTGATCAATTTCATCACGTTTCTGGAGCAGCACAACGCCTCCTACATCACTCAGGAGTCGGCGCTGGTCTGGGCTCAACAATCGTCCAACGTTCAGCCGGCGCATTCGGCTCAACGGCTGAGTTTCGTCCGCGAATTCGCACGCTATCGCAGTGCCACTGATCCTCGGACGCAGATTCCGGTCCAGGGCTTGTTACCCTTCCAACCGAAGCGGGCGCGACCTTATCTGTACTCCGATGAAGAGATCCGCAGCTTACTGCGCGCCGCTCTCAAGATGCGCTGTCGCTTTGAACGCGGTAAGTTGCGACCGTGGGTTTATTACTGTCTATTCGGCCTGCTGAGCGTTTCGGGTCTACGCCTCGGTGAAGCGCGCAATCTCGAGCTTCAAGATGCCGATCTGAAGGCGGCGGTGTTGACGATTCGTGGCACCAAGTTCGGCAAGACGCGTCTGGTGCCTTTGCATGCATCGACCTGCACGGTGCTTGCAGACTACATTGCCAGACGTCAGAGACATTGGGCAGGACGAGCAGTATCTTCCTATTTGTTCGTCTCCAGCTGGGGCAATCGTTTGGATGAGGGAGACATACATCGAACGTTCTACACGTTGTCTCGGCAGATCGGTCTGCGAGGCACATCCGACAGTCGGGGCCCTCGTCTGCACGACATGCGCCACCGATTCGCGACAAAGACCCTCGTGCAATGGTACCGGTCCGGTCGGGATCCCGAAAGACGACTGCCCCTGTTGTCCACCTACCTCGGCCATGTACACGTTTCCGACACGCAGTGGTATTTGGAGAGCTCTCCCGAGCTAATGCGCGAGGCGATGCAACGGCTGCAACAGCGCTGGGAGGATCGGCCATGAACACTCCCATAAGCCTGGCGGCACTGCTGGAGCGTTTCTTTACCGAGCGCCTGATGCGGCAGCGGCAGGCAAGTCCTCACACTATCAGTTCCTATCGCGATACCTTCCATCAGTTCCTGAAGTTTACCGAGCAGCGATTACGTAAGGAGCCCTCACGGCTGGTTTTCCAGGAGATTGATGCGCCCTTGATCACGGCATTTCTGGATCACTTGGAGAAGCAGCAAGGTCTCAGCACTCGCAGCCGCAATCTACGCTTGACCGCTCTGCGCTCGTTCTTTCGTTTCGCAGCTTTCGAGGCGCCGACTCATTCCGCACAGATCCAACGAGTGCTCGCCATCCCCAGCAAGCGTTTTACCCGGACTTTGGTCCAATTTCTCACACGTGCCGAAGTCGATGCCTTGCTGGCAGCTCCTGATCAGCGCACATGGTCTGGCCGCCGTGATCACGCCTTCATTTTGCTGGCAGTACAGACAGGTCTGCGCTTATCCGAGATGACCGGACTCAAACATCAGGATATCATCCTCGGAGCCGGCGCCCACGTGCGGCTAATTGGTAAGGGGCGCAAGGAACGCTGTACACCCATTGCTAGATCCACACTCGCCGTTTTGAGAGCTTGGTTGCGTGAACCGCAACGAGGCGACGGACAGGTGCTGTTCCCCAACGCCAAAGGTGAACGTCTCAGCGTCCACGGCGTGCAGTACTTGCTGAACAAGCATCGCGTGACGGGTTCCAATCTATGCCCCTCGCTGAAACACAAACGTGTAACTGTGCACCGCTTGAGGCACTATCTACCCTTCCGGACTATGTCTTGTACCAGCACGCTGGCCTAGTGTTTCCAGCACAATGCGCGAAGCGGCAGCGATATAGTATTGACTCCTTCCAGCAGCCCCATGCAGGGGAAAGGAGTCCACCGTGAAGTGTATTATCGATTGCCAAGTAGTTCTTTCGCGAGCGCCGGAAGGCCCTCTCGCGTCACATATCGGGCCGTTTGCGAGGTCACTGAGTAAGCAGGGATATTCCCTGTACTCGATTCACCAACAGGTTCGGCTCGCTTCGTGTTTTAGCCGATGGCTTAAACAGCAGGGAGTCGGATTACGCAGTATCACCTCCGATCATCCGCCGCGGTATTTACGATATCGCGCTCGGCATGCACGGCCGAGCCAGGGGGATGCTGCTGCACTTAGGCACGTGCTCGAGTTTTTGCGCTCTGAGGGCGTAATTCCCGCCGAGAAGATGTCAGCGTGCCCACTGACCCCAGCGGAACGCTGTACGCGAGGGTACGAGCGTCACCTACGGGAAGTGCGCGGCCTGGCCAGCGCAACGATCACCAACTACGTTCCGTTTATCCGCAGTTTTCTCGAGGATCGTTTCGATGACGAACCGGTCACACTATCGCATCTGTGCGCCAGTGACGTCGTGAGCTTTGTACAGCGTCAGGCACTGCGTTTGCACCCGAAGCGAGCGAAGCTCTTGACCAGTGCCTTGCGCTCCTTCCTTCAGTACGCGCGTTATCTCGGTAAGACAAAGCTGGATTTAGCCGCTGCCGTGCCAGCTGTGGCCAACTGGTCGATGACATCGATTCCCCGAGCGATTGCGCCGGACCAGATCCGTCAGTTGCTGGCCAGCATCGATCGGTGCACCGCGATGGGGTGTCGCGACTATGCCATTTTGCTCCTGCTCGCACGACTGGGTTTGCGCTCAGGTGAAGTGACGTTTCTCGAGCTCGATGACATCGACTGGAACCTGGGAAAATTGAGCGTGCGCGGCAAGAGTGGTCAGCGCAGCGATTTACCGCTACCCACGGAAGTTGGCAAAGCAATCGCCGCGTATCTGCGGCATGGACGGCCGCAAAGTACCAGTCGCCGCGTATTTCTACGCGCCAAAGCTCCCATCCGCGGCTTTCTAGGTCAAAGTGGCGTTGGATCGATCGTTCGGCATCGCCTCCTGCGCGCCGGTCTTGATGCTCCCACTTACGGAGCACACCAGTTTCGCCATGGATTGGCCACCGAACTGTTGCGGCAGGGCGCCTCGCTCAGTGAGATCGGCGAGTTATTGGGTCACCGCAGTCCCGAGACCACCAAGATCTACATCAAAGTGGATCTTAATGCACTGCGGACACTCGCCTTGCCGTGGCCGGGAGGTGTGCGATGAACACTCTCCGAGAAGCTGTTGGGGAGTACTTAGAGATGCGACGCGGCTTGGGATTCAAGCTGCAGGAGGCGGGCAAAGGGTTGATCAATTTCATCACGTTTCTGGAGCAGCACAACGCCTCCTACATCACTCAGGAGTCGGCGCTGGTCTGGGCTCAACAATCGTCCAACGTTCAGCCGGCGCATTCGGCTCAACGGCTGAGTTTCGTCCGCGAATTCGCACGCTATCGCAGTGCCACTGATCCTCGGACGCAGATTCCGGTCCAGGGCTTGTTACCCTTCCAACCGAAGCGGGCGCGACCTTATCTGTACTCCGATGAAGAGATCCGCAGCTTACTGCGCGCCGCTCTCAAGATGCGCTGTCGCTTTGAACGCGGTAAGTTGCGACCGTGGGTTTATTACTGTCTATTCGGCCTGCTGAGCGTTTCGGGTCTACGCCTCGGTGAAGCGCGCAATCTCGAGCTTCAAGATGCCGATCTGAAGGCGGCGGTGTTGACGATTCGTGGCACCAAGTTCGGCAAGACGCGTCTGGTGCCTTTGCATGCATCGACCTGCACGGTGCTTGCAGACTACATTGCCAGACGTCAGAGACATTGGGCAGGACGAGCAGTATCTTCCTATTTGTTCGTCTCCAGCTGGGGCAATCGTTTGGATGAGGGAGACATACATCGAACGTTCTACACGTTGTCTCGGCAGATCGGTCTGCGAGGCACATCCGACAGTCGGGGCCCTCGTCTGCACGACATGCGCCACCGATTCGCGACAAAGACCCTCGTGCAATGGTACCGGTCCGGTCGGGATCCCGAAAGACGACTGCCCCTGTTGTCCACCTACCTCGGCCATGTACACGTTTCCGACACGCAGTGGTATTTGGAGAGCTCTCCCGAGCTAATGCGCGAGGCGATGCAACGGCTGCAACAGCGCTGGGAGGATCGGCCATGAACACTCCCATAAGCCTGGCGGCACTGCTGGAGCGTTTCTTTACCGAGCGCCTGATGCGGCAGCGGCAGGCAAGTCCTCACACTATCAGTTCCTATCGCGATACCTTCCATCAGTTCCTGAAGTTTACCGAGCAGCGATTACGTAAGGAGCCCTCACGGCTGGTTTTCCAGGAGATTGATGCGCCCTTGATCACGGCATTTCTGGATCACTTGGAGAAGCAGCAAGGTCTCAGCACTCGCAGCCGCAATCTACGCTTGACCGCTCTGCGCTCGTTCTTTCGTTTCGCAGCTTTCGAGGCGCCGACTCATTCCGCACAGATCCAACGAGTGCTCGCCATCCCCAGCAAGCGTTTTACCCGGACTTTGGTCCAATTTCTCACACGTGCCGAAGTCGATGCCTTGCTGGCAGCTCCTGATCAGCGCACATGGTCTGGCCGCCGTGATCACGCCTTCATTTTGCTGGCAGTACAGACAGGTCTGCGCTTATCCGAGATGACCGGACTCAAACATCAGGATATCATCCTCGGAGCCGGCGCCCACGTGCGGCTAATTGGTAAGGGGCGCAAGGAACGCTGTACACCCATTGCTAGATCCACACTCGCCGTTTTGAGAGCTTGGTTGCGTGAACCGCAACGAGGCGACGGACAGGTGCTGTTCCCCAACGCCAAAGGTGAACGTCTCAGCGTCCACGGCGTGCAGTACTTGCTGAACAAGCATCGCGTGACGGGTTCCAATCTATGCCCCTCGCTGAAACACAAACGTGTAACTGTGCACCGCTTGAGGCACACCATGGCCATGGATCTTCTGCAAGCAGGCGTCGATCGTTCTGTGATAGCCTTGTGGCTGGGTCACGAACATGTTGAAACGACACAAATTTATCTCGAAGCGACACTTGCCATGAAGGAGAAAGCGCTCGCCCAGACATCCCCGCCGGATGGAACGCCGGGTCGCTACAAACCCGGCGACCGACTTCTCGCCTTCTTGAACAGTCTGTAGAGAACACAAGACTATGTCGGGTGATTCGCTGAGGCTTTCCGCACCCCGATCTGGCATCTCCGGGCCAAATCGGCAGAGGCTCTCCATTACCCGACATAGTCCGGAAGAGTAGATAGTGTCGCCTATGTCTTCAACGACATAGTAGGCACACCTGTGCTCTCCATCTGCTGCAGTCTGGAGTGGACATCGCAGTGATTGCCTTGTGGCTGGGCCATGAGAACATCCAAACTACGCACGGCTACATTGAGGCCGATTTATCGATTAAGGAGCAAGCCCTTCAGAAAATGGTTCCTGCAGGCCAAGCCGCAGCGAGATTTAAACCCGACGACACGTTGCTGGCATTCCTTGCTTCACTCTAATAAAAATAAAATGCGGAGCGAGTTCCCATCAAATGCAGTCCCAGAGTCCATTCAACCCACTCACTCCGCATTTTACCGTACTCGACATTTGGAAAGGATTCGGTATTAAATACTCTGGGCAGATAGTGCGGATACTACCCGCTTCTACGTGCCCGTTAACCTGCCGGCAGCCGACTACAGCCACGCGCTCCAGGGTCGGGTCGTCGTGATGCTTTACGCCCATACCGCCGACAACTGCCTGCGGCCTTACCAGCAGCCGATCCCGTGCTGGCTGCAGGAAGCCGCGTTCGCATTTGTAAGTTGATTCCCTATATATCGCTTAGCGTTACGGTTCGGTGGCTACATTATAGGTCGACAGGCGACGGTCGTGTGCGTTGGGGATGTGGCACGCTCTGCGGTAGAGTCGAGATCTGACGCGGGGACGGTTAGTCCGTGGATTAATTCAACTCGAATTCTCGGTCCCTTAAAGCTCCGGTTTCCACAAGGAAACCTCAGCTAGGGTCCCCACCTTGAGGGCTGAACTTTTTCAACGCAATTTGGCGACTTCTGAGATATGAAGACTGCTGATCCACCGGAAGCTCTGATCGCCCTCTCTGGACAGATTCATTTGTTTTCGCAGAATCAGTCTCGTCCGACTTTGGGTTTAGCTCGGGCTCTTGATTATTCATGAATGGTCTCGTGGTTGGCCGCAAGGCAGTAACTGCATGACTTCAATTTTGTTGTCAAGCAGGTGGCTCGGTTTCCACAGAGGTTTAAAGTAGCTGCCTACCGAACCCGTTTTGAGACTCACGAAAGCGCTCAGCGCGAAATCTTCTGCTGTATCGAAACCTACGGGTTGCTTAGACCCTATCGCCGCTCAAATGCAAATGCACGAGGTTGACGATTTGAATCTGCCCATCTTCGAAGCCGCTGCACGAGGTGTGGGTGCCGCCGTTCTTTCTGCCGCTGCGCGGCGTCGGTGTCTTTAACTCGCGCGCTGGAATCGACCCCACATCGCCCGGACCAAACTCTGCTTCGGAACCGTCGTCCATTCGGACCACTATCCGCCCCGAGGTGACGTGGATGAGATGGCCAACTTGGGCAACTGTCGGTCCCAACAGCCAGTTTAACACACTCCGACCAGCGCCATCCCGGCTCATGGATCACGCGCGTGACCTTGACACCACCCAAGTCCACGACCTCGATCTTGCCCTTGTGAAGTGAAGGGATCGTGTTTCTTCCGGAGCATCAAAGCTCTTTTTCACGATCTTTGCCACGTCGCACCTCCGATCCAATTGCTTCAGATCTTGCACCCAGTTCGTGCAGAAATACAAAGCTCTGTTTTGCACACAAGCACCGCGCACGGATCAACCCATCTTAGCTCGACGTTATCCAATTTAAAGAAGAAAAGCGTTGACTTCTTTTCACATAATAACATATTATTATAATGTAATCATAATATCATACAATTTATATACTATAAAATAGAAGTTAGGAGCACATACGATCGCTCGGACAGGTCCATAAGAGCCTTTTATGGTCAGGATGTTTTCCTATTTCAAGCTCTTATAGGATAGTAAGTAACCGGAAACATTCACGTTATATCTGTCGCTGACAGAGTGCTGCGCATCGTTTTCAAGTTAGTTA
>Ga0310917_10001151_pt1 | contig 12348 bp, 6 predicted proteins | sample GREbulkMGLF178_FD_203531 | JGI IMG/M metagenome (GOLD analysis project Ga0310917, IMG submission 203531) | Lab enrichment of tropical soil microbial communities from Luquillo Experimental Forest, Puerto Rico - GRE.bulkMG.LF178 | ecosystem: Environmental > Terrestrial > Soil > Tropical forest >... | reverse complement strand
TTGGAACTGTCGCTGAAATCGACCGGGATTTAGTCGAGTGGAACTATGGCGATTATGAGGGTTGCCGTAGTGCTGACATCCACAGGGAGCACCCTGATTGGGACCTATTCCGCGACGGTTGCCCAGGAGGGGAATCGCCAGCCGAAGCCGCGGCGCGGGCCGATCGCGTGGTGAGCCGCGTGCGCGGGGTGCCGGGAGACGTGCTGCTTTTTTCCAGCGGGCATTTCATTCGGGTACTCGCGACGCGCTGGATTGGGCTGGAAGTGACGGCCAACGCCAAGCGGTTCATGCTGAATACTGCAAGCCTGAGTGCAGTGGGCTACGAGAAAGAGGCGTCCCGGCCCGTAATCCAGTTGTGGAATGACACACATCATGTTGACGACTAACTCAGACAACTGTCACACCGGAACGGTAGCGCCGGAAACAAAAACTAAGACTCTGGTTTGTAACGCCGGTTCCAGTAGTCTCAAATTCAGCCTCTTCGATACAGAAGACGAGGCATCGCTGACCGACCGGGCATCGATTGGCTCAGAAAACCCGCGAGAGGCATTGCTTGGTTGGTTTGTCCATCAGCCGGCACCGTCGAGAGGAAAATACCCGGCCCCTTTTTTAACAAGTACATACCTTAAATAAAAATATGAAAACAAATAGAAAATCCGCCACAATGGGCAAAGCGGGCCCGGCCCGTAAAAGGAGTAGCCTAAGCACCGCAACCAAAAGTAAGAAAGTTAGTGTCAATGGAGCACGCCGCGCGCAGGGAACCGTTCGCTCCACGATTAAGGATGCGTCACTCAGTGGCGACGAGTTGAACAAGATCGACGCGTACTGGAGGGCCGCAAACTACTTGTCAGTCGGGCAGATCTATCTTTACGACAATCCGCTCCTAAAGAAGCCGCTGAGCAAGGAGCACATCAAGCCGCGACTCCTGGGTCACTGGGGAACAACACCAGGCTTGAACTTCATCTACGTTCATCTGAACCGGCTAATCAAGCAGCACGACCTTGACATGCTTTACATCACCGGTCCCGGACACGGCGGGCCGGGTCTAGTCGCCAACGCCTACCTCGAGGGAACCTATAGCGAAGTCTACCCAAACATCTCCCAGGACGAGGAGGGCATGAAGCGGCTCTTCACCCAGTTCTCTTTCCCGGGCGGTATTCCTAGCCACGTGGCCCCGGAGACGCCAGGCTCGATCCACGAAGGCGGGGAGCTCGGATACGCGATCTCGCACGCGTACGGCGCGGCCTACGACAACCCCGACCTGATCGTCGCCTGCGTTGTCGGCGACGGCGAGGCGGAGACCGGACCGCTCGCCACGAGCTGGCATTCCAACAAGTTTCTCGATCCCGTGACCGACGGCGTGGTCCTGCCAATCCTGCATCTTAACGGCTACAAGATCGCCAATCCCTGCGTGCTCGCCAGAATCAGTCACGAAGAGCTGGACCACCTTTTCCGCGGGTACGGTTACACGCCACACTTCGTCGAGGGAAGCGAGCCCGAGAAGATGCACCAACTGATGGCGGCGACGCTCGACACCGTCATCCGCGAGATCCAGCGCATCAAGGCTGACGCGCGCCGAAACGGCTTCACCGGCCGACCCCGCTGGCCTATGATCGTGCTTCGCTCGCCCAAGGGCTGGACGTGCCCAAAGGAGATCGACGGTAAGCGCACTGAGGATTACTGGCGCTCCCACCAGGTGCCGATGGGTGAGATGCATGAAAACCCGGGCCACGTGCGCGTGCTGGAGAAATGGATGAAGGGCTACAAGCCTAAGGAACTCTTCGATGACTACGGTAAGCTCATCCCCGAGCTCGCGGAACTCCCTCCGCGAGGCGTTCGCCGCATGAGCGCCAATCCGCACACGAACGGCGGCCTGCTCCTCCGGGACCTTCGCCTTCCCGACTTTCGTGACTACGCCGTTAAAGTACCGTCACCGGGAGCTGTCACTGCTGAGGCCACCCGGGTGATGGGCCGGTTCCTTCGCGACGTGATGAAGCTCAACATGAAGAGCCGGAACTTCCGCCTCTTCAGCCCCGACGAGAGCAACTCGAACCGGTGGCAGGACGCGCTCGAAGTGACGAACCGAGCTTGGGTCGCTGAGACCTATTCATGGGACGACCATCTGGCTCCCGACGGCCGAGTAATGGAAATGTTGAGCGAGCACCAGTGCCAGGGCTGGCTCGAGGGCTATCTCCTGACCGGCCGACACGGGTTCTTCTCCTGCTACGAAGCATTCATCCACATCATCGACTCGATGTTCAACCAGCACGCCAAATGGTTGAAGGTGTGCAATGAGATCCGCTGGCGGCGGCCGATCGCTTCACTCAATTACCTCCTATCGTCGCACGTATGGCGGCAAGACCACAACGGCTTCAGCCACCAGGACCCCGGCTTTATCGATCACGTGATAAACAAGAAGGCTGAGGTGGTTCGAGTGTACCTGCCGCCGGACGCTAACTGTCTCCTTTCGGTCACCGACCACTGCCTGCGTAGCCGAAACTACATCAACGTCATCGTCGCCGGCAAGCAGCCGGCTCCGCAGTGGCTGAAGATGGACGAGGCAATCAAGCACTGCACCGCGGGGCTCGGGATCTGGCAGTGGGCCAGCAACGATCGTGGCGGGGACCCTGACGTCGTCATGGTTTGTTGCGGCGACGTGCCGACGCTTGAGACTCTAGCTGCTGTCGACCTCCTCCGGCGGTACGCGCCGGACCTGAAGATGCGTGTCGTCAACGTCGTGAATCTAATGAAGCTGCAACCCCCAAGCGAGCATCCGCATGGCCTCTCTGATCACGAGTTCGACGCGTTATTCACCACTGACAGGCCGATCGTCTTCGCTTTCCACGGCTACCCGTGGTTGATCCACCGGCTAACCTACCGGCGAGCGGGCCACCGGAACCTGCACGTGCGTGGCTATAAGGAAGAGGGCACCACCAGCACGCCGTTCGATATGTGCGTGTTGAATGACGTCGATCGGTTCCACCTGGTAAACGACGTGATCGACCGCGTTCCGAAGCTGGGTGCGCGAGCCGCGCACGCCAAACAGGCGATCCGCGACAAGCTCATTGAACACAATGAGTTCATAGCCCGGCACGGCGACGATATGCCCGAGATCACGGGCTGGAAATGGGGACAGGCCGTGGCGTCTGAAGGCACCGGTTCAACGGAGGCTGACAACATCTAAGCTGCGAGGAGACGACGGGAACGTGTTCGCGACCAGACAGGCAGGGTGACATCGTGGGTGAGGCCAACACAGCAATGGAAACAAAGGGGGCAAATTCGCTCCAGCTAGAGGAGCTTATAAAAAGATACGGGTGCGGCCCGGTCCAGTTCACTGGGACGGACGATGCGCTCTACGAACGCCATCTCGTCTTCGACAACGTGATGGATGTGACGGCGATCGGCGCTCGCGAGCGTTTTGAGGCAGTCGCCCGCTCTGTGCGTGATGTCCTTTCACAGCGATGGATTCAAACCGAGAAGACCTATGAACGTAGGGATCCGAAACGTGTTTACTATCTTTCGATGGAATTTCTCATCGGTCGATCGTTGGCTAACAATGTCACAAACCTTCTGCTTGATGACACGACCAAAAAAGCCGTCCAGGAAGAGAAGCTTGATTGGTACGAGTTGCTCGAGGAGGAGCCGGACGCGGGTTTAGGAAATGGAGGGCTCGGGCGCCTGGCGGCTTGCTTCTTGGATTCGATGGCGACGATGGAAATCCCAGCTGTGGGTTATGGCCTTCGCTACGAATACGGTATTTTCAAGCAGACAATTCAGGACGGCTGGCAACACGAAGTCCCAGACAATTGGCTCCGTCGCCCCGATCCTTGGGAAGTCTGTCGTCAACACGAGACAGTCGAAGTGCGGCTCAACTGCTCGTTCGAGGTGCGTGGCGGAACCCTGCGCGCGGTCCTCGGCCAGGCATCCGCTCTGATCGGCGTCCCGTTCGATCGCCCTGTGGTGGGTTATGGTGGGAAAACCATTAATACTCTTCGCCTCTGGGCTGCGGCGGCCTACGATTATTTCAATTTTCAAGAATTCAGCAGCGGCGATTTCGTGGGAGCACTCGCCGAGACACTCGAGGCAGAATCGCTGACTCGAGTCTTATATCCCGACGACCACACGAGCCTGGGCCAGGGATTGCGCTTTGTGCAGGAATATTTTCTTGTTGCCTGCTCATTAGCCGACCTCGTGCGGCGCTTCCGAAAGACCAACACCGACTGGCGAACACTTCCTGAAAAAGTTGCAATTCAACTCAACGACACGCACCCGACGATGGCGGTCCCGGAGTTGATGCGGATTCTTCTCGACGAAGCACACCTCGGTTGGGACGAGGCTTGGGACCTTACCCAAAGGACCTTGGCGTATACCAATCATACGCTGCTACCTGAAGCTCTTGAGAAGTGGCCGCTCGTCTGGTTTGAGCGAATGCTCCCGCGTCATCTGGAGATAATCTATGAGATTAATCGACGCCTGATTGCGGATATTCGAAGACGTTTCCCCGGAGATGAGGGACGAGTTCAGCGCGTAAGTCTCGTGGAAGAGGGTGCAGAGCACAAGATTCGGATGGCCAACCTCGCTATCGTTGGTTCGCATAGCACCAACGGGGTTGCGGCGATTCATTCCCGGCTGCTCCGCACGATGACCGTCAAGGATTTGGCCGAAATGTTTCCGCAGCGTTTCAGCAACAAAACCAATGGCGTCACGCCCCGTCGCTGGCTGCTAATGTCAAATCCTGCACTTTCGCAAACCATCACCGACGCCATCGGCAATGATTGGGCAACTGATCTCAGCCAGCTGAAAAAGCTCAAGCCACTGGCTGATCACCAGGCATTACAGCAAGCGTTTTTAAAAGCCAAACGCGAAGCCAAGCTGCACTTTATCGATTGGCTCAAACAGAGCACGGACAAAATAGTCGATCCCGACAGCATCTTCGATTGTCAGATCAAGCGCATACACGAATACAAGCGCCAACTGCTGAACGCGCTCCGGATCGTGGTCCTTTATAACCGGCTGCGCGAGAATCCCAATTTCGAGGTAATGCCACGAACCTTCTTCTTCGCTGGCAAGGCGGCACCCGCTTATCACCTGGCTAAAGTGATTATCAAGTTCATCAACAATCTTGCCGACACCATCGATAACGATCCTGTGATCGACGGACGGCTCAAGGTTGTCTTCCTGCCCGACTACTGTGTTTCAATGGCAGAGCGGCTGATTCCTGCTGCTGATGTGTCCAATCAGATCTCTACTGCCGGCTACGAAGCCAGTGGTACGAGCAACATGAAGTTCATGATGAACGGGGCGTTGACCATAGGCACGCGCGATGGGGCAACCATCGAGATGGCGGAAGAAGCAGGCGAAGAAAATTTCTTTTTATTCGGCCTGACGGCGGAACAGGTGGCGAACAGCCGCGCTTGGTATAGGCCGCAGTGGCATTATGACAATGATCCGGAGACCCGCGCCGCATTGGACCTGATCTTCGCCGACCATTTCAGCCGGAACGAGCCGGGCGTCTTTGCTCCATTGCGGGACGCCCTTCTAACCCGCGGCGACTACTACATGCACCTGGCGGATCTTAAGTCCTATTTAAAGGCTGACCAGCGGCTAGGCGAACTCTACGCCGACTCAGCGGGATGGTCCCGCAAGGCGATCTTAAACGTGGCTGGCTCTGGAAAATTCTCCAGCGACCGAACAATTGCGGAATATGCCACCGACATCTGGACCGCAAAGGCATGCCCCGTTTCCTAACAGCCACAAGTGAGAAGGAGGATTGAGGTATGCCAATTTCCCCACTTGCGGGCAAGCCAGCGCCAAAAGAGCTCCTGATAGATCCGAGTCGGCTTGAGCGCGAATATTATGAGCGCCGGCCCGACTTGGGAAACCGAAACCAGCTGGTAAGCTTCGGTACTAGCGGACATCGGGGCTCACCGCTTAACGCATCGTTTACCGAAGCACATATTCTGGCCATCACCCAGGCCATTTGTGATTACCGGCGCAGTCAAGACTACGATGGCCCGCTCCACATGGGTAAGGACACACACGCTGTGTCCGAAGCGGCGCAGCGGACCGCCCTTGAGGTGCTGGCCGCTAATAAAGTAGAGACGATTATCCAGAAAGATGACGGCTTTACGCCCACGCCCGTTATCTCGCGCGCTATTCTCGTTTATAACCGTAATCGTAAGGAGCACGTCGCTGATGGCGTTGTTATCACCCCCTCCCACAACCCGCCGGCGGATGGAGGCTTCAAGTACAATCCGCCCAATGGCGGACCAGCCGACACCGACGTAACACGATGGGTTGAGCGCCGGGCCAACGACCTGTTACGCGACGGTACCGGCATCAAACGCGTACCGTTTGCTAGTGCGCTGAAGGCCGACACAACACACCAAGAAGATTTCGTTCTGCCCTATATAGAGGATCTGAAAAACGTCATCGACATGGACGCGATCCGCAGTGCTGGATTGAAGCTGGGAGTGGACCCACTCGGCGGTGCCGCCGAACCCTACTGGGAGCCGATCAACGCAATTTATCATCTGGATATCCACGTCGCGAATTCAACAATCGACCCAACGTTCTCGTTCATGACTGTCGATCACGACGGCCAGATTCGCATGGATCCGTCCAGTCCGTACGCGATGGCCCGTCTGGTGGACCTCAAGAATCAGTATGACGTAGCTTTCGCTAACGATCCAGACTCCGACCGGCACGGCATCGTTACGCCTTCGTCCGGGTTGATGAATCCTAATCACTACCTAGCTGTGGCCATCCGCTATTTGCTGATGCACCGGGCTAACTGGCCGGCTCACGTCGCGGTCGGTAAAACCCTAGTCAGCAGTAGCATGATTGATCGGGTCGTTCACAAGCTGGAACGCTCTCTTTGCGAAGTGCCGGTGGGTTTCAAGTGGTTTGTACCAGGATTGTTCGATGGCTCGCTTTGTTTTGGCGGGGAAGAAAGCGCAGGCGCAAGCTTCCTTAGGAAGGACGGTACCGTTTGGACGACCGACAAGGACGGCCCAATAATGGACTTACTGGCAGCCGAGCTCACCGCCCGGACGGGCAAAGATCCGGGCGAACTATATCACGAACTAACAACCGAGTTTGGTACGCCCTGTTACACGCGGATCGATGCACCGGCCACGCCAGATGAAAAGGCGCGCCTGCAAAAGTTGTCACCCCACGCGATAGCGAAGGACACTCTGGCCGGCGACCCGATCACGGCAAAACTGACTTCCGCTCCAGGCAATGACGGCCCGATCGGAGGCCTCAAGGTCATGACCGACAACGGTTGGTTCGCGGCTCGGCCTTCCGGCACGGAGAACATCTACAAGATCTATGCGGAGAGCTTTAAGGATCAAAGTCATTTGGACGCAATCGTGCAGGAGGCTCAGGAAATTGTAACCGATGCGCTAAGATCGCCAGATTCAGCTCTTCAGGAACAGGAGGTGCGCTGATGAGCAACGACAGCCCGCCAAATCTTCCTCCATTTCCGTCATCTTACCGTTCCTCTGGCTTGCTTCTGCACGTTACATCGTTGCCCTCGCCCTACGGCCTTGGCGACGTAGGACCAGCTGCGATGGCGTGGATCGATCAACTTTCCGAGGCAGGACAAAGCTGGTGGCAGGCCCTGCCCTTGGGCCCGACGGGCTACGGCAATTCTCCGTATCAGGCGTTGTCATCTTTTGCCGGCAATGGTCTTCTCATCAGCCCGGATTGGCTCATCGAGGATGGCTTGTTAGGGACCGGTGACTGCGCAGCACTCTCGTTCTCTTCTTCCAACGTCGATTACAACTCAGTTATTCCGTTCAAACACCGGTTGCTCGAAATAGCTTGGACCAATTTTACTGCCGCGAAACCTGCCGAGTTACAAATTGCCTTTGAAAAATTCTGCCACGAGCAGGCTCGCTGGCTGGAAGATTACGCACTCTTTCGAGCCCTGAAAATCCTTTACAAGGGCGCCTATTATCTCGAGTGGCCCGCCGACCTGGTCCGGCGTGTCCCCAAAGCTCTCGCTCGGGCCCGGCGTGAGCTTGCAAATCAAGTCGATCAAGTTCGTTTTGCTCAATTTCTATTGTTTCGCCAAGGGGCCCGGCTTGAAAAACACGCCAGCGCAAAAGGCGTCCGCCTGATTGGCGATCTGCCTTTTTTTGTATCTCCGGACTCGAGTGACGTTTGGGCCAACCCGGAATTATTTTTGCTGGACGACCAACGGAGGCCACGCTTCGTGGCGGGCGTGCCTCCGGATTATTTCAGCTCGCAGGGACAACTCTGGGGCAACCCCGTCTACAACTGGGATGCGCTCCGACAAACTGGCTATCGTTGGTGCATCGATCGTTTGCGCGCGTTGCTCGCGCACGTTGACGTAATTCGTCTGGACCATTTCCGTGCGTTCGCAGCCGCATGGCATGTTCCGGCCGGAGCGCCTACGGCCCAGTTCGGCCAGTGGGTGCCAGGTCCGGGCACTGATTTCTTCACCGCGGTGAAGAAGGAGTTAGGCGGACTGCCGTTTATTGCTGAGGATTTGGGGTTAATTACGCCGGACGTTTGTGCGCTCCGCGACCAATTTCAGATACCCGGGACACGTGTCCTGCAATTTGCCTTCGACGGCGGTCTAACTAACCCGTATCTGCCTCACAACTATCCCTCAAACGCGGTCGTATATACCGGCACGCATGACAATCCGACAACTCGTGGATGGTACGAAGAGCTGCCAGCCAATCAGCGGGAGAACCTGCGGCGTTACTTCAACTCACCGCAAATTGATAGTCGCGAGGTTGCCTGGGATTTGATGCGTCTGGCATGGTCGTCTCCGGCTGCTCTTGCGCTCGCCCCTTTACAGGATCTTTTCAATCTCGGGGCAGAGGGTCGAATGAACGTGCCCGGTCGGGCGGAAGGCAACTGGAGCTGGCGTTGCACCGAAGAGTTATTGTCGGCTGCCGCGTTTCATGGGCTGGGTGATCTGACAAAAAGCTCAAACCGACTTCCCATGCTTCCAAGTCCGGCGACCGAACTGGCGGAGGCTGGTTATGACTCTAAGCCTGATCGTTTTTCCAATGCTGACAACGCGTTACACGACCGCGCTAACAAACAATCGGTCCAAATTTCTCACGAGGTAACAAAATGAAAGCAACGCAACTACTCCACAACCTGGGTCAAAGTCTGTGGCTCGACAACATAACGCGCGACCTGGTTAACAGCGGTACACTCACGCGCTATATCGACGAGCTCTCCGTGACGGGACTCACTTCGAATCCCACGATCTTCGACCACGCAATCAAGAATAGCGGCTCGTACGATTCTGCAATCCGCAAAAAACTTGATCAGGGCAAGTCCGGAGAAGAGCTGTTCTTCGAGCTGGCGCTGGAGGATCTCACCCGGGCTGCCGATCTGTTCCGGCCCATTTTTGACCGGACGAACGGCGTCGATGGATGGGTATCATTGGAGGTGTCGCCTGTCCTCGCCCACGATAGCGCCAGCACTCTCGCCGCCGCTAAGAGTCTGCACGCTCGGGCGGGGCGACCAAACTTGTTAATCAAGATTCCTGGCACTAAAGAGGGCCTGCCCGCAATCGAAGAGGCGATTTTCGCCGGCGTGCCCATCAACGTCACATTACTATTTTCGCGCGAGCAGTACCTCGCAGCCGCTGAGGCTTTTTTGCGCGGAATCGAGCGACGCATCGATGCCGGCCTCCAACCCAACATCGGCTCGGTAGCCTCAGTTTTCGTTAGCCGCTGGGACGCTGCGGTCGCAGGCAAAGTACCTGCCGCGCTGAACAACAGACTTGGAATCGCAGCGGCAAAGCGCACTTACAAGGCGTACCGCGACCTGCTCGGCTCTCCCCGGTGGGAGCGAATCTATAACGCCGGAGCCCGTCCCCAACGGTTGCTGTGGGCGAGCACGGGAACCAAGGATCCAAAAGCACCCGACGTACTATATATAAAGGCGCTGGCCGCGCCCTTCACGGTAAACACCATGCCCGAGGGAACGTTGAAAGCCCTCGCCGACCACGGCGATCTCAGTGAGATCATGTCGGCCGACGGCGGCGACTGTGAAGCGGTACTGGACCAGTTCGCCTCGGCGGGCATCGACATCAACGAGCTGGCTACGAAGCTCCAGGACGATGGGGCTAAGTCATTCGTTGGTTCGTGGAACGAGCTCATGGGCGTAATCGCCTCCAAGAGCGCAAACCTTGCGAAGGTCGCCTGAATAGATGGACAAACGACTGAATGCGCTAGTAGTCGACGTCGGGGGGGAACCCACGTGAAGATTCTTGCGACAGGACAAGAACAATCTCAGGAATTTCCAGCGGGTCCCAAGTTGACCGCCAAAGAGATGGTTCCAGGTGTCAAGAAGCTTGCCAGGATTGGCAGTATAACAACGCCAACGCTTTGTCGGAGGATTTCGGGTTTGGGAGAAAACCACGACTAGAACGAAAGGGAGTTGAAAATGCATAAAAAAACAAAACCAATATTATCACGACCGCGAGGAAGGTCTGATCTGACTAGAGGATCTGGACGAGCGCGATCTGTTCGATTATCGCGAGGAATCGTGGCTGGTTCGTCGCAGGCTACGGAGCGTCGCGCATGGAATGGGCTGGTTGCTCACCATCAGAAAGTTCGCGACCTGCATCTGCGGAAACTCTTTGCAAATGATCCCACACGCGGTGAGCGCATGACCGTCGAGGCGGCCGGCTTATACCTGGATTACTCGAAGAATCGCGTCACCGATGAAACCTTGAAGCTACTCGTGCAGCTGGCGGATGAATCGGGACTGCGGGCGCGGATTGACGCGATGTTTCGCGGCGAGAAGATCAACATCACGGAAAACCGAGCCGTTCTGCACGTCGCTCTGCGCGCACCGAAAGGGACATCGATCGTCGTTGATGGCGAGAACGTCGTGCCACAAGTCCATGCTGTTCTAGATAAGATGGCCGATTTCTCCAACCGGATGCGGAATGGTGCTTGGAAGGGGTACACTGGCAAACGCATTCGCAACGTCATCAACGTCGGTATCGGTGGCTCTGATCTCGGGCCGGTGATGGCCTACGAAGCATTGAAACATTATAGCGAGCGAGCAATGACGTTTCGGTTTGTTTCCAATGTTGACGGCACCGATTTCGCGGAAGCTGTCCACGATCTCGACCCATCGGAGACCCTTTTCATCATCTCTTCAAAGACCTTCACGACCCTCGAAACAATGACGAATGCACACACCGCTCGCCGGTGGTCACTCGCCGGGCTCGGAGGTGACGAAAAGTCCGTCGCGAAGCATTTTGTTGCGGTCTCAACCAACGCCTCGGAAGTAGCGAAGTTCGGCATCGATACCGACAACATGTTCGGGTTCTGGGATTGGGTCGGCGGGCGTTATTCGATGGATTCAGCGATCGGCCTTTCAACGATGCTTGCGATCGGCCCCGATAACTTTCGCGCGATGTTGGACGGCTTCCATCAGATGGACGAGCACTTCCGCACAACTCCGTTTGAGGGCAATCTGCCTGTTCTCATGGGACTGCTGTCTGTTTGGTACAACGACTTTTTCGGCGCAGCGACGATAGCTGTTCTTCCGTACGAGCAATACCTGAAGCGATTCCCGGCTTATCTCCAACAGCTGACCATGGAGAGCAATGGCAAGCACGTCACGCTCGGTGGAAGCAAAGTCTCCTGCGATACTAGTCCGGTTTATTGGGGCGAACCGGGAACTAACGGTCAGCATTCCTTTTACCAGTTGATCCATCAGGGAACGCGACTCATTCCATGTGACTTCGTAGCTTTCTATCAAACACTCAACCCACTGGGCCGTCACCACGACATCCTCTTGGCGAACGTGTTTGCGCAAGCCGAAGCGCTCGCCTTCGGCAAGACAGTAGAGCAAGTCAAGGCAGAAGGCACTCCGGACTGGCTGGTCCCGCACAGGGTCTTCGAGGGTAACCGGCCGTCGAACATAATTCTCGCCGAGCGACTCACGCCTGAAACGCTCGGTAAACTCGTCGCGCTCTACGAACACAGTGTCTTTACCCAGGGTACGATTTGGAACATTGACTCATTTGACCAGTGGGGGGTCGAACTGGGCAAGCAATTGGCGCAGCGGATAATCCCCGAACTCGAGAGTAAGAAGAAACCTGCTCTTAGCCATGACAGCTCAACCAATAACCTGATTTACCAATATCGAAAATTAAAGGAGCGATTATGAAATCGATTGGAGTGAACAAAGAACAACTGCAGAAGATGAAGACAGGTCCAGGCTTCATTGCGGCGCTGGATCAAAGCGGAGGCAGCACGCCAAAGGCGCTGGCTCTTTACGGAATCAAGGAAGGTGCGTGGTCTAACGAGGATGAGATGTTTGCCATCGTGC
>Ga0310917_10001138_pt1 | contig 12396 bp, 12 predicted proteins | sample GREbulkMGLF178_FD_203531 | JGI IMG/M metagenome (GOLD analysis project Ga0310917, IMG submission 203531) | Lab enrichment of tropical soil microbial communities from Luquillo Experimental Forest, Puerto Rico - GRE.bulkMG.LF178 | ecosystem: Environmental > Terrestrial > Soil > Tropical forest >... | reverse complement strand
TGCCCGACATAGTGCAATTCGCCGACGCAGACCGGCAGCGTCCGGCCTAGGGAGGAGGCCGAGCGCGGGTGAGCGGCGAAGTAGCCGGCGAATTTGCGCTCGTCGCGAGCGATTATGTCGAGCCGGCGCCGGCCGGTGCCGGGCCGCTTCTCGCATCCGGCGATTCGCGCCAGGACGTAATCGGTGAAGTTCGGCTTCGATAATTCGCCGTCATTGATGATGTCGATGCCGCATTGGATCTGACGCCCGACGACTTCCTTGACCGCGGCCTGCAGCCGCCCGTCGAGTGCGGCCGGGTCGTAAGGCTCGCCCCGCGCCTTGGCGAGGACCATCTCGCGAACATCGTCCGGGCGCGGCAGCGACCCGGCATGGGTCGTCAGAATGCGGTCGGTGCTGTAGATCATCGCGTACCTTCCTGCTGGTCGTTCTCGCCGAGCACCTTGCCTGCGAAATAGAGCGATCCGCAGATCAGGACGCGTCCGCTGCGGTGCCCGGCAAGATACCGAATGGCCTCGCTGATCGAACCGGCGCTGTGCGCCGCAATCCCGACCGAGCGGGCGGCGGCGGTGATCGCGTCGGCCGGAAGCGCATTCTTCTCGCCCGGGATCGTGACGGCGACCAGCATCTCGGTGTAAGGCGCTAGTGGAGCGAGAAACCCGGCCGCGTCCTTGGTGTTCATCATACCGACGACAAGACAGAGTGGCCGATCGCGCCAGCCTGCGGCGACCTCGGCGAGAACCTGGCCGGCCAACGGGTTGTGTCCGCCGTCGAGCCACACCTCCCAGCCCCTAATCTGGTCGACCAGCGCGCCCCGCGTCAGGTGCTGGAGCCGCGCCGGCCAGTCGATATGGCGCAGCCCATCCGCGATCGCCTCCGGGGTCAGCGAAAATCCGCCGAGCCGCTCGAGAGAGGCGATCGCGGTGCCGGCATTGACGATCTGGTGGGCGCCGATCAGCGACGGCAGCGGGAGATCGAGTTTCCAGCGCTCGCCCGCAAAGCGCATCCCGAGGCCCGCGGCCTCGCAACGCCACTCGTGCCCTGACCGGAAGAGCGGCGCACCAAGCGCGGCGGCGCGTTCCTCGATGACCGCTTCGGCATCGTCCGACTGGGCCGCGATCACCGCCGGCGCGCCGGGCTTCAGGATTCCGGCCTTCTCGCCGGCGATCGCCGCGACGGTGTCGCCGAGAAAGGCCTGATGGTCGAGCGAGACCGGGGTGATTGCGGTCACCGACGGGCGGCGGACCACGTTCGTCGCGTCGAGACGGCCGCCAAGCCCGACCTCCAGCAGCGCGATATCGGCGGGGGTGCGGACAAAGGCGAGCAACGCCGCCGCCGTCGTGATCTCGAAAAAAGTAATCGGCTTATCGCCGTTGGCGCGCTCGCATTCCTCGAGCAGTGCGATCAGCGCCTCCTCGTCGATCAGCTGCCCCGCGACGCGAATGCGCTCGTGAAAGCGCACCAGATGCGGCGAGGTGTAGACATGCGCGCGGTAGCCGGCCGCTTCGAGAAAGGCGCGCATCATTGCCACCGTCGACCCTTTGCCCTTGGTGCCGGCGACGTGTACTACAGGCGGAAGCCGGTCTTGCGGGTTGCCGAGCGCGGCAAGCAACCGCTCGATACGACCAAGCGACAAGTCGATCAGCTTCGGGTGCAGACGGCCGAGCCGCTCGAGCACTCGATCGCTGGTCTCTGCGGTCACGAAGCCTCCGGGCTCACTAGGCCAACCGCGGCCGACGGATGCGGATCGCGTAGAAGGCCAAGAATGCAGCCCAACGTGGCGCGCAGCTCCGCGCGCGGCACCACGAGATCGACCATGCCATGGTCGAACAGATACTCGGCGCGCTGAAACCCGTCAGGGAGCTTCTCGTGGATCGTCTCCTCGATGACCCGCGCCCCGGCAAAGCCCACCACGGCACCGGGCTCGGCGAGGGTGATGTCGCCGACCATTGCGAGCGACGCAGAGACCCCGCCGGTGGTCGGATCGGTCAGTAATACGATGTAGGGTAGCCCCTTCTCCTTGACCATGTCGGCGGCGAGGATCGTGCGCGGCATCTGCATCAACGACAGCACACCTTCCTGCATCCGCGCGCCGCCGGAAGCCGGAACCAGGATCAGCGCGGCTTCCTGCAATACGGCGAGCCTCGCGGCCGCGACCACCGCCTCGCCGGCGGCAATCCCCATCGATCCGCCCATGAACTGGAATTCGAAAGCAGCGACGACGCAGGCAAAGCCGTCGATCTGCCCATGGGCGACGACGACCGCATCGCTGCCAGCGCCGTGTGCGGCCTGTCCCTCCCGAAGCCGGTCGACATAGCGCCGACGATCGCGGAATTTGAGCGGATCGACAATCGTTTTTGGCAATTCTATCCGCGTGAATTCGCTGTCGCCGAAGAGAATCTTGAGCCGCTGCTCGGCGCCGATGCGCAAGTGATGGCCGCAATTGCGGCAGACGTGGAGATTGGCTTCGAGCTCGCGATAAAACAACATCTGCTCGCAGCCCGGGCATTTCGTCCACAGGTTGTCCGGAACAGCCGTTTTGCTGACGACCGCCCGGATCTTGGGCAGCACGAAGTTGCTCAGCCAGTTCATCCCCGGCTCGTAGCGGCGAGCGGTGTTCTCGTCGAGCCCTGGCCGTCGCCCCTCACACCCGGATCAAGTCCGGGTGAGGCTCTCCCGCTGTGCGGATCCCTCCCTCTCCCCGCCATGCGCGCAAGGGGAGAGAGGGCTAGGGCAAAGTCAAGCGTGGTTGGCGTGATAATAGGTGTTGCGGAGGACGCGGCCAGGCAGCGTCCCGGTGTGCTTGCCGTCTTCGAGCAGGATCTGGCCATTGACGATCGTCATATGGATGCCTTGGGCGGGCTCCTTGATCCGCTTCGCGCCGGTCGGGAAGTCGTGCAACACCTCGAGCGGTAGCGGCTTCACTGTATCGGGATCAAAGATCACGATGTCGGCAACCATCCCTGGGCGGAGCAGGCCGCGGTCATAGAGGCCGAAGATCGAAGCCGATTCGAAGGTCAGCCGCCGCACCGCGTGTTCCAGCGACATGACCTTCTTCTCGCGCACCCACTCGGAGAGCAACCGGGTCGAGAAGCCGAACCCGCTTTGGAACTGCACATGCGCGCCGCCGTCCGACAACCCGATGATCGCGTTCGGGTACGTCAGGATCTTGGCAACGGCCTCTTCATCGACATTGTTCTCGCCGTGCAGCCATTCGGTGTCGAGGTTCTCTTCGATCGTCAGATCGAGTAGGCAATCGATGATGCCCTCGCCCTGGGTCTTGGCGATCTCGCCGAGGGTCTTGCCCTCCATCCACTTGTTTTTCTCGAGCACCGCGGTCTGCACCACCATGTAGTCCCACCAGGTGCTGCAAATGCCGATCGCCGGCCCGCTCTTGAATTCGACCGCCTCCTCGTGGAGCTTCTTACGCACCTCGGGATCGGCATAGGCCTTGAGCATCTCCTCGGGCGACGAGAGGCAGATCGGGTGCCAGACCGGCAAGCCGCGGAAGGTCTGGGTGTTGCGCATCGTGAAGTAGTCGGTGATGCGGTTCGGCGTGCACATTGGAAAGGCGCGGATGCCCTTGGCGGTCGTCGCATCGACCTGGGCCATCTGCTTCTGCCATTGGCCGGGCCGGCGCATCGTCTGGCCGAGATTGTTGTAGACCACAGTTCGGCCGGTTGCCTCGCTGAGGCGGCTCATTAGCGCATCCTTCATCTCCGCACCGTTGCCGCCGCCCGACTGGATCAAACCTGTGCCGAGGTCGCGCAATACGTCGCCGAGCGCGAAGATTTCTTTTTCGTCTGCCCAGATCGCCGGGATGTGCACCCCTTGCGGGTCGAAATGGCCCTGGTTGCGCGACACCGAGAGCCCCAGCGCGCCAGCCTTCATTCCGTCGCGCACGAGGTCCTGCATCTGGCCGATTTCGTTGTCGGTGGCGGTTCGCTTCTGGCAGTCGTCACCCATCACGTAATAGCGGACGGCGGTGTGCCCGATCAGATTGCCAACATTGACCCCGAGATGGTGATCCATCTGGTCGAGATATTCGGGAAAGGTCTCCCAGGTGAATTCGAGGGTGTCGAGCACCTCCATCGGGATCGCTTCGACATAGGAGAGGAACTCCGACAGGCGCCGCTCCGATCCCTTGCGCACCGGCGCCAGAGACAGCGAGCAATTGCCGAAAATCACCGAGGTGGCGCCGTGGTCGCAGGAGAATGAGCACAGCGGGTCCCAGGTGACCTGGGCATCGTAATGGCAGTGATTATCGATAAAGCCTGGCGCCACGACCCGGCCCTCGGCGTCGATCGTCCGTGTGGCCGGCCCGCTCAGTTTGCCGATCTCGAAGATCTTGCCGTCTTTGATCCCTACATCGCCGCGGAAAGATGGCATCCCCGAGCCGTCGACGATGTGGCCGTTCTTGATCAGCAAATCGTACGCCATGGTTACTGTTCCTTCGTCCGGTGCTTCGAGGGAGCGTAGCACGCTCGCCCACTTGTACCCATACCGTGAAATCGACGGCTCGGTCTTCCTGTTGTGCATGGCTACTCAAGGCTGCCCCGGCGTATCGGGGTCGGCAGGGACCACGATCGCCGTCCGTGCCTATAATGGCCGGTCATGCGCAGCGGAAAAGGGTTCGGGCAAATGTCACGAAACGGCAGCCAATCGGTCGTCGCCGGGCTGGTGAGCGGCTGGCTAATTGTCATCGGCTCACCGGTCGGGATGGCAGGAGGGCAACCGCCCGCGGTATCAGGCGCAATATTGGCTCAGGCGAGACCCAACCCGCCGCCGCCGGATGTCGAGGCAAGCATCGCCAGCCTTCATCAAAGGCTACAAATAACTCCAGCCCAGGAGGCACCGTTCGGCGCGCTCGCCAATGTGCTTCGGGGGAACGCCCGGGCCGAGGCGACCGCTCAGCATCAGCCACCTGCCAACGCTTCGGCGGTCGACGATTTACGCGCCGAGATCCAGTATGACGAGGTCGAGCTCGCCGACTTGAAGAGACTTCTCCCGGCGCTCGAAGCGCTTTACGCGAGCCTTTCACCGGCGCAAAGACAAGCCGCCGATATGGTATTCCGCCAAGGTCCGGGGGGCTGAGGACGCCGCTTCAATTTTCACCAACCAACCATGGAGGATTTGCCGATGACGACGCTCCCGCTGCCCTTGAACGATTTTCTGGTCGTCGACCTGACCGCGCATCGCGCCGGTCCGACGGCGGTTCGCCAGCTCGCCGATTGGGGGGCCCAGGTCATCAAGATCGAACCCTCCGGCGAACTCGTCGACGCCACCGGCAGCCGCCGCGACGGGCCCGACTTCCAGAACCTGCACCGCAACAAGCAGGCGATGACGTTGAATCTAAAGAGCGACGAAGGCCGCGAGATCTTCTTCAAGCTGGCCGAGCGCGCCGACGTCATCGTCGAGAACTACAAATCCGACGTGAAGCACAGGCTCGGCGTCGATTACGAGGCCGTGCGCAAGATCAATCCGCGCATCGTCTATGGGAGCATTTCCGGCTTCGGCCAGGACGGGCCCTACGCCGGCCGCGCCGGGGTCGATCAGATTGCCCAGGGCATGGGCGGGCTGATGTCGATCACCGGCCATCCTGGACAGGGGCCGGTGCGCGTCGGCATCGCAATCAACGACACCTCGGCCGGGCTGCTACTGTCCTATGGGATCGTGCTGGCGTTGCTCAATCGCGAGCGCACCGGCGAAGGCCAATGGGTCCACACCTCGCTGCTCGAAGCACAGATCTTCATGCTCGACTTCCAGGCGGCGCGCTTTCTGATGAAAGGTGAGGTCGCCGGCCAGGAAGGCAATTTCCACCCGACCTCGCCGGGCACCGGCATGTTCCAGACTGCCGACGGGTACATCAACATCGCCGCCTCGGGCGACAATCTGTGGCGCCGCTTCTGCGAGGCGGCAGGTGCCAAGGATCTGCTCACGAATCCCGACTTCGCGACGGTGGTCGCCCGCACCAAGAACCGTCCGGCGCTGATCGCGCATTTAAACGAGATCATGCGCACGCATCCGAACGCCTATTGGGTCGAGCTGCTTACCAAAGTCGGTGTGCCGTGTGGGCCGATCAACACGATCGACCAGACCTTTGCCGATCCGCAAGTTCAGCATCTCGGCATCGCCAAGCCGGTCAGCCACCCCAAGCTCGGGCCACAGAAGGTCGTCGGCCAGCCGATCCACATGAGCCGCTACCCTCAGCCCGCCGAACTGCATCCAACCCCCGATCAGGGCGAGCACACCGATGCAATCCTGGGCGAACTCGGCTATAGTGCGGCCGCTATCGCCCAGCTGCGTGCGCAAGGCGTCGTCTGACTTCGCCGACCTAGCCGGCTTGCGGCTGCGGTGACCCGCCTTGGGGCCGGCGGTGTTCGGCCATGAACTGGTCGAATTCCGCCTTGTCCTTGGCATGCCGCAGGCGGTCGAGGAACGCCTTGAATTCGCGTTGCTCCTCTTCGAGCCGCCGCAGCGTCTCGTCGCGGTACTCGTCAAAGGCACGGTTGCCGCTCGAGCTCCGGTAACCGCGCCCGGTCCACTGCTCGGCAGCAGCCTGCATCCGCTCCATCCGCTGCTGCATCCGTTCCATGCGACGCTGCCAGTGATCTCCGCTGCCGTGTGCCCAGCATGCCATTCGCCCACTCCCTATCAGATAGCCGAGAACCACTAGGCCAAGCGGCCAGAACGCGATGAAACTCACGATCGTCAACCCGATCCAGGCCGGCTTGCCGATGTCGTCCAGATGCGCCGCGAGGTTCATGATCGCCCTAGATGTGAATGTTTGTAACATTCACATAGGCGCGACTCCTCAGCTTGTCAAGCGCGATTGCGTCACTGCTTCGGCTCGTCGGGCGGGGCGAACAAGCCGAGGCCGCGCAAATAGACGAGCACTCCCGCTTCAAGCAGATCTTCGGGTGTCATCGGGAGCCTTCGCCGCCCGGCGTCGCCCCGGGCGAACAGCGAAGCGATGCCGTGCGACAGCGCCCAAATATGAAGGCTCATCATCAACGCAGGCGGCCGCTTTCCCGCAGGTAGGCGAGTGCAGAGGGTCTCCGAAGCCTCTCGCAATACGGCAAAGCTGCGATCGGCGGGCTCGCGCAGACCCGGGTCATCGTCCAGCGGAAGCCCCGCTTCAAACATTGCCGAGTAATAGGCGGGTTCGTCGTGGGCGAAGGCGAGATAGGCCCGACCGACATTCTCGAAGGCGGCAAAGGGGTCGGGGCGGCCATCGTTCCAAGCGCGATCAAGATGCGCGGCAAACAGCTCGAACCCGCGGCGAGCGACATCAGCGACCAAAGCGTCACGGTCGCGGAAATGGCGATAAGGTGCGGCCGCGCTGACCCCGGCCGATCGTGCGGCATCGGCAAAGGTGAACCCGGCCGGACCCTTTTTCGCGATCAGGTCGAGGGCGGCCTGGATCAACGCCTCGCGCAGATTGCCGTGATGATAGCCGCGGCGTCCGCCCGGCCCTTGTCCCGACCAGCTCATGTGAAATGCTTTTACATCAGTTTGCGGCCGGGAAGCAGGCGCATTATGAGGCTTGGTTCGCCTCGGGCGGCTTGATCGGTTCCGTGTCGTGGAAGCGGCGATAGTCGATGGCAAGGCGACCATCTTGGGTCTCGGCGAAGACATCGGCGAAGCGGCGGCCCCAGAGCAGCTCGTCCGCGAGATAAGAGGTGCGGGCGTGAACCGGATGCGAGATCGTCTCGTCGACCCCGCTGACGGTCACGATAATCTCCACGGCTCGCTCCGCCAGGGATGACGGCGTTTCATTCCATAGTGGGCTCGCGGGGTCGATCGGGTGCATGACCGTGAATGTCATCGCGAAGATCGGGCTGCGCTGGCGTGCCAGCTGCAGATCATAGAAACGGCGCATCCACTCGCCCTCGGCAGTGCGCTCGTCGCGGACCAGGGTGACAGAAACTTGCGCCTCTAGGATCTGATTGCGGCGCTCGTTGGCGAGGCGAAAAGAGAGGGTTGGGATCCCGTTGTATTCGGTGACGACGGCGACCTTGCTGAACATCACCCGAGCCGTCGGCCGGGAGAACCTGGCGAACATCAACCCCGCGGAAACGGCGATAAGCGCCAGTCCAGACAGCGCTTCGACGGTCATGACGATGTTTCCGTAAAGCGTCGCCGGAGACATCTGCCCGTAACCGATCGTCGAAATCGTCTCGACGCTGAAAAAGAAGGCGTCGGAAAAGACTCCCGACCGCGCATTCGCGATTGCGCCGTCGCCGATCAAGTAAAGCAGCGCGAACGCCACATTTAAGCCGAGATAAACGCCGGATAACCCAAGCAAAAATGCCCACCACGGCAAAGTCAGCAGCTGATGGTAGAGATCGCCCAGCCATGGAGTACGCAGTCCGATCGCGGCCACACGGTCGCTGCGTTCTCGTTGGACAAGACGCGCTGGGGCGCGACGAGCGGTATCCGGGCCGGATACTGTAGCGGCTGCCTGCTGTTTCACCGCTTTCCCCCCTTTTCGCAAAGGCCGAGTTGACAGATTGCGGCCGGGGATCTACACAAGACGATATATCCAGATAGATAAATGGATCTACATATGGCTTTCCATGTCAAGGACGAGGCGACCGATAAAGCGGTTCGGCGGTTGGCAAAGCTCAAACGCAAGACACTTACGGCGACCATCCGCGAAGCGGTCGAGCACGAATACGAGCGCGTTCGTTCTGAAATCCCGCTGATCGAACGGCTAAAGCCGATCCAGGACGAGCTGAGATCGCTCTCGAAACCGGGTGGACTGCCCGCCGACAAAGCCTTCTACGATGAGCTTTCCGGCGACTTCTGATGTTCGTGGACGCTTCTGCGATAGTCGCGATTCTTGTCGAAGAGAGTGACGCTGCATCCCTCACAAAGCGGCTCGAGCAGGCGGTAGCCCCCTGCACCTCGCCAATCGCGATTTATGAGGCCGTTGCAGGAGTCGCTCGGGTCCGCACGGTCGAGATCCGCACGGCGGAGACGATCCTCGATCGCTTCCTCGAGCAAGCCAGGGTTCGGGTGGTGCCGATCACCGCGGAAATCGGGCGCCGTGCGCTTTTGGCGTTCGAACGGTACGGCAGAGGACGGCATCCCGCAGCTCTCAGCATGGGCGACTGCTTTGCCTATGCGTGCGCCTGCGAGCTCGACACACCTCTGCTGTTCAAAGGCGACGATTTCCCGTTGACCGACATCACGGTCGCCTGAGCGGTCGCTGGAGCGATATGGCGATCTTCTTCACCAGCGACACGCATTTCGGCCACGGCGGCGCCTTGGGGATTTATCGGCGGCCGTTCGCCTCGGTGGCGGCGATGAACGAGAGCCTGGTGGAGCGGTGGAACGAGGTGGTGCAGCCGGACGACGTGGTCTGGCACCTCGGCGACTTCGCCATTCGCCAACGCCCGACAGTGATCAGGCAGCTCTTCGCTCGCCTTAGCGGCCGCAAGCATCTCCTCGTGGGCAATAACGATCCTCCGGCAACGAGGGAGCTCGACGGTTGGGAGAGCGTCCAGGCCTATCTCGAGATCGAGGCCGACGGCATCTCCCTGGTCCTCTGCCATTACCCGTTTCGCAGCTGGCGCGGCATGGGCAAGGGCTGGGTCAATCTGCACGGCCACTCTCACGGCAAGCTGAAGCCGCAGCCGCGGCAGTTCGACGTCGGTGTCGACGTCTGGGGTTTCCGCCCAGTCAGCCTAAGGGAGATCCTGCATAGCCGCCGTTGAAGGCGGCACATTGTTAAAGCGTCGCCGAGCGTGCAGAATCGCCGGGTCGGACGCGAGATTGTAGGGAGGGTGCCGTGCAGCTGAGCCGCGAAGAATTGCTGAAGGCCTATCGCGACATGGTCACGATCCGCCGCTTCGAGGAGCGCGTGCAGGAGGAGTTCTCGAAGGGCGGCATCCCCGGATTTGTCCACCTCTATGCCGGAGAAGAAGCCGCAGCCGTCGGCGTCTGCTCGCATCTCGGGCCCCGGGACTATATTGCGAGCACTCATCGCGGTCATGGCCACAGCATCGCCAAAGGCTGCGATACGGTGCTGATGATGCAGGAGCTGTTCGCAAAGAAGGGCGGGCTGTGCGGCGGCAAAGGCGGATCGATGCACATCGCCGATCTCGACCGCGGCATGCTCGGCGCCAACGGCATCGTCGGCGGCGGGCCGCCGCTCGTGGTCGGCGCGGCATTGACCGCCAAGACATTGGGACGCGGCACCGTCGCGGTCTCGTTCACCGGCGACGGCGGCTCGAACCAAGGCACAACCTTCGAGGCGATGAATATGGCGGTGGTGCTGAAGTTGCCGGCGATCTTTGTGTTCGAGAACAACCAGTACGGCGAAGGCACCGGAGTAGGCTACGCGGTCGGCAGCCATGACATCGCCGGACGTGCGGCCGGGTTCGGCCTGCCCGCGGTCAAGGTCAGCGGCGACGATTTCTTTGCGGTGCATGAAGCCGCAGGTGAGGCGGTCGAGCGCGCCCGCGCCGGCGGCGGACCCAGCGCCATCGAGGTCGATACCTGCCGCTTTTACGGCCACCACTCGGGCGACGCGCAGCTCTATCGCGGCAAGGACGAGGTACGGCGGTTGCGCGAGGAGCGCGACTGCCTAAAGCATTTCCGCCGGCGGGTCGGCGAGGCGGCACTGCTCGAGATGACGGCGCTCGACGCGGTCGATGCCGAGATCGCGGCCTTGATCGATCGCGCGGTGGAGACGGCTCGTGCGGCCGGCCCCCCGGCCGACGCAGATCTCTTGACCGACGTTTACGCGTCGTACTGAGGGGAGCCGCGATGCCGCAGAAATCGATCCGCCAGGCGCTTAACGAGGCGCTCGCCCAGGAAATGCGCCGCGACCCGACCATCGTCGTGATCGGCGAGGATGTTGCCGGTGGTGCAGCCACCGAGGGGCAGCGCGACGCCTATGGCGGCGTCCTCGGAGTGACCAAGGGGCTCTTCGCCGAATTCGGCGAAGCGCGGGTGATCGATACGCCGATTACCGAGTCGGCGATCATGGGTGCGGCCGCCGGGGCGGCGGTAACGGGGCTGCGCCCGGTCGCCGAATTGATGTTCTCCGACTTCTTCGGCGTCTGCTTCGACCAGATCTTCAACCAGGCCGCCAAATTCCGCTACATGTTCGGCGGCAAGGCCAAGACCCCGCTCGTCATCCGTACGATGATCGGTGCCGGCCGCAGTGCGGCGGCCCAGCATTCGCAGAGCCCCTACCACATTTTTACCTCGGTGCCCGGGCTCAAATGCGTCGTCCCGTCAAACGCCTATGACGCCAAGGGGCTGCTGATCCAGGCGATCCGCGACGACGACCCGGTAATCTTCTGCGAACACAAATTGATGTACGACCTTCGTACCGAAGTTCCGGACGAGCCGTATGCGATCCCGTTCGGCGAAGCCAACATCGTGCGCGACGGCGACAACGTGACGGTCGTTGCCCTCTCCCGGATGGTGCATTACGCGGGCGAGGCGGCCGATACCCTCGCTAAAGAAGGGATCGAATGCGAGCTGATCGATCCGCGCACGACTTCGCCGCTCGACGAGGACACGATCCTCGAGAGTGTCGAGCGCACCGGCCGGCTCGTCGTCGTCGACGAGGCCACACCCCGCTGCAGCATCGCGACAGACATCGCGGCCCTCGTCGCCGACAAGGCCTTTGCGGCGCTGAAGGCGCCGGTTAGGCGGGTGACCGCACCGCACACACCGGTGCCGTTCGCACCGGTTCTCGAAAAGCTCTACATCCCGAGCCCCGAGCGGATCGCCGCCGCAATCCGCGAAGTCTACGGTTACGCGGGATGAGTGCCGGCGTCTCCGCGATCACAATGCCGAAATGGGGCCTGACCATGACCGAAGGTACCGTCGTGGGCTGGCTCAAGCAGCAAGGCCAGCGCTTTGCCGAGGGCGACGAGATCCTCGAGATCGAGACCCCCAAGATCACCAACGTCGTCGAAGCGCCGTCCGGGGGTATTTTGCGGCGCATCGTGGCGCCGGCCGGCGCCACCTTGCCGATCGGTGCGCTGCTCGCCGTCGTGGCTCCCGACGAGGTGCCGGAAGGCGAGATCGACGTGTTCGTCGCCGGGTTCGCGGTCGTCGAACCGTCGGCCGGAGAGAAAGCAGAAGCCGAAGGGGTAGAGCCGCGCGACATCGAGGTTGCCGGCCGACGTCTTCGTTATCTCGAGCTCGGCGAGGGCGGTGGCGTCCCGGTGCTGCTTGTGCACGGCTTTGGCGCCGACCTCAACACGTGGATGTTCACCCAGCCCGCCCTGGCCGCCGAACGGCGCAGCCTAGCGCTGGATCTGCCGGGACACGGCGGATCGGACAAGGAAGTCGGTGCGGGCGACGTCGATAGCTTGACCGATGCCGTTGAGGGGGCGCTGGGCGCGCTCGGCATCGAGCAGGTTCATTTCG
>Ga0310917_10001135_pt1 | contig 12404 bp, 15 predicted proteins | sample GREbulkMGLF178_FD_203531 | JGI IMG/M metagenome (GOLD analysis project Ga0310917, IMG submission 203531) | Lab enrichment of tropical soil microbial communities from Luquillo Experimental Forest, Puerto Rico - GRE.bulkMG.LF178 | ecosystem: Environmental > Terrestrial > Soil > Tropical forest >... | reverse complement strand
GCAGAAGTGATTTTGGCGACCAGAATTGAGGGCCAATTGACATTTGTAACCGTCAAGCTGAGTTACCGACAGGCCGGAGACTTGTGGGCCCAATTGGAACCGTTTCAGCTCAGCAAGCGCGGCCCAACTTAGCTTGGCCGCTGATCTCCGGCCGGGCTCATCCTCGAAATAGACGTAAGCGAGCTGTTGCCCGTTGTGGTCGCGCACGACGTAGCAGGCGTCCAATTCTTCGACTGACCACGGCGGCGGGAAGCAGCGGTGGCTGTAGCAGTATCAGCCGATCTCGGCGGTGTTGACGATACATTGCGCGCTTCGTTCAGAAAATTACCTCGGACTCGCCCGCATACGGCAGCAGGGTCTACACCGGATCGCCGCTGGTGAGAACGCCGGCGAATTGGGACAGTTTTTAGGGGGCGACTGCCGGAGAACTGCTCTCGCGGATCGGGGCGGGCCACGCACATTGCTCGAAATGGTCAGTGATCGCATCCGGAATGAACCGCGTGCGTAAGGTGTACATGTGCCGGTCACCGCCACTGCGCTGCTGATGGGCATAGAAACGTTGTGGGACGATTAGACGAAGATGGTCTTTCGCGCGGGTCATTGCGACGTCCTTTAAATTGGCACGCAGACTGGAAACTCTCGGTGGTTTCGGGCCCCCGCAACCAACACCCCCATAGACTCCAGGCCTGTTTCGTTCTTGGGGAACAATGATTGGATGCGACCGTAAATGTCGATTTCGACCGGCTTGTTCGGGCCGTGCGGTCGGACCACCACCTCGTCGATCAGCTCGCGGATAGCCTCATAGGCCGTCGTGCGATTTTCCTCGTCGGCTGCATTCAACGCGGCCTTTAGGTCCTTTACCTTCTCGCGATAGCTCTTGGCGGCATCCGGGTGAAGCGCAATTGGCGGCGACACGGCCTCGCCGATGGCGGCCTCAATCACGTCTCTCTCGCTTTCCAAATCGGCGAGCCGCTCTGTCAATGCCCGACTGGATTGTCCGTCGGCGATTACGTCCACAATTGCATTGATGGACTTCTTGACCTCGTCCAGCCGTTTGGATAACTCGACGCGACGGTCATGGGCTGTGTCCCGAAGTTCAGCCAAGGCGCGGTGAAACTCCTGGACATATTCCGCAAGCAACTCCGGCGCCCCAAGATGCCTGTCAATACCGTGCAGCACGGTCGCTTCAATTGCATCGAGCGACACTGTACGCTTGTTACCGCAAGTGCCACTCTCGACCGTTCGTGAGCATCGAAGGTAAGGGCCGCGTTTATCCGCTCCGGCGATGGTGTAGCCAGATCCGCACTTCCCGCATTTCAGCAGACCCGAGAGCAACCGTCGCGGTCGGCTTTGATAATAGCGTGCAGCACCACCGCGTGCGGCACGTCGACGCTGGACTGCATTCCACGTTTCATCATCGATGATTCGGAGTTCTGGCAGGTTGGATTCCATCCATTCTGTTGGCGGATTGGGCCGACTAACCCGACGACCGGTATCCGGGTCTTTTATGAAGCTCTGCCTGTTCCAAACAATACGTCCCACATACAGCGCGTTTTGCAGAATGCCATTTTGCCGTCTACGGCTGCCTCCAATGGTCGAGGCGTTCCAGTGACCACCACGCGGGGCGCGAATCCCATCGCGATTAAGGGCACCGGCTATGTCGCGTGGTGATTTGCCAGCGAGATACGATTCAAATATCCACCGCACGATGCTGGCTTCGTCAGGCAAAATCTCCAATCGGCCTGGTTGCGCTGGCAATGGGCGGTATCCGTAAGAACGCCCGCCATTGTGACGCCGGTCACGAATAACCCCGGCCTGACCGCGCTTTGTCTTTTGCGCTAAATCTTTCAGGTAAAGTGTGCCAAGCAGTCCTTTAATGCCGATGTGAATTTCCTCGGCCTTGCCATCCTGCACCGTTCGAATCTCGATTTTGCTGAAGCGCAGGCGCTTATGAATTCCAGCCAGGTCCTCTTGGTCGCGCGAGATACGATCTAGCGCCTCCGCCACCACGACATCAAACCTACCGGCTCGAGCGTCGCGCATCAGTCGCTGCCAGCCGAGGCGGTTCGCCGTGGAGGCACCTGATATGGCGCGGTCCTCATACACTTCCACAAGAGACAGGCCATCGCGCTGGCAAAAGTCGCGACACAGTGCGACCTGATCTTCGATCGATCGGTAGCGTTGCTTATCGGAACTGAAACGGGCGTAGACTACGGCGCGGAGGGTCACGTTTGGTGTTCTCGCTCGTTCTCGGCAGTCTTATGTTCAGCGATAGCGGCCGATCTAGCAAGAGCACGAACGACAGCTCGCAGTTGCTTTTTAACGTCCACTGATAACGCCGACCAAGCGTCACGTCCAAATTCGGCGCGGCGCCCGGCAATCGTTTCGGCGTTAAGTGGAAGCTCTTTATAATTATCCATAGCACAAGGGGGCGTTTCGCGCGGCGATTACTCAGTTTGGCTTTTCCTTCTGTGCCGCCCAGGCATGTACGGGTGATGGATCTTCCTCGAGTTCAGCGGTTCGCAAATTGCATATGCGAGGCTGCAGCCACTCCTTTTCGGCGCCTGAAGCCGACGCCATCGCCGGCGATCGCAAGCTGCATTCCTTCGCCGATTGAGCGCACCCGCAACGCCAGCACATTCCCGCGATAGGCGTGTAGCGGCCGCCGCGGATCGTGACCGGCCGACACCAGCTTCCGGCACAGGGCCAGTACAGGCGCGGCAGCGCAGACGCTGATGCCCTCGGCTTCGCAGCGATGAGAGCCAATAAGGGCGGCCCGGATCGGTACGCATTGCTCAGGGGTAGGGCGATCAGCGTTTCGCTGGATCCTGCGACGTTGAAAAGCTTGGGGCGGCGGACGCGTATTCACAATCGGACTCGGACTTTGAGAGTTGACGCATATTCGGACCCTTGAGCGGCAGCCGTCGCTCGCGCGAGGCAGCTGCGCTGCACCGCTCGTGGTAGGGGTCACGGTCGTTCCAGAGTTCAATTCGGCAGTATGAGTTTGCCGACCTCTCGAAAGGTCCTGTAACCGATCGTAACCTCCTCGGTCCGGTCAGCCGTCCCTTTTTGCTTCTTTGCGCCCGGCGGGCCGCGCGGTCTGGGAGAAGAAAATAAGAGAGAGATGGAAGGCGGCACTTGTGCAGCCCAACGGTCAGGGGCGTCTGGGTCGACGGCATCCTTGCCAGGAAGCGGCCAAATTTCGATCGTGACCAAAACCTTTGTCGTTTTGAACGTCACGCCGACATGGACGTCGCCGTTGAAGAACGCTTCTTGGAGGTCGGGCATGATCGTGCCGAAAAACGGCTCAGGAATCTTGCCTGTGCCGGCGGCCTTGATGAGCTGCTCAATTGCGTCGCCAAAGGCGCCCCCGTGGCTCTCGGGCCGCGGGTCGGATTCGGACCGAAACTCGTAGGCATGTAGATCACGGAACTGACGGATTGCCCGCGGTGCCTCCGCGGCGCTTTTCGCTGCGTTGACGCCGATCAGGAGATTCGCGGCGTCTGGCAATCCCATCACAGCCGCTGAGGTGCCGCGGCCGCTGGTCTTGATCAGACCCGCCTCCCGCATATGCCGGGCATAGAGCGCGACACTACCAGGGTCGAGACCCTCAACCTTCGCTGTCACTGCTACGAGGTCACTTAAAGTCGCCATGGGGTCCATCTGTGCGTTACTCAGATGGGATACACCGGCGGCTTAAGGCCTGTCAATCCCATCTGCGTGCCACACAGATGGGACAGACGGCATTGCCGATCTCCGGCAGCAGCTCGCTTGAACAAACGAACGGGTACGCCTCCAACCGGCTCTGCACCAGGTCGAAATCCTTTTTATTGCTCCAAACAATACTTCCGGTAACGTGGGCGCAGTCCGCCTAGCCGCACGCTCTTGCCAATATAGGTTGCAAGTGGTCCCCCCATTCTGCACGCCGGAGGATTTTCTGGATTTTCGCGCCGGAACCCTGCCAGCATCAATAGTCCGCGGACTGCGCTGACAGTCCAGCCTGGCCACGGGGACCAATTACCTAGCAACTACGGCATAGCTCGACGAGTGGAACCTGAGGCGAAATTCTTCAATGATTTCTCGCGCATGCGCATGCGCGTGCGCGCAAGAAGGCGTCCATTCGGAGTCACGTCCGGCGCGTCGCTATGAATTGTACCTGCGCTGTCTCGCGTAATCGAAATCGCGGCGATTGCTAAACAGCCGGTCAAGCGAAGTCTGAAATGCTCTGCCGCACGCGATGGCCAAGACGCCGACCGCAACGCCGGCCATTACATCGGCAAGATAGTGATTGCCGCTCGGCACCGCGGAGCCGAGCATCAGAGCATCAAGCGCAGTGATTGGCCAGAACAACCAACGGTTCCAACGCAAGGTATACGGTACGATAATCGCAACCGCGGCGTGCATCGATGGAAAACTGATAATGCCGTTGACGGCCTCGAAATCGATCGTGCCGAGCGTTCTATCGCGCAAAGCCAAAACGATCTCGGCGGTGGTGCGTCCGAGCGTCGGCAAGTTCGTGAATCGCGCATGGTCTGCCAGCGCCCAGATCGGCCCCAAAGTCGGGACCAGAACACTGAGCGCTTCGGCGCTGATCGATGCGCAAGCGAAAATGATGAAGAAACGGTCGAGGTCGCGCGTTTTGCCGGCAATGATCAGTGCGAGTGCAGCGGCGACAACTTGCGGCGTAAAAGTCGCATAAGCGCCGTTGAGCACGCCTAACAATCGCGGTGAATGATCGAGGCTGCTCATGACACCCAGCCAATCGAAGCCAAGATGCCGGTCGATCCAGATCATGTCGCTGTCGCGGAGCGGCAAATCGGCCGCTGCTCCGACATAACTCAAACAGGCAAGACTGACGCCGAGCACGACGCTTACGAATACCGACTCGACGAAACATTGAAGACGAACAGCGCGAGGAAATACGGCCCGGGTGTAGAAGCCGAGTAGCAGCGCTGCGCCGGCCCACATGGGCACGCCCCCGAGAATGGGCGCGCTGATGTTAAGGAAAGCGCTGCCGCCGACTGCCAGCGCGTAAACCGCGGTCGTCACGGCCATCGCGGCGCGCAGTTTGATCGCTCTTGATTGCTCGACGGTGACGACTGCGGTCGCAGCGAGCAAGTTCCCAGCAACAGATGATTGGAATCCGATGAGATTTTTGGTCAGCGGCCGCTGGAAAAAAGATTTGAATTTGGACAAATGTCGGTCTTCGATTTGAAACCTCATTCTCCTTGAGCACTGTTTGCCGCCTCCCTTGGAGCGCCGTCGCATCGCCCATCCCAAGGCTCAAGACTACGCCGATTTTCAAGGTGGGATTACAGCAGAGATTTGCGACTGGTGAAATGGTGCTCAAGGATCAGTTTGCGCTAAAGCCGACATCCGTCTCATTCGATCACCTCGTCGGCGCGGTCAAGCAGCGTCAGCGGCACTGTGATGCCAAGTGCCTTGGCGGTTTTGAGGTTGACCACCAGCTCGAATTTCGACGGCTGCTCGATCGGTAGGTCGCCTGCCTCGGCGCCTTTGAGAATCCTGTCGACGTATTGGGCCATGCGCCGCGTCATGTCGAAGAGCCGCAAACCGTATGACATTAGCCCGCCCGCAAACACGAATTCACGTATCTCCGAGATCGCCGGCAGCTTGTGCCCAAGCGCGAGCCCCGCCACCCGCGGCCAGTCGGTGGGATATGGATGGGCCGCATCAAGCAGCAGAACGCCGATGCTATCCTTCGTCATCGCAGCAAATGCACTTTCTAAGTCCGCCGGGCGCTCGACCGGGTAGGATCGAAAGTCCAGCCCGAGTGCCTCGGCGGAGCGACGCGCTTCGCTCAAGGTGGTGACGCTCGCTGCATTCGTCGGATTGATCAGATAACCGACGCGGGTGAGCCCAGGCAGTGCTTCCTTGGCTAGCTCCGGCCACTTCCCGGCAGCACGCATCACCGAAACGCCGGTCATACTGCCACCGGGCCGGCTTAGGTTGGTTACTAGCCCGGCGCCGATCGGATCGGCCGTGAGGAACACAATGGGCGTGTCTGGCGCCACTCGGCGCGCGGCACGAGTAGCATCCACTCCCATTGCAACGATAACGTTGATATTCAGCCGTACGAACTCGGTCGCGAATTCCGGCAGTCGTTCCACGCTGTTCTCGCCGAAACGATATTCGACGACGATGTCTCTGCCCTCGACATAGCCAAGCTCGCGCAGGCCCTCCTTGAAGCCCGCCAACTCTGTCGGATTGCCGGCCGAAGAGCCGGGGAATAACCAGCCGACGCGCGGTGTATTCTGCGCTTGTGCAGCCATCGGCTGCTGTGCGCGTACCGCGAACGACCATGCAGCCGCGGCACTGCCGAGAACACCGATGAATTCCCGCCGCTTCATGGGCTTGTCCCCGGGCCGAGAACCGCCTCAAAAGTCTAGCACATCGTTGGGCGAGAGCAGTGCATTGCGTTGCAGCGAAAAGGATCGCTCATGCCCGCTTTGGGTCACAAGCGAACATTCGCCGTCTCACTCGATCACCTCGTCGGCGGTGGCTAGCAGTGATGATGGCACTGTCAATTTGAGCGCTTTGGCCGTTTTGAGATTAATCGCCAGATTGAACTTGCTGGGCAGTTGGATCGGCAATTCACCTGGTTTCGCGCCCCTGAGGATGCGGTCAATATAACCCGCCCCAAGCCGAAACGATTCGGCAAAATCCGCACCATAAAAGATCAACCCGCCTAACTCAGCGAAATTGTTTCCATACATCGCAGGTACGTCGTAGCGGGCCGCGAGCGTAATTATCAGCTCTCGATTTGCCGCGTTGAATGCGTCCGGCATCACGATGAGGCTGCCACCTGGACTACTTGCCTGTCTGGCAATAACGGGTTCGATTTCCTCCTTGTTGTGCACTGGGGCGGTGCTCACCTCGATCGCAAAGGACGACGCGGCAGCTTGAATAGAAGGCATATAGAATTGCAGCGGTGGAGCTGTTGCCGGGTTCAACAATAACGCCGTGCGCGCTGTTCGCGGGGCTATCTCTTTCAATAACTCCACCCATTTGCCGCCCATTGCGGATTCGACAAACGTGAAACCGGTAATATTGCCGCCGGGGTGTGTAACGCTCGTAGCGAGGCCGCTGCCGATCGGATCTGATACCGTTACGAACACGATCGGAATTGCTTTTGTCTCGTGGGCAATTGCTACGGCGACGGGAGTTGTCTGAGCGAGGATCGCATCTGGATGCAGATCGACGAGTTCTTTTGCGAATGTCCCGATCCTGCTGGCGTCACCGCCGCCCCATCGAAGTTCGATCTTTAGATTTGCGCCTTCAATCCACCCGAGGGTTCCGAGCGCGTCCCGAAACGTCGTAACCAGAGATTGCCCAGCTTGTTCTGAAAAGCCCATTAGCACCCCCACCAACCGCTTTCGCTCTGACTGTTGTGTACGCGCAGTGATCGGCCAACCGGTCGCAGAACCAGCAATGATTTTGATAACATCACGCCGTCGCATTGCCTTCCCCAAGGCGCATGAGTCGTGCGTGCTCGGGCTGCTGTGCGCGTCCTGCAAGCGGCCATGCTGCCGCCGCGCCCCCGACAAACATGATGAACTCGCGCCGCCTCATTCGATCACCTCGTCGGCCCTGGCAATGAACGTAGGCGGAAATTCGAAGCCGATGCTCTTCGCGGTCTTCGGGTTGATGACAAGTTCCAACTTGGTTGATCCCACTACCGGAAGATCCGCCGGTCGCGCGCCATTGAGAATCCTCGCTGCGTAGACGCCGACCTCCCGATAGGCTTCGCCCAGACTGGGGCCATAACTCATCAGCCCGCCGTCCGTTACATATTCGCGGAAATGGTACATGGCGGGCAGCTTCTGCTGTGCGGCGAAAGTAATGATCCTATCGCGGCGCGTGTCAAAGAATGGACTGCCCTCAAGCAATATCGCCGTGACGCGCTGTTGCCTTAGAGCCGCAAAGGCATCGTCGAGTTCGCCGTCAGTACTGGCGTTAAGGAAAGTGAGCGGCTGACCGATCGTGGTTGCCGCCCCCCTGAGTTCTGACGCTCCCAGGGTAGTCGGCGGAAACTTCGGATCGAGCAAGACGCCAAACAGAGCGGCATTGGGGAAAAGTTCATGCAGCAGACCGAGCCGTTTCGATTCCAGGGCGTTCGCGAGGATGTAGACACCGGTCGCGTTTCCCTCGGGTCGGTTCAGCCTCGCTACCAATCCGGACTTAATCGGATCAGCACCGGCGAATACAATCGGTATGGTTGAGGTCACGGCCTTTGCCGCCAGCCCCGAAGGATCACCGCCGGCCGCCACAATCACAGCCACCCGCTTACTGACAAGTTCGGTCGCCAATGAGGGCAATCGGCCGAAATCGCCGCGGGCCCAACGAAACTCCATGACGACGTTCTTACCTTCGACTAGCCCACCCTCGCTTAACCCTTTTCGGAACGCAGCAAGCACACTCTGTGAGTCCTCAGGCGAGCGGCTGCTCATGAATCCGATCAGGGGCGGAGTGCTCTGCTGTGCACGCGCAGCTAAAGGCCACGCAACAGCGGTTCTGCCGACAAGTGCGATGAACTCCCGTCGCCTCATTCAATCAACTCGTCGGCGCGAATGAGAAGTGACATTGGCACTTCAACCCCAAGCGTCTTGGCGGTCTTGAGATTTACAAGCAAATTGATCTTGCTGGGCAACTCGACAGGGAGATCAGCCGGCTTGGTGCCTTTGAGAATTTGGTTGACGTAGAACGGAGCCCGCTGATTCATGTGGAGATAGTCCGGGCCGTACGCCATTAACGCGCCGTCTCTCGCTGCTGCTGGAAAACCAAATATCGTCGCTAAACCATTCTCGGACGCAGTACCTACGATGTGACTGCGTTCCCGATAAGTGAACGGGCTCGGTTGAACGATGATCGTCGTCACACCGTCCTGTTTAAGTGCCGTAATGGCTTGGTCGATCTCGGCGCTGTCGGCTATTCCTCGTGTCTGCAACTTTACGCCGGCCGATTGGGCGGCCTGCTCGGTGGCTTGAAACCGATTTTTTCCGTCCGGCTACGCGGTGTGCCAGAGATAACCAATTGTATCTTGTTTGTTTACAACTTTGCCAAATTGCACCAACTTGGCACTCAGGTCTGAAAAGATGTCGCTAAAACCAGTGGCGTTGCCGCCCGGATGCGCGAGATTTTCGACCAGCCCCATGGCGACGGGATTGCCGACGCTGACGAACACAATGGGGATTGTGGAGGTGTGGCGCTTCGCTGCCACCGATGCGGTTGAGCCGGTGGGTACCAACAATTCAGCGCCGCGGTGGATTAGGTCCGTCACAGCTTTGTCGGTGTCGGCATCGCTGCCAGTAGTCCAGACAATATCGAGTACAATGTCGCGACCTTCAATCAGGCCTGCTTGGCGCAAACCTGATCGAAACGCGTCGACCAGCGACTGGTCATAGGCGTTGGATGGTGAACCGAATGGCAGCAGACCAATTCTGATTGGGCCTTTGGCCAGCTGCGCACTTGCCCCGAGCGGCCACGCAGCCACCACTGCGCTGATGAGCGTAATGAATTCCCGCCGTCTCACGGGCTTCATCCTCACGCCGAGACATACGCTTGATCATTTATATCGTAATGCGATATTATTCCCAAGCATCAAAAGAGCGGCAGACTGGCGGTCTTGTGCGTCACAGCAAAATCGGACCGCCGAGGTCCGAGAATAGGATAGACCGGCCGACGCACGCGCGCGTAGAAATCATTGATGAATTTGCCGCGAATGGAACGCGTGCGGGCGGGCAAAGCGCGGCGACGGCGGTGGGATCGACCTACCGCTGCAAGCCAAGCCAAGTCCACCCATGAGCGGCGCCGCGACTCTAGGCCGCGCGCCGATTTGGCAACGAACGGGCCGACATAGCCGGGGGTTCCCGCTCAGAGGCGGATCTTCCTTAAGAACAAGGAGAACCCCGATGTCCGGGTGAGTGGCCTCAAGCAGTTTTGGAGGACAACGATGACTACCCTGAAGAACTTCGCGATCGTCGCTGCGCTGCTTGCCGGTGGAACATCACTGGCGATGGCACAAAATGGTCCTCAGACGCCGACCGCGACCGGCGGAGCGGCGGGCAACCCCGCGGCACCCGCACCGTCTGCAACGAAGCACCACTGCGTCGGTATTCGCCACGGTCTGGTCGAATGCCGCACGACGCACATGTCAGCAAACAGCAAAGGTACTTCAGAGACGGCGGCATCTGAGGCGACCACCCTGCACGGCACCGATACCGTTATATTATCGGCTGCGCAGCGAAGGGCCGTCTGGAACGACCTGAGCAAGCAAGCGACCAATCAAAACGCTGCGGGCTTTGATGCCACGATTGGCACTTTCGTGCCGAACACCATCAAGATTGAGCCGATACCAAGCAACGTGACAGCCAAAAATCCTGCGCTGCGGCCATATGATTTCGCGATGGTTGACCACAAGCTCGTGATTGTGGACCCGACCAACAAAGTGATCGCTAACGTGTTGACGAAGTAGCGAGCGGGGCGATCGGCGTCGATCCTGCCCCCGGCGACATCCATGACGACCGGGAAAGATGTTGATGTGCGTGAGGCGCAGCAGACGGCGTGCAGCCGCTGCGACAGATGCAGGTCAATTTTCTCTGCTGAATAAGGGGAGGCCTAGGAGAACCGATGAATAGATGGATCGCTGCTGTCGTGTTGATTGCTACGTCGACGGAGACAGGATTGGCACAAAATGTCGCACGCCGCCCTAAAGATTGTTCCACCTCGTCTTCGAATCCCATGATGGAAGGGCCTATGTGCCGATTCCGTAGAGAAGCACGAGCCCGCGAGTGATGCCGACGCCGCAGTCGTGGATAGTCTGAAAGCGCTTGACCCCAACCGGCCGATTAGAGAAGCGAACTCATGCAGCGCACAAAACTGATCCACGCGGTCAGCTTTACATTCGTTTATCTACGTCTGGATCGAATGCCTTGGCCCCGGAAGAGGCATGTCACTAGAATCTTCTTGACCGTCAAGCTAGGCTGTTGCGGGCGCGACTTATCGCCGACGGCCCTTTTCAGCGGTCCTACGTGCGTTTTTTGTGCGGTGCATATGTCTCCGTTTGGCACTTGGCGGACCTCGCAATCGCGCGGCCGAATGTCCGCTTTCGGGAGTAAAGCGGACATGGCGTCGGCTGGCTTCATTACCGGTTAATGTTCGCCGTCTTGATGATTGGCGCCCAGCGAGCGATCTCGTCTTTGACCAATATCCTGAGCGCTTGCTGGCCTCGCCTCGCTTTGTCAGGAACGTGACCACCCAGGTCAGAAAATCGATTGCGAACGTTCTGGTCGTCCAATGCCTTGTCGAGCGCATCGCTAAGCTTGTCCAGAACCGGTCGCGGTGTACCCTTTGGCGCAAACAAGGCAAACCAGGGCAGGGCCTTGAATTCCGATAGTCCAGCCTCCTTGGTGGTTGGGACATTTGGCAAGGCGGGGCTGCGTTCGTCTGCTGCAATTGCATAGGCCTTGAGCGCCCCAGCCTTAACGTGGGGAGCAACATCCACCGTCGCGCCGCACGCGTAGTCAACTTGGCCGCCGAGCAGCGCACTCGTGGCTGGCCCACCACCGTTGAAGGGCACTAGAGTCGGTCTCACACCGAGAATGGAATTGAGCATGAGACCATAGCTGTACATTATGGATCCGACACCCGCATGCGCCATGTTCAGCTTCGCGGCATTTGCATTTACGTATGCAATAAATTCTTCGAGGGTTCGTGGTGGAAAGTCCCTCCTGGCTACGATTACGAGCGGGGTCTCCATAGTCAAACCGATCGGCTCGAAATCGACATCCGGCTTGTAGGCGAGTTGGGGGTAGAGCCAGACCGCGATGGCGTGGGTTCCGATGTGGCCCATTTCAATCGTGTAACCGTCGGGAATGGCGCGCATGGCTCGGATGGAGCCCGTCGTGCCCCCAGCCCCCGGATAATTCTCGACGACAAATTGCTGTCCGAGCGTGCGCGACATGTGCTCACCGACCACGCGCGCAGAAACGTCGGTTCCTCCGCCGGGGGCAAACGGTACAATTATCGTGATCGACCGCGTTGGATAGGCTTGCGCTCTCACGACGCGTGGCGCCGCTGACAGCGTGCCAGCACCTGTCACCAGTTGTAAAAATTGTCTACGGGGAAGTCTCATGGTGATGCTCCACGAATTTGAGCACCCTTGCCCACCAACAACCATATCCAATACCGGCCTGAATGTCTGCTTTTGGCACAAAGCAGACATCGCAACCCATTTAACCAATGTCCGCTTTCGGGGGTAAAGCAGACATCGCGCTGACATGCTTCGATGTCCGCTTTTGACCCAAAGCGGACATTCCAGTGCGCCGGCCTGACCACTTCACTCTGTTTACAGGGGGGAGAGCTTCGTGGAGAACCACAAACAC
>Ga0310917_10001126_pt1 | contig 12446 bp, 10 predicted proteins | sample GREbulkMGLF178_FD_203531 | JGI IMG/M metagenome (GOLD analysis project Ga0310917, IMG submission 203531) | Lab enrichment of tropical soil microbial communities from Luquillo Experimental Forest, Puerto Rico - GRE.bulkMG.LF178 | ecosystem: Environmental > Terrestrial > Soil > Tropical forest >... | reverse complement strand
GCATGCCGCCCGAGAGCTGGCGCGGATAGGCATGTTCGAACCCGTCGAGCCCGACCGCGCGGATTTCCTCGCGGACGCGCTCGCGCTCGGCCGGCCCGACCCGTCCTGCGATACGAAACGGCAACAGCGCGTTGTCGAAGGCGGTGCCCCACGGCATCAATGTCGGATCTTGAAAGACGAAGCCGACCCGTGCTGGAGAGGTATGCCTGTCACGATCTGCGGGCAGCAAGAGGTCCCGTTCGCCTTGGCTCGGCTCAGCGAGACCGGCGATGATTCGCAGAAGGGTACTCTTGCCGCAGCCGGACGGGCCAATGAGACTCAGGAACTCGCCCCTGCCGATTTTGAGATCGATCGCCTCGAGCGCCGACAGTCCTGAGCGGAAGCGCTTTCCAATGGCGCGCAACCTGACAACCGGTGTCAGGGCCGCATTCCGACTTTCTTGTTGACGAATTGCAGCGTGTACGCCTTGCGGAAATCGAGATCCTTGCGATAGACGCCAGCCTTCGACATCGTGTCGAAGAAATCGCGCCAGCGCGCCTCGGTCATTGCCCCGATGCCATATGTCTTGGCGGCTCCACTGTCGACGACGCCGTATTCCTTGATCTTGGCGATACCATAGGCAAGCAGCGCGTCCGTCATTTCCGGATTGTCGCGTTTGATCAATGCGTTTGCGGGGGCGGGATCGCCGTATAGATAGCTGTACCAGCCCTCGATGCTAGCATCGACAAAGCGCCGCACGACATCCGGCTTATCATGCACCAGCTTGTCCGACGTCTGGATCAGCGAACCATAACTCGAATAGCCGGCATCGGCCAGCAACAGGACCACCGGCTTCACCCCTTGGGATTCGATCGTGAACGGCTCGCTCGACAGATAGCCCTGCTGGATCGCCTGGGGGTCGGCGAGGAAAGGTGCCACGCTGAAGGTGTAGGGCCGGACTTGGTCGTCGGTATAGCCGAATTTGCTCTTCAAGAACGCCCAGCTGGTAACCCGCGTATCGGAGCCGATCATGATCGGCTTGCCTTTTAGCGCATCGAGACTGTCGTTCCCTTGGCCCGGGTGAGCGATCAGCACCGACGGGTCTTTCTGGAAGATCGCCGCGACCGCTACCATCGGAATGTTTTGGCTTGCGAAATTCAGCGGACCAAAGGAGTTCGGGGCGAGGTTGAAGTCGAGTCGGCCGGCGGCGAGCAATTGCGCGTGATTGACCTGCGGTCCGCCCTGGCGCAGCGTGACCTCGAGCCCGTGCCCCCGGTAGATCCCGGTGGCGATCGCTTGATAATAGCCGCCATGCTCGGCCTCCGCCTTCCAGTCAGTGCCGAAGCTGACACTCTGTGCCGTTGCATCGTGGCCGAGCCCCAAGCTTGCTGCGGCACAAAGAACGGCACTGATCAAGATGCGCATCCAGCCCACTTCCTTCTCGCTGCGGCAGGTCGTGAGTGTAGACGGGGGTCCCAGCGGGCGTCGAGCTGCCGGCCTCTCGAAAACTACAGCGGGACTGTGGTATCCTGCGTCAAATGGTTCGTTCGGAGACGGACCTGGCTAGCGCAGGGAGTGCGGGATGAAAAATTTGTTGACCGTGGTCGGGGACGGTAACGCGGCGCCGGTGCTCGACACCGCGCTGATGACGGCGCAACTCTTCAACAGCAATATCGTCGGGCTGCACAGCCTGACAACCGAATATGCCGTGGTGTTCGGTGGCGAGATGGGGTTTTCGATCTCGTCCGAGGTCGATCGCACCCTTGAGCGCGAGGGTCACGAGCGGCGTGACCAAGCGCGGCGACTGTTTCGCGAATTCATGAATTCCAAGGGCGTGCCGATCGGGCCCATGCCGCCCGGCCATAACGGCCCGAGCGCCTCATGGCGCGAGGAGGACGGGCGGCAAAACGCCGTCGTCGGGATGATCGGCCGGGTCTATGACCTGATCGTCGTCGAACAGCCGGAAAAGCTCGCGTCAATCGCCGAGGCAACCCTCGAGGATGCGCTGTTCGAGAGCGGTCGCCCGGTGCTGATGGTGCCCAAGCGAACTCCGTCGACCTTCGGCGAAGTGGTCGCAATCGCCTGGAACGGCAGCACCGAGACGGCGGTCACGGTAGCCATGGGGATGCCTTTTCTCAAGCAGGCCAAGCACGTCGTGGTCGTCGCCGTCGGCCCGCAACACATGCCCGAACCCGGACCCGAGGGCGAGGAACTCGCTCGCACGCTCGAGCAGCACGGCATCGATGTCAGCCTGCGGACGGCCTATGGCCGGCAGAAGGCTCAGGGCGAGTCTTTTCTGAAGGAAGCCATGGAGGCAGGAGCCGACCTACTGCTCAAGGGCGCCTACACACAAAGCCGCATCCGCCAGATGATCTTCGGCGGCGGCACCCGCCACATCATCATGGAGTCGAAGATCCCGGTGCTGATGGCCCGCTGACCCCGCGGGACACCTCGATCAACGCGACGGTGCGAAGCATCTCGTTGGTCTGGATCATCAGCGCTTCGTCGCCGCCGAAGCCTGGCTTGGAGAGTAGGAAATCCGGTTGGCAGGCGAGGCCGATCTGAGCGGTGATGCGCGCGGACTGATCGGTCTCGTTGCCACTGCCGCCGAGGCAGCAACCCATTCCTTTTTCGCGGGCATAAAGCACCGCCTCGATCGCATTGTTGAGGCCGCCGAGATCGGGCGTCTTGATCTGAGCGTAGTCCGCCGCTTCGGCATCGGCGAAGGCCTTGATGTCGTCGAGGGTGTTGCACCATTCGTCGACTATGATCTTGACCCGGCTGCCCTGCCGCCCGAGCGCCCGGCGCAGTGCTCGAAAGGCGTCGATTTGTTTCTCCCTGGTCGCAGCGATGACAAAGCTTTCGACCAGCAGCTCGTGCGGCTGCACCGCTGCTTCAAGCTCGCCGAGATAGACGGCGGTCGCGTCGACATCGCCTTCGAATAGTTCCCCCAGGGTCCCGTAGACATCGAGATGGATCCGCGGACGGTAATCGGGATCGCCGATCTGGCGGATGCGCTCGACGATCCCGCTCGCATAGGCGATTAGCTTCTCGCCCTCCAACCCGATGTCGCGTTCGACCTGCTGAAACGAGGCGTGCGGCAACAACTCCACCCGCTTCAAGATCATGCGGTCGATCATCTGTACGTCCTCTTTGTGGCAGGACGCGAGGATCGGGATCGACGCCGAGGCGATCGTGCAGCCGTATTCGCGGCTGACGACCTCGGCCATTGTGCAGCGGTTGGCGAGCGCGACGGCATGCAGCAGCGCCTGGGTCATGCCGTAGCGCAGAGCGGTGTGCAGCCGCTTGCCGTCGTGAACGAGCGCGTCGACCTCTTCGGCCAAGTCGCGAAAGCGGTCGATCGGCCGGCCGCGCAGCACCTCGCGCATCGTGCTCCGCAGAAACCCGAGATGCTGCTCGGCCTGAAACAATGGGTCGCGGCCGGCGACCCCGGTCAGGATCACATCGGTGCAGTCGCCAAAGGCCACCTGACCGTCATCGAGCAGCAGCATCACCGAGATCGCGGTTCCGGGTTGCACGATCTTCTTAAAACCCGGGCTCAGTGGCTTGCCCGGATAGGCAAAACCGTCAGCCCGTGCACCCGCCTTAACCGCAGCCAAATCCCGGTTGAAGAACCCCGACCGTCCGACGACCGGAATCACGTCGCGAATTTGCATCATGCCTTCCCGCCGAGCCAATTCCGCAACACCGCCTCCCGATCCATTCAACCGACCCAATCCGGAGGAGGAGGCGTCTTCCGTGTGGGATCGATTGGGCTCATCAGCCCGATCGCTACGCCATCAGGATCTTCGACAATCGCGTAGCGCGCGCCCCAGAAGGCATCGAAGGGCGGTTGCAGCCCGCGGTAGCCAGCGTTTGTCAGACTGCTGAAGCGCTGGTCTACCCCATCTCTGGTCGCGATGCGGAAGCCTAAAACGACCCTCCCCTGGAGGTCGTTGCGCCCGGCCCACCCCGTGTTCCAGACTGGCGCGAACTCCGCGGAGTCGAGTTCGAGCAGAGCGCCGCCATGCGGCTCGGAGCCCACGTGGAACAGCTCGCCCGACGGGTTCGGCAATAGCCTCGGAAACACCGATCCCAGTCGCCGATAGAAATCAAGTGACCGCTCTAGATCGCCAGTGATGACATTGATCTGGTCAAGAACGGGAATGTCTTCTTCGGCCATCGCATTCCCCAATAAGCGGCAAGACGGCGCATTCCAACAGCCATGCCTACCTTGGTCAGCCGAAGCGCGAGACGTCGACCGCCTTCTCGGTGATGAACTCGAGGAGCGCGGGGGTGCCGTCGCGGGTCTTTTGGATGCCACGGCGGATCGCCGGCACGATCTCCTCTGGCTCAGTGACGCGTTCGCCATAGCCCCCGAGCGCCTGGGCGAAGTTGGCGTAATGGCCACTGATGTCGGTCGATCGGTATTTCTCGGTCGAGACCGGCATCACCTTCAATTCGATCGCCATCGCGAAATTGTTCATCAGGATCGACAGGATCGGAATGCGCTCGCGCACTGCGGTCTCGAAATCCATGCCGGTAAAGCCGATCGCCGCATCACCCCAGACATTGATGCAGAGCTTGTCGGGCTTGGCCAGTTTCGCTCCCATCGCCAGCCCGAGCCCGTAGCCGAGCTGGGTGGTCTTGCCCCAGCCGATATAGCCGAGCGGAGTCTCGCTAACCCAGAACGGCGACAGCTGATCACGCGGGCTGCCGGCGTCATGGGTGATGATCGTCTCCTTGACGTCGACGGTGTGCAGCAATTCCCAGATCACCCGATAGGGCGATAGCGGCTTGGTGTTTTGGGTCAGCCGCGGCATCCACTGCTCCATCCACTCTTTCTTCAGCGAGCTGATCCCGCGGGTCACACCGTCGAGCCGGCCGCGGGGCTTGCCGTGCAGCCGGTCCTTTACCTCTTCGAGCACCGCGTCGAGGGTCAGACCGGCGTCACCGACCGCCGGCAGCTCGACCGGCACGTCCTTGTTGATATCGGTCGGGTCGAGAGTCGCGTGAGCGATGCGTTTGCCCTTGGGCATCGGTGTGGCAAAGCTCGACCGGGTGAAGCTGCAGCCGATGCCGAAGACCAGATCGGCGTTCTGCAGAAAGGTATGCAGCTGCTTCGAGATGCCGATCCCGCCAGAGCCCAGCGACAACGGATGGTTTTCGGGGAAGGCGCTCTTTCCCGGCAGCGTCGTCATGACCGGTGCTTCGAGCAATTCGGCCAATTCCCGGAGCTGTCTCCACGCCTTGCCGTAGTGCACGCCTTGGCCGGCGCAGATTACCGGGCGCTGTGCGTCGACCAGGGCCGCTGCGATCGCCGCTATCGAGCGCGGGTCAGGCCCGCTTTTGAGCTGCGGTGTCTTCTGGTACTCGATCGGGCCGCTGATCTCCTCGCGCAACAGGTCGGACGGAAACTCGATCAGCACCGGCGCCGGCCGCCCATTCTTGACCTGGGTGAAGGCGCGGCGCAGCGCCTCCTCGGTGGCGCCCGGCACGGTTACCTGCTCGCACCATTTGGTGACGTTGCGGAAGTTGAGCGCGGCGTTGAAGTTGGGACGGACTTGGTTGACGTTACGGGCATAGCCGGCGGGCAGCACGACGACCGGACAAGAATCGCCCCAGGACTGCGCCACACCGCCAAAGGCGTTCTCCGTACCCGGACCGTGCTGCATCGCAAAGACGCCGATGCGATCACCCGAGGTGACCTTGGCGATCGCGTCGCACATGTGCAGCCCGATCCGCTCCTGGCGGACCATGATCGTCCGGATGTCGGCCTCGGCTGCGGCTTCGATGATCGGGTTGACCGGATAGCCGATCAGAAACTCGATCCCCTCGCGCTTCAGGATCTCGGCGACAGCATTCGCGACTTTCATGGGTACCTTCCTCGGTTCGGCGATATTCGCCAATTGTGACACAACGAGGGGCGTGGTGCGAATTCTTGAGAACCGCCCCAGTGCTCCGGTAGAAGCGCCCTTGGCGCCCCCTGTTCTTGCAGGGGTTCGAACCCGGCTGACAGAGGGTACCAGGGGAGGAGGCAAACCGACGCGATCTTGCGCAGCTAGTCTAATTGCCCCGTCATGCCGGCAAACGAGACGGCTGCTTGCCCGAGCATCGCGCGAAACCACCCAATCGCCGCGGCTTATGATACGCCTCAATCTTGGTGCCAAGATAACGGGTAGCGTTCCGATGTCTCGGCGGAATCGTGCCAAGAGGGAGATCCGTCGCGAGCCGCAGGCTAAGATCGCCGCCAGACGCCGTTTGGCGATCATTGGTCGGGGAAGCCGGCGCGGCGCAGGCCCGCCGCCGCGGTCTCCTCGAACAGCGTCCAGTATTGCTGATTGCCCCAGGGATGGAAGACGCGGTATTGGGCCAACGAGGCGACATCCGGATTGAGCTTGAGCACCTCGACAAGTGCGGTCTTCGCGGCGTCGAGATTGCCCTTGCAACCCAGTGCCGCAGCGAGCACGAAATGGGTATGCCAATTCCGCGGATTGGCGGCCCGCGACCTGGTCAGCATGTCTATCGCCGCATCGACCTCGTTCAGCAGCAGCCGGGCCCAGCCCAATGGCCAGTAATACCCCCATAGCTGCGGGTCGCGCGGGCTGAGCCGCAAGGCCGTTTCGGCTTCGGGCACTGCAGCGCCGGGCTCGCCCGAATACAGCAAGGTGACCGCCAGCTGCACATGTGAAAAGGAGTCATTGGGGTCGAGGGCGATCGCGGTCTCGAACTCGATCCGCGCCTCGGCCAAGCGGTTTTGAATTCGGCGGAGGCGCCCCATTGTCGAACGCGCCCGCGGATTATTCGGGTCGCTCTCGATAGCTTCGAGGAGCAGCCGTTCAGCGCGCATCCCTTCGCGTTGAACGGCGGTGCTCGCTCGCGGAGCGAAATGACCTTGGAGGTTCACTGTCAATACCCGCGCGAGACCGACCCTCGCATCGACGGAACGCGGATCGATCTCCAGCGCCCGCTCGAAAGCCCGCTGCGCCTCCTGCATCGTGGTTGCTGAGCGCGGGCGATGCCACCATGTCCAGCCGAGCATTACTAGATCCCGCACATCGGGATCGATGGTGTTTTCCCGCTCGATGCGGCGGCCGACATCCTCGAGCAGCTCGAGGTTGAGCGTCCAAGCGAGCCGGCCGGTGATCTCCTTCTGCGCTTCGGCGAGGCTCCGCCGATCGGCCTCGAACCGGGCCGCCCAAACATGCGCGCCGGTGTCGGCGGCGATCAGTTGCACATTGACCTGAACCTGGTCCCCCACCCGCCGCACGCTGCCTTCAAGGACATAGCGGACGCCGAGGTCGCGGCCGATCTGCTTCACCTCGATCGGTCTGCCCTTGTAGGTGAACGCCGTGCTGCGGGCGATCACGAAACTCCCGGAAATACGCGAGAGATCCGTCGTCAGATCGTCGGTGATCGCATCGGCGAAATATTCCTGCTCCGGGTCGTTCGACAGGTTCGTAAAAGGCAGGACCACGATCGACAGGCGGGGCGCGGATGACGCTGGCGCGGACTTCGCTTCCTCCCGCACGACACCGACAAAACGTAAACCCTTGCGCGGCACAGTACGGATCAGATGTTGCGCCTCACCGCTGTCTCCCACAGCCTTACGAATGGCATTGATGCGGCTGGTCAGGGTCGATTCGGATACGATCCGCCCACCCCAAACCGTCCTCAAAAGCTCGTCCTTGCTGACCACCCGGTCACGGTTGCGAACAAGATATACCAGGAGATCGAAGACTTGCGGTTCGAGCGCGATCAGCTCGGCCCGCCGCCGGAACTCACGCCGGTCGACATCGATAACGTGGTCGCCGAAGACAAACGCCATGGCTCGTCCCCCGAGGGGATCGGCATTTTCTCAAGGAATTATCAGGTTCTTCTCAACGATAAATCAACCTCTCCGCAAAGTCTTCCGCCTCGGTTCGAGGCAAGCTGCGCATACCGATCGCGATGGTCGTGATCGAGCGATTAAAGGGCCGGCTCGAAGCCGAAATCGACGCGCTGGTCCGGCGGAAGGAAGAACCATGGCGCAGGTTCGGGCAATGCGGATATCGACCGCGTTTTCAGTCCTGATCCGAGGGCTGCTGACGCTGACGGCGGCGGTTTCAATATTTCCTCTGGCGGCTCACGCAGCGGCGAGGATGTGGTATGCGACCGTCGGGGCGGAGAGCGATGACTTGGGAAGCCAAGGCTGGGCCTTTCTGCCGAACGAGCTGTGGATTCATGAGGGCGACAGCGTCACTTGGACGTTTGCTAGCGACGAACCCCATACCGTTACCTTTTTGCTGGCGACCACGCTGCGGCCGACGATCGCGAATGACGCCATGTTCTTGGCGCCGAGCGGATCGAGCTTCCCCGGCTCGCCCCCCAATGATGTGAACTCCGGAGAGCTGTGTCGAAATCCAGCCAATTGCCCCCCAGCGGTTGGCAACACCTACACAGTGAAGTTCCCGGCCCCTGGCAACTTCAAGCTCGTATGCCTGGCCCATCTATACATGAACGGAACGATCCACGTTCTGGGAGCATCAGCGCCTCTTCCTCACGATCAGGCGTTTTATGACCGCGAGGCGGCGGATCAAAGTGACCGTTTGCTCTCAGACATCGACCACGATGCCGAACACATCGACCATCGGCGCGATGATGAGCGAGGCGATCCGGCGTCGCATCGAGTGATCGCCGGCATTGGACAAATTACGGCGAGTGGTGGGGGATTTGAGACCGCGGAAATTGTGCGCTTTTTCCCGGAGACGATAACGGTCCACGTTGGGGACACCGTCGAGTGGACGAACCCGGACCCAATGACGAACCATAGCATCACATTTGGAGCCGATCCCTCGAAGCTGCGCCAGCCCAACCCAGTCGTCACCTCGGGTTCGGGCGTAAACGCGATTTTGGACCCGGACGGGGCATTGCACGCAACGGCCAGCTCTCCGACGGACAATGTGCATTCGGGGGCGCTTTGGCCGCTGCCCGCGGACCGGGCCGTAAATGGCCCCAATACGGGTCTACTGGCAACAGACCCACCTGACCTCTCGCAATTTCCTCTGCCTGCCCTCGTGGTTGTCACCGGGGTGGTGGCCGCTGATTTGAACCAGCGTTACCGGGTGACCTTTATCCATCCCGGCATATTCAACTACCACTGTGCGTATCACGATAATCTGGGAATGGTGGGGCGAGTGATCGTCCTGCCGTAGATCGCGAGGCCATGCTCCGGGCCAGCACCATCAAATGAAGCTACGATTTTTGTTCGCGTCTCTCGGTATGCTCGCCGTTTTGCTGGGGGCAAACAGTCGGGTGGTGGGACATTCAGCCAAAGAACACGCTCCACTTGCCACGTCTGCGGATGCGAGCTACCGCGGCGGGATCGTGACGCCGCCGCTGCCGAAGCCGAACTTCACATTGACCGACCCGTCGGGTGCTCCGTTCGATCTGCGGTCCAAGACCAAGGGATACGTCACTCTGCTTTATTACGGGTACACCCATCGCCCGGAAGAGTGCCCGCTGCACATGGCCAATATTGCCGCTGCGCTGAAGGATTTGCCCGAACCCGAGGTCCGCCAGATCCGGGTTGTGTTCGTGACGACCGATCCGGCCCGGGACACCTCCGAGGTGCTGCACACATGGCTCGATCAGTTCGATGAGCGCTTCGTCGGGCTTAGCGGAAGCGAGAGCGCTGTTCAGTCGGCACAGTTCGCCGCCGGGATCCCTACAGCGGCAAAGACTACTCTCTCTGACGACAATAATGAAATAGAACATGCGGCGTTCGTTCTCGCGTATTCGAAGGACAATCTGGCCCATTTGATTTATCCCAGCGGGATTACCGCCGATGTCTGGATTCACGACCTCCCCCGACTAGTGCACGAGAACTGGTCGAGTCATTGAATTAGGCTGTCCGACACACTGCGCTTGAGAGGGAGGGTGGTCTGGTTCATCGCCAGACCGATTTGAGCCGCAGGAATAAAGCGCCGATAATGGGCGCGGCTGAATAGCTCTGAGACGGTGTGGAAGCGGTTCCGCCCCGTTGCAGGGAGAAGTCGCGATGGATGCCAGTATTGTGCATGAAAACCTCCGAGCGATATCCGCCGACTTCGCTGCTGAGCGCCGCGAGCGCCAACGGCGGCGTGAGCTGGTCGCCGCCGACTTCGCCCGGCTGCGCGACGCCGGTTTTCTGCTGACCGGCGTACCGGTCGACCACGGCGGCATTTGGGAAAGTGTGGGCGCGTCTGCACGCCCGATCTGCGAGATGCTGCGTACCCTCGCCCATGGCGACTCTTCGGTTGCCTTGGTTTGTGCGATGCACCCGGCCGTGTTGAATTTCTGGATGGCGACCGAGCAGGCGGCTGCGCCCTTTCAGAAGGCGTGGGAGGAGCAGCGACAGTCGATTTTCCGGAACGTCCGCGACGGAGCCTGGTGGGGGACCATCGCCTCGGAACCCGGTACAGCGGGCGACATCAGCAAAACCAAAGCGACGGCACGACGTGACCTATCCGACGGCGCCTACCTGCTAACCGGGCAGAAAAACTTTGGCAGCGGGTCGGGGATTACCTCCTACATGATCACCGTAGCTGCCCCCGAAGGAGAGACCGCCCCTGACATGTTCGTTCTGGATATGCGGGGCGTCCGGTGGGACGGCTCGGCGGGAGTGACCTTGACCGCTGCCTGGGATGGTCACGGCATGGCCGCGACCCAGAGTCATGCGTTCTCCTTCAAGGAGTTTCCTGTGACCCGCATCGCGTGGCCGGGGCAATTCCGGCTCATCCAGGAAAACACCGGCGCGCTTACTCAATGCTGCTTTACCGCGGTCATCGTCGGAGTGACGGAGGTGGCGCTCGAGACGGCGCGCCAGCAGGTGGTGCCGCGTGGCGACAGCTTGCGAGCGTATGAGCGGGTGGAATGGTCAAAAGCCGAGCTGGAAGGCTGGCTGATTCAGCAGGCTTATGAGGGGGTGCTGCGCGCGATGGAGGCGGCCCAGGATACCCACCTCCGCGCTTTACAGGCGAAAACCGCAATCGCGGAACTGGGCGGAGTCGGTGCTGCGCCGAGTATGCCGGGTCATCGGTGGAGGTACGTTCTCCCGGTCGTCACCGTTCGGGTATTGGCTCGAGGATGTCCGAGCACTCGGTTTTTTGCGCCCACCCTGGGGCCTATCTTACGAAAGGCTTTTTGCGGCCTGAGGGCTTACCGCAAACAGCCTGTCTCACCCATCTGGTAAGTGGTCGCGACGGCGGTGCGAAAACGGTCCCGCCCGGCACCCACGCTCACCCCCGCCGTTCAGGACCCACCCGACTCCGGTTCGCTCGTCGGGCTTCCGGATTGAGGTTCAACGGCGCGGCGAGTGCTGTTTTCGCCTCGTCAAAGTCACCCTTGAGCCCTAGCGCTGCGGCGAGGCCAAAATGCATTATCCTCGGCCGCGGGTTTTGCAGCAGCGATTTGATCAGCAGATCGACCTACGCCCTCGCGCGAGCCCGGGGCGGCTGAGGGGAGGGTTATGGCGGCGCAAAACCGGCGGCGCTCCTCGGCACTCCGTCGGCGGCCGCTTCCCGCAGACGGACGGGCCTAAACAACAAGCCGCGCCAATTCCCGTGCGGTCGATCTGCTTCTCTGTTCGGGCGAATTAATTCTCTGTTCGGGCGAATTAATTCCCTGTTCGGGCGAATTAATTCCCTGTTCGGCCGCGTAGGGAATTCACACCGCCCCGTGACGCGAAAACAATGACTTAGGCGCACGAAACCGGTCCCGCAGCACCGGCAAATCGGGCATTTCGCTGTTTATTCCCGTCGAGCAAGGAAAGTCGCCAGCGCGCCCCGGCGAGTGCGGCGGCGTATGAGCGAGCGACGCCGTCAGAGCTTGGCCTCGGCGATTTGATAGGCTTGACGGATCTGCTCCGGCATCTCGGCCGCCTCTTTCAATCGCTCCACCACGTGTTCGCGCAGCGCGGTGCGGTCGGCGACCAGTGTTGCCGCGTGCAGATGCGCAACATCGGAGTCAGCCGCCTCGAAAGAATACCAGATGAAACGATCGAGCATCTCGGGCTGCGCGAGAGTTTCGCCCAGCTTTTGCCGGCAATCGTCGTCCCAAGCGTCCGGCGCGCCCCTTAGGATCGCACGAAGGCAGGCGAGATCGGCGATCTACCCGAGCAAGGTGCTGGCCTGCAGAGCAGTACGGCAGGCGCTCGCCAGCTCGTTGCACAGCGGTGCTACGTCTTTGGTCGCCAGAAACGGCACCACCAGCGCGGGTTCCTCATGCTCCTCCAGCTCAAGCTTCATCTGCACCTCGAGGAGATGGCCGGCGAGGGCAAATCGCCCATTGCCGATCCATTCACGCAAGATGTCGAGATTGGGCTTGAGAAACCGCCGAAATGGGCCGAGCCGATGCAGATAGGGCCCGGAAATGAACTTGGCGAGCATTCGGTTGGGCGCGTCGCGCGGTGGATCGGTCAATGCCGGAACGGGTTCGGCAAAGTCGCT
>Ga0310917_10001121_pt1 | contig 12458 bp, 15 predicted proteins | sample GREbulkMGLF178_FD_203531 | JGI IMG/M metagenome (GOLD analysis project Ga0310917, IMG submission 203531) | Lab enrichment of tropical soil microbial communities from Luquillo Experimental Forest, Puerto Rico - GRE.bulkMG.LF178 | ecosystem: Environmental > Terrestrial > Soil > Tropical forest >... | reverse complement strand
CCCAAAATATGGATAAGAGGCGCCCGATTCTACTGCAAAGCCTTGCCTTGCGCAGGTGAAAAACTGTCGCTGATTGCAGTCTTTACCTGATTCCCTAGAGGCGCTGCCCTCGTACGCTAGGAAATGTGGGGGCGACTGCAAACTTGGATTCACAACACATGTGGGAGCACTTGCGCCAGAAACACAACTCTCTCAAGTTTCAGTTCGTTACGATGGAGTTGGACCTCGCTATCACGTTCTCACTAATCGCGGCGACTACGAACGACCAGGCCAAATCCCATCGCAATATCGCGTACGCTGAGCAGGCCTATGCGACTGCAATCCATTTTCTCAACTGCAACTTGGAAGCCGGTCAAAATCTTGAGATTGAGGCGAAACTCACTCAACTCAACTCTCTTCGAGCGGGTTGTCCCTCTAATGGTCTCTTCCAGTTAGCGACCTAGATGCGAACTGGAGGCCGCTAGAGCCTACGGGTTTTGGGCGTGACAGGTTCGGCAAATTCTCGGAACACCACGAGACGGTCACGAATTGATGTTTGTGCTCGGCGTTGCCTAATGCGGTTTTATATCGTTTTTCGCATAGCTTTGCCCCTTTGTTTGCGCTACGCTCACTTGCAGCAACTGCTCTTCCTCTATGACCGCTCAAGATATGCAAGTTCAACAGGTGATTTCCAGGAGCCGGGCAATTCTGGTCCGATGCATGATAGTGCAACTTTGGCGAGCCATTGTGTGCTGCGATATAGCGATGCGTAGGCAGCAGAGCAGAGTTGATAGTCTTCACTATGTAATAGTGGCAGAGGCAGTGTCGGCCAGGTTCAAAAAACTCCATTTGCAAGGCAAGATATTTGACTTGGACATTCTGGCTTTGATGGCGCGCCTGGAAGAGGGACTTACTGGAACGGCCGATGATCTTTTCCCTCAACACACACTCTCCAGCGCCACCCATCTTCGCTCCAGGAAGCCTGCCCCCCAGGCCCCCTCGCAACGAGTTCTGTGGCAGGTTCGCGCGGCCGACTTGTGACGTGGCAAGCCTACAGGAACTTTTCTCGTTCCCTAGAGTACATTCGCGTTTGCTCTCAGGTGTGAAGCCGCATTAGGTTTCGTGGGTCCTCTTGGTGTTTCATGTTCAGCGACGCCCTCGTGCGTTTAATCTGCCAGAAAATTGCCGCCGAGAGTGACCCCGTAAGAGCCAGGGAATTGAACAATCTGTTGGTAGCGGTTACCAAGCCGCTTGGGTTGTCAATGCTAAGCCGGTTTGGATCGCGGCCTCCGATTCTCCTTTTCGACCCGCTCTAGCCTAGCCACAATCGCATGCAGTTCTATCGACTCTTCGGGCATGTCGATACCCTCCTTCTGGGATTCAGCACGATATTCACGCAGGGTCCGCAGAGCGTCAAGATTCATCCCGCATCTGCCCCGCCACTTCCTTAGTCGGTTCGTCCCACTCCACGAAGATTCTCGCGCCTATTAGTCCAAGCCGTTGCCGTTCTCGTGGTTAACCTGCGCCCAACCAGGACAGAGGTATTTGTGCATAGGAAATTGCGGTAGAGGTGGCGAAGCCATTTTACAACGATTGGCGATTGGCAGGTCGCAGGTTGTCGATTAAGACCGTTAGGTCGGTCCACAAAACACAACCCTATTACCTTCGCGTATCTTGTGGATATGCTGAAAGAGACATATGTGGTGCTACGGGTGGCGACGTTGCTTCTGCCCGCATTCCCTCCAACTGCTCCAGAGGGAGGGTCTTATGCGGAAAGTTAGGTTCACTAATCTCGCACTGGGTGCAGCACTAGTAGCTTTGCTCGGCCGACGCACGGAATTGGACAGAACGCCTGCTGGTGAAATTGTATGGTTCGGGGCGGTGCTGCACCATCGTTACGATCGGGCTGCCTGACCTGATTTCAACATCGGGTTGCGAAAGCCAGCTCGCATCACTCCATCCCTTATATTATGGACATATGGGCTGTTGTCACAGAGGGTCAGGGTGTCATTGCCGGTCAAATTTGCGTGTGGCACTCAAATGCTCGCGAGGGGAAGTAACGAAATCTAACTATTCCCAGAACGGATGAGATTTTGGCGAGGAACACCGGCGGCGCGCCTTTATTCGTTTCGTAAGGCGTCCATCGGGTCGAGCCGTGATGCGCGCGAGGCCGGAACGTAGCTGGCGGCCAAAGCCACGACAGCGAGGCTAGCCGTCGCGAGAATAAAGGTGAGGGCATCGTTCGGCTTCAGGCCAAACAGCATGGACGCGGCCGTGCGGCTCACAGCTAGCGCGAGAACCACTCCAATTCCAAGTCCTACGCAAAGCAGCAACGCCGCTTCGTGCAGAACAAGAGCCACAATCGAGCGGCGGTTAGCCCCAAGAGACATGCGAATGCCGATTTCATTGCGGCGGCGCGCCACCATGTAAGAGATCACGCCGTAAAGGCCAATGACCGCCAGAAGAACGGCAAGCAAGCCAAAAAAGCCCGAGAGCCGCGCCATCAAGCGGTCCCGCAGAATACCATCGTCAATCATCTTGTGCAGGTTATAGAAAGTGATATCGGCGTCCGGATCGGCCTGGTTGGCCATGTTCTTCACTGCGGCCAGGATGCCCGCCAGCGGCGCGCGGGAGCGAATCAGAATCTGCGCGTCGCTGCTGACGTCGTCGTTCTGCGCTCTTGCTACATACACGACTGGTGCGGACTCTTCGCGTAACTGGATGTATTTCGTGTCCTTGACTACTCCGATGATCTGGTAAGGCGCGGAAGTCTTGTTCATACGGCGAATTCGGAATCTCAATTCCAGCGCATTCTTTCCCTGACAATATTTGTTGACGAAGGTTTCGTTAACCACCGCTACGTTCGGTGCGCCCAGACGGTTGTGTTCATCGAAATCGTGGCCCGCAAGGAACCGCGTTTGCATTGTGTCGAAGAATCCAGGGCTTACGTAATTGAATGCCGCCGATGGGGCCTCGCCTTGCGGCTCGCCTGTGTCGCCCAGCAGGATGTCGTGCCCGATGCCATCGCCGCTGAGCGGCACGATCGTGGCGGTGGCCGCGGCATCCACGCCGGGGATTGCTCGCACACGGCGCAACAACTCCTCGGAGAACGCTAGGCGCGAATCTCTCGAAAGGTGCCGCCCAGTAAAGTCGATATCTGAGACGAGAATGCCGTCCTTCCGGAAACCAGGGTCGAGCGTCGCCAGGTTGTTCAAGGTCCGGGCAAACAGCAGCGCCCCCACCAGCAGCGTCAACGAGAGCGCCATCTGGGCGACTACTAGAATGCGGCGCAAACTGAAGCGCGTGGGGCCAGCCGTCGTCCCTCTTCCGCTTTCACGGAGCACGAGGCTGGGAGATACGCTCGTCGCGCGCAAAGCCGGGGCCAAACCGAAAAGGATGCAGGTCAAAACGGCAAGCCCCGTAGTGAATCCCAAAACCCTCCAGTCGGTTCCGAGATCGACAAACAAGGGATCGTTCTGCGTGCTTAACGAAGCTACAAGGACCTGACTCAAGTTATGGGCGAGCAACGCTCCAAGACTGGCGCCCAGCGCCGAGAGCAGCAGGCTTTCGGCTAGAAGTTGCCGGACTAGTCTCCCCCTGCTTGCTCCCACAGCCATGCGCATGCCCATTTCTTTTCCTCGGGCGCTCGCGCGCGCCAGGAGCAAGTTCGCCAAGTTCGCCGAGGCAATCAATAGCACTAACCCCGCAAGCGCCAGTAACAGCCAAAGCGGCTGTTCATAGTTCTCTCGCAGATCAGAGACTCCCAAGTCCGCTGGTTTCGCGGTTAGCCTGATGGCCAGATAATGTTTGACGTTCTCTGGATTGTACTCTGGCGGTAAAGTCGCCTCGAATAAACTGGGCGAGATGGCATCCAACTGTGCTGCTGCGCGTTCCACAGTCCACCCGGGCTTGAGCCGGCCCAGCACCGATAGCCACCACCCCACGTGGCTCTTCAGATGGCTGTCCTCTCCATTGACCACCGGTTCCGCACAGAGGGGCACCGCCACATCAAAATACCGGCCCACCTCCACACCATGAAAATCGGGCTCGGTGACACCGATGACAGGAAACGGATGCCGACTAATCGTAAGCTTTTGCCCGATTGCATCTATCCGCCCGCCGTATTCTTGTTGCCAGTAGGAATAGCTCAGAACTGCTCCGGCAGCCGCGCACCCCGGCTGATCGTCCGCGGTGTTCAGCAAGCGGCCCAAGGCGGGCTCAACACCCAACGTTTCGAAGAATTCACCGCTGACCCACAATCCCTGCACGTTGTGAACTTCTCCCGCGGGCGAAACGTTGAATTGATTTGGTGCCCAGGCAAACACCCGCGAAAAACCCTGCTGCTTGTCGCGAATCTGCTCCCATAAGGCGTAAGTGAAATCGGGATAGCGCGTGCTGAAGTTACCGCTTCTGGAACCGCGCCGGTCTAGCTTAATCCGTGCCATTTCCTGAGGATTCTTGACCGGAAGCGTGCGCAGCCGCACAGCATCAAGCAATTGGAAAATCGCTGTGTTCGCGCCGATTCCCAGCGCCAGCGAGAGAATGGCTGCGCACGCGAACATAGGATTGAAGCGCAATAGCCGCGCGCCAAATCGCAAGTCGGCCCACAGCGTTTCCAGCCGCGTTTCCCAGCTCGCGGCACGCACATTTTCTTTAACTAGTTCCATGCCGCCCAATTCCAGCCGCGCGGCGCGGCGCGCTTCTTCCCGGCTCATCCCTGAGCGCACTTTTTCCGTGGTAGCCTGATCCAGGTAGTCGCGCAGCTCGTCGTCGAGTTCGTGTTCGGCCTGCTGCTTGAAGAACAAGCCGCGAAGTCCCGCCGAAAGACTTTTCCAGATGCCCATGGCGCTCTCCTACGAAACCGTCTGCAGGATTCTCGCGATGGCTGTGGCCTGGCGTTCCCACTCTCGTGTCTCGCTCCGCAGTTTTTGCCGGCCCGCTTTTGTCAGCGAATAGTATTTTGCCCGCCGGTTGTTTTCGGAAGTTCTCCACTCAAACTCGAGCAGGCCCGAGCGCTCCATCCGCCGGAACGCGGGAAACAGCGAGCCCGGATTCACCTCAAAAACTCCGCGGCTCATCTGCTGGATTCTCTGCGCGATGCCCCAGCCGTGGAGGGGCTGAAGATCCAGGGTTTTCAGAATCAACATGTCCAGGGTGCCCTGCACCAGGGTAGAGGAATCGTTAGGCATAACCTCTCCTCTAGAGGTTCGAGAGAAGTATAGCGCGTTCCTCTCGATTGTCAAGAGAAAGCACTTGCGGGACTTGCGGGTGCTTTCCTAATTTGTCGGCGCTCTCCGTTAGTGAGTATTCCGCCCTTCGCGAGTAAGATCATTCTAGCCCGGTGAGCTGCGCAGCAATACGCGATTGGTGTTGCGCCGTTCGATGGAGGGAGATCAGTGACAGCTACAGCACCGCGGCTGTGCCTTTTGCTCCTGCGTTCGCGTTCTGCCTTGGAGCTCTGGCTCTGCGCCACCAAATCGGCGTGCTTCAAAGGTCCGCAGCAAAACGCCCGAAATTAACTGCCGGCGATCGCCTGTTGTGGATCTGCCTCTCTCGCCTCTGGCGCGACTGGCGTTCGGCACTAGCCATCGTCAAGCCTGAAACCGTCGTAGCTTGGCATCGCGCCGGCTTTCGCCTGTTCTGGACGTTCTCAAAGCGCCACCGCTTCGGAGCGAGACCCTGGGGTTAGCCCCTGGGCTGTTCGCTGCGTTCTATTCCTTCCCCATCTGGTAGGCGCAACATCCACGATTGATCGATGTCGACCTATTGCTTTCCCATATGAGATGTGCCATCATGTGCGTCGCCCATATGGGTAACCAATAGGACGATCGATGGGCTACGAGAAATATGCTCTGGGGCGTCTCCGCTTGGCACTAGGTATCCTTCTGGCTCCTCGCCATCTACCGCTAAGCGTTCACAGCACGAAATCTGAGAAACAAGAACTGGCAACGGCAATGAAATTTCCGTCTGTGAAAAGTAAGCGTCAGGCGAAACCACCTTTTTTTCCAGCGACAAGCGTGATGAAGTGAAGGGATGTGGGAAGAGCGAGTGGACAAAAAACCTCAACAGCAGCGGAGCCGTGGGGAGGTGGAGCGGCTGTTGAACGCCTTTGAACGGAGCGGGCTGCGCCGGCGGGAGTTTTGTTTAAAGCATGGTGTTGCGCTGGGGACGCTGGATTTCTGGCGGAAGAGGCGTGGGCTGGAACGGGAGAGGGCGGTCAGTGCCGGGCCTGGCACGCGGAATGGAGAAGGACGGAGGAAGGTGCCGGGCGGAGAAAGCAGATTAGTGGCCGTGGAGATAGACGGATGGCCGGCAGGGACAGAGAGCCAGGCGGCGAGCAGTGGCTTGACGGTGGTGTTCTCGCCGGGGCGACGGATCGAAGTGTCGCGGGGGTTCGATACGGCGACACTGCAGCGATTGCTGCATGTGTTGGAGCGAGGATAGGTGTTTGGACTGGGAGCAGCGACGCGGATTTATCTGGCGGCGGGTCGGACGGACATGCGCAAGGGTTTCGAAGGTCTCTACGGTCTGGTGCGAGACCGATTGCAGTGCGAGCCGCTGAGCGGGCACGTATTTTTGTTTTGCAACGGACAGCGCAACCGGGTGAAGTTGTTGTTTTGGGACGGCAGCGGATTATGGGTATGTGCGAAAAAATTAGAGCGAGGGCGTTTTCGCTGGCCGGAGGTGGACGGCGAGCAGAACAAAGTACAGCTGAGTCACGAGGAGTTGGCGCTGCTACTGGGTGGGATCGATCTGCGGGAGACGCAGCGACGGCGGTGGTATCGAAAGGAAATTGCGGAGGAACCTGCGGCGTGAATGTATTACAGAAATTTTATGGGCGAGCCGCGAGAATGTAGTTGCATATTGGTAATCGCCATGTTATCTAACGAGTTATCGTGAGTCGAAACCCTTCCGAGCCCTCCGTCGACGAACTTCTGGAACAACTGAAGAGCCAACTCCCCGATTCGCTGTTTGTCACGGTGAGCGAGAAGTTTCTGGCTCTAAAAACCTATCAGAGCAAGCTGCAACACGCGGAGCTGAAGATTCAGGTACTGGAAGAGCGCCTACGGCTGAAGCGCATCGAGAAATACGGTCCAGGCAGCGAGAAGCTGAGCAACGAACAACTGGAATTACTGGAAGGAGAACCGGGAGTCAGCACCGCCGAGGTGCAAGCAGAGAGTACGCGCGGACCGTTGCCGGGGCACAGAAGAGAGAAAAGAGTTCGCCAGCATCCGGGCCGCCAGGCGCTGCCGGCGGAACTGCCGCGGGTGGAGCGGGTGATTGCGTGCACCCCGGAACAATGTATCTGCGCGGGGTGCCATCGGGAAACCACGGTGATCGGCTATGAGGAGAGCGAGCAGTTGGATGTGGAGCCGGCCAAATATTTCGTGGTGGTGACCAAGCGCGAGAAGCGTGCTTGCAAGAATTGCGAAGAACAAGGGGTGCTGGCCGCGCCGCTGCCACCGCGCATCATCGAGAAGAGTTTAGTGAGCGACGGTATCGTGATCAACACACTCGTCAGCAAATATGCGGATCACTGTCCATTGTACCGGCAGAGCGCGATGCTGGAGCGGGACAGCGGGGTGGAACTAAGTCGCCAGACGCTGGATGGCTGGGTCATGCGCGTGGGTGAATTACTGATGCCTGTGGCTGAGGCCCTACGGCGCGAGCTACTTGGTGAAACGTACTTACAGGCTGATGAAACACCCGTCGGCGTGCAGCTGCACGATGGGAATGGCCGCAACCATTTGGCGTATCTGTGGCAATACGGACGACCCTACGGGGCGGTCGTGTTCGATTTCCGCCTGGGGCGTGGGCGGGAAGGGCCGCAACGTTTTCTGGAAAAGTTCAATGGCCTTTTGCAGAGCGATGGATATGCGGTCTACGATTCTGTAGGCGGGCCGAAGATGGTGCACGCGGTCTGCTGGTCGCACTCGAGACGAAAATTTGTCGAAGCCGTGAGGCTCAATCCCGACGATGCGATGGCCGTGCGCATTGTCGCGCTCATCGATAAGCTGTTTGCCATCGATGCCGAGGCGCGCAGGTTGCAACTGGACCACGCTGCACGCCACGTCCTGCGCCGCGAAAAAGCTCCCGCGCTGCTCGAGGAGATCAAGGCCGAAATAACCAGGGCCCGCGCTGCCGCATTACCCTCCAGCGCCTTGGGTAAAGCCTGCAACTACACCTTGGCCCTTTGGGAGAAACTGACGCTCTTCCTGGACTACCCGGAACTCGAGCTGAGCACCAATCTTGCCGAAAACTCCATGCGACCTGTTGCGCTTGGTCGCAAAAACTGGATCCACATTGGCAGCCAGCAGGCCGGACCCAAAGTCGCCGCCATTCTCTCTATCGTCGAAACCTGCCGCCGAATCAATGTCCCCGTCCGCGATTACTTGGCTGCGGTGCTTCCCGGACTTGCCAACACGCCTGTGCATCGCCTGGCCCAACTCACACCGACCGCCTGGTCCTCGCGCAACCTCTAATCTCTACCCGGAAATAGCCTGTATTCCTCTGACGTTTACGGAACTTCGATGCGTCGACCAAGCTCATAATAAAGGCCGACGCCTTGATGTGCCGCCCAAAGCCCATACGCAGTGGCGAGCAACGCCCAGAACAGACGGCCTCCAAATTTGGTCTGGATTGCGTTTCGGATCGCGAAACAAGTCGCCAAAACCAGGAGAAGGAAATAACTGATCCCGCTGTAGGAAACGACGAAGGAGCCGGGTTTGACAGCCAGCGAGAGAACCGCTTTGATGACTACAATTCCGACGAGGGCGCTAGGCCACGAAGATATCCCTAGTCTCATTCCGCGAGTTGACGGGGCTTTCTTTCTCATGGGTTCCCGGACCATTGAATTGCTACCTTATACGCTCTTCTCCTTGTCAGGGGCAACCTCGAATCTGGATGCAGCAATGTCAGAGCCGCATGACCGTACATTTCTGGGAATCGAGCACGATTTTAGGATGGAACCCTCCGGAACTTTTTTGCTTACGGCAGTTCCCTTACCCAGATGTTCCGGAAGCTGAGCGGCTCGCTCTTGTCCCCGTGCGGCTGCAGCTTAATCGGCGCCCCGTCGAATTTCTTGTAGAACGGCTGCCCGATGTAGCGCGTCTCGCCCTTCAGTTCGAAGTGATTGTCGACCAGCACACCGTTCAAGAACACGGTCGCATAAGCGGGAGAGTTCACGGAACCGTCGTCACTAAAAACGGGAGCGGTCCAAACAACGTCATACACATTCCACTCTCCCGGTTTGCGCATGGGATTGGCCAGCGGAATCGACTGCTTGTAAATGCTGCCGACCATGCCATTGACGTAGGTCTTGTTGTTGTAGGAGTCAAGGATTTGCAGTTCGTACCCGGCATCCCCCTTGCCAGTGGATGCGAGAAATAATCCGCTGTTCCCTCTCGCCTGGCCTGAGCCGGTGATATTTTCCGGAGTTCTCCACTCCATGTGGAACTGGTAGTTGTGAAACGTCCGCCTGGTCTCGATGTTGCCGGTGCTCTTGGCGACGGTCATGACGCCGTCGGCCACATTCCACTTGGCGGGTTGAGAGCGATCCTGCGCTGAAACCCATTCGTCGAGATTCTTTCCATCGAAGAGCACAATCGCGTCGGAGGGAGGCTTCGCGAAATCCGTGCCCGGAGTCACCACTTTCGGCTCCGGCTGCCACACTTCCGTGTCTTCCGGCTTAGCGGAGGTTTCTTGCGCGTGGAGGGAAGCGGCCAACGTCACGACACACAGGAACGCAAAGAAATCTGCGATGTAGCTGCGCATTGTGCTCAAAAGCATACAACGAAATAGCAGAAAAGCTATGTACTTGCGCGGAAGCTTGGAACATCTCGCCAGCGTTTGGAACATCCTTGGAACAAAACCCTCGATTTTAGGGGTGTTTTTCAGTGCCTTCCAGAAGTAAAGGCAATCGAATCATCAGCATTTATGGAGCGGGCGATGGGAATCGAGCCCACGTCCGAAGCTTGGGAAGCTTTTGAAATGTACCAGCCTCACGCCGCTGCCAGCCACACAAATCTCACCGGCCAACGTTCGGTCATCCCACCGGACGCCTGCCGGGTCACTTCAGGCGTGTCGCACCCAGCAAGCCCAGTAGCCCCGCTCCGAGTAGGAGAAGGCTGCTGGGTTCGGGGACGCTAGGCGTGATGGTGATTGCAACCGGGTCGGGATTTTTTTTCGTAGGTACCGGGAAGGTGCCGAATATTGACATGCCCATTTTGTCTCCTTGCCCTATGCCCGTTGTGGGAGCAATGGCGACGAAGCTTATGGTTGTCAAAGTAGGTGTCCCTTGCTGGAAAAAGAACGAAGGCAAACAGGGAGGTGGACATGCCAACCCAGTGACAGGTTTTGGTTGGTTGACGGAAAAAGTAAACGTTAAGTCCGTTATGGACGCTGCCGGGCAGTTGTTAATCAAGTTGAAAAAGTCTTTGGCTAAAATTATGGCGGTGACGTGTATTGTTATTGGACCGTCGCAGATTTCGATATTCTGGTCGATATTGCCGGATGTGGGTGGTTTCTGCAGGGTGATGTTCGTGACCGGGTCTGTGGTGATATTGTCAGCATGCGCTTCGCCAACAGTCACGGTCAACACCGCAAAGGAACAGACCAGCACCATCCAGGCCCAACGACATGGACCCCTACATTTTCCGGTATTCTCAATCATGATCCTTCCCTCCAGTTAAAACGACCCAGCCATCTGAGGGACAACCGGCCGTTCTGTTCTTTTTTAGCGTAACGGCTGAAGGGGCCGCACAGCAATTCTCCCCGCTCAAGGTGAGTCACCAAGCGGCCGCGGTCAAGTCATAGGCAACCGATACGCTTCTGGGTTGTGCGGGTCAAGCCGAGTTTCGATTATGCCGAGTTTTGATTAACCCCGGCAGCACTCGCGAAAGGCGCGAGTCAGGCCGAAGCGTACAGACAAGCGGGATACTCCCCAAAGAACGCGGATCAGGGCGCGCATCAGGTCATGCAGCAGATCAAAAAAAAGATGCCGCACCTTATGGATGAAATGGGGCTGACCGACGATTCGCTTATTGGTGATTATTTAGTTCCACTGCTGAATGCGACACAAGTGAAGGCCTTCAATCACGAAGGCAAAGTGATCTACTCGAAACCACTCAAGGCGCTGGATATTAGGCTGCGTGCGCTCGAGCAAGCTTTCAAACTGAAGGGGAGTTACGCGCCGGTGCAAGATCAGCAAAGCTACACTGGTATTCAAGTGATTCTCATGGATAAAATTCCCCGACCGAATCACGAGAAATTCCTCGAGGCGGAGCGAGCACTAGCGGCAGCGAACGGGAACCACAACAACGGCGACGAGCCGGACAAAGAGTGATTGCGTTTGTCTTAGTGGAGTCGGGCTGTGTGCAGAACGCTCCAAGTACTCAGTTGCGACCGAAGACAGTGACCCTGAGAGGAATATACGGGAACACGGACATTTCACGGACACTCTGCACCAAAATGCAGCAATGGCCCTTTCTATCGTTTCAGCAAGCCTTTTATTTGTAACCAGAAAGCTGGTAGGGGCGGTGGGGATCGAAAAATCAATCACCTTCAAAAAGCCCCGTAAATAGTGGCGTTGCGACCGCCCCTACTGAGACAATCGCTACAAACGCTACCAGAGCTAGCTTAGCGCGGAAGTGGTGTTTTCAGGATTTCTAGGTGGTGTTCTTCGATTCCAAATTTCCTCAGCGACGCCAAGGCCTCTTCTAAAGTTCCCTTAAACGCATAGCTTTTTGGCTTCTCGGTGAGTGCCTTCAACTTCGCTGGCTGCAACCTTACGCCACTGTCAGTCCAGTAGAGCCAGTCGAATCTCCGCTGACGAAGGTAGATTTCGCAGCCGGTTTCTTTGGGAAACAGAACCCACATTTCCTTGATGACGTAAGTCTCGACAGGGCACAGAAGGAAACAGCCCTTGGTCAGCGTGACCACGTGCTTGTCATACTCGTCGACTGCAACATCGTTCTTTCCCATCATTTCCTCCAAGTGAATCGCCAGTAGACCACTGTCCACCCCGAAAAACCTCAGGGGAGGCTGACTGTGGGGCGGCCGTTCAGTGTGTCTCGTAATTTGGCACGCCGGTTTCCAGAAGACACAGTGTCTTCCTTTTATTTTGTGGTCGTTTGCTAGAGTAGGAGATTAGGCGGCCACTCGGATGTAGCGGTGATGTAAACCGCCGACCACGGGAATCGAAACCAAGCGGCTTCCATCGGCCGCAGGTTCAGGTTTGGCGCTCGGAACAGGGGTGTCACCGTGCAATCCTTGATGCGGCCGAGCCAGGTGGTAATACTCTTCGATGAATTCCTTTAACAAGCGTTTCAGGTGTTCTTCATTAAGGACCATCACGTGATCCAACAGCTCTCGCCGTAGGGTACCTCCATACCTTTCCACGAATGGATTTTGCCAGGGGCACCGGTGGGCCGTTTTGACTTCTGCAATCCCAGTTCCCACGAGAAACCGGCCCACCTCGT
>Ga0310917_10001117_pt1 | contig 12481 bp, 9 predicted proteins | sample GREbulkMGLF178_FD_203531 | JGI IMG/M metagenome (GOLD analysis project Ga0310917, IMG submission 203531) | Lab enrichment of tropical soil microbial communities from Luquillo Experimental Forest, Puerto Rico - GRE.bulkMG.LF178 | ecosystem: Environmental > Terrestrial > Soil > Tropical forest >... | reverse complement strand
TGCCCGCCAGTGGAGGCATTCGCTTAACGCGACGCGGTCCGCGTCGTGCCGCGCGGCGACTAGCCTAAAAACGTGTTGAGCGCCGTGGCGAGGTCGGGGGAGGCCGATGTGGCCAGGTTCTGGTAGCTACCGCCGCTGAGCTGGGCGACCGCTTCCCACGTGGCCCGGTCCGAGTCGGCACCGAAGTCGATGACGTTGATCGCGATCGGTTTGCCCGGGTCGGCCTTGCGGATGAAATCCTGCAAACCGGGGCCGTCCAGGGATTGGTCGGTGTGTGGCCCAGCAGTGATCACCAATATCGAATTCGTTTGGCCGGCATGGTAGTTGGCCTGCATCTCTTGGTAGAGCAGCCGCAGGGTGGTAAACGAGACCGCACCGCCGGCCGAGGCGTACTGCTTGTCCAGCGCGGCCGTCAACGCCGGCAGGCGGTCGGCCAGCGGCCCGCTCGTCACCTCCGAACGGCCTTCGTGGCCGTCGAAGGTCCACAGCCCCATAACGGCGGTGGGCGGCAGTGTTTTGATCTTGGCTTCGAGCGCGCCGACCACGTTGGCCAGCCGGCTTTTTCCGCCTTCCTGGGTGGGCATGGACTGGTCGAGCATGACGATCGTGGCCAGTCCGCTCGACGGGGCCGCCATCGCTTCGGCCAGTGTGGCGCGGATTGCATCGTCGCCCACCGAAAGCGTCGAGGGCAGCGCCGCGAAACTGGTGACCGGGCTGCTCGGCGGCTTGACTCCGTTGACGCGGAACCCGGCCTTGGCCAGCTTCGCGAGTTGTTCGGGCCTACGCATGAAGTGGTCGAACTCACTGGCCGCCGAGGTCTGCTCGCGCGACAGCCACGAGCCGCTGAGCTGCACCGTGGGATAGTCGGCGACCGGCGCCGGCCCAGGTGGCAGCCAGGAGCCCAGCGTGCCCTTGGCGTCCGACAGCGACTGCCCGCGCTGGAACAGCTGCTGCTCGGTCGTGACCACCGCGTGCACCGGTGCGGTCGCCACGTCGCCGGGCTTGAGCAGCACGTTCATCGCCTCTGCCAACGAGTTGTCCGCCAACTTGGGTTGCGCGCTCAGTAGCGTGCGCACTGCGCCGGTGCCCTGGGTTACCGGTGCACCCGCAGGTACCGAAGCGGCTGCGACCGCCTCCCCGGCCAGAAACGAGGCGTCACCGTTGCCGCTCATCGGCAGCGCTAGTCGTAGCGATCCCCACGTCGGCATGTTCAAGCCGGCCAACACGCTCGGGTTCGTTTGCAGGCCGGGTAGCGCCGCCCAAGTCTGGTTGGCCAGGGCCGGCACGAGCTCCGGCCGGACGCCGAGCATCACCGGTGACGTCACCAGGGAACGGGTCTCGGTGATCGTTTTCTGAGGCGCGGCCGCGGCCAGCCGCGCCGCGGAGATCGAGCTGCCCGGGATCCACAATGCCGGCTGGCCGCCCAACTCGGCGGGCCACTTGCCGATGAAACCGTTGATGACGGCGTCGGAGCCGGCCGGTTTGACATTCACCACCATGCAGCGGTCACCGATCGGGCCGGCCGACGAGTTGTAGCTCTCCGCGAGCTGCTGCACGGGATCGGCGATCGAGGGGTCGGCGACGACCGCGACCGTCTCTTTGCCTCCCACGCATTGCGCGGCCGCCTGGTGCGAGCGGTGGGACAGGGCATCGCCGAAGAAGGTCCACAGGATCACGGTGCCCACCACCACGACGACGGCGACGAGGGCGACGATCACGCCGACGCTGACCCCTCGGCGCCCGGCATCGCTGCGGTGACCGCCTCGCCAGTCGCCGAGTCCCCGGTGCCCGCCGCCGAGCAGGGACGGCCGGGAGGTCGGGGGCTTCGAGCCCGCCGGGCCCGCCGCGCCCGCCGGTCGGGGCGGAAATTCCGGATACTCGTCATCGGTGTCCGCCCCGAACGTGTGTTCGGCGGCGAAGTCCTCATCCTCATCCGCATGGTCGCCTTCGTCAGCGGAGAGGTCTTGCTCGTCTGAGTCGTAGCGGTAGTCGGTGTCGCCGCCGGGGTGCGCAACGTCGGCAACGTCTTCGCCAGAGGGTTCGTCGACGGAATCCTCAGGGTCGGGCAAACTGTGCCTACCCATGATGATGCCCGCCGCCTTTCCGTCGACCGTTTGCGAACTCGGCGCAGATTCTAGTCATCGACCGCATTACCGCATGTCAAGCAGGTTTCAGCCGGCGGCGGCGCGAGCCTTGAACTCACGCCGACGCCGATGCAGGATCGGCTCGGTGTAGCCATTGGGCTGCTCACCCCCGGTCAAGATCAGATCCTGGGCGGCCAGGAAGGCAATGCTGTCGTCGAAGTTCGGCGCCATGGGCCGGTAGGCCGCATCGCCGGCGTTCTGGTGATCCACGATCGGGGCCATGCGTTCCAGGCCGGCCCGGACATCCTCTTCGGTGATCACGCCGTGGCGCAGCCAGTTGGCCAGCAGCTGGCTGGAGATCCGCAGGGTGGCGCGGTCCTCCATGAGTGCCGTGTCGTGGATGTCGGGCACCTTCGAGCAGCCGACACCCTGCTCAACCCAGCGCACCACATAGCCGAGGATGGACTGGCAGTTGTTGTCGACCTCCTCGCGGATCTCCTCGGACGCCCAGGCCAGCTCCTTGGCCAGCGGGATGGTCAGCAGCTCCTCGATGGTCGTGCGCTTCTTGCCCGCGAGCTCTTCCTGCACGGCGCTCACATCCACGTAGTGGTAGTGCATCGCGTGCAGGGTCGCCGCCGTCGGCGAGGGGACCCACGCGGTGGTGGCGCCCGCCTTCGGCTGGCCGATCTTCTGCTCGACCATGTCGGCCATCAGCTCGGTCATCGCCCACATGCCCTTGCCGATCTGCGCCTTGCCCTTGAAGCCGGCGGCCAGTCCGGTGTCGACGTTGGCGTCCTCGTAGGCCTTGATCCACGTCGTGCTCTTCATCGCACCCTTGCGGATCATCGGGCCGGCCTCCATCGAGGTGTGGATCTCGTCGCCGGTGCGGTCCAGGAAGCCGGTGTTGATGAACACCACCCGGTCGGCGGCGGCCTTGATGCACGCCTTCAAATTGACCGTCGTACGCCGCTCTTCGTCCATGATGCCGACCTTCAGCGTGGCCTGCGGGAGGCCGAGGACGTCTTCGACGCGGCTGAACAGCTCGCAGGTGAACGCGACCTCGTCGGGTCCGTGCATCTTGGGTTTGACGATGTAGATGGAACCGGTGCGGCTATTCGTCAACGGCCCGTTGGCTTTGCCGGTTTTGAGCCCGTGGATCGCCGTCAGACCGGTGAACAGCCCGTCCATGATGCCCTCGAACACCTCGTTGCCGTCCGCGTCCACGATCGCGTCGTTGGTCATCAGATGGCCGACGTTGCGGACGAACAACAGACTGCGGCCGGGCAGGGTGAGCTCACCGCCGTCGGGCGTGGTGTAGGTGCGGTCCGGGTTGAGCACCCGGGTGAAGGCCTCACCGCCCTTGGTGACCTCCTCGGCCAGGTCGCCCTTGTTCAGCCCGAGCCAGTTGCGGTAGCCGAGCACCTTGTCGTCGGCGTCGACGGCGGTCACGGAGTCTTCGAAGTCCATGATGGTGGTGACCGCCGACTCGAGGATCACGTCTTTGATACCGGCCGGGTCGGTCTTGCCGATCGGTGACTCGGGGTCGATGAGGATCTCGATGTGCAGCCCGTGGTTGACCAGCAACACCGACCAGCTGGGCGAGCCAAGCTCGCCGCTGTACCCGACGAACTTCTCCGGGCTCGCCAAGCCGGTGGAATCCGCACCGCTCGCGATCTGCAGCCGACTGTCGACGATGCTCAGGCCCGTCGCGCCCGCCCACGAACCCGACTCCAGGGGGACGGCCTGGTCGAGGAACCTGCGGGCGTAAGCGATCACCTTGTCGCCGCGAACCTTGTTGTAGCTCGATCCCTTTTCGGCCCCGTCGCTCTCCGGAATGACGTCGGTGCCGTACAGCGCGTCGTAGAGGGAACCCCAGCGAGCGTTCGCTGCGTTCAGCGCAAACCGCGCGTTGAGCACCGGCACCACCAGCTGGGGGCCGGCCGTCTTCGTGATCTCCTCGTCAACACCGGAGGTGGTGATGGTGAAATCCTCGGGTTCGGGCTGTAGATACGCGATTTCAGCGAGGAACTCGCGGTACGCCTCGGCATCGAAGGGCCCGATCACCCGTTGCCGGTGCCACCTGTCGATCTGGGCCTGCAGCTCATCGCGACGGTTCAGCAAATCCTGATTCTGCGGGGTGAGGTCGGTGACGACCTTGTCGACACCCGCCCAGAAGCTGTCCGGGTCGATGTCGGTGCCAGGCAGGGCCTCTTTGTTCACGAAGTCGTAGAGCACTCGGGCGACGCGCAAGTTCCCCACCGACGCGCGATCAGTCATCTTTCTCCTCCAAAATGGGCCAACTGGCAACGCACCGCCCTCCTCAACAGGCGTTATCGTCAGCCTACCGACCAGCAGCCCGACGATCGTTATCCGGCCGAGCCAACAAAGCAGGTCCAGGGCAGGTCCGGCCCTCTTTTGACTGGCGGCCGTTGGAGATCATACGGGTCGTGCGGCCCAACCCGGGCCAGTCGGCCTACGCGTCGCGCATAGTGCCGACCAGGTCCTCCACCAGATCTTCCATCGCCACCATCGCGACCACGCCGCCGGCGTCGTCGGTCACAAGTGCCAGGTGGCTGTTGCTGCGACGCATTCGCGACAGGGCATCCGCCAGCGGCAGCGACTTGGCAAGCCGCGGCAGCGGTCGCACCAGCGCCAGATCGATCACCGTCTTGGGGTCGTCGTTGAGCGTCAACACGTCCTTGATGTGCAGGTAGCCGATGAACTTCCCGTCGAGATCCACAACGGGAAACCGGGAGTACCCACTCTGGGCCAACGCTTGTTCGACCGCTCCGACCATCGGCCCGGAGTCGGCCGCGGCCACCGGTATCGCCTGAATATCGGCGAGCGGAACGGCCACATCGCCGACCACTCGGGTGCGAATCTGTAGCGCCCGGGTCAGCCTGGTGTGCTCCTCGGGATCCAGCAGGCCTTCGGACACCGATTCGGCGATCATCTCGCCCAGCTCGGCGGTGGACACCGTGACGTCGAGTTCGTCCTTGGGCTCGACGCCCAGCGCGCGCACCACCAGGGTGGCGCACTTGTTGTAGAACGCGATGAACGGCCGGGCGGCGCGCACATAGACCAGGTATGGCGGCACCAGCAGCATCGCGGTGCGCTCCGGGCCTGCCAGCGCGATGTTCTTCGGCACCATCTCGCCCAACAGAACGTGTAGCGTGACCACGATCGCCAGCGCGATCACGAGCGACAACGTGTGCAGCAACGCCGGGTGCAGACCGGCCAGCCCGAACGTCGTGCGCAGCACGCTGGCGACCGCGGCCTCCCCGATCCGGCCGAGCAGCAGGGACGCGACCGTGACGCCCAACTGCGCGCCGGCCAGCATCGCCGGCAGCTGCTCACCGGCGCGGATCACGGTAACGGCTCGCGCCTTGCCCTGCTCGGCCAACGCTTCGAGGCGGTCGCGGCGGGCCGAGATCAGCGAGAATTCCGCCCCGACGAAGAACGCGTTCACGCCGATCAGCAGGATCGCCAGCACGATTCCCAGGGCTTGGTTTATCGGGTTCATCAGTGGCCCTGTCCAGCGGGGGTTTCGCTGCGACTGCCCAGTTCGGTCAACTCGAGCAGGTCGATCCGGCGGCCGTCCATCCGAACCACGGTCGCCTGCCAAGGCATCGAGGTGTCCAGCAGGCCGTCGGGGTCCAACGCGGGCAGCTCGACCGCTTCTCCGGCCACCGGGATGTGGCCGAGTTCGCGGAGCACAAGGCCGCCGATCGTCTCGTACGGCCCCTCGGGAGCTCGATATCCGGTCGCGCTGGCCACCTCGTCGATGCGTAGCAGGCCCGATACCCGCCAGCCACCGCCGGCTGCGACCACGTCGGGGGTGGCGTCGTCGTGTTCGTCGCGGACGTCACCGACGATCTCTTCGATCAAGTCCTCAACGGTCACGATGCCGGCCGTGCCGCCGTATTCGTCGACGACCATCGCGGTCTGCAGGCTGTTGGCGCGGATCTCGGCCATCACCGCGTCGCCGTCCAACGTCGACGGCACCACGGGGACGGGTTGCGCGAGCGTGGTCAGCAGGGTGCGCGCGCGATCGGCCGCGGGAATCGCGAAGACCTGCTTGACGTGCACGATGCCGACGGTCTCGTCGAGGTCACCGTCGACGACGGGGAATCGCGAGAAGCCGGACTCGGCGGCCGCGGCAACGAGGTCGGCGACGGTGTCGTCGGTCTCCAGCGCCACGATCTTGGACCTGGGCGTCATCAACTCCTCGGCGGTGCGCGCGCCGAACTGCAGCGAGCGCCGCACCAGGGCGGCGGTGGCGGCGTCCAGGGTGCCGCTGCGCGCCGAGGTACGCACCAGCGACACCAATTCCTGCGGTGACCGGGCCGACCGCAGCTCCTCGGCCGGCTCGATGCCCAGCTCGCGAACGATCCAGTTGGCCGCGCCGTTCGTCAGCCGGATAGCCGGGGTGAGTAGCAGCGAAAACAGCATTTGAAAGCCGGTGACGGCGCGGGCGGTCGACAGCGGGCGCGCCAGGGCGAGGTATTTCGGGACCAGCTCACCGAAGACCATCGACACCGACGTCACGATCACCAGCACCAGGAACGCGATGATCGCGTCGGCCAGCCGATCCGGTATTCCGATCGCGCTCAGCGCCGGATGCGGCAGGTCGGCCACCATCGGGTCCGTCAAGTATCCGGCCGCGAGTGTGGTGGCCGAGATACCCAGTTGTGCACCCGACAGCTGAAACGACAGCCTGTGCTGGGCGCGCTGGATGAGGCGGTCGCGACGGCCACCGTGGCGCGCGTTGGCTTCCACGATGGTGCTGTCCAGGGCGGTCAGCGAGAATTCGGCCGCGACGAAGACCGCGTTGAAGAAGATGAGCAGCGCGATGGCCAGCACGCTGATGAGGGCGACGGTGACGTTCATGACGGGCCCGGGCGCCGCTCCCGGAAGGCATGGGCCAGTAAACGGGCCTCGACGCGTGCCTGCGGCACGTCATCCCTTTCCCTCGATGCCGCGCAGCGGCTTTGCGGCGCGACGAAATTCACGTGAATTCACATGGTAGCGATGTACTCAAGGTTCCCAGGTTCGCGACTCACCAACCCAAGGGCAACGGATGGCCCTCGGCGAAGCCCGCGGCCGACTGCACACCGACGACGGCCCGCTCATGCAACTCGGCGAGCGTCGAGGCGCCGACATAGGTGCAGGTGCTGCGCAGGCCGGAGGTGATGTGATCGATCAGGTCCTCGACACCGCCGCGGTCGGGGTCCAGCCCCATCCGCGCCGTCGAGATGCCCTCCTCGAACAACGCCTTGCGGGCGCGATCAAACGCGGTGTCGGCGCCGGTACGGGCCACCACCGCGCGTTTGGACGCCATGCCGTAGCTCTCCTTGTACGGTTGGTCGTCGCGGTCGCGCATCAGGTCTCCGGGCGACTCGTAGGTGCCCGCGAACCACGACCCGATCATGACGTTCGACGCCCCGGCGGCCAGTGCCAGCGCCACGTCCCGCGGATGCCGGATGCCGCCGTCGGCCCACACGTGGCCACCGAGTTCCCTTGCCGCGGAAGCGCATTCGACGACAGCGGAGAATTGTGGTCGACCGACACCGGTCATCATCCGGGTGGTGCACATCGCGCCCGGTCCCACGCCGACCTTGACGATGGTCGCCCCCGCGCCCAGCAGATCCCGCGTACCCGCCGCAGACACCACGTTGCCCGCCGCCAGCGGCAAACCCAAGTCCTGCTTGGAAATAACCGATGCCACCAGCTCTATCGCTTCCAGCGTCTTCACCTGATGCCCGTGTGCGGTGTCGATGACCAGCACGTCGACGCCGGCCTCGGCAAGGGACCGGGCCTTGGCGCCAACGTCGCCGCTGATGCCGATGGCCGCGCCGACCCGCAGCCGCCCGCGCGCATCGGTGGCCGGCGTGTACAGACCGGTGCGGATCGCCCCGGTGCGGGTCAGCACTCCCGCCAGCGTCCCGTCCGGGTTGGTCACCACGGCGACGTCGATCGGGGCGTGCTCGAGCAGGTCGAATATCTTGCGCGGCTCGGTGCCCGCCGGGGCGGTCACGAAGTCACTCACGGCGACGTCGCGCACCCGGGTGAAGCGGTCCACGCCCAGGCACGATGATTCGCTCACCAACCCGACCGGGCGTCCCTCGAACAGGACGACGGCGACCCCGTGCGCCCGCTTGTGGATCAGGGCGATCGCGTCGGACACCGAGTCGTCGGGCGCCAGCATCACCGGGGTGTCGAGAACGAGGTCGCGGCTTTTGACGAACTCCACGGTCTGCTGCACCGCCGTGATCGGAAGATCCTGCGGCAGGATCACGACCCCACCGCGGCGCGCGACCGTCTCGGCCATTCGCCGTCCGGCCACTGCGGTCATGTTGGCGACCACCACCGGGATGGTGGTGCCGGAGCCGTCGATGGTGGACAAGTCGACGCCGAAGCGCGACGCCACCTCGGACCGGTTCGGCACGATGAAAACGTCGTTGTAGGTCAGGTCGTACGCGGGTCGATGCCCGTCCAGAAACCTCATCTCGGTCGCTGTGCCCCTTTACTAGACCGGCACTTCGGTGCGGTCTCCGCTCCATAGGGTGTGGAACCGCTTGTCCGGGTCGGCGTCGATGCGGCCGTAGGTGTGCGCACCGAAGAAATCGCGCAGCCCCTGGGTGAGCGCCGCGGGCAGCCGCTCGGTGCGCAGGGCGTCGTAGTAGGACAGCGCGGACGAGAAACCCGGGATTGGGATGCCCAACTGCGTGGCGGTGACGACGACGCGGCGCCAGCCGTCGATCGCGGCCTCGATCGCGCTGCGGAAGTAAGGTGCGACGATCAGCGTCGGCAGGTCCGCGTCTTCGTCGAAGGCCTCTTTGATGCGGTTGAGGAACTTCGCCCGGATGATGCAGCCACCGCGCCAGATCGTGGCCAGGTCGCCCGGCGTGATGCCCCAGTCGTATTCGGCGCTGCCGGCTTGAATCTGGTTGAACCCTTGCGCGTACGCGATGATCTTCGACGCGTAAAGGGCCTGCCGGACGTCCTCGGTGAACTGCGCCGACTCATTTGGCGTGGCGCTTGGTCGCCTGCCCAGCGCGCCCGACGCCAGCCCGGTGGTGGCCTTGCGCTGGGCCACGGAACCCGACAGCGCGCGGGCGAACACCGCCTCGGCGATGCCGGTGACCGGCACACCGAGGTCCAGGGCCGACTTCACCGTCCAGCGGCCCGTGCCCTTCTGCTCGGCCTCGTCGAGGATGACGTCGACGAGCGGCTTTCCGGTTTTGGCGTCGGTCTGGCGCAACACTTCGGCGGTGATCTCGATCAGGTAACTGTCCAGCTCGCCCTTGTTCCACTCGGTGAAGACGTCGGCCATCTGTGGCGCCGTCATACCCAGCCCGTCGCGCAGCAGCTGGTAGGCCTCGCCGATCAACTGCATGTCGGAGTACTCGATGCCGTTATGCACCATCTTCACGAAGTGCCCCGAGCCGTCGGGGCCGATGTGGGTGCAGCACGGCACCCCGTCGACATGGGCGGAGATCTCCTCGAGCAGCGGGCCCAGCGACTTGTACGACTCGGCCGGCCCACCCGGCATGATCGACGGGCCGTTGAGGGCGCCCTCTTCACCACCGGAGATTCCGGCGCCGACGAAATGCAGGCCGCGCTCGCGCATCGCCTTCTCGCGGCGGATGGTGTCGGTGTAGAGGGCGTTGCCGCCGTCGATGATGATGTCGCCTTCCTCCATGGCGTCGGCAAGCTCGTTGATGACCGCGTCGGTGGGATCGCCGGCCTTGACCATGATCAGCACCCGCCGCGGCTTCTCCAGCGCGTCGAGGAATTCCGCGATGGTCTCCGAACGCACGAACTTGCCCTCGCTGCCGTGTTCCTTGAGCAGCGCGTCGGTCTTGGCGATCGACCGGTTGTGCAGCGCCACCGTGTAGCCGTGGTGGGCGAAATTACGCGCGATGTTCGAACCCATTACCGCCAGGCCGGTGACGCCGATCTGCGCGGTGCCAGTCTTCGAATCCGACGAACTCATGTCCTGCCTCCCAGTCGGGCCTCTCAGTTGGACAACTTTTCCTGAAGCCTTTCGCAAGCAAATCCGACCACACTGTGGCACAGCGGACTAGTGGTCCTCCAAGGGGTTTCGCCTCGCGTTGCGCTAGAGGTTGAACAGCCGCTGCAGCTCCGTGAGCCACGGTACGGCGAGCGCGATGGTGGGCACCACAAATACGGCCGCCGCGGCCAGGTATGCGGCCGCCGACAGCATCCGGCTGTTGCCGCGGCCGGACAGTCGGCGGACTCGCAGCACCGTGCTGGGACCCCCCGCGGCCAGCGCGCCCGACGGCGCCCGCCCGGACGCGCAGGTGACCAACGCCCGGGCCAGGGGAGCGCGCCCGGTAGCGCGCACCGCGGCGTCATCGGCCAATAGCTCCACGAGCAGTTGCACCGCGCGCAGCGCGTTGGCGCTGCGGACCAGCCGCGGGAAGGCGGCGTGCACCGCGGTGAAGGCTTCCAGCACAAGGTCGTGGCGGGCCCGCAGATGGGCTCGCTCGTGGGTGAGGATCGCAGCAACTTCGGCATCGTCGAGGGTGGTCAATGCCCCTTCGCTGACCACAACCCGGCTGCGCACACCCGGCAGACAGTAGGCAAGCGGCTCCGGGACGTCCAGGACGCGAAGGTCGCGCTTCCGGATGCACGGTTGAGCGAAGGCGGCGTCGTGCCCGACGCTGACCAGGTCGACCACCATGCGGTGGTGGGCTCGCCGACGGCGATTGGCGATGGCCACCCGGGCGACGGCGATCATCAACCGGGCTCCGACCAGCACGGTCAGCGCGAAGACCGCGATGTAGGCCGTCCACAGCGGCCACCCGAGCCGGCCGGCCGCGCCGACGATGCTGGCCGTCGGCCGCCCGTCTGGGCCCGGCATCAGGACGCGGGTGGCGATCGCGAGGCCCGCGCTGAACGCCGAGAGGACTGCGGCCAGCGCAATGGCCTGCCACAACACCATCGCGGCGCGAGGGGCGCGCAACGGCCACGTCGCTCGCGCTAGCAAGGCCGGTGCCGGACCGACCAGCAGCACCGCGAGAATGGTGAAGGCCAGCGCGGACACGCTGCTAGTCTCCCTCAGTCCTCCGCATTAGCGCCATATGACGGACTACAACGTTGGTTTGCTTCCAATTCATCGAGCGCCCGCCGGAGCGCCTCAGCCTCGTCGGCACCGACCCGCTCGACAAAATGCACCAGCGCGGCCTGTCTGTCGCCGGAATCCTCGGCCTGGGCCAGCGCATCGACCATCAGACCGGCGACGAGCTCGTCGCGGCTATGCACGGGTGCGTACCTGTGCGCGCGGTCGTCGCGAATCTGGGAGACCAGGTTCTTTTTAGCCAGCCGCTGCAGCACGGTCATGATCGTCGTGTAGGCAAGGTCGCGTCGCGCCGACAACGCTTCGTGGACCTGGCGAACGGTTTGGGGTTCCGGCGTGGACCACAGATGGTCCATCACGGCGCGTTCCAGATCCCCTAGCCGGGTCAGCTTAGCCATAGTTCGTTCATCTCCATCAACGTTGAAACAAGCGTACTCCCGCTTACTACCGAGTGTCGTAACTCCTGCTAGCCAATGCCTGTATCCGCTGCGAACGGCGAAGTCCGCGCTCGCACATCGGCCGACCGAACCTTGCGAAATTAGGGCAGCCTTGCCTATGCTGATGTCGATCGAGCGACAATGACCGCGGCGGAGTCCTGAGGGCTGCAGTGACCCCCGGTCCAGTCGATCGGCGAGCCCCGTGCCGTTCGCGCACGGGGCTCGCCTGTCTTCCCCGGCGGACGATCGCGCCCTGACGGCCCGGGATTCGTCGATGGTGTAGACACATGAACGTGCCACCCACGCCCGACGCGATCGTCCCCCCGAATTTCACCGCGCCGTTTGACACCCTGTTGGGGATGCAGTTCACCGAACTCGGCCCCGATGGCGCCCGCGCCCAACTCGAGGTCACGCCCAATCTGTTGCAGCCGATGGGCCTGGTCCACGGCGGTGTCTACTCCTCGATGATCGAGAGCATGGCCAGCGTGGCCGCCTACACCTGGCTCAATGCGAGCGGCAACGGCGGGAACGTCGTGGGCGTCAACAACAACACCGATTTCTTGCGCTCCATCAGCTCGGGGACGGTGTACGGCAGAGCCGAACCGATTCACCGCGGCAGGCGTCAGCAGCTGTGGTTGGTCACCGTCACCGACGACAACGACCGAGTCGTCGCGCGGGGTCAGGTGCGGCTGCAGAACCTCGAGGCGTAGTCGCTCCGAGTCCCTCCGAGTCCCCGTTAGCTGGCCGCCCGGGTGGTTCCCGCCGAGCCGCGGGCCTCGGCCGCCAGTTCGGCCAGCTGTTCCAGCCGCGTTCGCGCGAAGGCCTGCTGGTCCGTGATTGTCAGCTGGCCACGC
>Ga0310917_10001116_pt1 | contig 12484 bp, 8 predicted proteins | sample GREbulkMGLF178_FD_203531 | JGI IMG/M metagenome (GOLD analysis project Ga0310917, IMG submission 203531) | Lab enrichment of tropical soil microbial communities from Luquillo Experimental Forest, Puerto Rico - GRE.bulkMG.LF178 | ecosystem: Environmental > Terrestrial > Soil > Tropical forest >... | reverse complement strand
GATGAAGACGCCGCCGATCACCAGCTCGGAAAAGGAATGCATCATGCCGCTTGCTCCATTGCAGGCTCGGCGGCGCGTCGCGCCGCATCGATGACGATCGCGGCACCGACGAGCGCGTCGCGGGCCGCTCGCATGCCGCCGTCTTCGTTCGCGTCGCTGCCGGCGAGCGCGCGCGCCGCATCGCAGATCCCTTGCGGGTCGCGTGCGGAGAGCGCCGTCTTGGCGGTGGCGACAATCTGTGACCCTGGGTCTGCGGCGAGCCGGGCCAAGCCGACGTGGCTCAGCCGGATTGCTCCGGCCTGGTCGAAACACGACAGGGCTTCGGTCAGGACGGCCCGCTGCTGCGGGCTGCCGCGCGTCGCGCCGACGAGCTGAGCGATACGCATGGCATCGCGAAACATCGCTTCTTCGGGCGCCCATCGGCGATCCCGGCGCGACAGCACATGGTCGAGCTCGCGGCGCGCCGACGCCAGCAGCCAGCCTAGCCGAGTCTCGCCCGACGGTGGCGGGATGAGGAGCTGTCCGGCGAGCAGCAGGCCGATACCAGCGACCAAGAACAAGACGCTGAACAGGAAAATGTTCGCATCGTAAGGCTGCGGATTGCTCGGGGAAAAGATGTCCAGAATGAAGATCAGGTTGAGCCGGCCGAGCGCTGCGACGATCCGATGTGGCCATCGTATCGCCACCGCCGCGCCGATCATGAACGGCGCCAGCGCCAGTGCGAGCAACGGGAATTCCGTGGCGCCGTCGAGGATCAGAAATTCCAGAATGCCCGCCAGGACCGCAGCGATCGGCGCCGCAACGAGCGCATTGATCGTGAAAACCTGCGGATTCGCGCTCGTGGCGCCCAATCCGAGGATGATGGTGACCAGCAACAATGCGGAGGAAGCCGAAGACCATCCTGCCAGGACGAAGAAGATCGATGCCAGGGCCACGCACAGGGCCGCCCGGATCCCTGCGGCAGCCGCTGTCCGCTGCGATCGGTAGAGGGGCGTGCGCCAGCCATGGCGCGGCCGCCCGCCGGCCCGCAACGCGGCGAGGCCCTCGCGGACCTCGGCGTCGCGCCGCAGTACCTCCCCCAAGGCCGAGGCTGCCGGCGCAGAGAGGACGGGCGGGAGATCGCGCGCCGTTGGGTCTCCCGGATCGAGCGCCGCGACGATCGCGTCGCGGGAGGCCGGGTCGGCGGTCGCGACAACGGCACCGAGGGCGCGCGCGGCGTGCACCTGCGCCACAAGGGCGACGGCGGTGCTCCGTGCGGCGGCGCTGCGGATCGAGCCGCTTGCCGATTCCGGCGCCAGGCCGGCGATCTCGGGACGGAGCGCGGCGATGTCGCCCAGCAAGCCCGCCGCCGTCGTGGGGCCAGCCGCCGCATCGCGGAGGAGGGCCTTGCCATAGTCGCCGATCCGCAGATGGAGCGCCGCCAAGCGCGATGCCAGCTGCGGATGGCTGTCCGGCGCGGCCAGCAAATCGTTTACCAGGGCGATCGCGGCGATGCCGACGGCGATCGCGCCACCACGCTCCATTCCCGATAGGAAGACTTGGTCCGGAGCGTCGATCTGCTGGATGGCGATTATCCCCACGGAATAGCCCGAGAGGACCGCGGCATAGGCGCGGTTGCCGTCCAGCAGTCCGGCAGCGTACACGCACAGGCCGATCCAGACGGCGAAGGCCGCGAGGAGCAGATCGCGCGCCTGGGAGAACAGGGCGACGATGACTATGGCCGCCGTGACGCCGATGATGGTGGCGATCAGGCGAGAGCAGGCCTTCTCCAGAGCGCGTCCGCGTGTCGGCTCGGCCACGATCGCGACCGTGACGGCCGCCGCGGACGGCACCTCGAGCTCGAGCCAAAAGCTCGCGGCCAAGGCGACGACGACAGCCAACCAGATGCGGATCCCGAAAGCCCAAGAGCCCGCCGGAACTCCGGCAAAGCGCAACGGACGGTCGATCGCGGTGGTCGTCATGGGGAATGGCCCCCTCGCGCTTAGCGCTCGGCCGCCCGATTGGTCTCGTTCGTCTTTTTTAGCGACCGCTGCGGTCGCTAAAGAAGACGAACGCCAGAAGACGAACGCCATGAGGCCACTGGTGAGTCCCACCGTGAAGAGGAATCCGAGCGTCAAGGCAACGACGCCCTTCCCGCTGAGGCCGACGAAGCCGCCCGTTGCCCAAGCGAGAAAGGGCGCCAGCGGGGGCGCCTGGGCCCAGGGCAAGCGCTCGGAAGCCGTAATTCATGCTGATGCTCGCATGGCAACCTCGCGTGCGTTGGAAGGTATTTCCCGGCAAAGATCCTTGTGAGCCCCAATTTGATCGTTCGGGGCACCGCGCGGTATTGCACGCGGGTAGTGCGCATGGACCGATTTGGTTGCCTCTCCTAAACCTAAATTTACCGGTCGCGGCGCGTGACGGCGTCCACGAGGCCGTGGATGGCAGATACAAGGACAGGGGGGCCTGACCGCTGATCTACCTGCGCGAACTGCGCGTCGCGCTAGGCCGGCAGCTCAGGAGCGTTCCGGCTCGTCCGACACCAGCTTGAGCCTGTCGGCCATGCGGCCGAGTTCGGGAAGCGAGCCGGCCTTCATCTTCTGCATCGCCCTGCCGCGATGCACCTTCACCGTGGCTTCGGCGACGCCGCGACGCGATCCAGCGATCGCCGATTCGATCAACACCAACCGCGCGCCCCGCACCGGCAGCAGCATCCCGGCGGTTCGGAGCCGCGTCAACTAGTGGAACGCATCTGACATGGTACCCGATCAGCGGCTGGAAATCCGCAGAAATGCTGGCCTGTGTCGGGTACTATCTGTCTAATTTTGACCACTAGCCATAGATGCTTGATGACGTCGCTCTTCCCAAAGCTCAGATTGAAATCTTGACGGACTCGTCCCGACGAATTTCTGAAAGATTTTGGCGAAGTGACTTGGATTTTGGAACCCAACCTCAAGTCCGACTTCCGTAACATTGCCGCGACGAGATCCTGCCAATTTCTCTTTAGCGCGCTCTATTCTCCGAGATAGCACGTATCGATGAGGTGGAGAGCCGGTACTCTGTTTGAACAATTGCGCGAAGTAATGCGGGCTCATACCGGCGATGTCAGCAAGCTGCTGAAGGCTAAGTTCCTCAGCCAGGTTGTCGCCGACGAAATCAAGCACTCGTTTCAGCCGAAATCCTGGCAGTCCTCCCCGGTATGTAGCCGGCGTATGGCGGCGCACCGCGTAACGATGGAGCAGGTGAATTGCCAAGGCAGTACCCAGCGCGTCTCCGTATAGCCGCCCGGCTGGCGAGCCTTCGTTCAGATCGGTGGTCATCGCGAGCAGCACCGCCATGATCTGAGGGTCCATCAAATTCCAATGTTCGGTGAGTTCGATATCGCTCTCGCGCGTGGCTTGATCGAGGGCCGACACGAGCAGTCGTGGGTGAACTGCCACCGCAAGCCGTTGAGTGGGCCCTCTCCATACCACCTCATCTACCGTGCCTCGGGGCAAGATGAATGTGGTGCCTGGGTTCGCTTGAAACTCGAGCGTCTTACCGCGGGTACTAACCTGATACTTGACTGATCCCCGCAAAACAACGTGGACAAAATTTTCCAGATGCTCGTGTTTCGGGATCACGAGCGCGGGTACGGAGTAGTCCGCAAGAGCGAGCCCCGACCACTTCACACCGGCACTCGAAAGAGTTGGGTGCGCATCCAAAAACGGCTCAATACGCCCTTCGCGCCTCACCTCGACGCCAGGGATTATCGGAGAGCCTCCCGCCGGGTGTTGCAGAGCACCGTCATGTTGCGGGGGATGCGCATGGACGTGTTGGGCGTCATGTGCAAGAGCCATCTTCGTCCTCCCGAGAGTCCGCACACGGCCTCGGCGCAGCCACAAAATAAATTTCGGAAGATTTGCACAGGACCGGTCTTTTGGAGCGGCGCCGGACGGAAACTAAGCGCCTGATCAGACACAAAAGCAAGTGCTGTAGCCTCTATAGAGAAAACCTCATGGAGGCGAGTCGGGCGAGGAGGAACGCGTCTTGAATGAGTATCGCGATGCGGGTACGACTGCTCCGCAGGTAACGGCAGCGGGCGAAAACATCGTCGCGTTCGGCCCGTTCCGGCTGGTTTCCGCCCAGCGCTTCCTGCTCGAGGGCGACAGGCCGGTGCGGCTCGGCAGCCGTACCTTCGACACCCTGGCGGCCCTGGTTGAACGCGCCGGCAGAGTAGTTGGCAAGGAGGAGCTGATCGCCCCGGCCAGGCCGCAGACCTTTCTCGAAGAATCGAGCCTGAAGATCGAGGTCAGCGCCTTGCGACGCAGTGAAATCGAATTGTACGACGCCAGGCGCGTGCAACAAATCCTTGACTCGATTCCGGTCGCTGCCTGGCGAGCGCGCCCTGACGGCTTCACGGAGTACATGAACAAGCGCTGGCTCGAGTACACCGGGATCTCGCTTGAGCAAGCGCTCGGTTGGCAATGGCTTGCCGTTATTCACCCAGCCGACGTTCCGCACCTGCGTGACATCTGGATGCAAGTGCTCGCATCCGAAAAACCGGGAGAAGCCGAGGCCCGGATACGCCGCTATGACGGATTGTATCGCTCGTTCCTGATCCGCGTGGAGCCGTCGCGCGACGAGACAGGAGCGGTTGTCGCGTGGCACGGGATCAATACGGACATCGAGGATCGCACGCGAGCGCTGGCGCGGTTGGAGCAGATGCAGTCCGATTTCGCGCGCATGAACCGCGTGAGCATGATGGGCGCACTGGCTGCCTGGCTGTCTCACGAGATCACACAACCGATTGCTAGCGTGCGCAACAACGCCCGTGCGGCCCAAAATTTTCTGGACATCCACCCGCCGGACCTGGGCGAGGTCGGCGAAGCACTCGCCTCTATCGTCGGCGATGTCGATCGAGCCGGAGACATCATCGACCGTATCCGCGAGCATATCAAGAAAGCGCCGCCGCGAATGGAGCATTTTGATCTTAACGCGGCAATAAATGAGGTGATTGTATTGGCGCAACGCGTAACCATCAGGAATGGCGTCTCGGTCCACCCCCGGCTTGCGGAGGGATTCTTTGCCGTCGAGGGGGATCGCGTGCAATTGCAACAAGTCGTCCTCAACCTGATCCTGAACGCGGTTGAAGCCATGGGCTCGGCTGACGCTGGGGCGCGGGATCTGTTGATCAGCAGCGATGAAATCCATGGAGCCGCCCTCGTGGCAGTCTGTGATTCCGGGCCGGGGATCGATCCGACGCAGTTGGAGCGCGTCTTCGAGGCGTTCTACACCACGAAGTTGAGCGGCGTAGGGATGGGACTAGCGATTTGCCGGTCGATCATCGACGCCCATGGCGGCCGATTATGGGCCGATGCGAACAAACCGTGCGGGGCCGTATTTCAGTTCACCTTGCCCGGCGCGCACCTGCGTTCATGAATTTTCTGTAGGCTATTAACCGGGCACGAGGGCCGGATCGACAGAGACCTGGAGCTTCTCCGGCGATAGAGTAGGTTTTCTGTAGCGAGAAGAGCCCGCGGCGCCTGGCGCGCGAAACCGTGGTCAGCCGAACTCCAATTCGGAATCCTGACGCCGGAGCTGACAGATGGTGACGCATACGCCGAACGGCGCGTATTCCGACAGGGGCTCTCAAGTCTTATGGGAGGACGGCGAACGCGTCTTCCGCCGCGGCTGGCTACTGGATGATGACGGCAAGCAGCACGCCGTGCTGACCGTTGTTCCTGCCGCCGATCAGCCGTCCCGCTCCAGCCTCGATCGCCTGACTCACGAATTCGAACTGAAGGATGAGCTCGACGGAGCGTGGGCGGTACGGCCGCTGGACCTCGTGCGCGACGCCGGTCGGACGATGCTGGTGCTCGAGGATGCGGGCGGCGAGCCACTCGACCGGCTGCTCGGCGCGCCGATGGAGGCAGGACGCGTCTTGCGCCTCGGCAGCGCTATTGCCGCGGCTTTGGGCAAGCTTCATCAGCGCGGGCTCGTCCACAAGGACATCAAGCCGGCCAATATCCTGGTCGACGAGGAGGCCGGCGAGGTGCGGCTGACCGGCTTCGGCATCGCCTCACGATTGTCGCGCGAGCGCCAGTCACCCCACCCTCCCGAGACGATCGCCGGCACGCTCGCCTACATGGCGCCGGAGCAGACCGGACGGATGAACCGGTCGATCGATTCCCGCAGCGACCTCTACGCCCTCGGCATCACCTTCTACCAGATGCTCACCGGTGCCTTGCCGTTTGCCGCCGGCGACCCGATGGAGTGGGTGCACTGCCATATCGCGCGCAAGCCGCCGCCGCCAGACGAGCGCGCCTCGGCCTTGCCGTTGCCCATCTCCAACATTGTGATGAAGCTACTCGCCAAGGCAGCCGAAGATCGCTACCAGACCGCCGCCGGCGTCGATCGCGATCTGCGATACTGCCTGGCCGAGTGGGACGCCCGGGGCTGTATTGCGGACTTCCCGCTGGGCCGACACGACACCCCCAACCGGCTGCTGATTCCCGAGAAACTCTACGGGCGGCGACGCGAGGTCGAGACCTTGCTTGCCGCCTTCGATCGCATCGTTGACGGCGGTGTGCCGGAACTGGTCCTGGTCTCGGGTTATGCCGGCATCGGCAAGTCCTCGGTCGTCAACGAGCTGCAGCCGGTGTTGGTGCCGCCACGCGGTCTGTTCGCCTCCGGCAAATTCGATCAGTACAAACGCGACATTCCTTACTCGACGCTGGCACAGGCCTTTCAGAGCCTGATCCGGCCGCTGCTTGGCAGAAGCGAAACGGATCTGGCGCCTTGGCGCGACGCGTTGTGGGAGGCGCTGGGATCGAACGCGGGACTGATCGCTGATCTCGTGCCCGAAGTGAAGCTGATCATCGGAGAACCGCCGCCGGTACCCGAGCTTCCGCCGCAGGATGCGCAACGGCGCTTTCAGCTGGTGTTTCGGCAGTTTCTCGGCGTGTTCGCGCGGCCGGAACATCCCCTGGCGCTTTTCCTCGACGATTTGCAATGGCTCGACGCGGCGACGCTCGACCTGCTGGAAGACCTGTTGAGCCGGTCCGACCTCCGCAACCTTCTCCTCATCGGCGCCTTCCGCGACAACGAAGTCACAGCGGCGCACCCGCTGATGCGCAAGCTGGAGGCGATCCGGGCAACCGGAAGGGTGCAAAACATCGAGCTGGCGCCGCTGACCGTCAACGACCTGGCAAGCCTCATCGCCGACTCGCTCCGCTGCGACGCGGAGCAGGCGAACCCGCTCGCGGGGCTGGTGCACGCGAAAACGGGCGGCAATCCCTTTTTCGTAATCCAATTTCTTCAGGTGCTCGCCGACGAGGGTTTGCTGGCCTTCGATCACGCGCGGGTGCGATGGTCCTGGGATCTCGGTGGCATCCACGCCAAACGGTACACTGACAACGTCGTCGATCTCCTGGCCGGTAAACTGGCGCGACTACCGCTCGACACGCAGGGCGCGTTGCAGCAGCTCGCCTGCCTCGGCAACACCGCCGATATCACGATGCTCGCAATCGTTCTGAAAAACTCTGAGGAAGAGGTGCACGCGGCTCTGTGGGAGGCCCGGCGCCAACAATTGATCGACCATGTCGAGCGCTCCTACAGGTTCGTTCACGACCGGGTGCAGGAAGCCGCCTACGCGCTGACCCCGGAAGCGTCGCGCGCCGAGGCGCATCTGACGATTGGCCGGCTGCTCCTCGCCCATTCGCCACTGGAAAAGCGCGACGAGGCAATCTTCGAGATTGTCAACCAGCTCAACCGCGGCGCGCCGCTGATTACGTCACAGGACGAACGCGAGCGGCTCGCAGAGCTGAACCTGGCTGCCGGCAACCGCGCCAAGGCGTCGTCGGCCTATGCCTCCGCGTTGACGTATTTTACTGCCGGCACAGCGCTATTGCCCGAGGACGCGTGGGAACGCCGGCAGGAGCTGGCCTTTGCGTTGGAGCTGCACCCGGCCGACTGTGAAGTCTGCACGGGCGCGCTGCAGGCGGCGGAAGAGCGTCTGGCAGCACTCGCAACGCGCTCCGTCGGCACGGTTCAACGATGCGTCGTCGCACAGCGGCGCGTGGATCTTTACACAATACTTGGGGCTGGCGAGCGCGCGGTGGCGGTGGCCCTGGCGTGCTTGCGGCATGTTGACATCGACTGGCCGGCGCATCCCAGCGAGGCGGAAGCGCGCGGTGAGTACGAGCGCATCTGGTCCCGGCTCGGAAACCGTGCGATCGAGGATCTCGTCGACCTGCCGCTGATGCAGAACCCGGAGGCTCTCGCGGCGCTCAACGTACTTACCAGCCTCAGTGTACCAGCCTTGTACACCGATGAGAATTTGGTCGCACTCAGCATCTGCAGGGCCACCAATCTCAACCTCGAGCGGGGCAACAGCGACGCCGCGCCATTCAACTACGCGGCACTGCACATGATCGCCAGCGCCCGCTTCGGTCACTACAATGAAGGTTATAGATTCGGAAAGATGGGCTGCGATCTGCTCGAACGTCGCGGATTGTATCAGTTTGGGGGACGGACCTATTTCCTTTTTGCGGGTCTGATCCCGTGGACCCGACCGTTCGAGGAAGGGATCGATCCGGCGCGCCGTGCCTTCCAGATGGCGAAACAGCACGGCGACCCGGCATTTGCTGCACACGCCTGCCGTACTCTCACTTCTCTTCTTCTTGCTTTGGGCCATCCACTGGATCGGGTCGAGAGTGAGGCCGAGCACGGATTGGAGTTCGTGCGGCAGTTCGGATTCTTCCTCGACAGAATTTCCGCACCGCTCGCGCTCGTCAGGACGCTGCGTGGAAGGACCACGAAGTTCGGCTCCCTCGACAATGGTCGGTTCACAGAGCGCTCGTTCGAAGAGCGCGCGACGGGCCAACCCGCCCACGCCTTTCTGGAATGTTACCACTGGCTCCGAAAGCTCCAGGCGCGCTTCTTTGCCGGCGATTACGCGTCGGCGATCGACGCGGCGGAGAAGGTCGAGAATTGGTACGCGAGGTCCGCGTCGCTGTCGCTCTTTATGCTGGAGAGGACGGAATATCATTTCTATGCCGCGTTGGCTCGCGCCGCATGCTGCGAGCCCATGGGCCCCGACCCGTACGCTCAGCATAGAGAAGTGCTTGGAAGGCACGAACGACAGCTTCGGGACTTTGCGGCCCATTGTCCGCAGAACTTTGCGGATCGTGCGGCGCTGGTCGGCGCTGAGATTGCCCGTATCGAAGGCCGCGTGCTCGATGCCGAGCAGCTGTATGAGCAGGCCATCCGCTCGGCACGCGCAAACGGCTTTGTCCACAACGAGGCGCTCGCCTACGAGCTGGCGGCTCGGTTTTACGCGGCGCGCGGTTTTGAGGAGATCGCGCATCTCTACCTGGGAAACGCACGGCAGGGCTATCTCCGATGGGGAGCCGACGGAAAGGTGCGGCAACTCGATCAGCTCCATCCGCGGCTGAGGCAGGACGGCCGTGCGCTAAGTCCAACTAGCGCGATCGAAGCCCCGGTCGAGCAGCTCGACCTCGCAACCGTGATCGAAGTCTCGCAAATACTTTCGGGCGAGATCGTTCTGGAAAAGCTCATCGACAGGCTCATGCGCGCGGCCCTCGAGCACGCCGGCGCCGAGCGAGGCTTCTTGATTTCCGCACAAAGTGAGGAACTGCGGATAGAAGCAGAGGCAACAACGCGCGGAGAAGATGTAGCCGTGCACCTGCAGGAGCGCGGTATAAGCAGTCCAGTCGCGCTGCCTGAGTCACTCATTCGCTATGCAATGAGGACGCGAGAGACCGTGATTGTCGACGATGCATCGTCTCAGAGCCCGTTTTCCGCCGATCCTTATATCGTTCGGCGCCGCGCCCGTTCCATCCTCTGTTTGCCATTGATCAACCAGGGAAAAATCATCGGAATTCTCTACCTTGAAAACAATCTGGCGCCGCACGTATTCACCCCTGACCGCGTCACCGTGTTGAAAGTGCTTGCGTCCCAAGCGGCAATCTCGCTCGAGAATACGCGGCTTTATCGCGACCTCGAAGATCGCGAAAGGAAGATCCGACATTTGGTCGATGCCAATATCATTGGGATCTTCGTTGTCGACCTCCAGGGCCGGGTTGTCGATGCCAATGACGCGTTTCTCCGTATCATAGGATATGCCCGTGAGGATTTGGTTTCGGGCCGCGTGCACTGGACCGAGCTGACCCCGCCGGAATGGCGCGAGCGCGACATTGGCACCCTGGCAGAACTGAGAGAGACCGGGACCGTTCAGCCGTTCGAGAAAGAGTATTTTCGAAAAGACGGCAGCCGCGTTCCCGTGCTTATTGGCGGTGCGCTGTTCGAAAAAGGCGGCAACGAGGCCGTTGCGTTCGTCCTCGATTTGACCGAGCGCAAGCGGGCGGAAGAGGTACTCCGTGAGCTGGAGTCGGATTTCGCCCACATGAACCGGGTGAGCATGATGGGGGAATTGGCTGCCTCGCTGTCTCACGAAATCACGCAACCGATCGCCAGTGCGCGCAACAACGCACGTGCGGCCCAGAATTTTCTGGACTTGCAGCCGCCGGAGCTGGGCGAAGTCAGGGAAGCACTTGCCAGTGTCGTTGGCGACGTCGATCGAGCCGGAGATATCATCGACCGGATCCGTGAGCAGATGAAGAAAGCGCCGCCGCGAAAGGAGCGTTTTGATCTTAACGCCGCGCTCAATGAGGTCATTGTATTGGCGCGAGGCGCCTTCATCAGGAATGGCATCTCGCTCCAGACCCGGCTTGCGGACGGATTGCTTCCTGTTGAAGGGGATCGCGTTCAGCTGCAACAAGTCGTCCTCAACCTGATCCTGAATGCGGTCGAAGCAATGGGCGCGGTTGAGGCCGAGGCACGGAACCTATTGATCAGCAGCGAGGAAGCCCACACAGGCGTGTTGGTCGCAATGCGCGATACCGGGCCGGGCATCGATAGGGCGCATCTGGAGCGCGTTTTCGAGGCATTCTACACCACGAAGTCGAGCGGCGTAGGGATGGGGCTGGCAATCTGCCGGTCGATCATCGACGCCCATGGCGGCCGGTTGTGGGCAGAGGCGAACGAACCGCGCGGGGCCGTATTTCAGTTCACCTTGCCGCGCGCGTAATGGAGATCACGCATTTTCTGCTGGCGACGCACCGGATGCGAGAGCCGCGCGAAGACACCCTTTCAGATACTCTTCATCGACCGGCTTGCGAAGGTAACAGACGACCCCATCGTTCAATACGCGAACCCGGTCAACATCATTGGGGTAGCCAGTCACGAGGATTGTCGGGATCGCGCGCCCTGCATCAATGAGGTGCCGGTAGAGTTCGATCCCGGTCATTGCAGGCATTTGGACGTCGGCGATCAGGCAAGCCGTGTCGGCGAGACGCGGCGAGGCGAGGAAATCGGCCGCCGACGCAAAATCCTCGACGGTATAGCCCAACGACCTCATCAGCCTTCGCATCGACTCGCGAAAGAACCGATCATCTTCAACGATCGCAACCAATAGCTTCTTCGTCATCCCGCCTCTGGCAGTTCGCGCGGGCGGCTCCCGAGATGCCGTCGCTCCGCATGGAACCACGGAATCTGAGCGCAAAATGCAGCCGGTGCACGTAATTTTTGGCTTATCCGGTGGCGAGAATTGCGCAGGCTGGAGGCCAAAGGAGGCCGCCGAGCGATCTCCGCGCGCGTAAACCTTGGTTTATGCCGCGTGTCCAGCGCGGCGAGAATGGGGCTGTTCAGGTTAACGAGTTGGGACTAGAACCACACGGCCTCGCGAACCTTGCAAACCGGGACAAAGGCTCATATTCGCGAATCTGGGGTAGCAGCGATGCCTGACGCAGACTCCACCGTCCTGGTCATCGACGACGATCCGGATCTCCGAGCCTCGGTCGGGCGGCTGTTGAGATCGCTCGGCATCGATGTTCGGCTATTTGCGTCCATTTCCGAGTTCCTCGGGTCCGATCCGCCGGATGGCCCCACCTGCCTGGTGCTCGACGTCAGATTGCCGGGGCAAAGCGGCCTCGATCTACAGCGCGAGCTCGCGGCAGCAAACCGGGAACTCCCGATCATCTTCATCACGGGGCACGGCGACATCCCGATGTCGGTGCAAGCGATGAAAGGGGGTGCCATTGAGTTCCTGACAAAGCCGTTCCGCGATCAGGACCTCCTCGACGCCATTCAGCTCGGCCTTTCGCGCGACCGCGCGCGGCGTGAGAAGGAAAAGGCTTTGGCGGACCTCAGGGAATGCTTCGCCTCGCTCAGCCCCAGGGAGCGCGAGATCATGATCCAGGTTGCGCGCGGCCGCCTCAGCAAACAGATTGCCTTCGATATCGGTATTGCCGAGGCCACGGTGAAGGTGCATCGCAGCAGGGCAATGCAGAAGATGAAGGCCGGTTCGCTTCCCGAGCTCGGCCGAATGGCCGAGAGACTCAACCTGGTGTCCGACAAACCGCAGCGCTTTTGAACCGGCGTGTCGGTCCTCGTTACGCTTTGTGCGAGGGCTCTCCGCGTGTGCGGATCGGCGGCCAGGCGT
>Ga0310917_10001096_pt1 | contig 12576 bp, 9 predicted proteins | sample GREbulkMGLF178_FD_203531 | JGI IMG/M metagenome (GOLD analysis project Ga0310917, IMG submission 203531) | Lab enrichment of tropical soil microbial communities from Luquillo Experimental Forest, Puerto Rico - GRE.bulkMG.LF178 | ecosystem: Environmental > Terrestrial > Soil > Tropical forest >... | reverse complement strand
ATCTTGGGTTGGCCCTTTGGTTGGGACGACTTCGAAGATCTCGCTCAAGGCCGTAGTTTTACTGGGTTGGGTGCGGTGATGATCTCTGCCACCGATGCCATCGGCGAAATATTCCTGGTCCGGGTCGCCGCTCATATTGGCGAACGGCAATACCGCGATCGACGGCCTATCCGGCACCACGAACGCAGGTTCAGGTGCCCGGTTCCGCGCCGTCGGGACGCGGAAAACGCGCACCGGCCGCGTGATGTTCTTGAGGCTGTGCTCACCGATGTCTTCGAAGGCGAGGTCGAGGCGGCCCGCCGCATCTTCGTGCACCCGCGTGGAGACGCAGATCCCGCCTGGTTCGGCCAAACCTTCGAGCCGGGCTGCGACATTGACCCCGTCGCCAAAGATGTCGTCGTCCTCGACGACGATGTCGCCCTGGTGAATGCCGATGCGGAACTCGATGCGGTGGTCCGGCGGGAATGTGCCGTTGCGATCGGCCATCGCCGTCTGTAGTTCGGCCGCGCAGCGTACCCCATCAACGACGCTGGTGAACTCGACCAAAAGCCCGTCTCCGGTGGTCTTGACGATGCGGCCCTTATAACCGGCGATCTTGGGATCGATGACTTCAGCGCGCAGCGTCTTCAACCGGCCGAGTGTCCCTTCCTCGTCGGCTTCGATCAGCCGGGAATAACCCGCGACATCGGCCGCCAAAATCGCCGCCAGCCGGCGCGTTGGGCTCATGCTGCCTTCCGCTGCTCCCCATATATCGCGGCGCCGCGGCGTGCGAGGTCGCGCAGCATCGGGTTCGGCAGAAACCGTTCGCCGTGCCGCTGCGCAAGCCGGTCGCACAGCTCGACAAAGGGCCCGGTGCCGAGCATGTCGATATAGGACAGCGGGCCGCCGGTCCACGGCGCAAAGCCCCAGCCGAGCAGTGCCCCGACATCGGCGTCGGCGGGGTCGGTCAGAACGTTTTCTTCCAGGCAACGGGCCGCTTCGAGCGCCTGGATCGCGAGATACCGGATCTCGACGTCGTCGAGCGAGGGCTGCGCCGCGGCCTCGGGCGCCAGCCGGGAGAGCCCGGGCCAAAGCCGCTTCGAGCTGTCCGCCGGATAATCGTAGAAGCCCTTGCCGGCGCGCCGGCCGGGGCGGCCGTGGCGTTCGACCATCTCGGCGATCAGGCGGTCGGCCGCGGTCGGCCGGTATCTGTCGCCGAGGTCCTTGGCGGTCTGCACCGTGATATGGTGGATGAGACTGATCGCGACCTCGTCGCTGAGAGCCAATGGCGGCATCGGCATGCCGGCGGCCTTGCCGCCATTCTCGATCAATGCCGGCCGCACCCCCTCGGCCAGCATCACCACCGCCTCACGCGTGTAGGTGCTGAAGACGCGGCTCGTGTAAAAGCCACGGCTGTCGTTGACGACGATCGGCGTCTTGCCGATCTGCCGGACGAAATCCATCGACCAGGCCAGCGCCTCCTCGCCGGTGCGCGCCCCGCGGATGATCTCGACCAATGGCATGCGCTCGACCGGCGAGAAAAAATGCAGACCGATGAAGCGCTCGGGCCGAGCCGAAGCTTGCGCCAGCCCGGTGATCGGCAGGGTTGAGGTGTTGCTGGCGAAGAACGCCTCGGCGCCAAGCACCGCCTCGGCGCGACGGGTCACCTCGGCCTTGACCTCGCGGTTTTCGAACACCGCCTCGATAACGAGCTCGGCATCGGCGAGCCGCGCGTAATCGGCCGTCGGTTGCACTCGCGCAACGACGGCGCGAGCGTCGGCTTCCCCGGTGCGCCTGCGCTCGACCGCAATCTGCTGCTGGCGGCGGATATGGTCGAGACCGCGCCCGGCCGCCTCCTCGTTCACGTCAAGCAGCAGGACATCGATGCCGGCACGGGCCGCGACATGAGCGATGCCCGAGCCCATCAGCCCGGCGCCGAGCACCCCGATTCGCGAAAAGCGCTTGCCCGCCACCGCGGCGGGCCGGCGCGCCAATCGGTTGGCTCGCTGCAAATTGATGAACTGGGTGCGCACCATGTTGCGGGCACGTGGATCGAGCGCCAGCTTGGCGAAAGCCTTGGCTTCGATCCGCAATCCGGTGTCGAGTGGCACCAGCATGCCGCGGTAGACGACCGACTGGATCGCGTCGAGCGCCGGATAGTTGCCGTAGGTCTTGGCCCGCTGCATCGCATTCGCGGCCGAGAAGGCCTGCACCCCGGCCAGCGTGCGCGGGTCGAGGCCGGGCACGGCAAAACCGGGCTTGTCCCATGGCTTGACGAGGGCTTCGGCGGGGTCCGACCGGATCCAGTCTTTGCCGCGCGCGACGAGCTCGGCCGCGGGTGCCACCTCATCGACGAGGCCGCGCGCCAGCGCCTGCGCCGGCGACAGGCTCGTCCCCTCGAGCAATAAGGGCAGGGCTTCGAGCGCGCCCAGCATGCGCAGATATCGCTGCGTGCCGCCAAACCCCGGGAACAGCCCGACCTTGGTCTCCGGCAGACCGAGCAGCGCGCGGGGGTCGTCGGTCGCGACGCGGCGATGACAGGCGAGGCAGACCTCGAACCCGCCGCCGAGTGCCGTGCCGTTGATCGCCGCGACAAACGGCTTATTGGCGGTCTCGATCTTGCGGAACAGGCGATGAATATCCATGAACCGGTCGAAGAGGTTGCGGGTCCGCGCCTCTTTGGTCTGATCCGGTGTGCCGGCCAGCATCGCTTCGAGCCAATCGAGGTCGGCGCCGGCGATAAAGGCTGGCTTGGCGCTGGTGATGACCACACCCTTGATGTCAGGGTCGGCAAGCGCCTGATCGACGGCGGTGGCGAATTCGCCGAGCGAGCCGTCGTTCATCACATTCATCGAGCGCCCGGGCATGTCCCAGGTGATGACGGCGATGCCGTCCTCGCCGCGGGCCAGGGTAAGGTTCGTCATCCCCGCCCCCCTCACACCCGCTCGATGATCGTCGCCGTCCCCATCCCGGCGCCGACGCACAGGGTGACGAGCGCGGTGCCGAGCCCGGTCCGTTCCAGCTCGTCGAGGACCGTTCCGAGGATCATCGCGCCGGTGGCACCGAGCGGGTGTCCCATCGCGATCGCCCCGCCATTGACGTTGACCTTTTCCGGGTCGAGATCGAGTAGCTTCTCGTAGAGCAGCACTACCGCAGCGAAAGCTTCGTTGAGCTCGAACAGGTCGATGTCCGCCATTGTCATGCCGGCGCGCTTGAGGACCTTGCGCGTCACCTTTTCGGGCCCGGTCAGCATGATACAGGGTTCCGACCCGATCGAGGCGAAGGCGCGGATACGGGCGCGCGGCTTGAGCCCCATTGCCGCGCCGGCTTCGCGCGTGCCCAGCAGGATCGCGGCGGCACCGTCGACGATCCCCGAGGAATTACCGCTGTGGTGGACGTGCTCGATCGCCTCGATCTCCGGGTAGCGCTGCACCGCCACAGCATCGAACCCGTAATCGGCGCCGAGCTGGGCGAAAGACGGCTTCAGCCCGCCCAAGGCCTGCATCGTCGTGCCCGGGCGCATGTGCTCGTCGCGCTCGAGCAGGGTGAAGCCCAGCTCGTCCTTGACCGGCACGACCGATCGGGTGAATCGACCTTCGCCCCACGCCTGCGCAGCCCGCCGCTGGCTCTCGACCGCGTAAAGGTCGACGTCGGTGCGTGAGAAGCCCCATTTCGTCGCAATCAAATCGGCGCTGACGCCCTGCGGGATGAAATACGTCTTGAACGCGACGGCGGGATCGGTCATCCACGCGCCGCCCGAAGAGCCGATTGGCACCCGCGACATCGATTCGACACCGCCGCCGATCGCGACGTCCGACTGTCCCGCCATTATCTGGCCGGCGGCGATGTTGGTGGCTTCGAGCCCGGAAGCGCAGAAGCGGTTGACCTGGACCCCAGCGACGGTATCGGCATAGTCGGCATGCAGCGCAGCGAGGCGCGCGATGTCGGCCCCCTGCTCGCCCACCGGCTCGACGCAGCCGAAGACGACGTCGTCGACGAGTGCCGTGTCGAGCCCGTTGCGATCGCGGACAGCGCGCAATACCCCCGCGGCCAGCTCGATTGGCGGGACCTCGTGCAATGCCCCGTCTGCTCTGCCACGCCCGCGCGGCGTGCGAGTGTGGTCATAGATGTAGCAATCAGTCATCGGTCACCTCGCCGGGCCCCAGTCCCTGTGCAGCCTAGGAGGGGCACAGGCGTTCTACAAGCCCGCCGGCATCCCGCTGCCGCTCAACGAAGCTCGTCGAGCAGAGCCCTCGCTTCCTTCAGATCGCGCGTGTCGAAGCCTTCGGTGAGTCAGTCGTAAACCGTTGCCGGGAGGCCATGCGCCTTCTCGCGCTTTCCCGTGTCGTGCCTGAGCCGGGGGAGGTTCGCCGGCACTCGGGGCGAAAAACGGCTTGTCGCGGCGGTCTCGGCCATGCAGCTTGGGCAGCGCATGTTGGCGTCGCACAGAGTGCGCGAACGGGACTGCTCCACCATAACGGAAGGCGAAGGCTTTGGAGGGCGGGGTCGATGATGGGGGGAGCCGCTGATGGAGCGATTGTCCTGGAGCTCGATGCTGCGCACCGTGCGGGCGCCGCTGAGCGTAGTGATCGTGGTTGGCTTTGCGCTGCTGTTGCCGCCGCAGACCGCGGACATGCTGGTCGCGCTGACCGACGGCGCCAGTCCGTTCACCCGGCCGGCAGCGAGTTTCCATTTCGCATTGTTCCTGCTCGCGGTCTCCGCTTGGTACTGGGCGCGCACCGCGCTGACCGCGCGGTTTGAGATCGCTGATACCGCCGCCAGTCGCGCTCACATCGTCACAGTCGTCGTACCACTGCAGCGAGCGGCGCTGGACTGGACGCCGCGTGCGTTGTTTGTCGCCGTAGTGGGGATCGCCGCCGCCGCTGCGTGGCGTAATGGCGCTTGGCTGCACGTGCTCTATGTCGGCGTTTGGGGCTCGGCCGGCCTCCTGATGATCGTCTTCCGGCTCCGGATCCAGGGCTGGCTCGCGGCACTTCGCGTCGGCGTGGCCGCCCCTCAGGCGACGGCGGAGCTGCGTTCAACGGCGGAATTCATCGCGTGGATGCGTCATATTCCGCGGCGCTTTCTTGCGCTCCTCGATCACGCGCCCTATGGCCGCAGCTTCGCCTTGGGCTGGCTGTTGCTCGGTCTCGGCTTCTTTGTCGCGGGGGCAGTGTTCACCTTTCTACCCGACTTCGCATGGGCGCCCGACGTCTGGCTGGGACGGCGTCTGCCCGAGGCGGGCGCCGCCATATTCTGCATGGCCTTGGCCATCCCGCCGTTCACCGTGCTCACCTTTGTTTTCGACGGGCTGCGGATCGAGGGCCGCTTCCTCGGCGCCCCCTGGCGGCTGCGTCGCCCGCCCGTGCTGCTGGTGTTCTGGCTGATTGTATTGCTGACCCCGACTTGGTTCTCTTTGCACGTCGTCCGCCTGGCGCCAGATGCGCCCGGATCGGCCGGTCCAGCGGACCGGAGGGAGCTCGGAACGGTGTTCGCGGAATGGGTACGCGCCTGCGCACCAAATAACGATCTTCCGGTCCGTCCCGTCATCATCGCGGTCTCCGGTGGGGCGTCGCGGGCCGGGCTCTGGGCGGCCCGCGTGCTGCTCCGGGTCGAGGAGGCGGAGGCGGCGGTTCTGGCCGCGCACCCCGATGCCAACGTACCGACGATTTTCGCCGTCAGCAGCGTCTCTGGCGGATCGCTCGGGGCGGCCGGTTACATGGCGCTGCGCGCCGGCCAACCGCCGGCAGACCGCTGTCGATTGCAGCGCGCCGTGGTGCAGCGCGACGAAACTGCGCTGGCGTGGCTGGGCCACGACGCGCTGGGTCCGCCGCTGGCAGGCATGCTGATGGGCGACGTACCGCGGGCGCTGATTGGCCCCCTGCTCCAGCCGTTCGGCGGACCCCGCCGCGGTGGCGACCGAGCCGAGGCGATCGAGCGCGGTTTCGAGGCGCTGTGGGAGGATTCCCTGATCGAAGCACGAGATCCACAATCGCAAGCGGTGCGCTTCTCGGCGCCGTTCCTGTCGCTGCGCGCTGCTGGGATGGCGGTGTGGATCGGCAACGGGACCGATGCGCAAAACGGCGCCCGGGTGGTGACGGCGCCGTTCAAGCCGGACCCGAGCGGCTGGCCGTTCCTCGGCGCCTACGACGCGCTCGGCATGCTCGGAGCGGATGTGCGGATCTCTACCGCCATTAACAACACCGCGCGCTTCCCCGTATTGGAACCCTCCGGCGAGTTGCGACCGAAAACGGCAGCGAGAGCGCCGACCGACCCGCGTCAAGACGAGCAACCTACACAATTGATCGACGGTGGCTATTTCGACAACGAAGGAGTACTGACCGCTCGCGAACTGGCCGACTGGCTGGTGCAATACGGCGAGCAGCAGCTCCACCGCCCGGTTCGGCCGATCATCGTACAGGCCACCGCCGATGCCGAGCGCGCCGTCACGGCAGAGAAGGTGGTGCGCTGTGGCAGCCTGCTTTTCGATCCGGCACACTCGGCTGGCAGCAAACGACCGGTACAGCTGCTGGCGCCACTGCTTGGCCTAAACAGCGTGCGTTCCGCCCACGCGGAGGCTGTATTGCGCGAGGTGCGTGATGACTACTGCCGCCCAGATTGGGCGCAGCAAGCACAGGCTTTCTTCCATTTTTATTTGCATGCCGCGCCGAAGGCTGACGTGCCCTTGAACTGGGTATTGTCCGATCACATGACGCGTTACATCTGGAACCGGGCAATCGACGCCTGCGGCAATGCACAGGAATATGAGAGGTTGCGGGCCAGCTTCGCGGAGGCGCCGACACAGCCAACCGGGCCGGTAGGCTGTGGAAAATAATAAATGGGTGTCGGGCCTTTGTCGCATCGGCCCCGCCTGCGGCATCGGGACATGGCAGACCAGGCAGTCGAACCCATGGAGCTTTTGGTCGAGCGGCTTGGCGCGCGGGGCGACGGTATCGCAGAACACGGCGGCGAGCCGGTCTTTCTGCCCTTCACGGTGCCGGGCGACCGCGTCCGCGCGCGCCTCGGCGCCCGTCGAGGCGGAGGACGCGAAGGCCGGGTCATCGAATTGCTGAACTCGGGGAAAGGGCGCGCCGATCCGCCTTGCGCGCATTTCGGCCGCTGCGGCGGCTGCGCGCTGCAGCATCTCGATCGGGATTCCTATGAAGCGGTAAAGCTTGGCGCGCTCCACAGAGCGCTTGAACGGGTCGGGATCGATCCCGGCCTAGTGCAGCAGCTGCGGGTCGTTGCGCCGGCACGACGGCGCACGCGGCTGAGGCTGGTGCGACCGCGTGACCCGAGACTCTCTGCACGGGTCGGGTTTCGCGAACGGTTTCGCCACGACCTTGTCGACCTGAGGGAATGCCCAGTGCTCGAGCCTGGGCTTTTCACCCTCGTCGACGCTTTGCGGCGTATCGCCGGCGACGTGATGCAGGCTGGCCGGGCCGCGGAGGTGACACTGACCCGTACCGACAGCGGCGTCGATGTGCTGATCGAAGCCGAAGAGCGCCCTGAGCTCAGCGCTCTCGAGCCGCTGGCCGGATTTGCCGAGAATTGCGACCTCGCCCGCATTGTCTGGCGGTCCCCAGGTGAAGAGATCCTCGTCGTGGAGCGCCGCCCGGTCCGAGTGCTGTTGTCCGGCGTTGCCGTAGCTTATCCGCCAGGCGCCTTTCTGCAGGCGAGCGAAGCGGCCGAAACCATTCTCGTCGAAGAAGTACTCGCCGCCGTCGGGCCACGCCGCCCGGTGCTCGACCTGTTTGCTGGGCTCGGCACCTTCACCTTCGCGCTGGCTACAGCCGGGCCGGTGCATGCGGTCGAGGGCGAAGAACGCGCTGCAACAGCGCTCGCGCGCGCCGCAGCGGATCGAAGAAGCATCACGGTCGAGCGGCGCGACCTCGCCCGCGACCCGCTGCCGCCCGAGGCGCTCGCCGGCTATGCGGCCGCGGTGTTCGATCCGCCACGCGCCGGCGCCACGCGGCAAGCAGCGGCACTCGCCGCCGCGGCGCTAAAAACCGTTGTCGCTGTTTCCTGCAATCCCGCGACCTATGCGCGTGACGCCGCCCAGCTGATCGCAGGCGGCTTTCGCCTCGCCCGCATCGTGCCAGTCGACCAGTTCGTGTGGACCCCGCATCTCGAGCTGGCGGCGGTGTTTCGCCGGTGACTTCGTCAGCTTCGCACACCGGAGGCAAGGATCGCGACAATTGGAATGGCGAACCCGTCTGGACGACGATAGGCGGCGACACTGCGCGTAATCGCGGCTTCGATCGCCGGGAGTGCCGCCGCGTGTTGGGCTTCGATCAACGCTGCGGTGCGCGCGGTCCCGCGGCGGAACCCGTCCAGCAGATCCCGGGCCGTGGCAACGCGCCATTCACGGCGCACCAGGCGCGCTTCGGCTTCGGTGAACCCTACCGCATTCAGAACCCGCAGCGAATCCTCGGGCTGCCGAAAGCCGCCGCCGGATGGCGGAGCCTTCACTACCGCCATGTCACCATGTGCCGCGATTGCGTCGAAGAGGAGCCGCCACGCGATGTTCTCCTCGGGCGCCGCCCAGGCTGTGAACGCCAGCCGCCCGCCGGGGCGTAGCACACGGTGTGCTTCGCATAGCGCCTGGATCGGGTCGGCGACGTGGTGGACCCCGAAATTGGACACGACCGCGTCGAAGGCGTCTTCGGCAAACGGAAGCACCTCCGCGTCTCCCTCTTCGAAGCGGATGCCGGGATGGTCGGCACGCGCCAATGCGATCATCGCCGAAGAAAAATCGAGGCCCACGGGTAACGCGCCACGCTCGGCCGCCGCGGTGGCGACAACCCCCGGTCCGCAGGCGAGATCGAGCACGCGCATTCCCGACCCGACCCGGGCCACATCAAGCAACTTCTCGATAAAACCTCGTGTCGCTTGGGCGAAGGTCGAGACATAATGCGCTGCCGCCCGCTGCCAGCCGGCGTGCTCGAAATCACGGATAGCCCGGGGGTCGAACGTCGTCATTGCGCCGCGGCGGAGCGAGCGACACGCACGGCGCGGTCGCGCTGACGCGCGTCGCCGCTGGCGGTAAAGCCGAGCCGGATCAAGTTGGGAAAGACCAGCATCTCACTTCTAAGGCTCTTCTTGCCCACCGATTATCTCCCCGTGGTAGGCGCTCGTGTCTATCTGTAGAGTGGGGTTTGGGCAACGTGGAGAGCGCCATGCCTCTGATGCTTGCCAGCCCGACGATCGCGCCGGGCGGCGAGATCCCGGCGCAGTATACCTGCGACGGTGCTGATATCTCACCGCCGCTGACATGGTCCGGGATACCGGACGGAACCAAGAGCTTCGTACTCGTCGTCGAGGATCCGGACGCGCCCTCCGGGACATTCCGCCATTGGGTTGTCTTCGACATCCCCACCACCTCTCACGGTCTCGACACCGGTTATTCCGCAAATCGGCCGGCTGCCGGTCTCCATGAAGCGCGCAACGATTTTGGCAAGGCGGGCTATGCGGGCCCCTGTCCGCCGAAGGGGCACGGGACCCATCATTATCACTTCCGCCTCCTCGCGATCAGCCGGCCCACCCTCGATCTGAACCCGACAGCGACCGCCTCGGACGTGCTGAGGACGGCGGAACCCTACGCTATCCAGCGCTCCGAGTTGGTCGGCACCTATCAGCGCTGACCGGCGATATTACGAGGCTTGCTGAGTCGGATTCGGGAACGCCGCGTTCGCTAACCCCCATGCCCAACACAGCGGTAATTCAGACGGACGCTTACAAAACGTTTGGCCAAAGCCTGACCGTCGCGGCGCTGGGTGTCGTCTACGGCGATATCGGCACGTCACCCCTCTACACGGTCAAGCAATGCTTCCCCGACGTCGCCGGCGTCAGCGAACCGCGCGTATTCGGGGTCCTCTCTCTGATCGCCTGGGCGCTGACTTTGGTCGTCACCGTAAAGTACGTGATCGTCCTGATGCGGGCGGACAACCGGGGCGAGGGCGGCATCCTCGCGCTGATGGTTCTAGCGTTGCGCGCCGCCGCCGGTCGGCGCAGTTGGTGGATCCTATCCGCTGGGCTGTTCGGCGCTGCATTGTTCTACGGCGACGGCGTTCTGACCCCGTCGATTTCGGTGCTGAGTGCGGTCGAAGGCCTTAAGGTCGCCACCCCGGCTCTTGAGCCCTACGTGCTGCCGTTGGCGCTCGCACTCTTGATTGTTCTCTTCGTTGCGCAACGCCGCGGTACCGGCCGCGTCGGCAGGTATTTCGGCCCGATAATCATCATATGGTTCAGCACGATCGGCCTCCTCGGCGCAATCGAAATTGTCCGTTATCCGGCCATCATCTGGGCTCTCGATCCGCGCCACGCGATCGATCTCATCCTGCTCGATCCTTGGCGGGGCTTTGTGCTACTCGGCGCGGTCGTGCTGGCAGTGACCGGAGCCGAAGCGCTTTACGCCGATATGGGACATTTCGGGCCGGCGCCGATCCGGCGAGCCTGGTTGCGCTTTGTCTTCCCGGCATTGCTGCTGAACTATTTCGGTCAGGGCGCGCTGCTCCTTGCTCATCCGGATGCCATCGAGAACCCGTTCTTCCTTCTCGCTCCGGATTGGGGGGTCTATCCGCTGGTCGGGCTCGCCTCTGCCGCCACGGTGATCGCTTCGCAGGCGGTGATCTCCGGCGCCTTCTCGATCACCCGTCAGGCGGTGCAGCTCGGCTATCTTCCGCGCATGCAGGTACGCCATACCTCGGAGCGGGAAATCGGCCAGGTCTACGTGCCCGCGATGAACGGTATCTTGCTGGTTGCGGTCGTCGCGACCGTGGTCGGCTTCCGCTCGTCGAATGCGCTAGGCGGCGCATATGGCATCGCTGTCACCGGAACCATGTCGGTCACGACCATTCTCGCCTTTGTCCATCTCCGCTTGGGTGCGGGCTGGCGGCTGTGGCAGCTGGTCCCGTTATTTGTTCTGTTCCTGGTCGTCGATCTGTCTTTTTTTGGTGCCAACCTGCTGAAGTTGACAGAGGGCGGTTGGTTCCCTCTCGCAATCGCCGGCGTCATCTATACGATAATGATGACATGGCTGTGGGGGCGGGGGCGGGCCGCTGCTCAACGGGCGAGCGGTGCTCTGCCGCTCGCGACATTGGTCGAAACCTTGCGTCCCGACCGGCCGGTACGTGTCCCGGGGACCGCGATCTACATGACCGCGAGGGTCGACAATGTCCCGACCGCGCTGCTGCACAACATGAAGCACAACAAAGTAGTGCACGAACGAAACGTGCTGATGAACGTGCGGACCGAAGACGTGCCGAGCTTGCCCGAGGCCGAACGGTTAGAAATCCATCATTTTGGTCAGAATTTCCACACGGTCACGATCCGCTACGGCTTTCTCGAAGAGCCCGACATCCCTCGCGCATTAGCGCTGTGCCGCATCGGCGGGCTGCGCTTCAACCTCATGGAAACCTCGTTCTTTGTCCGGCGCGAAAAGATCATCACCAAGCGCCGTTCGGGCATCGTCCTGCCTTTTAAAAAACTCTTTATCTTTTTGTCGAATATGGCGCAGGACGCGACAGAGTTTTTCAGAATACCGGTGAACCGGATCGTGGAACTCGGCGGTCAGATCGAGCTTTAGGTCGGCCCGGCGAACATTCTCAGTGGATTTCCTCTTGTTCGGCGAAGGCTTGGCGCAGCTTAGCGACCGAAAAACCGGGCGCCTTTGCCGCGTCGATGATTACCTTTTCGCGGCGAGCGAGCAGCGCCACGGCGGCCGGGAGGTCCTTGATAGCCTCGGCCGGGACAACGACTGCGCCGTGCCGGTCGGCGTAGATCACTTCGTTTGGCGATACGATCATCCCAGCGACACTAACAGTGCCACCGAAATCGACGAGATGGACATGGGCGTGCGAGGGCATGATCGACCCGGCAAGGACAAAGAAATCGGGCGCCATCGCATCGAGATCGCGCACCGAGCCGTCGGTGACGGCGCCGACACAGCCGAGCCCTTTATGGACATTGCTCTGCACCTCGCCCCAGAAGGCGCCAAACCCCTGGTCGGGGGCATCGATGTCTTGGATCACGGCGATGCTCGGCAGCGGCGGGGCGGCGACATGCTCATAGTAGGCAAGGCGTACTCGTGTTGCCTCCTCCCGGCTGCGCGGGTGCGGCTCGCGTGAGCGGATCAGAGCTGTCCGAGCAAAGGCGACGACGGGCTTTAGCTCAGGGAACGCGGCGATCAGCGGCCGGTGCGTAAAGCCCGTTGCGCGGCGCGCCGGAACCACAAGCTCAAGGGCGTTGCAGATCGTTGGGGTGTCGAATTCCCTCAAAGTTTCGAGGTCAGCAGCTTCCGGCAGCGGCGGCATGGCGATTTTCCCCGGGACATCGTTGTTGGACTCGAGGCTTTATTGGGAAGCCTCGTGCACAGCAAGCCCTTTGCGCAGAGCGGCCGCGCGCCGTCGCCAGCGCTAGCTGCCGACCCTCTCGCCGATGATCAATAGCCCAAGCGGAAGAACAAGCGCGATGATGATGAGCATGATCGCGAACCAGCGCTCGGCACGGCTCCATTTCTTCCAGTCGGATATCCAGTCACGCATACGACAGCCCCGCCGAACCTCGCCTTGATCGATAACCGATCGGCGTGGTGAA